>X279_Western_Grey_Kangaroo__coassemble_0_pt1 | contig 45302 bp, 39 predicted proteins | sample X279_Western_Grey_Kangaroo__metabat2_high_PE_001 | metagenome-assembled genome bin X279_Western_Grey_Kangaroo
ATATAATACGTTCCCTTACTCATGTGTGATATATCCTCCGAAGGCTGGTTAATCATCCGCAAGTTTTATGGCTCATTCGCCGGCGCCGGCGGCGTCACCGCCCGCAGATTCGGTCACTGTCTCGGTCGGAGGCTCCGGCGTGGGCGTTGACGTAGGCTCTGGCGTAGGCTCCGGCGTGGGCGTAGGTCCTGGCGTGGGCGTGGGTTCTGGCGTAGGCGTAGGCTCCGGTGTGGGTTCCGGCGTGGGCGCGGGCGTGGACGTGGGCGTGGAAGTCGGCGTGGACGTAACCTCCGGCGCCGGCGGCGCTGTGATTGCCGGCGCAGCCGTGGGCGTGGGCTCCGGCGTGGGCGTGGGCTCCGGTGTTTCGGTGGGCTCATCCTCGTCCTCGTATTTGTGGTAGCGGCTGTATGCCTCCTCCTGATAGCTCAGACGATTGCCGTCCGCGTCATACACCGCCCGGTAGGTCCGGGCATAGTAGAATTCGCTGTCCTCCCAGGTGTCGCTGGTCATTTTCACATAGCTGCCGTCCACATCGGTGCCCCAGAGCTGCACCGTGAGATAGCCATCTTCCACCCAGGCCTTGATTTTAATGGGATAGTCCCGGCTGTTGACAAACCGAAAATCGGGGCCGCCCCAGCTCACCGTGGCGTCCATGCCCCGGGGCAGATAGGAAACTGTGAAATAATGGCTGTCCCGCACGGTGATTTTCAAATTGGCGTACAAAGCGCAGTAATACAGCGTGGAGCTGTCCTGGCAGATGCCGCCGCCCACGTTTTGCACGTGCTTGCCGCCGGCATAGGCGCCGGCCTCCTTATAGCCCTTGGCCGTGGTGCGCTCGCCCACGCAGCTATTGTAGTCAAAGGTCTCGCCGGGGTTGATTACCACATTGTTCAGCGCCTTGGCCGCCAGCGTTATATTATTGATGCGGTTGGAGGAGGAGCCGGACAGCGTGGTGCTCTTCTCCGCCAGACAGTCGGCAAAAAGCCGCGCCAAAAGGGTTTCGCTGTCGATTTCCGGCTGGGTGAATATCAGCGGAATGACCACCGCCTGGCCGGCTTCCGTCTCCTCCCAGAGGCGCAAAGCCTCCTCCATATCAAAGCTCCGGCCCGGCTCGCTCTCGGTGGCGCCGCCGGTTTCTTTGTCATATTGGGCGTTCAGCGGCTCTTTGAATACCGCGTCATATACGGCGTCCAGCACCTGCTGGCCGCTCCGGGGGTCCACCTCCTCCATCTGGTACGAAAGGGTCTCAAAGCTCTTTTGGATAAAGGCGTTCCATATCAGCTCATATACCTCCTGGGCATCCACCGAGGTCGCGCCAACGCCCTTGATTACCGTGACAGAATCCTCCCCAATCTGGGCCTCCGCCTCCAGCAGCCGCGCATTGATATCCGCCACCTCCTGGGTGACCTTTTCCCGCAGGGCCGCCTCATCCGGCTGGGCGCTGGCCTCCCAGGTCATGGCCACCGGCGTCCGCCGGCAGGCCATATAGGTCTTCAGATTTTCCAGCAGGCTCCCGCCCCGGCCATATTCATAGGCCGCCTGGGCCGGAACGGATTCGCTTCCCTCCAGCGCCAGCTCCGCAGCGGTGACGGTGATGCTGCTGTCCATGGGCAGCCGGACCGTGACGCTCTTGTCCTTATAGATATTCGCGCCGTCCGCCGCCAGCTTTTGCGCGGCCGCCTCCACGGTGAGGCCGCCGATATCTATGCCGTTTACAGAGATGTTCGGATAGACGGTGTCAAGCCTGGCGATTTTCGTTGTCTGAAGCATGAGCAGGCCCAGCAGAATCAGCCCCGCCAGCAGCACCGCCAGCACCGGGATCGCCCATCTCATGGGGCTTTTCCCGGCGGCGCTCTTTTCGCCGCGGGCGGTCTCATAGCTCTCGGCCCGTTCCCGGCGGCGGGAGGCATTTTCCCGCTCCGCCGCGGGGTCTATATACACCTGGCCGCCATAGCGCCGGGAGCTTGCCGCTTTTTCCCGGGCGTCCGGCGCGGTATTTTTCTTTTCTGTGTGTTTTCCCGCCATGAAAAACAATCCTTTCTGTTTAATGGAGCGCCCCGCCAGAGGGCAGCTCTATCCGACTCATATCCAGCGCGCCGCCCTCCTCCAGCCAGGGATTGCCGCGGATGCGGTGCTCCGCCTGCGCCTCCAAAAGAGAGCCAATCAAAATGTTCGAAAGCAAAAATCCCGCCGGGGTAAAGCTCCACCGCTCCCCCGTCCGCTTGGTCCAGCCATCCTTTTCATATTCCCGCAAAAGCTCTTCCAGCGGGGCAAAATCGCTTCGGTATGCCTCGCTGTATTCCCGCTGGGATATGCCAATGCCCCGGCGCATACCCAGCATGATATACTCCGCGCCCCGGTCCAGCTGGTCCAGCTTTTCGTATTCGTCCAGAATATTATCGCCCTCTTTAACGCCCCGGATGTATTCCTCCAGATCGCGCACAAAGCTGTATCGGGCGTCCCCCATGGAGGAGTGCGCCCCGGGGCCAAAGCCCAGATAGTCCTCCAGGCTCCAGTATTTCATATTATGCCGGGATTCAAAACCCCGCCGGGCGAAATTGGAGATTTCATACTGGCCATAGCCGTAATGGCCCAGCGTCTCCACCATATAGAGATACATATCCGCCTGCTCGTCGTCGCTGGGAATCAGCGGGCTGTCTTTGTAATCCCGATACAGGGGGGTTCCCTCCTCCAGCTTCAGCCCATAGCAGGAGATATGCTCCGGCTCCAGCTCCAAAACCCGGGCCAGCGTTTCCGCCCAGTCATCCCGGGTTTGATTGGGAAGACCGTAAATCAAATCCACGCTCAAATTATCAAAGCCCTCGGCGCGGATGCTTTTCACCGCTTTTTTCACCTGCGTGAAATTATGCCGCCGGCCGATGATTTTCAAAAGATCGTCGCTGGCCGACTGCACCCCCAGAGAGATGCGGTTAACGCCCTCCTTCCGCAGCAGACGCAGCTCCCGGCGGGAGACGCTGTCGGGATTGCATTCCACGGTGACCTCCGCCGTCTTCAGCACGCGGCCCGCCTGCTTCAGCGCATTGAAAAGCTCCGCCAGCCGGCGGCCGCCGTAATAGCTGGGGGTGCCGCCGCCGAAATACACGGTGTCGATATAATAGGGAGCCATGGTGCTGGCGGCCTCCCGGATGTGGCTTAAAAGGGCATCCTGGTATTTCCCCATGCGGTTTCCGCAGCCAGCCAGGGAATAGAAATCGCAATATCCGCATTTAGAGGCGCAAAAGGGGATATGAATATATACGCCCAGATGTTTTGTGTCCATAACTTGCCGCCATTTCTGATATCAAAAAAATCAAACGGTCTGCGCCAGGAAATCCGCCTTGGTGAATATGACCAGGTCCTCTCTGGAGGGGGCCTCCATGGCCGCCACCCGGTTGGCCTGGCGGATGACCATGTCCTCAAAGCAGTTTCGCACATCCCGGCCGTTGCCAAAGTTTTCATCCCGGCCGTCATACAGCGCCTGAAAAAATTCCGCCGCAAAGGTCTCCGCCTCGCTGTCCAGCTCATAGCCGTTTTTCCGGCACAGGCCGTGGAAAATATCGTTCAGCTCCGGGCCGGTATAGTCCGGGAAGGTGATATATTTGTTAAACCGGCTCTCCAGCCCGGGGTTGGAGCTTAAAAAGCGCTCCATGGGCCCGCTGTATCCCGCCACGATAACCACCAAATCCTCCCGGTGATCCTCCATGGCCTTCAGGAGCGTTTCGATGGCCTCCCGGCCAAAATCGTTCTCCCCGCCGGCGGCCAGAGAATAGGCCTCGTCCACAAACAGCACGCCGCCCAGCGCGGAGTCGATGACCTCCCGGGTTTTGATCGCCGTTTGGCCCACATAGCCCGCCACAAGACCGGAGCGGTCCACCTCCACCAGCTGCCCTCTGGACAGCGCGCCGATGGCGGCGTAAAGCCCGCCCAGCAGCCGGGCCACGGTGGTCTTGCCGGTGCCGGGATTGCCCATGAATACCATGTGCAGGCTCATGGGCGCCACGGGGAGCCCATGGGCCTCCCGCAGCTTCCGAATCTTGATGAGATTGATGATGGATTTAACGTCCTTTTTCACCGTCTCCAGCCCAACAAGCTCCTCCAGCTGGGCCATGAGAGTATCCAAATCCGGCTTTTCCGCCGGTTCTTCCGCCGCGGCGGCCGCCTCCAGCCCATCGGCGCAAGGCGCGGCCGGGGCCTTATCCGGGGCGGCAGCGGCCGCCCGGGGCGGATTTTTCTCCCATAAAGAAATCTCGCCGCTGGTCACAAAGTCCGCCGCCTTCAGCCCGGCCTTTCCCGGCTTCACGCCGGCGGAATCGCACAGGGCGGTGAGCTTATCGGCGCAGTCGGTGATATAATCCGCCTCGGCGCTTGTCACATCATCATCCACCGCCGCAAGATACAGCAAAATATTGGTGAGCATCCGCACAAACACCCGGGATACATCCGTTCCCCGGCGGGCGTCCTCCTCCGTCAGCGTCCAGAAAAACAGCGGCGGCAGAAACTCCTCCCCCCGGCACACCGCGGAGGACAGCGCCCATAAAAGCCATTCCGGCTTTTTCTGCCCTTTGGAATAGAGGGCGTTTACCGCGTCCGCGTGCTCCTGCCCCAGCGCGGCGCTCCGGGAAAAGAGCTGGATGGCGCAGTCCGTGCAGAATTTATCCATCGCCCCCGCAAGCTCCCGCCCGGCCACGCGGTAAAAAGCCTCCGTATTGGCCAGGTAGGTTTTATGAAGCTGTTCCGGGGAGCGCTTCCATTGGGTGGGCACGGTGTTCACCTGTCTTTCCGACAAAAAGTTTAGTTAAAGTATATTATATAGCATTTTTTTCAGTATAACAACCTTAATTCCGGAAAAAACAGGCGGCTTTGGCCGCCCGTTTCCTCCGGATTTTCTTAAGCTTTTTTTAAGAGAGAGCCGCCGGCACATAGGCCGTGGCCGCGTCCGACGCCATGGCCAGGAAGCCGTCGTAGGTGGTGTCATAGCGCTTCATATTGTCCCAAAGGAACATCCCGATGGCCTCATAGCCCGCGTCCGTCCCCTCCGTAAAGGTCCGGGCGGCCGCCTCATAGTCTTCCGCGCCGGCGCTTTCGGCGCCCACGGTGTATTCTTCTGTAACAATCTCCCCGGTCTCCACATCGCAGGCCGTATATCGGCCGCATACGCTCACCGGCGTCAGCACGCCGTTTACGCAGTCAAAGCGAATCAGCTCGTCCCAGGCGGTTTCCAGCGTGCCATTGGCGCTCTGCACCCAGAAGCTGTAACCCCCCTCCGTCTCCACCAGGCGGAAGGCGCCAAAAAAGTTGGCGCAGATGGAAACATCAGAAAAATATTCCGCCCCAAAAGCCCCGGCGGCGCCGTCTATCACGCTGGAAACACAGCGCACCTGTCCGTCCACCAGGTCAAACAGCTGCACGCCCAGCGTGGCCGAGGCGCCCAGGTCAAAAACCAGCAGCTCCGGCGTGCCGTCCAAATCCAGATCAATGAAGCCCACGCCGGAGAGCCCCTCTGGCCACAGCGCGGCAAAAATATCGTAGTTATCCTCCAAAAAGGAGAGGTAAGCCGTCTCCCAGTCCGGCTCCGCCGAAGGCAGGGAAATCTCTTCCTCCGCCGCCTCCGCCGGGGGCGCGGTCTCCGCCGGGAGCGCCGCGGGCTCCGCCTCCGGGCTGTCCGCCCCCGTCAAGGCGCAGGCGCCCATACCCAAAAGCATCAGCGCCGCCAGCAGCAAGATGATTAGCCGTTTCATCCGTAACCTCACTTCTGCATTATGTCAATCAAATTATGTTAAGTCATTATAGCCACGCCCGGCCGCGAAAGTAAAGGCTGTTTGACAAACTGTAATCAAGTTGTAACGGCATTGAAATCTTTTTGAGTTTTCTGCCCTCCCGGGGCTTGACAATCGGGGAAAACCGTGATAAATTAGCACTCGTAAATAATGAGTGCTAATTTATGTCTCACGCACTGGAAAGGATATACTGTCATGGCAAAAAAACAATTCAAAGCAGAGTCCAAGCGCCTTTTGGACCTGATGATTAACTCCATCTATACCCACAAGGAAATTTTCCTCCGGGAGATTATCTCCAACGCCTCCGACGCTATCGACAAGCTGTGCTACCGCTCTCTCACGGACGCCGGCGTTGCCATGGCCCGGGAGGATTTCCGCATCCGCATCGAGCTTGACCGCGACGGGCGCACTATCACCGTCTCTGATAACGGCATCGGCATGACAAAGGCCGATCTGGAGAGCAATCTGGGCGTAATCGCCAGCAGCGGCACCCGCCAGTTCCGGGATGCTCTCGCCCAGGCGGAGGACGCCGGCGAGGTGGACGTGATCGGCCAGTTCGGCGTGGGCTTCTATTCCGCCTTCATGGTGGCCGACAAGGTCACCGTCACCACCCGGGCCTTCGGCTCCGATGAGGCCTGGCGCTGGGAGTCCGCCGGGGCGGACGGCTATACCGTGACCCCCTGGGAAAAGGACACCGTCGGCACCGACGTTATCATGCACATCAAGGAGGACAGCGACCAGGAGGAATACTCCTCCTATCTGGAGAGCTGGACCATCAAAGACCTCATCAAAAAATATTCCGACTATGTCCGCTGGCCCATTCATATGACCGTGGAGCACCGCAACTGGGACGAGACCGCCGGGGAGGACGGCAAGGGCGCCTTCGTCTCCTCCTTTGAGGACGAGGTGGTAAACACCATGATCCCCATCTGGCAGCGGCCCAAAAGCGAGATTCCGGACGAGGACTGCAAGGCCTATTATAAGGAGCATTTCCACGACAGCGCCGACCCCGTGGGCGTTATCCGCGTCAACGCCGAGGGGCTCACCAGCTATAAGGCCATGCTCTTCATCCCCGCCAAGGCCCCCTATGATTACTACACCCGGGACTATCAGCCGGGGCTTCAGCTCTATTCCACCGGCGTGATGATTATGGACAAATGCGCCGATCTGGTGCCGGAGCATTTCCGCTTTGTCCGGGGCGTGGTGGATTCCCCCGATTTGAGCCTCAATATCTCCCGGGAGCTTTTGCAGCATGACCGCCAGCTGAAGGTGATTGCCGGCAATCTTGAAAAGAAGATTGCATCGGAGCTCAAGCGCCTTCTGGCGGACGACCGGGACGGTTATCTCACCTTCTATCAGGCCTTCGCGCCCCAGCTGAAATACGGCGTTGTGGGCGATTTCGGCCGCAATAAGGACACCCTGCAGGATTTGCTTTTGTTTTACAGCGCCAATGAGGAAAAGCTCATCACGCTGAAAGAATATCTTGACGCCATGCCCGAGGGCCAGGAAAAGATTTACTTTGCCTGCGCCGAAACCACCCGCCGGGCCGCCGCGCTGCCCCAGGCGGAAGCCGTTAAGGCCGCGGGCTACGATATGCTATGCCTCACCGATAGCGTGGACGATTTCGTCATGCAGATTCTGGGCCAGTACGGCGAAAAGAGCTTCTGCAACGTCACCTCCGACGATCTGGGTCTGGAGTCCGAGGCGGAAAAGGAGAGCACCGAGAAAAAGGCCGAGGAATATAAGGAGCTTCTCACCTTTGTGAAAGACAGCCTCCCCGGGCTCGTGGCAGACGTCCGCCTGAGCCATAAGCTCATGTCCCAGCCCGTGTTCCTCACCACCGAGGGTGAAATCACGCTGGAGATGGAGAAATATTTCCAGAATCTCCCCGGCGTTCCCGAAACGGAAAATGTGAAAGCCCAGCGCGTGCTGGAGCTCAACGCCGACCATGAGGCCTTCAAGGCCCTGGAGGCGGCCTATCAAACAGACCGGGAAAAGGCCGCCCGCCTCGCCATGGTGCTTCTGGCCCAGGCGGAGCTGATTGCCGGACTGCCGCTGGATAATCCCGCCGCCTATACGGAGCTTGTCTGCTCCCTGTTTTAAGCCGGCAAAAAGCCGCCGGGCGTCTCCCACCGCCGTGGGAGGCGCCCGGTATTTTATTGCGCGATTGTTCCGATGCCCATTTCCTGCCGCCAGAGCGGGGGCGGCCCGTCCTCGCCCCAATATTCCTCCATGGAGAGGATTTTCCCCTCCCGGATGCGCAGAAAGCTGACCGCATGGAAGGACTGGCGATTATCCTTTGTGTGAACGTGCGCCGCCGTTATAATCATGTCGCCGCACGCCACAGCGCGCTCCACCTCGCCCGTCCACTCCCCGGGATAGTCGCAGTTGGCGCGGATATATTCCTCCAGGGTAAACCGCTCGCCGGAGCAGCGCCATAAAATTTCGGCCTCCGGATGAAAATAGCTCCGGATTGCCGCCCGGTCCTGCCGCAGAACAGCCTCCCAGAATTGATATACGTCCATCATTTTCGCTCCCCCTGCCGCTTCAGTCAAAAACCGTTTGCCATGCCTCCGCTTCGCGGGCGGCAAAGCACAGGGCGATCTGCTCCGGCGTGTTTTTTTCCAGCGCCAGCTCCGGCAGCCCGTCCAGCGGGAAATACCCGCTCTCGCTGGTCTCGTTATTTTCTTCAAACCGGCCGCCCAGCGCCTCGCAGAGGACAAAGACGGAAATAATTTTGTGGGCGTGAACCTGCACATTATGCCTGCTCCGGTCATAGATGGCGATGATCCGCCGGGCCTCCGCCCGGAGCCCTGTCTCCTCCCGCACCTCTTTCTCCGCGTTTTCTCGCACAGACAGCCCGGGCTCCACCCAGCCGCCGGGCAGCGCCCAAACGCCGTTTCGCTCCCGAACCAGCAAAATCTCCTCTCCCCGGAAAATGGCCGCCCGCGTGTCCAGTTTGGGGGTTTGATAGCCGCTCTCGTTGCAAAACAGCTCCTCCACCCGGGGCAGCGGAATCTCCGCCTGGTGGGCCACAATCTCCGCGGCAATCCTGCGAACGCGCTCATACCGCTCCCGGTCAAAAACGTCCCTGCCGTAATACAGGCCCGCCTGGGCAATGCTCTGCAGCTCTGTCGCCCAATTCAGCCATGCCTCCTGATGCTCCATCGTTTTTCTCTCCGTGATTTTTTATAAATTCAAAAGGGCCAGCGCCGCCAGAATGATGCCAAGGGCCAGCCACTGCTTTTTTTGAAGCCGCTCACGGAAAAAGCACACCCCCGCCACCGTCACCGCCAGCATGGTGGCAACGCTGTAGGTGGGATATACCAAAACACCGTCCAGCCGCTCCACCGCCCGGAGCAGAAACCGGGCGGAATAATAGTTCGGAATCCCAACCAGCAGCCCAAAGAGAAGCTCCCATTTCCCCGGGGTCTCCCGCTTTCCCGCCGCCAGCACGCCGCAGAGCGCAAAAGCTGTCAAAAAGCTGTAAAACAGATACTGCTCGGTCAGCGCCCCATTTCCCAGCTCCTCAAATATTTTGGCCATGGCATCGCCTCCGCCGCCGGCCAGCAGCAGGAGAATCAGCCCCAGCCGAAAGGTGGTGGCGGCCTCATCCCCGCCCGTGTTAATCAGCACGATGGCCGTTACCGCCAGAAGAAAGCCCGCCAGCTGAAGCGGCCCGGGCAGCTCGCCAAAAAACAGCACCGAAACCGCCATGGGCACCAAAAGCCCCAGCTTCATAAACACGGAGGACAGCACCACGCCGTTTTTCCGGATGTTCACCTGCAAAAGCACAAAGCCCATGAGATAGAGAAATCCGTTCACCGCGCCCAGGCCCAGCGTGCCCGCCAGACTAACCCCGGCGGGAAAAATATTTTCAAGCCCCGTATGCGCCCCCGCCAGCAGCAGGCAGGTCAGGTAGTTCACCGCCAGCATGGTCAGCCGGCCGCGCACTTTTCCCCCGCTCAGGCGCATGACGATGGCAATCATAGCGCTGCTGATAATGGCCAGAATCAGATACAGCAAATAACGCCCCTCCCAGTAATGTCTTTTCTCATCCTATCACAGGCGACTTCAAAAGGAAACCGTCTGTTTGACACATTTTCTCTCCCCCATTATAATGGGCCCGTTAGAAAACGCAAGGAGACCGCCATGCCAAACATCGTTGAAATCACCGATTTCGCAGCGCCGGAGCTGGATGCGTATGCCCGGCTCACCGAGGCCCAGCTTCTCAATCGCCATAACTTAAAAGAGGGGCTTTTCATCGCCGAAAGCCCCAAGGTAATCGGGCGGGCGCTGGATGCCGGCTATGCGCCCGTATCTTTTCTCACGGAGCGAAAGCATATTGAAGGTCAGGCCCGGGAGGTCATCGCCCGCTGCGGCGATATCCCCATCTATACCGCGCCCTTTGACGTTCTCACCCGCATCACCGGCTATAAGCTCACCCGGGGCACGCTTTGCGCCATGCGCCGCCGGCCGCTGCCCGCCCCGGAGGAAATCTGCGCCGGCGCCCGGCGCATCGCCGTGCTGGAGGATATTATGAACCCCACCAATCTGGGGGCCGTGTTCCGCTCCGCCGCCGCCCTGCATATGGATGCCGTCCTCCTCACGCCCGCCTGCTGCGATCCCCTGTATCGCCGCGCCTGCCGGGTCAGCATGGGCACGGTGTTTCAGGTGCCCTGGACCTATCTGGGGGAAAGCCCGGACCAGTGGCCCCAGCCGGGGCTGGACCGGCTCCGGGCCATGGGCTTCAAAACCGCCGCCATGGCCCTGCGGGAGGACGCTCTCGCCGTGGACGATCCCCGCCTGCCGCGGGAGGAGAAGCTCGCCATCCTGCTGGGCACCGAGGGGGACGGCCTGGGGGAGGAAACGCTCGCCCGGTGCGACTATACCGTCCGCATCCCCATGAGTCACGGCGTGGATTCCCTGAATGTGGCCGCCGCCAGCGCCGTGGCCTTCTGGCAGCTGGGCCGATAACAGCAACAGCAAAGCCGCGCACCCGGTTCGGGCGCGCGGCTTTGTTTTTTATAAAAGCTCCCGCAGCTTTGCCAGCCGGCGCAGCGCCTCCTCCAGCACCGGCTTCTGCCGGGCGAAGTGGAGGCGGATCAGATGGTTTACGTCCTCCTGAAAGAAGCTGGAGCCTGGCACGGCGGCCACGCCGATATTCCGAATCATCCATTCGCAGAAAGCCAGGTCCGTCCAGTCCGCAAACTGGGGCAGCGCCAGAAATTCCCGGATGTCCACCATGACAAAATAGGTCCCCTGGGGCACATTGTGCTTCAGCCCAAGCTCATCGAGCCCCCGCAGGAAAAAGTCCCGCTTTTCCGTGTATACGGCCAGCAGCTCCTCATAATAGCTCTCCGGCATGGTCAGCCCCGCCACCGCCGCCTCCTGCAGCGGCGCCGCGGCTCCCACCGTTAGAAAATCATGGACCTTTTTGGCGTGCTCTATCACCGCCTCCGGCCCAATCATATAGCCCAGCCGCCAGCCCGTGACGGAATAGGTCTTCGACAGGGAGTTGCAGGTGATGGTGCGCTCAAACATCCCCGGCAGCGAGGCCATGGCGATATGCTCAAAGGGCGCATAAACCATGTGCTCATAGACCTCGTCCGTGACCACAAAGGCATCGTATTTCACCGCCAGCGCGCCAATCGCCGCCAGCTCCTCCCGGGTGAATACCTTGCCGCAGGGATTGGAGGGGTTGCATACGATGATGGCCTTGGCCCCCTGGCGAAAGCCCTCCTCCACCAGGCGGATGTCAAAATCAAAGGTCGGCGGCACCAGCGGGATATAAATCGGCTCCGCCCCGGACAAAATGGCGTCCGCGCCGTAATTTTCATAAAAAGGGGAAAATACCAAAACCCTGTCCCCGGGGTTGCAAACGGTCATCATGGCGCACATCATGGCCTCCGTGGAGCCGCAGGTCACCACGATTTCCCGCTCCGGGTCCGGGCGGCGGCCCAGCGCCTTTGCCGTTTTGTCCGCCAGCGCGTCCCGGAAATTTTTGGCCCCAAAGGTGATGGAATACTGGTGCGGCCCGGCCTGGGCCGCTTTGGCCAGGGCGGCCGTAACGGCGCCGGGCGGGTCAAAATCGGGAAACCCCTGGGAAAGATTGATAGCGCCGTACTGATTGCTGATGCGGGTCATCCGGCGGATGACGGAATCGGTAAATGTGTGAACGCGGTCGCTGAGCTGCGGCATAAAAAAGCCCCCTTTTCTCCCCTGTATCATAGCAGGCCTCCCGGGATTTGTACAGCAAAAGCTATGGCCCGCCCTTGACGGCGGTATTCCGGAATGCTATACTGATGCCACGCTTGAAAAACGAAAGGGGGCGCGGCGCCGCCATGGTAAAAAATCTCGCAATCGTGAGCCTCTCCAGCGGTATGCTGGGCGAGCTATCCGTCAAGCACGAGCTGGAGCTTGGGCTCCGGCGGCTGGCCGCCTATGGGCTGAATGTCTCCTTCACGCCCCACGCGCTGGACGGGCTTCAGTCTCTGGCCGCCCACCCGGAACATCGGGCCGCCGATCTTATCGCCGCTTTTCAGGACGATGCCGTCGATATGATTCTCTGCGCCATCGGCGGGGACGATACCTATCGCCTGCTGCCCTATCTGTTCGGCCGGGATCAGCTGAAAAAGGCCATAAAAAAGAAGAAAATTTTTCTCGGCTTTTCCGATACCACCGTAAACCATTTCATGCTCCATAAGCTCGGGCTGCCCTCCTTTTACGGCCAGGCCTTTCTTCCGGATATATGCGAGCTGTCCGAGGAGCTGCTGCCCTATACCCGCCGGTATTTTGAGGAGCTTATCCGCACCGGCTCCATCGCCCGGATTGAGCCAAGCCCCGTCTGGTATGAGGAGCGCACGGATTTCGGCCCCGACCAGCTGGGTCGGCCCCTGCCCGTCCACAAAAACGGCGGCTTTGAGCTTTTGCAGGGCCCTTCGGTCTTCTCCGGGGAGATTTTGGGCGGCTGTATTGACACGATCTACGATATGTTTTATGGAGAGCGGTATTCCGACTCGGCCCGGCTTTGCCAGGCCTATGCGCTGTTCCCCCCGCTTCAGGACTGGCGGGGAAAGCTTCTTCTGCTGGAAACCAGCGAAGACCGCCCCGCCCCGGAAAAATACGCCAAAGCTTTGAGGGCGCTAAAGGATTTTGGCCTTTTCGAGGTGATAAACGGCATCCTCATCGGAAAGCCCCAAAACGAAATCCACGCGGATGCATATAAAAAAGCGCTGGTGGCGGCGGTGGACAATCCCGCGCTGCCCATCGTTTGCAATTTGAGCATTGGCCATGCCGCGCCCCGCTGCATTTTGCCCCTTGGCGTCCTCGCCACGGTGGACATCGCGGCGCAGTGCATCCGCTTTTCCCCGTAACCGCCGCAGCGCAAAACGCCCGGGCTTGCCCCGGGCGTTTTCCTGTCATGCCGCCGCCAGCATATTTTCAATCAGAATGCCGTAGCCCCGGGTGGGGTCGTTCACCAGCACATGGGTAATCGCGCCCACCAGGCGGCCGTTTTGGATGATGGGGCTGCCGCTCATCCCCTGCACAATGCCGCCGGTCACGGCCAAAAGCTCCGGGTCGGTCACATGAACCATCAAATCCCGCCCGTCGCCGGCGCCAAGGCCCACCGGGGAAATCTCCACCTCATAGGCCCGCACCGTCTGCCCCGCCACGCAGGTGAGGATTGTTGCCGGGCCGGGGCGAATCTGCTCCTCCCCCGCCACCGGGATGGGCTGCCCGCACCGGAGGCTCCCGTCCCGCGCCACGCCAAAAATCCCGCAGGACGTATTATCCCGGATTTCGCCAATCTCCCGGCCTGCCTCAAAGCATCCGGCCAGCTCGCCGGGCTGGCCTGCCTTGCCGGCCTTTACCTCCACCACCTGCACGGGGCAGATGGCTCCGTCCTCCAGCGGCAGGAGCGTGCCGCTTTCCACATCGTTGACCCCGTGGCCCAGGGCGCCAAAGGCGCCGGTTTCCGGGTCGATATAGGTCACGGTGCCCACCCCGGCAATGCCGTCCCGCAGCCACAGGCCCAGCCGGGCGGAGCCATCCGCCGTTTCCGCCGGGCGGACGGACAGCTGCTGCGTCCGGCCGTCCCGCTTCACAGTCAGCTCCGTATCCGCGCCGCCCCGGGCGGAGATTCGCTCTGTGAGCTCCTGGGAGGAATGCACCGCCGCGCCGTCCACCGCCAGGATAATATCGCCAACGCGCAGGCCGCCGTCCTTCCCGGGCGACGCCAGCCCGTCCGCCGTCTCTATCTCCGAAACGCCGGCCACCAAAACTCCCTCAATATCTAATTGTATCCCCACGGCCTGCCCCACCGGAATCAGCGTATCCGCCGCCAGCGCCGGGCCGCATAGCAGGGCGCAAATCGCCCATACAGCGGCCATTCCCCGCAGCCGCAAAACTGTTTTTTTGCCCATATTTGCCCTCCCGTTTTTTCTCGGCCCATTCAGTATGCGGCATTCGGCGGCGCAAAACCGCGCTAAAATATCTCTGCGTTTCCACCGGGGGTAAAAGCGCCTCCATTCCGGCGCCAACGCAAAGCTTGGCAAAATTTCACATTTTCATAAGCGCGCGGAGCATCCCGCCGCTGTATTATCTTGCGTCCGCAAAAAGCTTTTTACCATGACAATTTTTGCAGACAAAAAAAGACCCGCGGCCCATCATTTTGGGCAAGCGGATCTTTTTATTTTTTATGCGCGTGTCACGCCGTTGCCGGCGGCGCTTTGCGATTTTTCAGGGCCTGGAAGCCAAAGATGAGCGCCAGCACCGCAAGCCCGATCACATCGGTGACCGTGCCGGGAATCAGCAGGCATAGGCCGCCCACCGCCGCCACAATGCGAGGCGCCCAGTGGAGCGCGCCCCGGATATAGCCCTGGAGCGCCGCGCCCAGCAAAATGATGCCCACGATGGAGGTGACAACAACCTGGATAACCTCCGCCACGGTGGTATCCACCAGAAGCATGGCCGGATTCAGGGCGAAAATATACGGCACCACAAAAGCCGCAATGGCCAGCTTTGTGGCGGTGAAGGCGGTTTGCATGGGCTTCGACCGGGCGATGGCCGAGCCCGCATAGGCCGCCAGCGCCACGGGCGGCGTGATATCCGCCACGATGCCGAAGTAGAACACAAAGAAGTGGGCGGCAAGGGTGGGGATGCCCAGCTGAATCAGAATGGGCGCGCAGGTGGAGGCCATGATGCAGTAGTTCGCCGTGGTGGGCACGCCCATGCCCAGCACAATGCAGCACAGCATGGTGAGAAACAGCGCCACAAACTTGGAGCCGCCGGAAACCGTGACGATGGCGGTGATAATCTGGGAGGCCAGGCCCGTCATGGTGATGCAGCCGGCGATAACGCCCGCGATGGCGCAGGCCGCGCCCACGGAAATGCAGCCCTTGGCGCCGTTTGCCAGCGCGTCAAAAATAACGGCGGGGGACATTTTCACGTCCTTATTGAAAAGGCTCACCACAATGGCCGCCACAATGGAAATCGCGGCGGCAAAAGCCATGGTCCGGGAGCCGCTGGAGACAAGATATACCAGCAGCACCAGCGGGAGCAGCAGATAGATTCTGCGAATCAAATGGCTGAACTTGGGAAGCAGCTCGCGGCTGATGCCCCGCAGACCAAGCTTTTTGGCCTCCAGATGGACGCAGATGAATATGCCCAGAAAATACAGCACCGCGGGCAGAATGGCCCGGACAATGATGTTGGAATAGGGCACGCCCACATAGTCCGCCATCAAAAAGGCCGCCGCGCCCATGATGGGGGGCATGATCTGGCCGCCGGTAGAGGCCGCGGCCTCCACCGCGCCGGCAAATTCCGGCCTGTAGCCCGTCTTTTTCATCATGGGGATGGTGACGGAGCCGGTGGTAACGGTGTTGCCCACGGAGGAGCCGGACACCATGCCGCACAGGGCGGAGGAAATCACCGCCACCTTGGCGGGGCCGCCGGCGGAGGCGCCGGCCGCGCAGTTGGCCAGCTGGATGAAAAACTCCGCGATGCCCGTGCGCTCCAGAAATGCGCCAAAGATGATGAATACCACAATGAACTTGGCGCAAACCTGGATAGGCGTGGTCAAAATGCCGGTGGTGGTATAGGTAAGGCGATAGGTGAGCTGGCTGACGGCGTTGATGACGCCCAGATTCTTTTTGAAGCAGAAATAGTAAAAGGCATAGAGCAAAAATACGCCCGCCACGCACAAAATGGGAATGCCCACGCTCCGGCGGCACAGCTCAAAAACGGAGATAATGCCCAAAATGCCCAAAATAATCTCATAAGCGCGCAGATAGCGGAAGCTAATCACGCGGACGGTCAAATCCTGGGCGTTCAGGGCGATATAGAAAAACGCCGCCGCGCCCATGACCATCAAGAGCACGTCCTGCCAGGCCATATAATTGACCCGCTGGACGCCCTTTTTGGCGGGATAAATCAGATAGCCAATGATGAGCACGCAGCCCAGGAAGGAGGGATAGCGGATGAGATCCAGCCACGTGGCAAAGAGGGTGACATAGATCACAAAAAGGGAGAAGGCCGCCATAATGGCATACACGGTCCACTTCTGCCAGCCCTCCCAGACGCGGGTGTTGGATTCCCGGTCATATTTTTTCATGACCTCCTCCACCGCCACCTGGTCAAACTCAAAGTTTGCGCTGTCCTCCGGCGTTATCTCCGGGCCGGTCTCTGCCGGCGCGGCCTTTTTCTTTTTCAACAGGGCCATAGGGTACCTCCCATAACAGAATGGTGCGCGGAAGATGTCATAGGGGTGGGCATTTCGGAGCGCATCCCCATCCCTGCGGCATCTGCCAAAAAACGCAAGTGCCGGAGTGCCGCATTGCTGCGGCACTCCAGGCGCGATATTGCAAAATCAGTTTTTTCGGTGCGGATCAGTCCGTCGCCACGGTGATGCCGTTCTCGGCAAAGTAGCGGGCGGCGCCCTCCGCGAAGGGCACGGCGATGCCGTCGGTGGCAAACTCAAGGCTCAGCTCGGCGCCCTTGCCGTGGAGCTTGGTGATGGCCTCGGCATTGTCAAAGATGGTGGAGACGATCTCATAGGCGATGTCATCGTCCAGATCCTCGCGGCAGACCAGCGTGGCCTTCACGGTGATGGTGACGGCGTCCTCATCAAAGCCGTTGTAAGTGCCGGCGGGGATGGTCAGGGAGGCGTACCAGGGGCAGGCAGCCAGCAGGTCAGCCATGTGCTCATCGTCGATGGAGATGAGCTTAACGCTGTTGGAGGCGGCCAGGTCGGTGACGGCCATAGTGGGCGCGCCGGCGCAGATGAAGGCGGCGTCAATCTTGCCGTCCTTCAGGCTCTCGGTGGAATCACCGAAGGACTGGTAGATGGGGGTCACGTCATCCAGCGTCAGGCCATAAGCCGCCAGAATATCAATGGTGTTGTAATAGGTGCCGGAGCCCACATCGCCAACGCAGATGCTCTTGCCGGCCAGGTCGGCCACGGAGTTGATGTCGGGATTCAGCGTGACAATCTGCACGGTCTCGGCATACAGGGCGCCCAGCACGCGGAAGCTGTCGATAGCGCCGGTCTCCTCAAAGGAGTTGGTGCCCTGGAAGGCATAGGTGGAAACGTCGGACTGGACGGTGGCCAGATCATACTCGCCAAGGTCAATGCCCTCGATGTTGGCCGCGGTGCCGCCGGTGGAGACGACATTGATGCTGATATCGGTCTCGCTGCCGATATAGGTGCCCAGCACGCCGCCAAAGGCGTAGTAGGTGCCGGATTCGCCGCCGGTGCCCATGGTCAGGTCAGCGGAAACGCCAGCGGGCTCGGCTTCCGTTTCAGCCGCGGCCTCAACGGGCTCGGCCGCATCGTCAGCCGGGGCGGACGTGGTGGCGCAGCCGGCCAGGCAGCCCAGCGCAAACACCAGCGCGAAGAACAGAGCAAGATACTTTTTCATTTGATTATCCTCCATTGCTTGCATATTTTGCTTTTGAATCATTCAATTCTTGCCCATTATAACCGGGAAAAACGGAAAATTCAAGGGGGAAAATGAAATTTTTTGCTTTCAAACTTTCAAATTTGGAAACTTTGTCGTTTTAGTGCTTCACTGCGGCAGATTTTTGTGGATAATCACAACAGTTTTTCCTTTTTCGGCCCGCTTTTCCCGGCGCACTCTCTTCTTGACTTCCGCCGGGATGATTTATATAATGTAAAGGCTATAAAAATCCGTCAGATATGGAAGGTGCCCTGTTTTGAAAAAGTTTCTCTCTATTTTGCTGCTTCTTGTTCTCACGCTGTCCCTGTGCGGCTGCGGCGCCGCCACCCAGGCGCAGCTTGATGATATCCTGGCCAACCTTCAGGCCGCGCAGGAGATTTTAGACGCCTATACCGCCGCGGAGGAGGCCGGCCCGGCCGTTGACATCCCCGAGGAGGAGGGCTTTGTGTGGAACGGCCAGACCTGCGCCTGGTTTTTGCTGCCCGCGGATGTCTCCCCGGATATGCTGCTCTATTCCGATGCCGTCGCCTCCATGTGCCAGGCCAACGGCTGGACCTATGAGCGCAAGGAGCTGGGCCATGAAAACGGCACCGTCCTCAGCCTGCTGCGGGACGCGCTCGAATCCGATGAAGTTGGCGCCATCATCTATGTCTCGCTGGCGGACGCTTTAACAGACCTGGTCCAGCAGGCGGCGGACGAGGGCATCCTCATCCTCTGTCTTGACCCGGAAACCACCGCCCCGGTGGCCGGCTCCCTCCGCGTGCCCTATGCCCAGATGGGCGTCCAGGCCGTTTCCATCCTCACCCAGTGGTGCGAGGAGGTTGACTATCTTCCCGAGGAGGAGGACAGCGAGCTTCCCGTTGCGGTGAATCTCTATGGCGAAACTGACCCCAACGCCCCCTGGCCCACCGCGCTGCTGGCCGCCCTGAAGGACAGCGAGCTGCTGTATAACTGCCGTCTGGGCATGGTCTATGAGGGCGGCGGCATCTTTAACGCCGCCTGGCTCTGGGCCCAGGAGGTCATGGCGGATCTTCCCGATACCCGCCTGTTCTGCTGCTATACGCCGGAGGCCGCCTATGGCGTGTGCTACTATCTGGAGCAATACGCCGCCGACCAGGAGCTGGATTTGTCTGATTTCTGCGTGGTCTGGTGCGGCGAGGACGCCGAAAGCCAAACCTATCTCTCCGTGGCCCGGGAGGATTCCTCCTATACCGCCGCCCGGGGCTATACCTCCTGGGGCAACGAAGCCTGGACCGCCGGCAGCCGCATCGGCTATGAGCTTTTGGGCATTGTCTACGGCACCGAGCTCCCCGCCGGCCTGGAGGAAACCTACTCCCTCCTGACGGAATACAACGTAAAGCCTCCGGAGGAATTCGGCGGCTGGCTCTGGGGGGAGAGCGGCGTCAGCGATGTGCTGATATACACGAGCTTTTCCGAGAGCGACGATAATTTCCAGGCCCGCGTAAGCACCCCCATGACCGACATCGTAAATCTCATCCCCGAACCGGAAGAAGCGGAGTAACCCTCCGCTTCTTTTTTTCTGCCGCCGCGCCCCGGTTCTCCCGCCGCGATTGTGGGAAGTTTCCGTGAATTGCTTGACAATTCGCAGATATACTATTATAATGTCACAGCAAGCTAAACCAGCTTAAATGTAAAGTATCAGAAAGGACACAAAACAATGAAGAAACTTATCGCTCTTGCTCTTGCCGTGCTGATGATGTTCTCCCTGTGCGCCTGCGGCGCCAGCGACGCCAAGCTCGACGAGATCCTGGCCACTGTCCAGGAAATGCAGGCCACGCTTGACGGCCTGACCGCCGCTGAGGAGGCCGCCGAGGAAGCTCCCGCCGCTGCGGAAAAGGTCACGGTTGACTTCGAGTGGAACGGCCAGATGGAGGTTTGGTCCGTCCTGCCCACCACCGGCGCGGAAGGCCTTGTCTGGATTAACGACGCCATGGGCGCTGTTATGCAGGATCACGGCTGGACTTATGTGAAGAAGGACGCCCAGGGCGATCCCACCGCGCAGGTTCAGTTCATTGAGGACGCTATCGCCGCCGGCAACGTTGGCGCGATTATGTGCGCCGCCATGTCCGTCGAGCTGCTTCAGGACGTTGTCCTCCAGGCTCTCGAGGCTGGCATCGCCGTTGCCTATCTGGGCGCCGAGCCCACCGCTTACGGCGTCTCCGGCTGTGTTTACACCGCCTATGAGATCACCGGCATGTACGCGGTTGAGGCCGCCGAGCACTGGGTCAACGAGCGCGTGGCCGAGGGCGGCGACATCCCCACCAATGCCGACGGCAAGTATGAAATCGCCATCGACACCTATTACGACATCGCTGACGGCGTTTATCGCTCCAACGCCATGGCCGGCACTGCCAGCGCCTCCGAGATTCTGGCTCTGGTTTCCAACACCACCTCCTATGGCCAGAACGCCTATACCGACGCCTATAACAACGCCACCGACGTTCTGGGCGCCAACCCCGATTGCCACATCTTCATCGCTTATGAGCCCGAAGAGGCCATGGGCGCTGCCGATGCCATCGCCAACCACTGCGAGGTCAACGGCCTGGATCTGGCTGACTACTGCGTGATCCCCTGCTATGCCGAGGACACCACCTTCACCGACCTGTACGCTGCCGCGGCGGAGGATCATTCCGCCAACGCGATCAAGGGCTACTCCACCTATGGCGATGCCGCCATCCCCTTCGGCGATGACGCCGCTGCCGTTCTGGGCGCCTCCTATGACGCCGTGGCCGCCTTTGCCGAGGAGCTGACCCCCGACTCCCCCGTCATCATTCCTCCCGTCCTGACCGGCGAGCATCTGGCTGATATCCTGCTGTCCGCCTGCGGCACCGAGGGCTATGACTTCGAGTACGGCACCACCTACTACGACACCATCACCTGCGTGAACGTTTACGGCTTCGAGCAGATCTGGTCCATGGGCGATGCGAACCCCGCTGCCGAGTACAAGACCCTCAACTGATTGCTCTTTCCGTAGACCCCTTATGACGTAAGCTCCGTGAGGCGATGCGAGAGGCCCTCGCATCGCCTCTTTTGAAAACCATCCAAATCCGAGAGGGCGGCTCACCCCGCCTCTCACCATCTCCCTGTAAATATTTAGAGAGGTCCACTCCTATGAATGAGAAACAGCCCATTCTCTCTCTGAAGGACATCGTGAAGCTGTTCCCCGGCGTTGTGGCGCTGAAGAACGTTTCTCTGGATTTTTATCCCGGCGAGATTCACGCCATCGTTGGCGAAAACGGCGCGGGAAAATCTACCTTCATCAAAGTCATCACCGGCGCCCATACCCCGGACGGCGGCGTTATCACCATCGACGGCGAAACCCATAAGTCCATGACGCCCGCGCTGGCCCGGAAGCACGGCATCGAATGCATCTATCAGGAGTTCAACCTGATTGATGTCCTCTCCGCCGCGGAAAATATCTGCTACGGCGAAAAAACAAGCCGGCTTGTCAACCAAAAGGCCATGAATGAAAAGGCCGCCAAAATCTTTGCCGATTTCGGCGTTGACATCGACCCGGCCACCCTTGTGCGGGATCTGACCCCCGGCCACATGCAAATCGTGGAGATTGCCAAGGCCGTTTCCAAAAACGCCCGCATCCTGATTCTGGACGAACCCACCGCCCCTCTGTCCCTGGCCGAGGTGGATATCCTCATGTCCATCGTCCGCAAGCTGAAGGCAGACGGCGTTTCCATCATATACATATCCCACCGGCTGGATGAGATCTTCACCCTCACGGACAAGGTCTCCGTGCTCCGGGACGGCGAATACATCGTCACGCTCAACACCGACGAAACCACCCGCCCCGAGCTCATCAAATACATGGTCGGCCGGGAAATGACCCAGACCTTCCCGCCCCGCCAGGTCACCCCCGGCGAGGTGGCGCTGGAGGTAAAAAACCTTACTGGCAACGGCGTGAAAAACATCTCGTTCCAGGTGCATAAGGGCGAGATTCTCGGCATTTCCGGCCTTGTTGGCGCGGGCCGCACCGAAATTATGAAGGTCATCTTCGGCGCGGAGAAAAAGCAGTGGGGCGAGGTGCTGATAAACGGCAAGCCCGCCGAAATCAAAAACCCGCGGGACGCCATGATGAAATACCGCATCGGCCTGTGTCCCGAAGACCGAAAGCGGGAAGGCTGCTTCCTGTCAGAGACTATCTCCTGGAACATCGTTTATAATGTTCTGGGCAAAATCTCCAGGCTGGGCGTTATCTCCTCCAAAAAGGAAAAGGAGATTGCCGATTATTACGGCAACTCCATGCGTATCAAGGCCCCCAACCTGGACAAGACCAAGGTTTTGACCCTCTCCGGCGGCAACCAGCAAAAGGTCGTTGTGGGCAAGGCTCTGGCCGCCAACGCGGATATCGTCATTTTTGACGAGCCCACCCGCGGCATCGACGTTGGCGCAAAATACGAAATCTACGAGCTCATGAACGGCCTTGTGGAACAGGGCAAGGCCATCATCATGGTCACCTCCGATATGGAGGAGCTGCTGGGTATGTCGGACCGCATCGTCGTCTTTGGCGAGCGGTGCCTTGCCGGCGAGCTGACAAAATCCGAATTCTCTCAAGAACGCATCCTGGATATGGCATCCACGGGCGCGGAGCATTAATACAGGGGGACAACACACCATGAAAAAAGTAAGAAACATCCTCAAGGAGATGACCATGGTCTTCGTTTTGATCGGTCTTCTCATCGTCTTTTTCTTCTTTTGCAAGCTGCTTACCAACCGCAACTTCCTCAGCTGGGCCAATTTGCTGAACATCCTTGGCCAAAACGCAAACCTGCTCATCATCGGTATCGGCATCACCTTTATCATGCTGGGCGGCGGCATGGATTTGTCCACCGGCTATCTAGTGGCCACCGTGGGCGTGACCATGGCCATCATCAATTCCTCCGGGCTGGGCTTTTTCCCCACCATCCTCATCGGCATCGCTCTGGCCGTGCTGATTTCCGCCTTTAACGGCGTTATTTACGCCTGGTTGAAGGTATTCCCCTTCATCATCACGCTGGCAACGCAATACATCTTAAACGGCGCCACCTATCTGCTCACCGACGGCGTATCAAAAACCTTCCGCAACCTCTCCGGCGGCTTCAAGATTCTGGGCGGCTATAACATCACGCTGGCCCCGGGCGTCGCTTTGAAGACCGGCGTGCTGGTGGCACTGGTGATGGTGGCGCTGGGCGCTTTCATCCTGAATAAAACCCACTTTGGCCGCAATGTCTATGCCCTGGGCTCCAACCCCGAGGCCGTGGCGCTGTCCGGCGTTTCCGTGGCCAAAATGCGGATTGCCGTGTTCGCCCTGGCCGGCTTCTTCTTTGGCGTATCCCAGGTGGTAAACGTGGGCTATATCGGCGCCGTCAATAACTCCATGGGCGTTGGCACCGAGTTCACCGTCATGGCCGGCTGTATGCTGGGCGGCATCAAGATGGGCGGCGGCGGCGGCAAAATGTCCAATATGGTCGTGGGCGTGCTCATCATCGGCGTTTTGAACTCCGGCATGAACTTCCTGAATATGAACCAGTACTGGCAGTATGTGGCCCTTGGCGTGGTGCTGCTGGCCGCCATCATTCTGGACACGCTTCAAACCGAAAACGTTCAAAAGCGCGCCAAGCTGGTCGCCGGGCAGGATCCCGCCCTGGCGCAAAAGGCCGAGAAAACCGCCTGATCCCCCTCACCGCATCCTCATTCAAAGCCATATTCCGCCGGAATATGGCTTTTTCTTTGGAGGCTTTTATGAACGATTTGCGAAAAGCGCTGGAGGCGCTCGCCCGGGGCAGCCGTTCCGGCGTGCTGGCGGAGATTCTCGCCACCGATGGCTCCACGCCCCGGAGCGCCGGGGCGCAAATGCTCTTGAGCCCGGACGGAAGCTTTTCCGGCACCGTGGGCGGGGGCGCGCTGGAATACCGCGCCCAGCAGCAGGCGCTACAATGTCTTGCCGCCGGGCTCCCCGCCCGGGAGACCTATTCCCTCCGGGAGGGCGACCGTTCCGCCCTGGGGCTCTGCGGCGGCAGCGCAACGGTGGATTTCCGGCTGCTTTCGCCCCGGGACGCTGAAAAGCTCCTCCGCGAGCTCCAGCCGCCGCCCCGCATCCTCCTGTATGGCGCCGGCCATGTGGGCAAGGCTCTGGCGGACGCCGCCTGGCCCCTGGGGATAGAGGTGTTGGTCACGGATGACCGGGCCGCGCTCCTGACGCCGGAGCGGTTTCCCCACGCCCAGCGCCGGCTTCACTCCCTTCCGGAGGCCCCTATGGAGCCGGAGGCCCGGGATTTCATCGTGATTATGACCCATGGCCACGCCCATGATTTTGAGCTGGCCCGCCGGGCCATGAATACCTCCGCGGCCTATGTGGGTCTCATGGCAAGCCGAAAGAAGGCCGCCGCCGCCCGGGAGCTCCTGGCCCGGGACGGCCACAGCCCGGAGGCGCTTGCCCGGCGCTTTCACTGCCCCATCGGTCTTCCCATCCGCGCCGAGACGCCGGAGGAAATCGCCGTGAGCATCCTGGGGGAGCTGATCTCGGTTTTTCGCGCCCCGCAAAATTCATAAACAAACCCCGGACAGCCGTCCGGGGTTTTTCCTGTTTGTACTGCTTGCCGTCTTTATCAAAAAATTTTTCATGGATTTTCCCTTTTTTGCGCGTGATTTTTTCGTTTTTTCCCCTTATATTTTCTTTTCCGTGTCGAACGCTGTCGAAGTTTATAGAATTATGTCAACAAAAAATTCCGCCAAATCGGCGGTTTGCCGTTGCATTATCGGAGAGGGTATGATAAATTGTAAAAGCTGATACAAACGGGGTTCCACAGAGAAAGAAGTGACACGCCGTAATACTACACAGGGGGAATACATTATGGAAACCAAACTGCGTATACTCATTGCGGATCCCAGCGAGGACTTTCGCGCCATGCTCGCCGATGTGATTAACGCGGAGGAGGACATGCTGGTTGTTGCCACCGCTGGCGACGGACTTGAGGCGCTTTCTCTGGCCGAAGCTCACCAGCCCGACATTCTTTTAACCGATTTGATTCTCACCCGGCTGGACGGGCTGGGTCTGCTCACCGCCCTCTCCGAAAGGGAGGACGCTCCCGCGGCTATCGTGCTCTCCGGCCTTTTCAACGAGCGCGTTATCTCCGCCTGCTCGGAGCTGGGGATTTACTATTTCGTCCCCAAGCCCTGTGACATCCCGGCGCTGCTCACCGGCATCCGCCAGGTTGCCGCCGCCAGATACAAGAATATCACGCCCATCTCCCAGGGCGTACCCATGGCGCCCGCGCCCCGGGAGCCCAGTCTGGAGGCCGTGGTCACCGACATCATCCATGAGATCGGCGTGCCCGCCCATATCAAGGGCTATCAGTATCTTCGGGAGGCCATTGTTCTCACCGTGAACGATATGGACGCCATCAACGCTGTCACCAAGGTCCTCTATCCCGCCGTGGCCAAGAAATTCGCCACCACGCCCAGCCGGGTGGAGCGCGCCATCCGCCATGCCATCGAGGTCGCCTGGGACCGGGGCGATTTGGAAACGCTCCAGCGCTTTTTCGGCTATACTGTCTCCAACATCAAGGGCAAGCCGACCAACTCGGAGTTCATCGCCATGATTGCGGACAGCCTCACGCTCAAGCGCCGGGAGCGCAAGGCGTAAGCGCAAGCGCCGCCGGATTTCACCCGGGGAGGACGGAGCAGAAGCTCCGTCCTCCCCGGGTTTTTATCGGCCGTAAATTACAGACTTGTAATTGACATTCCTCCGGGAGAGTGTGTATAATTTTAATGCACAGATTTTGTTATAAATCTGTCAAAAACACAATTTGGAGGAACATACCATGAAAAAGATTCTTGCTCTTGCCCTGGCGGTGCTGATGGTGCTGGCTCTGGCCGCCTGCGGCGCCAAGGACGAGACCCCCGCCGCTTCTGCCGGCGGAGCAACCTGGGCGGATTACCAGGCCTATCTCATTGATAAGGCCGGCGCCAACGCCCCCGATCTGGCCGAGTTTGAAGCCCAGGTCAAGGCCATCAACAGCTGGGATGAGCTGGACCAGAGCGTATCCCCCTGGGACCAGATGTTCTCTACCATCGGCCTTTCCACCTGGGAAGAGTTCCAGGCTGGCAATGTGAAAGAGCCCGCCGTGATGGGCTCCATGGGCGGCGAAGCCTCCGGTGAGCCGGCGGGCGATGCTTCCGGCGAACCTGCGGGTGATGCCTCCGGCGAGCCGGCGGGCGAGGCTCCCAGCGATGTGCCCGCCTCCGCCGCTTCCGCCAACTCTGCCCACGGCGGCACGGCCGGCGCCACCTCCCAGGCCGATTATCAGGCCTATCTGAAGGCCTGGCTGGATGCCGAAAAGGCTGTCAACTCCACCATGGACGATACCATGAAGGGCGAATTCCTTGCCTGCATCGAGGCGATGGACTTTGAAACCTTCCCCGGCGATATGTTCTTTAGCGGTATGCTGACCACCGGCGCCGCCATGACTTATGACGAGTTCGTGGCCGCCAACGGCATCTATTAATCCCCGCTTCTGGCGAAATTCCGGCAGGAGAGCGAAAGCTCTCCTGCCTTTATTTTTCCCGGCTTTAAGCCGCGCCGGGATATATCGCGCGGCAAGAAAACGCCTCCGGCCATAAAAGCCGGAGGCGTTTGCCTGATGTGTTCAGTTTTTGAAAAAGCTGTCAAAATAGCTGTCCCGAACGGTATCGGGGCTCTTGTCCGGGGGAAGCTGCTCTGGCTCCTGGCTGAAATAGTCGATGCCGGGCTCAAAATCCTCCTCGGGGAAGTCCAGCCAGTCGGCCTCCTCCTGGGCCTGGCGGTATGCCCGCTGCCGCTTTGCCTCCCGAACGCTGCGCAGATGCCGCACGCGCTGGTAATAATAGAACACCACCAGCAGCACATAAATGGCCAGCAGAATAATCAGCAGCGTGATGATGCGGCGGACCACCGGCGCCTGAAACAGGTCCCGGAGCTGACTGCGGAGGTATTCCAGCCGGGACATCTCCACCGTGGCCGTGGCCACCAGGTAGGAGGTGCCATAGACCTCATCATCCATGACGACCGTTACCTCGCCCAGCACTTCGCCGGCATTGACCGGCGCTTCCAGCGCTTCGCCCTCCTGCAGGTCATAGAGCGTAACCTGGTATTTGAGGCCGGAGATGTCAAAATCCTTGGGGAGAACCACATTCACGGAGGCATCCGCCCGGACGCCCGTGGAATCGGTGGTGCCAAGGGTCACCGGGATGCTCATGAGCGTATCTGTGGAGCTCAAAACCTCCCGATTGCTGTAAGTATCGAAAAACCAGTCGTATATGGCGATTGTATCGCCGAACTGGTCGCCGCTTTCCGCGCCGCCCATCACCACGCAGACAACGTCCATCCCGCCGAGGGAGGCGGCGGACACCAGGCAGTAGCCGGCGTTGGTGAAATAGCCGGTTTTTATGCCGTAGGCATATTCAAAATAATAGCTGCTGTCGGGATTGAGGAGGCTGTTGGTATTCACAAGCTCCCGCTCCTCGGCAAAATCCGTTTCCGGAACAGTATAGCGCAGGGTGCCGCAAATCTCCAGCAGCAGCGTGTGCTTCACGGCCTCCTGGGCGATGAGGGCAAAGTCCGCGGCGGTGGTATAGTGGCCGGATTCCTCCAGGCCGTTGGCGTTTTTGAAGCTGGTGCCGGTGCAGCCCAGCTCCGCCGCCCGGTCGTTCATGGCGCTCACAAAGTTCGCCACCGAGCCGGAAACATACTCCGCCAGGATATTGCAGGCCTCGTTGGCCGATACCAGCATGGCGCAGTAGAGCAGCTCCTCCACTGACAGCAGCTCGCCAGGCTCAATGGCGGGCTCCGCGTTGGTGCTGTACTCGTCCATATTGTACTGGCAGTCGTCATACGCGGCGACCTTGTCATCCAGGGCAATGCTGCCCGCCTCAACGGCCTCCACCACCAACAGCGCCGTCATGATTTTTGTGGTGCTGGCGGGCTGAACCCGGTCCTCCGCATTTTTGGAAAAATACACCTCGCCGGTGTCCGCATTGGCCAGCACCGCCGCCTTGGCGGTGATTTCCGGCGCCTCCGCCGCCATGGCAGAAACAGGCAGCAGCGCCGCAAACATCAGAATTATAAGCAGAACGGACAGTATCTTGAATTTTTTCATGTCATTCTCCGGGAAAGTATGTTATGATGAGATAGCAAAAGCCATCTGTCTCTCCTAATGCACTATTATAAGAAAAAAGCAGCGGAAAATCAACTAATATTCCTTTAATATTTTATGAAGCAACGGCCATACGCTTTGGAAAAACGAATCTCGCGGCTTCTTCTCCTCATCGCGGCGCTCCTTCTGGTCTTCACGCTGGCCCGCGTCTCTCTCCGGTCGCGGCAGCCCTTGCTTTTGGAAACCGTGCCGGAAGCCGCCGGGGCGGCCTGGTTGCTGGATTTGAATGAGGCCACGGCAGCGGAGCTGGAATGTCTGCCGGGCATCGGCCCGGTTCTGGCCCAAAGCCTTGTGGAGCGGCGGGAAACGGCCGGCCCCTTCACCTGCGCGGAGGATGTGCTGGCGGTCCCCGGCATCGGCGAGGCCACCTATGAGAAGCTCCGCCCCTATATCACTTTTTAAGCAAGGAATACGCTCATGAAAATTCTAGTTGTTGACGACGAGGAACTGCTGGTCAAAGGCATAAAATTCAATTTGGAAAACGATGGCTATGAGGTGGACGCCTGCTACGACGGCGAGGCCGCCGTGGAAAAAGCCCGCGCCGGCGGCTTTGATCTGATTTTGCTGGATCTGATGATGCCCCGGCTGGACGGTCTGGGCGCCTGTATGCAAATCCGGGAGTTTTCCTCTGTGCCCATCATCATGCTCACAGCCAAGGGCGAGGACACGGATAAGCTCATCGGCTTTGAATACGGGGCGGACGACTATATCACCAAGCCCTTTAATATTCTCGAGCTGAAGGCCCGCGTGCGGGCAATTCTCCGCCGCAGCGGTCTTCAGTCCGCCGCCGAGCCGGCCCCCGTCCGCATCAGCCATGGCCCGGTCACGCTGGACACGGAGCGCCGGATCGCCGAGGTGGACGGCCGCACCGTGGACCTCACGGTAAAGGAATTTGACCTGGTGGAGCTGCTGCTGCGAAACCCCGGCAAGGTCTATTCCCGGGAAGCGCTTTTGGACACCGTGTGGGGCTATGATTACCAGGGCGATATCCGCACTGTGGACGTCCACGTACGTCGCCTGCGGGAAAAGCTGGAGAAAAACCCGGCGGAACCGGCGTGCATCATCACAAAATGGGGTGTGGGTTACTATTTCAAGGACTGACACAAAACCAAACAGAGAGCCCGCTCCGCAAAAGCGGAGGGTATCCGTGCGGCTGAAGCTCGCCGCCGCCTTCGCGCTGTTTATTTATGTGCTGCTCCTGATTTTGAACATCTATCCCATTCTGGTCAGCCGGGATATGGTCTTCGCCACCAAGGAAAGCGCCATGGATTCCCAGCGCGCCGTTATCTCCAGCTCTCTCGCGGCGCTGGAGCTTCTCACGGGGGACGGCGTTGAGCAGGTCATGGACATTCTAGACGTGACCGACGTCACCCGCACCATCGTCACCGACCCGGCCGGGCTGATCCTCTATGACACCGCGGAGGATAATGCCGCCGCCGGGCGCTATGCCCTCCTGCCGGAGATATCCGTGGCCCTGCAGGGGTACACGGAGTTTTCCTGCGCCTATGCCGACGGCGCTTTTGACAGCCGCGCCTCCTCGCCGGTTGTCTCCGGCGGGCGCGTGATCGGCGCGGTATATCTCTATGAGCACGATGCGGAGCAGGGCCAAATCATCCGGGGGCTTCAGCGCAATCTGCTGAATATCTCTTTCCTGTTCGGCATCGCCGGCATTCTGGTAATTGTTGTGGTAACCACCACCCTCACCCGCCGCATCAAGCGCCTTGCCGAGGCCATGGGCGCTGTCCGCTCCGGGGATTACGCATACCGGCTCAAGATTCGCGGCAACGATGAGCTGGCCGAGCTCTCCTCGGAGTTCAATGTCCTCACGGGCCGTCTGGAGGCCACGGAGGAGCTTCGCCGCCGGTTCGTTTCCGACGCCTCCCATGAGCTCCGCACGCCGCTGGCCGCCATCCGCCTTTTGTCTGACAGTATCACCCAGTCGGACAATATGGATGCAAACACCATGCGGGAGTTCGCCTCCGATATTGGAAACGAATCCGAGCGGCTCCAGCGCATCACGGAAAAGCTCATGCATCTGACCAAGCTGGATTCCGGCGTTGGCCAGGCCCAGCGGGAACCCGTGGATTTGCGGGAGGTGGCCCAGCGCACGCTCCATCTGCTCTCCCCCCTGGCCGCCACCCAGAGCGTCTCTATCCTCACCGATTTCGCCGACGACTGCGTTGTGCTGGCCACGGCGGACGATCTCTATCAAATCATCTTCAATCTGGTGGAAAACGGCATCAAATACAACCGTCCGGGCGGGCAGGTGCTTTTGTCCCTCCGCCGGGATGCGGCCCAGGCCATTCTGACCGTCTCCGATACCGGCATCGGCATCCCGGAGGCGGATCTGGAAAATATTTTTGACCGCTTCTATCGGGTGGATAAGGCCCGCTCCCGGGCCTCCGGCGGCAGCGGCCTGGGTCTGGCCATCGTGCACGACGCCGTGGTTGCAAACGATGGCGTCATTGCGGTCTCCCGCCCTGCGGAGGGCGGCACCCGCTTCACCGTGACCTTTCCCCTCTGGCGCAGGAAGGACCGACGCCTATGAAAAAATTTCTCATCCTCCTTTTGGCCCTGCTGGTTTTTGGCTCGGCCCTGGCCGCCGGCTGGGTTTTGCTGGATTTCTCTCCGGCGGCCCTTTGGGCGCCCGTCGCCGGGCTTTTCAGCCGGAGCATCGCCGGGAATGAAAATACCGTCGCCATTTATCGCCTCGCCGCAGACACCGCCAAGCCCGGCGCCGAGCTGGTGCAGGCCGAGCTTTGCCCCCTGCCGGAGGCGGCCGCCTCCGCCATGGACGGCGTTCTGACGCTTTTCGCCGCGCCCAGCCAGGACAGCAGTCTCCTCTGCGCCCTGCCCCAGGGCGTTACCGTCAGCGGCTGGGCCCAGGAAAACCGGGTTGTTCTTTTAGAGCTCTCCCCGGAATTTCTCGCGGCGGACCCCATGAGCCAAACCGCGGCCGCCTGCTGCGCGGCGCTGACCCTGTGCCAGCTGGACGGCGTGGAATCCGTCACCGTCACCGCCGGGGGAGAGACGCTTTTTTCCGGTCTTGTGCCGGAGGACGCGCTCCTCAGCGGCGCCGACGCCGACCCCTATGTGCGCCAGCTCCGCCTGTATTTTGCCGACAGCGCCGGGCGCTATCTTGCCAGCGAATACCGAAGCCTCACGCTGCGGGAGGACACCTCCCCGGCGCGCTATGTGGTGGAGGAGCTCCTCCGCGGCCCCAACAGCAGCGAGCTGAAAAGCCCCATCCCAGCGGGCACCAGGCTTTTGTCCTGCGCCACGGCGGAGGGCGTTTGCACAGTGAACCTCTCCGGCGATTTTGTGGCCAACCGGCCCCAAACCGCGCTGGGCGAGCGGCTGGCGGTTTACTCGATTGTGAATTCGCTCACGGCTCTCTCCGGCGTGGACAGCGTGCTCCTTTTGGCGGAGGGCCAGCCCATCGCCAGCTATGTCCGCCTCTCTCTGGCCGAGCCCTTGAACTGGTATGGCGAGGCCATCGGCCCGGTGGATGCCGGCGGCGAATTTGACGCCGAGCTCTATCTTGTAACGCCGGACCTTGCCGCCATCACGCCGCTGCCCTTCCGCGTCAAGCAGTCCACCTATGCCACCCGGGCCGAGGCCATCCTGTCGGCCCTGATGACCGCCGCCGAGCCGGGCTATCCCGCCCTGTTTTCCGGCAGCGGCTCTGTCACTGGCATCACGCTCCAGGGCAATTTCTGCACCGTGGACCTCTCGGAGAGCTTCTTTGCCGCCCTGCCCCCGGAGGCCCGCAACGCCGCGGTGCAGTCCATCGCCGCCACGCTCTGCGGTCTGGACGAAATCTCCTCTGTCTATTTTACCATCGGCGGAAGCCCCGCCCTCTTTGAGGGCGTTGACTGGTCCGGCCCCTGGTCTATCTTTGATGAAATCGAGGTACAATAATATGTCCCACATCGCTCTCATTCAGCAGCGGCTCGGCGCGCTGGAGGCGCTCATCCTCACCGATCCCGCCTCTATCCGCTATGCCTCCGGCTTTTTTATCACCGATGGCGCCGCCGTGATTGCCCGGAATCGGGCCTTTTTGATTACCGACTCCCGCTATCTGGAGGCGGCCGGCCAGAGCGTCCACGATATGGAGCTGCTATGCTCCTCCCGGCATAAGAGCCTGAAAACCATCCTGGGCGAGATTGTGGCCCAAAACGGCTATCAGGCCGTTGGCGGGGAGGAAAACCGCATCAGCCACGGGGACTGGTCCGCCCTGGAGGACGCCATCGGCGTGCCCATGCAGAGCGCGGGCTCTCTGCTGGCCGGGCTGCGCGCCTCCAAGGACGAGGCCGAGGTGGCGGCCATCCGCGCGGCCCAGCAAATCTCCGAGCGGGCGCTGGACGAGGTTTTGGGCATCATCCGCCCCGGGATGACGGAAAAAGAGCTGGCCGCCGAGCTTGTATACCGGATGTATAAATACGGCGGCGAGGCAAATTCCTTTGACCCCATTGTGGTCACCGGCAAAAAGACCAGTATGCCCCACGGCGTGCCTGGCGACGAGGCCATCGCCCCGGGGGATTTCATCACCATGGATTTCGGCACCATGTATAACGGCTACTGCTCCGATATGACCCGCACCGTGGCTCTGGGCTCCGTTACAGACGAGATGAAAACCGTTTACCAAACCGTTTTGGAGGCCCAGCTGGCGGGCATTGCCGCGGCCCGGCCCGGCGTGCCCGGCCGGGAGGTGCACATGGCCGCCCGGGAGATCATCGAAAAGGCAGGCTACGGCCCCTATTTTGACCACGGCTTCGGCCACAGTCTGGGGCTGGAGATTCACGAGCCGCCCAACGCCAGCCCCTCCAACCCCGAGCCGCTGCCGGCGGGCGCGGTCATCTCCGCGGAGCCGGGCATCTATCTTCCCGGCCGGTTTGGCGTTCGCATCGAGGATATGCTCTGGCTCCGGGAGGACGGCGCCGTCAATCTCACTTCGGCCCCCAAGGAGCTGATAATTCTGTAATAGCCCTTGCCAAAGCTGGATTATCATGGTAAAATACATCCGCAGAAAACCATAATTTATAGATAATTGATATAAGAAACGGGAGGATACATCATGCCTATCGTAGCAGGCGATTTTCGCAACGGCGTAACCTTTGAAATGGACGGCCAGCCCATGCAGGTCATCGAGTTCCAGCACGTCAAGCCCGGCAAAGGCGCCGCCTTTGTCCGCACCAAGTATAAAAACATCATCACCGGCGCCATCCGCGAGGAGTCCTTCAACCCCTCCGCCAAATTTGAAAACGCCTATGTGGAGCGCCGCGACATGGAATACAGCTATGCCGACGGCAATCTCTATTATTTCATGAACCCCGAAACCTACGAGCTGGAGCCTGTGGATAAATCCAACCTCTCCGACGGCTTCCGCTTCGTCAAGGAAAACGAAACCTGCACCCTCAGCTTCTATAACGGCTCCTGCTTCTCCGTGGAGCCCCCCAACTTTGTCGTTTTGGAAATCACCCAAACCGACCCCGGCTTTGCTGGCAACACCGCCACCAACGCCACCAAGCCCGCCATTTTGGAGACCGGCGCCGAGGTAAAGGTGCCCCTGTTCATCGAGCCCGGCGAGCGCATCCAGATCGACACCCGCACCGGCGAATATCTGGGCCGCGCCAAGGGTTAAGCCCGTCTCCCCCCGCCTTTCGTCCCCTGTGAATCCCAAAAATCTTTTCTGGAGGTTTTTGTTATGACCACATCCGAAAAAGTTGCGTATCTGAAAGGTCTGGCCGATGGCTACGGCATCGACCCCGCCACCCGGGAGGGCAAGCTTCTCTCCACCGTGCTCGACATTCTGGAGGATCTTGCGCTGGAGGTGGAGGATCTGGGCTGCGACCTGGACGAGCTGGAGGAGGGGCTGGACGCCGTCAGCGATGATTTGGCGGACGTTGAGGAGCTCCTGTTTGACGATGAGGAAGACGACGAATATGACGGCGAGGACGAGGATGAGCCCATATTCTATGAGGCGGAATGCCCCACCTGCGGCGAAACCGTCACCTTTGACGAGGGCGTTTTGAGCCAGGGCTCCATCGAGTGCCCCACCTGCGGCGAAACGCTGGAATTCGAGCTGGATGAGATCGAAGAGGCGCCCGAAGAAGAATAATACCCCCCCCTGCATTTTCATGCCCTATGGCATAAATAAGCCCCACCGACGCTGGCGCATGGCCGGCCTCGGCGGGGCTGTTTTCATTTTTCGGGGCCGCGCCCGGCGCTTACCGCTTTTCCCGCAGCAGCTCGTTTTTGATGCTCCAGAGCTTGGGGGAGAGGTCCACATAATAGTGATGGGGATTTTCAAAGCGAAGCACCTCATCCCAAAGCGTTGCCACCTGCTGGGCGCAGTAAGCCCGGATTTCCGGCAGCGTGGGCCGGTCATACACCAGCTTGCCCCCGCGGAAAACAGGCGCAAGAAGCTCCCTGGCCTCAAAGTTTGTCAGCTCCTTTTCTTTCCAGGTGGCGTCCGGGTCAAAGATGGTGATGGCGCTGGCGTCGTCCACCGTTTCGTCATGGAGACAGAGATAGTCCGCCATGGCCTTGCCGGTATCGCGGCCGTAAAAGCGGTATAGCTTCTTAAAATGGGGATTGGTAATCTTGTCCACATTTTCGCTGAGCTTGATCTTCGGCTGGATGGAGCCGTCCTCTCCCTCCACGGCGGCAAGCTTGTAAACGCCGCCGAAAACCGGCTCGCTCCGCGCCGTGATAAGCCGCTCGCCCACGCCGAAGGTATCAATGCAGGCCCCCTGGTTCACCAAATCCTGAATGATATATTCATCCAGCGAGTTGGAGCAGGTGATGGCGCACTCTGTCCAGCCGGCGTCATCCAGCATCTTGCGCGCCTTTTGGGTCAGATAGGCCAGGTCGCCGGAATCCAGCCGGATGCCGCATTTTTTGATGCCCATGGGCTTCAAAACCTCATCAAAGGCGCGGATGGCGTTGGGGATGCCGCTTTGCAGCGTGTTATAGGTATCCACCAGCAGCGTGGCGTTTTTCGGATAGGTGCGGCAATAGGCCCGAAAAGCCTCCAGCTCCGAATCAAACATCTGCACCCAGGCATGGGCCATGGTGCCCCCGGCAGGAACGCCGAACAGCTGGTCCGACAGCACGCAGGCCGTTCCGTCGCAGCCGCCGATATAGGCCGCCCGGGGCCCCAGAATGGCCGCGTCGCCCCCCTGGGCCCGGCGGGAGCCAAATTCCAGCACGGTCCGCCCTTTGGCGGCGCGGACGATGCGGTTGGCCTTGGTGGCGATCAGGCTCTGGTGATTGAGCGTGCACAGCAGAAAGGTTTCCACCAGCTGGGCCTGGATGGCCGGCGCCCGGACAACCAGAATCGGCTCCCGGGGAAACACCGGCGTGCCCTCCGGCACCGCCCAGATATCCCCGGTGAAGGAAAAGTTTTTAAGATAGTGGAGAAATTCCTCGGAGAAAAGCTCCCGGCTGCGAAGATAGGCGATGTCCTCCGTGGAAAAATGGAGGTTTTGCACATACTCAATCACCTGCTCCAGCCCGGCGGCGATGGCAAAGCCGCCCCCATCGGGCACATTCCGGAAAAACAGGTCAAAATAAACGATTCGATCCCGCATTCCGTTGGCCAGATAGCCGTTGCCCATGGTGAGCTCATAAAAATCGCACAGCATACTGAGATTCGCGCTTTTGATATCCTTCATGGGGGCACCTCGTAGTTTTTTGTAATATTGATTACATATTATAGCGTTGAATTGGAAATAAAGCAAATATATAATGGACTTGTTTGAAAAATCCTTTTGTTTCCTCATTACCGTTGTATAAAAGGAGACCACTATGGAACTGACCATGGAGCGGCAGCGGGAGCTGGAGGCTCTCTGCCGGCAATTCCGCCGCGAGGTTTTGACCGCAATCCACGGGGCCCAGTCCGGCCACCCCGGCGGCAGCCTGTCTGTCTGCGAGATTCTCACGCTTTTATATCAGCATCGGATGAATATCCCCAGCCCGGATGCTCCGAACCGCGACCGGCTTGTGCTCTGCAAGGGGCACGCCGCGCCGATGCTGTACCGCAATTTGATAGAAAAGGGCTTTCTCCCCCCGGCGTGCATGAGCTCTCTTCGCCAGCTGGGCAGCCCACTTCAGGGTCATCCCTGCATGAAAACGCCCGGCGTGGATTTGCCCTCCGGGCCGCTTGGCATCGGTCTTGCCGCGGCGCAGGGCATGGCGCTGGGCCTCCGGCTGGATCGCTCTCCCGCCCGGGTCTATGCCATTTTGGGCGACGGCGAGCTCAACGAGGGCGCCGTATGGGAGGCCGCCGCCTCCGCGCCGAAATTCCTGCTGGATAATCTCTGCGCCGTTGTGGATTATAACAAAGTCCAGCTGGACGGCACCACCGATGAAATCATGCCCCTCCGGGACCTGGAGGGAAAATGGAAAGCCTTTGGCTGGCACGTCATCCGGGTGGACGGTCACGACCTCCGGGCGCTGAACCGCGCCTTTGACGCCGCAGAGGCCCACAAGGGCGGCCCCACCGTCATCATCGCCGACACGGTCAAGGGCAAGGGCGTCTCCTTTATGGAGGGCCAGGCCGGCTGGCACGGCAAGGCCATCGACCGGGACAGCTACGATAAAGCCATGGAAGAGCTGGGAGGTGACTGCTGATGGGAAAGGCCATTCGTGACATTTACGGCGAAACCCTGGCCGAGCTGGGCAGCGAAAATGAAAACATCGTTGTGCTGGACGCCGATCTCTCCGGCTCCACCAAGTCCAAGCTCTTTGGCCAGAAATTCCCGGACCGCTTTTTCAATATGGGCATCGCGGAATCGGACATGGTCTCCTGCGCCGCGGGCCTTGCCGCCGTTGGCAAAATCCCCTTTGTGAATACTTTTACCGTTTTTCTCACCACGCTGGGCCTCATCGCCGCCCGGGGGCAGGTGTGCTACGGCAACCTCAACGTGAAATTCGGCGGCGCCTACTGCGGTATGTCCGATGCGCTGGACGGCGCCACCCACCACGCCACGGAGGATATCGCCGTCATGCGCTCTCTGCCCAATATGACGGTGCTCTGCCCCGCCGACCCCCAGGCCACCCGCTGGTGCACCCGCTGGGCCGCGGAGCATCAGGGCCCGGTATATCTTCGGCTCAGCCGCGGGGAATACCCCGAGCTTTATCCCACCAACACCGTCTTCGCCCCCGGCCGGGGCAAGCTTGTCCGGGAGGGCGGGGACTGCACGGTGTTCGCCATCGGCATCATGGTGCATAAGGCGCTGGAGGCCGCCGCGCTGCTGGAGGCCGAGGGGCTTCAGGTTCAGGTGGTGGATCTGATCTCCATCAAGCCGATCGACCGGGAGCTGATTATCGCCTGCGCCAAAAAGACCGGCGCGGTTGTCTGCGCCGAGGAGCACACCGTCTTCGGCGGCGCCGGCAGCGCCGTGGCCGAGGTATTGGCCGGGGCGGGCATCGGCGCTCCCACGGAGTTCATCGGCATCCAGGACACCTTCACCGAAACAGGAAAATACGACAGCCTTCTGGAGACCTACGGTCTGGACGCAAAGGCCGTGGCCAAGGCTGTGAAAAAGGCAGTGAATCGAAAATGACCCGCTTTTTCTGTCCCGGCCGGACAGAGCTGGCCGGAAACCATACGGACCATCAAAAGGGCCGCATCATGGCCGCCGCCATTCAAAAAGGCATCACCGCCGAGGCGGAGCCCAACGGAGAATCCGTTTTCCGCATCTTCTCCCAGGGCTTTGAGCCCATCCAGATAGACCTGGCCCGCCTCTGGCCCGAGGAGCGGGAGGCCGGCACCTCCGCCGCGCTGGCCCGGGGAATGGCCGCCCTGCTGGCCGAGCCAAGCCGGCGCCTGCAGGGCTTTGACGCGCGCCTGACCTCCTCTCTCCCCGCGGGCATCGGTCTTTCCTCCTCGGCGGCCTTTGCCGTGCTGGTGGGCTATATGATTGCCCACTTTGCCGCCGGGCCGGAGCTCAGCCCCGAGGAGCTGGCCCGGGCCGCGCAAAAGGCGGAAAACCGCTGGTTTGGAAAGCCCTGCGGACTGATGGACCCCATGGTATGCGCCATGGGCGGCAGCCTCTATATGGATTTTCTGGAAAACCGCACCCTCTCCATCAACTGCGATTTTGACCGGCTGGGCTATGCCCTGTGCCTCACAAATACCGGCAGCACCAATGCCCGGGCTGCGGAGGCTTATGCGGCCATTCCGGCGGATATGAGCGCCGTGGCCCGCCACTTTGGCCAGTCTGTCCTCGCCCAGGTGCGCGTTTCGGAATTTGATCTCCAATGGCCGGAGCATACCGCCGACCCCGCCTGGATGCGGGCCCGGCATTTCTTTGATGAAACCGTTCGCACCTCCCTCATGGCGGACGCGCTGGGGCTTCAGGACCTGAACCGCTATATGCATCTTATGAATCAGTCCGGCCGAAGCTCCGAGCAGCTTTTGCAAAACATCTTTTGCGAGGACGGCTCCTCCGGCCTGGCCCAGGGGCTTGAGGCCTCCGCCCGCCTTCTGGAGGGCAAGGGCGCCTGGCGCGTGCAGGGCGGCGGCTTTGCCGGCTGTGTTCAGGCTTTAATGCCCGAGGAGGATTTTCCCGCCTACCAGGAAGCTATGGACGGCCTGTTCGGCCCCGGCAGCTGCCAGCGAATCCACCTCTGCGCCCACGGCGTTTGCCAACTCCGGGATTGACGAATCCCTCCGCTCTGGTATATAATATAGCAACAAGCCATACATTCCTGTAAAAGGGAGTAGTCAGCGCCGGGCTCGGCGTGGCAGCGGCGTCAATACGGCTTATGCCCGCTACTGTCTGAAATGACGAGACTTTTACCGCGTCCCATCCGCGGCAAAAGTCTCTTTTTATGTGAGGAGTTTTTTTCATGAGGCAAGCCATCATCCTCTTTGCCATCACCTATATCCTGCTGATTGCTTTGGGCCGCTGGCGGCCATGGATCGCCGCCGGCTCCGCCGCTTTATTTGTCCTGCTGGGCATTTTGCCCCTGGGGAGCGTTTTGGAGGCCATCGACTGGAACATTCTTCTCATGCTCGCCGGCATCATGGGCACCGTGGCGCTTTTCATTGATTCCCGGATGCCCAACCGCATGGCGGACCTGCTCCTCCGGAAAATGCCGAGCGTTATGTGGGCCGCCGTGGCGCTGTCCGTATTTTCCGGCGTTGTGTCCGCCTTTGTGGACAATGTCGCCACGGTGCTGATGATTGCGCCGGTGGGCATCGCCATCGCCCGGCGGCTGAAAATTTCGCCCGTCCCCCTGATTATCTCCATTGCCGTCTCCTCCAATCTCCAGGGCGCCGCCACGCTGGTGGGTGATACCACCTCCATTCTTTTGGGCGGCTACGCCGGCATGGATTTTATGGATTTTCTTTTCATGGATGGAAAATTCAGCATCTTCTGGGCTGTGGAGCTGGGCGCGGCCGTCACCGTGCCGGTGATTTTCTATTTTTTCCGCAGGGAGCGCGCCCCCATCCCGGAGGAGGAGCTCACCGAGGTGGAGGACATTGTGCCCACCGTTTTGCTCGGCGGGAGCATCGTGCTGCTGATTCTCGCCTCCTTCCTGCCCAATAAGCCCGCTATTACCAACGGCGTCATCTGCATGGCCGTATTCCTGGTCGGCGCGGTGCGCGCCCTCCTCCGGGCCAGAAGCTTTGCGCCGGTTCAAAGCGCCCTGAAGCAGATTGACTATGAAACTCTCCTCCTGCTGGCCGGGCTGTTCGTGGTCATTGCCGGCATCACCCACGCCGGGGTCATCAGCGCCATCAGCGGTCTTCTGGTGAAGCTGAGCGGCGGCAATTATTTCTGGACGTATACCCTCATCGTCTGGAGCTCGGTGCTGTTTTCCGCCTTTATTGACAATATCCCCTATGTGGCCACCATGCTCCCGGTGGTCTCCGGCATCGCCGCGCTGCAGGGCTGGAACCCCCACGCGCTGTATTTCGGGCTTCTGGTGGGCGCCACGCTGGGGGGCAACCTAACGCCCATCGGCGCCGCCGCCAATATCGCCGGCATCGGCATCCTGCGCCGGGAGGGCTATCCTGTGTCCGTTGGCGATTTTCTCCGCATCGGCGTTCCCTTCACGCTCATCGCCGTGGTCACCGGCTATCTGTTCTGCTGGTTTGTCTGGGCCTGACGTCCGTCGGCAAAAAAAGACCCTCTGTTCCAGAGCCGCGCTTGCTCCGGGCAGAGGGTTTTTTCTATTCTAAAATACCAGCTGCACCAGCAGCATATAGCACACCGTGCCCATGCCAACGCTCAATAGCGTGCTCCGCTTCCAAACATGGAGCGCCGCCACCAATACCCCGGCAATCAGCTCCGGAAGGCCAAAGGGCGGCTTTGTCACCGATACGCCCTTGAGACAGTATATCACCAGCATCCCGATGATGGCATAGGGCAAAACCTTGCCCAGATAGGCCACCGCCGGGGGAATCTCCCTGCCCCGGCCCAAGAGGACAAAGGGCGCGCCCCGCAGGGCGTATGTAATCGCCGCAATCAGCAAAATCAGCGCGATGGAATGGCCCACATCAATCACAGCCCCGCTCCTTTCCCCACTTCCGCATCAGCAGAAGGCTGGTCATAATCAGCGCCATGGCCGGGATGAGGAAATTCTCCCCAAACAGCACCAGGCACACAACCGAAATCCCAACGCCAATCAGCGCCGGGCGATGGTCGGCATTGCCAAGCCACTGCTCCACAAAAATGGTGATGAAAAGGGCCGTGAGCACAAAGTCAATCCCCTCTGAATTAAAGGGAATCACCGCGCCCAGCACCGCCCCCAGCACGCAGCCGGTAATCCAATAGAGCTGATCCATCAGCGACACCAGGAAAAAATAGCGGTTTTTGTTCGCCGCCCGCCAGCCGGACGCTTCGCTGCATACCAGAGAATAGGTTTCATCCGTCAGCGCAAAAATGAGATAGGGCTTAATCCGGCCCACATTTTTATATTTTTCCAGCAGAGAGATGCCGTAAAACAGGTGCCGGGCCTGCACCATCAGCGTGGTGACGGCCGTGGTCAAAAAGCCCGCCCCGCCGGCCAGGAGATTCACCGCCACATACTGCATGGAGCCGGAATAGCAGGTGACGCTGATAAACAGCGCCCACCAGGCGTTATAGCCCTTTGTCTCCAGCAAAACGCCAAAGCCAACGCCCAAAAACAGATACCCCGCCAAAACCGGCAAGGTATCCAGAAAGGCCGCTTTTATATCCTGTTTTCTCCCGTTTTTCCTGTCGTCCACCGGCGGCTTCGCTCCTCTGCATTTGTCAATATACCGATTCTATCACGTCCCCGTCCAATGTCAACCGTTATCTCCCGCCGCCCGCCATAAAAAATCCGGCCCCGGTTTTTAGCCGGAGCCGGATTTTTGCCCGTACCGCCGGGGAAATTACTCCACGAAATCGTCGGACTGGGTGTAATCGTCCGCTTCCATGCCGGCCATACGGCCGGAGTTCAGGGCCCAGCTCATGGTGGAGCCGGGGTTATAGAAGCAGTACTCGCCGCCGAAGACCACGTTTGCGGTATCGGTGCCGCAGGCATACAGGCCGGGGATGGGCTTATCGTCGGCCGCGCGCAAAACCTGCATATTGTGGTTGACCTTGATGCCGCCCAGAGAGCCGTAACCCGAGGGGAAGTGGCGGGCCACATAGAACTTGTCGCCGGTGATGGGCCGCAGCCAGCGGGCGGGCTTGCAGAAGTCCTCATCATAGCCGCCGGCAAAGGAGTTATAGCGCTCGATGGTCTTCTTGAGCGTCTTATAGTCGATGCCGGTAACCTCGCAGACCTCCTCCAGGCTGTTGCACTCATAGAAGTTCTGCTCCTGCTCGGCCTCGTTGCCATCGTCGTTATATTTCACGTCGATCACGCCGTCAAAGACGGAGTTCTCGGCGGCGGACTTGGCGCCGGAGAAGAACAGCTCGCGCTCGTGATCCCACTTGTTGAGATCCTTCACCGCGTGGTGATAGGTGATATAGTCCAGCCCGTGCTCCTTCATATAGTCGATGCCGTCCTGGCCGATGATGGAGAAGGCGCGGTGGCCGGCCTGATTCAGGATGGCGTTGCCGGTGAAGGTGGTGTTATTCATAATCTGCTCGTTAATGATGCGCTCGCCGTGGATGTTCACCATGATGGTGGAGGGCTGGCGCATGGCCTCGGACAGGGTCTTGAAAACGTCCGTGGTGCCGGGAGTGTTATAGGTGACCTCCATGGAGAGAGGAGCCTCGGTGGCGCCGATCTTCCAGGCCATCTTCATGCCGTCGCCATCCAGCCCAGGGATGCGGAAGGTGAACATATCCTTGCCCCATTCAAAGCCAAGATAGTCCTTAATCATCTGGACATTGTTGCCGATGCCGCCGGTGCCGATAATCACGGCGTTCGCCAGGCACTGGATTTCCTCGCCGTTTTCGTCCACGGCGATAACGCCGGTAACCTGGCCCTTATCGCCCACGATGAGCTCCCGGGCGGGGGTGCGGAAATAGAACTCAACGCCAAGAGAGTTGGCATAGTCGGTCATGAGCTTCACCATGTGGGAAGCCTGGCGCTCGGCGGGCTTGTTGGCGCCGGGGAGCTTAATCATGTGCTGGGTGCAGTGGGAGTCCTGGAAATACTTATAGGCGCCCAGAATCTCCACGCCGAAATTCTCCACCCACTCCACCGTGGAGGCGGACATATTAAACCAGCGGCGGACCGTCTTCGCGTCGGCCTTCCAGTGGTTATATTCCATCATGAAGCGGAAAGCGTCGTCCTTGGTCCAGTTAATCATCTGATCCCGCTGCACGTGGGACTCCACCGCGAAAAACGCCATGCCCATGTTGGCCGCGCCGCCGGTGGTGCCGCTTTTTTCAAATACCACGACCTGCGCGCCCTTTTCAGCTGCCTGGGTAGCTGCGGTCATACCGGAAAGGCCGCCGCCCACTACGCAAATATCAGCTTCGATTGTTCTCATTGTTGGTATATCCTCCTGTGAATGAAATGTGATGCCTGATTGAAAATCGTTTCATCCTTCAAAGGGGCCGATGCAACCATCGGCCCCCTGAAAGATAACTTGCGGATCATTCGGGCAGCCGCATATAGCCTTCCAGATCCTTCATAATGGTGGCGGGGAGCTCCAGCGGGCTGCCATCGGGCATCTCGCCAACGACCTTGGTGTCGCCGCCGCCCTCGGCCGTGCCGATGAGGAGGCCCCGGGCGCCCACATAGCGGCCGGTGCCGCCCACAATGACATTCACCAGAACGTCCTGCCGGGTGTACTCGGAGTTATAGACCACGCACTTGTTGGGATCCTTCCCGCGCACGGCAAACATACCGTCCCAGGCGTAGATATCGCCATCGGGCAGCCGGTAGATGCAGAACAGATCGGTTTCGAATTCCTTCATCCAAAACTCGGAGAAGTGCTCCTCCAGCGGGAATTGCAGCGATTCCTCGCAGATTTCGCCGGGGATATTGGCCATGCCGTAGTACTCGCTGGGCCCAAAGGGATGGAACCAGCCCACGCCCGCATGGATGGTGCGGCCGCCGTTGGGCCACGCTCTGTACTGGTCATAGCCGGCGTGATAGTTCATGCGAACTTTATAGACAACGCCCTTTTCCTTTTCGGTCAGCTCGGGCGCCTCCTCGGCGGGAGCTTCTTCGGCGGGGGCGGCCTCGGCAGGGGCTTCCTCCGCGGGAACCTCTTCTATCACGATTGACTCCACCGCGATCTCTTCAACAACCGTCTCCTCCACGGGGGCGGCTGTTTCCTGTTTCTTTCCAAAAAGACGCATTTTATGTATATATCTCCTTTTTGATTGATCGGACCGGATTACTGCGCGGCCTGCTGGCCATACTCACGGTCAGCCGCCATAGCGTCGGGAACCTTGCGGAGCAGCCAGGTGGCCACAAGGCCGACAACAATGATGACCAGGCAGATGCCATAGGCCAGCGTGCCCTTGCCCGCCTCAATGAGCGCCGCCATCATCGTGGCCGCGAAGGCGCAGGGGATGAGCTGGATGGCCATGATCACGCGGTTTGCGGACTGATACTCGGCACGGCCATAGGCATAGGTGATGGACGCGGGGTGCATGGTGGGCACGCCGCCGGTCATGCAGGCAACGCCGAAGCCCCAGACGATTTCCATGGGAACGTTGCCGCCCGCGGGCATGAACATCAGCATGGTCACGGGAATCAGCTCCGCGATGCCCAGCGCGAGAGAAGCCTTAACAGTGCCGAACTTATCGTCAATCCAGCCGAATACATAGCTCATCAGGATGCCCAGAATGGCGCCCACAGACAGCCACTTCAGCGCGGCAAACCAAACGGTGGGGCCGCCAAGGGAGATGTAGCGAATCGCCATGGAGCTCATGCAGCAGTTGATGATGAACTGGAAAGCGCCGTAGGAAACGATGAGGAGCCATGCGCGCTTCTCGGAGAGCACCTGCTTGACCGTCAGGTGAACCTCGGAGATGCCGGCCTCGGACTTGGGGGCGGTGTCGGCGCCGTCGGGATACAGGCCAACCTCTTCGGGCGTATCGCGCAGGAAGAAGCGGGTGCAGATGGCGATGACAATCAGGATAACGCAAATGCCAAGATAGAAGAAGCGATAGTCATAGTTCCACTCCCAGCTGCTGATCATGCCGGTCATAACGCCGGTGCCAACAACGGAGAACAGGGGGGAGCCCAGGGTCACGATGCCCAGAATGCGGCCGCGGTATTTGATGAACCAGTTGGCAGCAAGCTGGAAGCCGGCCATCTGGAAGCACATGCAGCAGCAGCGAATGACAAACAGCGCGATGAAATACAGCCAGTATGCGCCAACGATGCTGTCCGTCATGCCCATGTCCGCAACGACCTGGGACAGGGAAACGCCCTGAACAACAACCGCCTGATAATACAGCGTGCTCCAGTTGGACATGGCAACGGCCAAGCCGTTCGCGGCGGCGATGCCAATGCAGCCAAGAGCGCAGAGCATGATGCAGGGGATGAGGGTCTTCCGGACGCCGTATTTCATGAAGAACGTACCGAATACAAACGTCAGCGGAATGCAAACGATGTTGCCCAAGGTGATGGGCCACTGGGTGTTGGTGGCGCTCCAGGCGCTGTAGGTCTGGATGATGTTGATCTGGTCATTCTGCAGACCGGAGTACATGAACATGAAAACGATGCCAAGGATATTGAATGCGATGCAGTAGCTTGCAAATTTTTTATTCTTCAGCATTATGCTTTCCTCCTATATAGGATATGTTTTTGTAGGTAAACAGGGGTTTTGTTGGGGGATTCCGATTAGCCGATCTTTTTCTTTTTGCCGAAGGAAAGCATCAAGACGGCGCCGCATACCACAACAACCGCCGCCAGAATCAGGCAGATGCTGGTCCAGTTGATGCTGGTCGGGTCATAGT
>X279_Western_Grey_Kangaroo__coassemble_1_pt1 | contig 43083 bp, 33 predicted proteins | sample X279_Western_Grey_Kangaroo__metabat2_high_PE_001 | metagenome-assembled genome bin X279_Western_Grey_Kangaroo
TATCCCGAGGACTATGTGGCGGGGGCCTATGCCTTTGAGGACTGGTATAAATCCAGCGACCATCAAGCGGCCAGCCGGGCCAACCTCGCCAAGGGTATGCCGAACTATAACATCGTGCTCTATGCCAAATGGGTGCCCCGGCGATACAGCGTGAATATCTATCAGACAAGCGAGAAGAATCATCTTGTCTATATCAAGGACACGAATAATGACGGAACGCATGATCCGCTGACCTGGTCCGTGAAGACCGACAGCAATGGCAACGCCATTGAGGGAAGCGGCCTTGCCTTTGGCAGCGCGCTGAACACCGAATATGTGAGCGATGGCGGGCCGGATACCACCATTGAAAGCGGCGTTGCCACCATCCCGGAGAATATGTCGCCGCTGGATGTTTCGAACGGCACGGGCGATATCCGCAAGGACTGGATATTCGTATGCTGGGCCTATGAGGACGAGAACGGCGTGGAACATCCCATTGATACCGCCGCCTTCACCGTTAGCGGGGATGTGGATATCTATGCCAAGTGGACGGCGACGAATATCGTCAGCTATGAGCTGGACTATGTGCTGGCGGATTTGACCACATCGGACGGCCACATCCAGGATAAGGACGGCAAACAGCTCACCTTTGACAGCGCTGGCAATCTTGTCTATGACGACGGCAGCCTATGGGAGCCCGAGGCGAAAAAAGACGAAAGCGGCAACGACGTCATCGTTGCCCATTCCACCACCGGCACCCAGAATCAGGGCGCAAACCGCACCTTCACGGCCAAAACCGGCCATGAGCTGCTGGCCGAATACGCGGAGGCGGCCATATTCCCGCTGCACGCCAGCGCCATGGTTATCATGACGCCGGAGGACGGCCAGCAAACGGAGGACGGCCAGCCGCTGGTTCGCCATGTGTTTTACTATGTGGCGATGGACGAGGTGAAATACACCGTCCAGTATCAGGACCTGCTGGGCAACCCCCTGGTGGACTGCAACGGGGACGGGGAGATAGACGAGGCGGACGCGGCCGGCAGCACCAAGAGCAACAAGGATAATGATAAGGCGCATAAGACCGTGGTGACGGAAAACTACAAATATGTTCAGGACTACACGGCGGACGCGCTTCAAAAGACGCTGACGCTCAGCGCCAACCCGGCCGAAAACGTTATCACTTTCCGCTATACCCATCAGGGCGACAGCGCGCCCTATACCATTGTGTATTATTACGAGGTGCTGGCCGGGCAGGAGTATTCCGTTCAGGATGAGACTACCGGGAAATACTATAAGAAGTTCACCGAGGAAAGCGGCGCGGTGGAAAAGAACGCCACAGTTAAGGTCAGTGTGCCGGTGATGGAGGGCTATGAATATATCGGCTACAAGGAAACGGTTTATAACAGTAAGGAACTGAATGACCCGCAGAACATAACGAATGAAACACGGGCGGCGCGGCGGCATGAAACCGGGAAAAACGAAATCCAGCTGCAAGACGCGCTGGGAGATCCCGTGACAGTAAAGGTGACGGGAACGGGAACCAACAGGAGCTATCAGATTATCGACGCCGCCGGGCAGACGCGCTCGATGGAGGATGAGCTTTTCTATATCCCCGCGGACGCCGATTTCCTTGGCACCGGCGAAAATAATTATGACGGCCGGGTTGTGCGGGAAATCCTTGTGGAAAATGGCAATATCACGATTGTCACCTATGACACGATGACCAGCCTTGCGGTGGAGCATACCGGCGCATACGGCACGCTGGTGGAGGTTTTCCTGGATTTGCGGGAGTATCCCTATTTTGTGTTCCATAATGTTAAAAACGGCGAAGTGGAAACACCTATCGCGCATAAAATCGGTAAGGCCTCTTTCCAGACGGAGGTAAGCGAAAGTTCCTGGTCGGAGGCGGAGCTGATTGAAAAAGGCTGGGTGGGCTACACGGTTGATAAAGAGAACAAGGAAGTGACCATCACCGTGACCATCAGCATCCAGGATAATACCGAGTCGCCCCAGATTAACACCATGAACTTCGTGTATTGGGAAAAGAGCATGGATTATCGCTATGAGGCCATGGTTGTGGCAGACCCGGTGGCAAAGCTGGATAATGCAAACGCCAAGCTGGAGCTGATCGAGGAGCCGGTGGACGTTGTGAGCGGCACAGCGCAAAGCTCCTGGCCCATCGTGAATCCTGACGTTTATCAGTTTGTGGGCTGGTATCTGGATGAGGCATGCACCCAGCCCGTCGCCATGGATGCGGAGTATTACACCTATCTCCGCAACAATACGGATAACACCCAGGCGCTGACGCAGCCCCTGACCAGCGCGGATAACGGCGCGCTGGCGAAATACACAGTTTTGCAGCCCCAGAAAGTTCAAACGATTTACTATTTGGAAGACAGCGAAACGAAGACCGTTGAAAACGTGAATGGCGGCCAGGGCGTTTATGTTGGCGAATATGACGAGGCCACCGGGAAATACAGCGACAAGATGACGTTTTATGCGCTGTTTCAGGCGCTGGAGGGCAACATGACCATCCGCCGCGCAAGCTATGGCCCGGATTTCCATGATGAGGCCAACAGCTTTATCTATACCGTCACCCAGACGGCGAATGCGGACGGAACCGCGGTGGAAAACGACATCAGCTTCCAGGTTGCCCTGCTCCCCGGGCAGGAGAGCGTTACCATCAGCCAGCTTCCCTTTGGCACCTATACCGTGGCGCAGGAAAACGGCTGGTCCTGGCGGTATACGGACGTGGAGCAGACGGTCAATATTACCGCGGATAGCACGACCGTGACCTTTGATACATCTATGGCCAAAGGGCAATGGCTGTCCGGCTATGCCGGCGCGAAGAATACCGCGGGGCAGTAAAGAGAAAAAATCACCGGCAGGGCCATGGCCCGGAAAGGAGGAAAGCATGGCAGATTATGCGGCGCGGCGTAAGCGCCGGGGCGAAAAGCGCCCCATCAGCGCGGGCGCGCTTCTGCTGACGGCGCTCCTCCTGGCCATGGCGGCCACGGTGGCGCTGGCGATGTATGTTCGCACAACCGGGGAGCGGCGCAACAGCCTGACGCCCGCGGCGGTGAGCTGCGCGGTGGCGGAAAGCGTTACGACCAGCGGCAGCCAGAGCGTGAAAACCTCGATCACGGTGAAAAACACCTCCACAACCGCGGTTTATATCCGCGCGCGGCTGGTGAGCTATTGGCAGACCCCCAGCGGCCTTGCGGCCGCGCGGACAGCGCCGGTGCTGACTGTTACCCCGGGCAATGGCTGGATTTCCGCCGGGGATGATACCTATTACTACAAGCAGCCGGTGGAGCCCGGAGCTTCGACCGGAAACCTTTTGGACGGGGATATGACCTTGATTGTGGACGATGAGGGCTATATCCAGGTGGTGGAGGTGCTGGCGGAGGCCATTCAGGCCGCGCCGGCGAAGGCCGCCGCTGAAGCGTGGGACATTACGGTGGGCGCTGACGGCGTCATTACAGAGGTTGCGCCCTGAAGAAAAAATAAAAGCTGACCGGGAGACTTCTCCCGGTCAGCTTTTTTGCGCCGCGGGGCGAAAATTTTTCTTGACCCTGTACCGGGTGCAGGGTGTATAGTAAAGCTGTGAAAATGTAAACAATCCGCGGAGCGGAAAGGAGCAGAGAAATGAAAAAGCTTTTGAGCGTTATTTTATGCCTGGCCCTGTGCGCGGGGCTGGGGTGTGCCGTCTTTGCCAGCGGCGAGGCGGGGGGCGCCTCCGGGCTTGCCGCCGACCAGCAATACGGCCTGACCAACGAGGAAAACAGCGCCATCGTTATCCAGAGCGGCGCCATCACCGAAAACCCGGCCGCGGGCTCCTATGAGCTGGCCCCCGGCGGCGCCATCGGGCCGGAAGGCATTTCCGGCATCCGGCTCACCGGCGCGAATGACCAGTCAAACGCCCTGTATCTCTCCGCGGAGGAGGATGACGCCGTTTTCACCCTCGGCGGGAAAGAGGAGCTCTATGACATCGCGGGCGTTGGCTCCTTTAACAGCGTGATTGAAGCCGTCGCCCCCGGGGAGGACCCGAACCGGGAGTGCTGGTACGGCGTGGGCATCACCACCCTTGGCGGCATCCTTGCCGTGGAGAACACCTATATCCACACAGAGGGCTTCCGCGCCAGCGCCATCTATACCCCCCAGGGGGAGCATGAGACCCGCCTGGTTGTGAAGGACAGCGTCCTCTGGGCAGACGGTGCGCCCGGCGGCTTTATCCCCGATTTCAAGCTCCTGGTGGGCTCCGCCCGGACCACGCTGCTCCTGGGCGAGGATTTGTGGTTTTACAATACCGATATCATCTCCCGGGACTGGGGCGCTTTCAGCCACGATACCAACACCACGGATATCCAGCTTTACGCCGTCAACTGCTATGGCGAGACCTATGAGGGCGGCTATGGCATCTATGCTTTGAACGGGATTCAGAATTTCATGTACGGCACCGAGCTTGTCAGCCCCCAGTACGGGATGTTTGTCATGGGGGCGGGGGAGGCCGTTTTTGACAACCTCTCCGCCGCGGACGAGGCGGCCCTGGCCTATGCCGGGGACTGCGATCTGACCCAGCCGAAGACCGAGGGCGGGCGCGCCGTGCTTGCCGGCGGCTGCAACGCGGCGATTTTCCACGTTAACGGCGGCGTTATGGACCCCGGCACCATCACCGTCCGGGACGCCATCGTGACCACCATGCCGGAGGATATCGTGTCCCGCTACGGCCATGAGCTGCGCTTTGATCTTGACAGCTATCTTTTGAGCCCGGTGAAATTCGGCGAGAGCTGGTTTTATATGCAGCAGTGCCTGGGCACGCTGTTTGTCACCCGCAGCCACGGCAGCATTATCAACCTTGAGCCCGGCGCGGAGCTCCGCCCGGCCAACGGCGTTATTGTCCAGACCATGATCGCCTATGACGATTCCGCCGGCAATATATTCCGGGACAGCGACAGCACCCGGGAGCTTAAAGACGTCACCGTGAATATCCGCACCTCCGTGGCGGGGGATATCCTCCATGAGGACTATCAGCGGAATATGACCGTGAACGTGGCCGCCGACTATACCGGCCGCGTGACCACGGGCTCTATCACCGCGTGGAACAATCTATGGACGGCGGAGGGCCTTGCCGCGCTTTTGGAGCAGGGCGGCCATACCGGCGATTTCGCCGTCACGGAGGAGGCCGTTGCCAATATCCGCTCCTGCCTTGTGCGGGAGGAGGACGCGGCGGCCTATACGGACGTTTTCGGCGTGACGGTGAACGTTGCCGCGGGGAGCTGCTGGATTGTGGAGGGCGAGAGCAGCGCGCTGGCGCTGAATATCGCCGATGGCGGCGCTGTGGTTGCCGGGGAAATCTATACCGATTGCGCCTTCGGGGCGGACGGGTATCTTGACCCCGCCACGGGCACCGCCGTGGACGCGCTCACCGCCGGCAGCTATGCCAACGTGGTTTTAATCGGCTGAACGGAAAGGGGCTACTGACGCTGTCAGCGGCCCCTTTTTGCGCCCCGGGAGGGGCGGACTTTGGGCGGTTGTTCGATTGGCAAGGGCGGAAAACTGTGGTATAATGAAAAAAACATGGCAAGGGGGCGCGTTCTATGAAAAAAGTGTTGGTGACATTACCGCTGGAGCCGGAGCATCGGGCGATGCTGCTGGCGGCGGGGGAGGGCTGCGAGCTGCGCTTTACCGACCCCGAGGACCCCACGGCGGCGGAGCTTGCCTGGGCGGATATTCTCATCGGCAACGTATCGCCCGCGGAGCTTTCCGGCGCGGCGCTGGAATGGGTGCATCTGGGCTCCTCCGGCGCGGACGCCTATGTAAAGCCCGGCGTGCTGCGCCCGGGCACGAAGCTCACCTGCTCCACCGGGGCTTACAGCAAGGCGGTGGCGGAGCACGGCCTTGCGGCCACCATGATGCTCCAGAAAAATCTCCACCACTATCGGGATAATCAGCTTGCTTCCCGATGGGAGGATTCCGGCAAGGTCACCTCCATCGCGGATGCCGTGGTGGCGGTTATCGGTCTGGGCGAGATTGGCCGGCACTATGCCCGCATGGCAAAGGCGCTGGGGGCCTATGTGATCGGCGTGAAGCGGCGGCCCGGCCCCTGCCCCGATGAGGTGGATGAGGTATGCACCATGGAGGGGCTGGACGATGCGCTGGCCCGGGCGGACGTGATTTTTTCCGTCCTGCCGGAGACGCCGGCCACCCACCATATATTCACAACCGAGCGGTTTGAGCGCATGAAGCGGTCGGCGATTTTTGTCAATTGCGGCCGTGGCGGCGCCGTGGCGGAGGCCGTGCTGGCCGACGCGCTGGAGCGCAAGCTCATCCGCGGGGCGGCCATCGACGTGGCGGAGCGGGAGCCCCTGCCGCCGGACAGCCCCCTTTGGGCCCAGCGGGAGCTTTTCATCACGCCGCACATCTCCGGGGATTTCCATCTCCGGGAGACCCATGACCGGGTGGCGGCGCTGGCCGCGGAGAATCTGGTGGCCTATCTCCGGGGGGAGGAGCTGAAAAACCCGGTGGATTTTCAAACGGGCTATCGAAAATGACAGCCGCAAGCGGCGAGGAGGGCCATGAAATGAAAAACAGCAAAAAAGCCCTGCTCCGGGGCGCGGTGGGCCTGGTCATCATGCTGGTGCTGGGGGCAATCTATGCCTGGAGCTACTTTAAGGTTGCGCTGGAGGCGGAATATCCGGCCTGGAGCCAAACCCAGCTCACCTTAAACTTCACCATCCTGATGAGCTTTTTCTGCCTGGGCGGACTGCTGGCGGGGAGCGGGATGAAGCGCATCTCCAAAACCGTCCAGATTATAATCGCCGGGCTGATGATGGGCGCGGGCTTTTTGGGCGCGTCCCTCCTGCCGGAGCGGGAGACGGCGGCCCGGATTCAGCTCTATCTCTGCTATGGCGTATGCTCCGGCCTTGGCACCGGGATTGCCTATAACGCGGTGCTCTCCGGCGTGCAGCCCTGGTTTCCCCGGGCGACCGGGCGCATTTCCGGCGTGCTGCTGATGGGCATGGGCTTTGGCTCGCTCATTTTGGGCAACGTGGCGGCGAAGCTCATGGAGGTATATACGCTGGCGGCCACCTTCCGCATTTTCGCGGCGGGGAGCGCGCTTTTGCTGCTGGCGGGGGCGGCAGTCATCCGCCTGCCCCGGCCCGGAGAGGTGAAGACGGAGGCGGCGCAGTCCGCCGGCCCGACGGAGGAGCAGCGCTCCTATACCACCGGGGAGATGCTCCGCAGACCCACCTTTTGGCTGTATTTTATCTGGAACGTGATATTCTCCGCCGGGGGGCTGCTGGTTATCAATTCCGCCGCCTCCATCAGTATGTATTACGGCCTTGCGGCGGTGATTGGGCTGCTGGTGGCGGTGTTCAACGGGCTGGGGCGGCTGGGCCTTGGCTCCTGCATGGACGTTATGGGCTGGAAAAAGACCATGTATCTCAATAACGGAATCATCCTGCTGGCGGGGGCGGTGCTGCTGGCGGGGGACCGGCTGGGCAGCGGCGGCCTTGCGCTGACGGGGATGCTGCTCATGGGCCTTTGCTACGGCGGGGGCATCACCATTTCCGCGGCGCTGATCCGCAAGCTGTACGGCAGCCGCCATTATGCGGGCAATTTTTCCGTTTCCAATCTCTGCATCATCCCGGCCTCGGTATTCGGGCCTATGCTGGCGGCGGCCCTGCAGGACGGCTCCGGCGGCTATCGCTCCACCTTTGTGATGGTGCTGGCGATGGGCTGCGTGGCGCTGGGGCTGAACGTTTTTATCCGCAAGCCGTGATTCGTGCGCGCGGCAAAAAATGCCGGAAAGGGGCAGACTGATGAGTCTTGTTTATGATCTGATTTTTGTTTTCATCATTGTGCTGATGATTCGCCGCGGCTGGCGCCATGGCGTGCTGGCCACGCTTTTGCGCCTGCTTGGCTGGGTGGCGGCGGCTTTCGTTATTATGAACTGGGCCGGCCCATGGGCGGAGCGGCTTTATCAGACAACGGTGAAGCCAATCGTGCTGAACGCCGTTGCCAGCGCCATTCCCGCCGATGCGCTGACGGCGATGAACTCCACGGCGGACGCGGTGGAGAGCTTGCAGGCCGTGCTGGGCAGCCTTGCCGGCATCCTGGGCGGATGGGAGATTGATGCTTCCGCGGCCACAACCATCATCGCCATGCTCCGCACGGACGGCGCCTCCCTGGCGGAGGCCATCACCGAAACGGTTTTGAAGCCCGTGCTGCTGGGGATTATACAGGCGGCGCTGTCGCTGGTAATTTTGATTGTATGCCTTGCGGTATTTCGTATTCTGGCCCGGATTTCCGGCGGCGGCCGCCGGGGCGGCCGGGGCGTTTTGGGCAAGGTCAATCGCTTTCTGGGCGCGGTGCTTGGCGCGGCGGAGGGGCTTGCGGTGGCCTATGTTTATGCGTTTTTGCTGGCCGCGCTGGCCGGCGTTGTGAACACAAACTGGCTCACGCCCGCCCTTGTGAACAGCACGTCCATTGTGTCGAAGTTTTTATAAGCGCCAATAAAAAATCAGCGGATGCCTCTGCATCCGCTGATTTTTTTATCCGGAGCGGTTTAGTCAATGCCGCCGAAGCCGCCGGGAGGCTCCTCGCCGGGGGCCAGGTCCGCCGGGGGATCGGGGGGGATGAAGCCGTCCGCGGCCGCGGGAGCGGCCTCGCCGGAGGCGGCGGCGGGGGAGACAGTGATGCTGCCGTCGGCATTTTCGGTGACGACGCCGTTTACGGAGGAGGAGGCGTCCACCTCAAGGCCCCGGAGCGTGCTCTCCGCGGTGACGTTCCAAACGGAGCCGCCGGTGAGAATCAGATAGGCGCCGTGGGCCGTATCATAGGAGGCGTCCAGCGCGTAGTCCGTGAAGACCTCCGCCGCGGCCACCGCGTTCCAGTGGCTGCAATCGTAATTATTCACCGCGCCGGTGAGGGTGGAGCCGGTCAGCGTTAGATACAAATCCCGCTGATAGTCCTCGTGAATCACATCGCCGGCGACCTGCATATCGGTCATATTCACCACGATGCCGGGGTACTGCTCCCCGTCGGGGACGGCGTTCATAAACATGGTGTCGTTATTATAAACGCTGTGGATAATGGCGCCGGTGCCGCCCGCCCCGGGGATGAGCTCGCTGGCGACGAGGTCAATGAGCGTGTTGGTGCTCTTGACCAGGATGACGGAGCCGGCGGTGTGGTCGATATAGGCCTGCTTTTGGGCGTCATAAGAAACGCCCATGTCGATGGAGAGGTCGGTTTCCAAAACGCTGTGGTTGACGGTGATAGGGGTGGCATACAGGGGCAGCTCCTCCTGGGAGTAGCCCTCATATTCCCAATAGGGGGGCAGATTCACGCTGTGAATCATAATCGCATTGCGCCCGCCACGAACGGCGCTGCCAAGCGCTTTGTCAGGCTGGAGGGCCATATCCGCCGCGGAGAGCCGCTCGGCCAGCGCGGGGTCGGCCTCGCCGTCGCCAATGGTGCCGATGGTGACCTTTCCATAGGTGCCGGAGATGATGCCGATTTCCGCCGACTGAATCACAGAGCCATAGCACAGGAGATTGCAGAAAAGGTCGGAATAGGCGCCATAGCCGCCCTCGGTGGTGACGGCAGTGGAGCCATAGGCATAAAGGGAGAGCTCCTTTTCCCCCTCATTCAGCGCGGGCACCGCGCCGTCCGTGGAGAGGGCGGCCCAGTTTTGCGAGGTGATGGAGGAATTGATATAGAAGGCCTGGGACTGGCCCAGGGCCAGCGTGGTGCGGATATTGCCGGCCACCAGAAGATTGCCGGGGTTGCCGGCGAGGGGGGCGGTTTCGGCGGTGGTGACGCCGGTGACGGTGGAATTTTTCACGATGACCACGGAGGTGCCGGAATGCTGAATGGCGGAGCCATCCACCGCGTTGACCGTTTCGCCGTCAATGATTTTCTCGCCGGAGGAAAGACTGATGGTGCTGGCGTTTGTGGTGGTGGCGGTGATGCCGCCGGTGGGGTCGGAGGAACCGCCAGAGGCCTCCCCAGAGGCAAACGCGGCGCAGCCGAGGCCCAGCACCAGGGCCAGGCAGAGGGTGAGAGCGAATAACTTTTTCATGGGCGCGCTCCTTTTCTTATATTTGATAACAGTATAACATAGGGGATGGCGCATGGGAACATTAAATTAACGTAAAGAGCGGGAACGATTGACGATAGGCGGAAAAAACGATATAATAAATAACCGAAGAAAAGCAAACAACACCCCGGAGGATGAATATATGATTACAAATATTCTGGACTATCTGGACGCATCGGCAGCCCGATACCCGGATAAAATTGCCTTTGGCGATGAGAAGACCGCGCTGACCTTTTCCCAGCTTCAGGACAGGGCCCGCCGGGGCGGCACTTATCTCGCCTCCCGCATCGCCCCCGGGAGCCCCGTGGCGGTGTTTATGGAGAAGACGCCGGAATGTCTTGCGGCCTTTTTCGCGGCGGTGAGCGCCGGGTGCTTCTATGTGCCGCTGGATACCAAAATGCCCGCCGACCGGGTCAAGCTCATATTCGATACGCTCCAGCCCGCCTTTGTATTTTATGACGCCAAAAACGCCGAAACCGCCACAGCCGTGGCCGGCGCCGCCGGGACGGCGCTTTTTGCCCAGGCCTGCGAAACGGCGGCGGACGACGCCGCGCTTGCCGCCATCCGGGCGGCCCATGTGGACACGGATCTGCTCTATGTGCTGTTCACCAGCGGCTCCACCGGCGTGCCCAAGGGGGTCACCATCAGCCACCGGAGCATGATTGACTATGCCGACTGGCTCCATGAGGCGCTGGATATTGACGAGAGCTGCGTTTTGGGCAATCAGGCGCCCTTTGTGTTTGACAATTCCACGCTGGATATATACAGCACGCTGAAAAACGGCGCAACCACCTGGATTATCCCGAAAAAATGCTTCTCCTTTCATAAGACAATGATGCAGTTTATCGCCGAGCATGAGATAAACACCATATTCTTTGTGCCCTCGGCCCTGATTGCCATTGCCAACTCCGGCATTCTGGATGTGACCCGGCCCACCACGCTGAAGCGGGTGTATTTCTGCGGCGAGGTCATGCCCAACCGCCAGCTGAATCAGTGGCGCCGGGCGCTGCCGGAGGCGAAGTTCTGCAATATGTATGGCCCGACGGAGATTACCGACGTTTGCTCCTATTACCTTGTGGACCGGGAGTTTGACGACAATGCTCCGCTGCCCATCGGCCGGCCCTGCGGCAATACCCGCATTTTGATTTTGACGGAGGATGACCGCCCCGCCGCCGTTGGCGAAACCGGAGAAATCTGCATCCTGGGCACCTGCCTGTCCATGGGCTATTACAATAACCCCGCCCAGACAGAAAAGGTATTCGTGCAAAACCCGCTGAATACCGCGTTTGTGGAGCGGATGTACCGCACCGGCGACCTTGGCCATTGGAACGAGCGGGGCGAGATTATGTTCCAGGGGCGCCGGGATTTCCAAATCAAGCATCAGGGGTGCTACCGCATCGAGCTGGGGGAGATTGAAACCGCGCTGCTGGCGGTGCCCTCGGTGAAAAACGGCTGCTGCCTGTTTGACGCGGAAAAGGATGAGATTGTCTGCGTTTATATGGGCGGGGAGGAGGAAGCCTCTCTGGCCCGGCAGCTCAAGGAAAAGCTGCCGACCTATATGCTGCCGAACCGCTATGTGCAGCTTGACCGCCTGCCCATGACAATCAACGATAAAATTGACCGGGTCACGCTGAAAAAAGCCTGCATTGGATGAAAGAGGCGGCCGCTGACATTACGCCAGCGGCCGCTTTGCGCCGCGGGGACGGAAGCATTTACATCCGGCCGGGAATGGGCTATAATTTCACTATCAGAGCATAATGAGGTGTTTTCCATGAAAACCGTTTATTACGACAAGGATATCCCCCGCATCCTCCTGAGCAAGGCGGCGGCCAGCTTCAAGGGCGGCCAGCGGCTTTTGTTCACCGGGATCAACGCCGTGAAATTCAAAACTGATATTCCCGAGCCGCCCCTCCCGGCGGATAACTGGGTGCGGGTGCAGAATATCGCCTGCGGGCTTTGCGGAACGGATGTGAGCTTTTTCAAATCCACCACCGGCACCAGCTCCGCCCTGGAGCCGATTCCCGGCAGCAGCAAAACCTATCTTGGCCACGAAAACGTGGGCCGGGTTATGGAGGTGGGCCCCGGCGTGACAGATTTTCAGGTGGGCGACCGGGTGGGCATCCGGGCCTATATGGCCGGGTGCGACAGCAAGGATTTGCCCCGCTGCAAATACTGCACCGAGGGGAATTATAACTTCTGCCTGAACTATGGCGAGCCGCCGCGATATGATTTGGAATGGACCGGCGCCGGCTGGAGCGACCGCTTTATCGCCCCCCAGCAGCAGCTCTACCGGATCTATGACGAGCTGACCGATGACCAGGCCGTGATGATTGAGCCAAGCTGCGTATCGGTCCACTCTGTTTTGGTGGATATTCCCCGGGCGGGGGAGCGGGTTTTGGTGATGGGCTGCGGCGTGATCGGCCTTGGCATCGTGCAGGCGCTGAAGGTGATTCAGCCCGCCTGCGAGGTGTGGGTTATGAGCCGGCGGGCGGACAAGCTGGACTTTGCCATGCGCCTTGGCGCGGATCATATTCTGCGGGGCGACGCGCTGGAGGCCGCCTCCGCCGCCACCGGCGGAAGCCCGGTATACCAGGGCATGAGCCGCAAAAACCGCTATTTCTTCGGCGGCTTTGACCGGGTATACGACTGCATCGGCGGCGGCAAGATGAATACGCTGGCCGTCCGGCTGCTGGCCGCGCGAGGGAAGCTGGTAAAGGTGGGCCATCACATGAACGCCATTTCCTATGACGAGACCCCCGTTTGGTGGCAGGAGCTGACGCTTATAGGCGTGGACGCGCACGGCATGGAGGAATACGGCGGCCGGCGGCTTTATACCTTTGACTTGGTGCAGGAGTGGATACGGGACGGCAAATATTCCGTGGATGGCTTTGTGACCCACCACTTCCCGCTGGACGATTATAAAGCGGCCTATAAGCTGGCGCTGGAAAACCCGCCCGGTATGTTCAAGATTGTGCTGGACTGCGAATAAGGAGGCTTTTTATGATTTATCAGTTTGAGGACAGAAGCCCGGAAATCGGTGCGGGGAGCTATGTGGCTCCGTCCGCCCAGGTTGTGGGCGATGTAATCATCGGCAAAAACTGCTATGTGGGCCACGGGGCCATCATCCGGGGCGACTATGGCTCCGTCCGCATCGGGGACGGAACGGCCGTGGAGGAGGGCGTGGTTATCCACGCGCCCCCGGGGCAATGCTGCCGCATCGGCGCCCATGTTACGCTGGGCCACGGGGCCATCGTCCATGGGGAGCTGCTGGAGGACTGGGTGGTAGTGGGCATGAACGCCGTCACCAGCATTGGCTCCCGCGTGGGCCAATGGAGCATCGTGGGCGAGGGCGCCGTGGTCAAGCAAAACGGCGTTATCGCGGCGGGCAAGGTGGTTGTCGGCGCGCCGGCGAAGCCGGTGCGGGACACGCTGGACCGGGATAAGGAATGGTGGACGCCCATGAAAAAGGTCTATGAGGATCTGGCGGGGCGGTATCTCGCCGGCGGCTTGCGAGAGCTGAAGTGAGCAAGGCCGCTGCTCCCGACAGCGGTGCGATATTCAGACAATAAAAAAGGAACAGGCTCTGGCGGCCTGTTCCTTTTTTTGCTTGGGATTATTCCTCGCTAACGCCGCGGCGGCGCCGGCGGCGCTCGCCGCCCTCGGCCGCGCCGGGGACAACGGCGGCCTGATAGCATTCCTGGGTGGAGCAGCGCTTGCGGCGGTGATTATTCCACTCCATGTAGTTGTTTTCCAGGCTCCAGAGGATATTGGCGGCGGCCTGGCCGGAGATTTCGCAGCCGGGGGTGGTCATGATGACCTGGCAGATTTCGCGGACCAGCTCGATATCGTCATCCTCGGCGTTGCCGGTGGTGAGGTCGGAAAGAATCTGCTTGAGCTGGGTCATGCCGTCGCGGCCCATGACGTTTTTGCCGTCATTGCCCTCGCGGGCGACGGTGGCTACGTTCAGCGCCCATTTCACGGGGCACATACCGGGCTGCAAGGTGTCCTGGGCGGGGATGGTGTTGGAATTTTCTTCGCGATACATTTCCGGGCCTCCTTACTTAATGGAATATTCAGTCCACAGGCGGGTTTTGGCGATGTCCTTCCGCAGATCGCATTGCAGGCAGCGCTGGGCCTCGCACTTGGCCTGGTCGCAGGTATAGGTGGTGAAAACGGACTGGTCGGGATTGGCCAGCCGCGCCTCGGGGGAGAGCAGCTCCATCTCGATTTTGGGGAGCTTTGCGAAATCGGGATATTCCCCAATCTCGGGGTTGCGCTCGCGCTCCACCAGCGTTTCGTCAATCTTGCCGTCGCCGCCCAGATAGCGGTCAATCACGGGGACGACTTCCCGGGCCTGGGCGATGGCCTTGATGACAAAGCTGATGCCGGTAATCACATCGCCGGCGGCGAACACGCCGGGCAGGCTGGTGATATGCTCGGGCTTGCCGTTGGCGGGGTTGATGGGGAAGCCGCGGGTCAGCTCAATGCCGAAATTCTCAAAATCCTGAAGGCCGGTGTATTGGCCGGTGGCGAAAATGACGGAGTCGCAGGGGATGACCATCTGGCTTCCCTCCTCGGCAACCTCGGTAACGGTGCCGGTGGCCTTGTCATAGGTGGAGGAGATAACGGTGTGGACCCGCAGGCCGGTGACCTGGTCGGGGGTGCCCTCGATGGCCTCGAAGGAGCGGCCGGGATAGGAGATGATGCCCTCCTCGCGGCCCTGAACCTGATCCTCCTCGTCGGCCAGGATTTTATCGCCCTTTTCAAGGCAGGCCAGGTTTACGGTGATGCCCTGGCGGACCAGCGTGCGGGCGCAGTCATAGCCCACGGAGCCGGCGCCGATGATGCACACGGCCTTGCCCAGCTTCTCCATGCTCTCGCCGGCGTGAATCTCGGCGAGAATGTCGATGGCGGTATAGACCTGCCGGAAGTCAGAGCCGGGGATGGGGAGCTTTTTGCCCTTGGAAACGCCGGCGGCGATGAGGACGGCGTCATAGTCCTTTTTCAGCGCGGCAACATCGGAAACTTCGGTGTTGCACTGGTATTTCACGCCGGTGTCGATGATGTACTGAAGCTCGGCCTGGACGTTTTCCAGAGGCAGCCGGTAGGAGGGCATACCGCTGGTCATGGGGCCGCCAAGCTGGGGCCGCTTTTCCAGGACGGTGACATCGTGGCCCAGCTTGTTGAGGTAATAGGCGGCGGTCATGCCGCAGGGGCCGGCGCCGATGACGGCGACCTTTTTGCCGGTGCGGGGCTTCATAAAGCCCTTGGTTTTCCAGGTTTGCTCCTTATCGTTCTCCACGGCGAAGCGCTTCAAATCGCGGATGGAGAGGGCCTCGCCAATGGCCGTATGCTTGCAGCCGTTCTGGCAGAGGTGGTTGCAGATATAACCGAGGGTGTGGGGGAAGGTGACCTTCTCGCGGATGATGCCCACGGCGTCGGTATAGCGGCCCTCTTTGACGGCGCGGATATAGGCGGGGATGTCGATATGGGCCGGGCACTCCACCTGGCAGGGGACGATGGCATCGTCCACAGGGATATCCTCCCGGAACAGGCCCACGGCATCTGTCAGAGCTCCGGTGGGGCAAACGGCAACGCAGGCGGAGCAGAAGCGGCAGCCGGCATCCAGCAGGGGCTTATCGCCCTCCGTGCCGATATAAACCTCGCCGTTTTTCTTGTTGTACTGCAAAACGCCGGCCTTGCGAAGGTCCTGGCAGGCGCGCACGCAGCGGCCGCACTGGATGCAGCGCTCCAGCTCCCGGTTGATGATGGGGTTATTGGTGTTGATGTTATTGCAGTTTTTGATGACGTGATGCATCCGGGCGTGAACCACGCTGAGGTACTGCATCAAGGTTTGAAGCTCGCACTTGCCAAAGCGTTTGCAGCCGGTGCAGTCATGGGGATGCCCGGCCAGCATCAGCTCCATGGCCACGCGGCGGCGATGCATGAGATCCTCGCCCTTGGTGATGACGCGCATACCGTCCCGGACCGTGAGCTCGCAGGAGCAATGGACGCCGGGCTCGCCCTCAACCGTTACCACGCACAGCTTGCAGTTGGACTGCACAGGCAGATCGGGATGAGAGCACAGATGGGGGATATAGACATCCGCGGCCAGAGCGGCGTTAAGAACGCTCTGCCCCTCAACGGCCTCTATTTCCCGCCCGTCGATATAGAGTTTGACCATATTCATGACACCTCGTGTATATATTTCTGTCACACTATATTAACACATAATTTCCCGCAATGGTAGCCCTAATTACTAATTAAATTCTTGACAGGCAAAAATTTGCGCCAGAGATTGAAATTTTTGGCCGATGTGTTTATAATGAGGGCATTCTATGGTAAGAGGAGGGGTCAGGATGACTCGCACGCGCATCGCGGAACTTTGGAAATCCCCGGAGGTGTTTGCCGCCAATAATCCCATCACAGTCTGCGGCTGGGCACGCACCATCCGCGACCAGAAAAACTTTGGCTTCATCGAGCTCAATGACGGCAGCTCCTTCAAGGGCGTGCAGGTGGTCTTTGAGCGGGCGTTTATCGAAAATTATGACGAGATTGCAAAGCTCAATGTGGGCGCGGCCCTGATTGTGGCGGGGGAGCTGGTTATCACCCCCGGGGCAAAGCAGCCCTTTGAAATCAAGGCCCGCAGCATCGCTGTGGAGGGTGTGTCCGCCCCGGACTATCCCCTGCAGAAGAAGCGGCACACGGTTGAATATCTGCGGACAGTTCAGCATCTGCGCCCCCGGACAAACCTGTTTTCCGCCGCGTTTCGCGTCCGCTCCGTGGCGGCCCAGGCGGTGCATGACTTTTTCCAGAGCCGAGGCTTTGTGTATGTGAATACCCCCATCATCACCGGCTCTGACTGCGAGGGCGCGGGGGAGATGTTCCGGGTTACCACGCTGGATGTGAACAATCCGCCCCGGCTGGAGGACGGCTCTGTGGACTGGTCCCGGGACTTCTTCGGCAAGGAGACCAGCCTCACCGTCAGCGGCCAGCTAAACGCCGAAAACTTCGCCATGGCTTTTGGCGATGTATATACCTTTGGCCCCACTTTCCGGGCCGAAAACTCTAACACCCAGCGCCACGCCGCCGAGTTTTGGATGATCGAGCCGGAGATGGCTTTCTGCGATTTGGACGGCGATCTGGCGGTGATGGAGGCCATGGTCAAATACATCATCACCACCGTTTTGGAAAAATGCCCCCAGGAAATAGAGTTTTTCAATGCCTTTGTGGATAAGGGGCTTTTGGAGCGGCTGCACAATGTGGCCGAAAACGACTTTGCCCGGGTGACCTATACCGAGGCCGTGGAGCTTTTGGCCAAAAGCGGCGCGGACTTTAAGTATGACGTTTACTGGGGCTGCGATATTCAAACGGAGCATGAGCGCTATCTCACGGAGCAGGTTTATAAGCGCCCCGTGTTTGTCACCGACTACCCCAAGGAAATCAAGGCCTTTTATATGCGCCTGAACGATGACGGCAAAACCGTTGCCGCGGCGGACTGCCTTGTGCCCGGCATCGGGGAAATCATCGGCGGCAGCCAGCGCGAGGAGCGCTTGGAGGTGCTCACCGCCCGGATGGCGGAGCTAGGCCTGAAGGAAGAGGACTATTGGTGGTATCTGGATCTCCGCCGCTATGGCTCCTGCCGCCACGCCGGCTTTGGCCTTGGCTTTGAGCGGATGGTCATGTATCTCACGGGCATCTCCAACATCCGGGACGTGGAGCTCCACCCCCGCACGGTGGGAAATGCCGAGTTTTGAAAATTCTATACGCGAAAGAGGCGCCCGGCCGGGCGCCTCTTTTTTATGTGTGGAGCGGGTTAGTCCATGGAGAGATTCTGGGCCTTCCAGAGCTTTGCAAAGGCGCCGTCTTGGGCGATGAGCTCCTCCCGCGCGCCAATTTCCAGGATGCGGGCATCCTCCACCACGGCGATGATGTCCGCATTTTTCACGGTGGAGAGCCGGTGGGCGATGATGATGCTGGTGCGCCCCAGGGCCAGCTCATCCAGCGAGGCCTGAATGCGCTGCTCGGTGACGGTGTCCAGGGCGGAGGTGGCCTCATCCAGGATGAGGATGGGGGGATTTTTGAGAAAGACCCGGGCGATGGAAAGGCGCTGCTTCTGGCCGCCGGACAGCATCACGCCCCGCTCGCCCACAAAGGTGTCATAGCCATTGGGGAGGGCCATGATTTCGCTGTGAATTTCCGCCCGCACCGCGGCGGCAACAATCTCCTCATCCGTGGCGTCCGGCCGGCCGTAGCGGATGTTTTCCCGGATGGTATCCGCGAAGATGAATACATCCTGCTGGATGATGCCGATGCTCCGGTGCAGACTCTGCTGGGTCACGGCCCGCACGTCCGTGCCGTCGATGGTGACGGAGCCGGAGGTCACATCGTAGAAGCGGGGGAGAAGTTGACATAACGTTGTCTTCCCGCCGCCGGAGGGGCCCACCACCGCCATGGATTTTCCGTGGGGCAGGGTGAAACTGACGTCCTCCAGCACGGGGACATCCTCGCCATAGGAAAAGGAAACGTTCCGGTATTCAATATCCCCGCGAATGTTCTGGAAATCCTTGGCATCCGGGGCATCCATGATTTCCGGCTCGGTGTTCATAATATCCCGGAAGCGCTTGAAGCCGGTCATGCCGTCGGTGAAGACCTCGATGAAATCGGCCAGATTGATGATGGGCGCGGTAAAGGTGGATACATACAGGGAAAAGGTGATGAGGTCAACATAATCCATGCGGTCCTTCATGATGAAGAAGCCGCCGGCGGCGATGGTAATCACCTGGAGGATGCCCATGGTGAAGTTGATGCCGGAGTGATAGATGCCCATGGTTTTGTACCATTCGGACTTGGCGTTTTTATAGGCCTCGTTGGCGGAGCGGAATTTCTGGCCCTCGGCGTCCTCGTTGGCAAAGGCCTTGGCGGTGCGGATGCCGGAGATGCCGGATTCAATGGCGGCGTTTATATTCGCAAGATTCTTTTTCACTTTGGCGTTGGATTCATCCATGCGCCGGTTCCATACAATGGTAAACAGCACAAAAAGGGGAACCACAGCCAGGATAATCAGGGCCAGCGGCAGGCAGACCGTGGCTAGAATGGAAAAGCCGCCCAAAAGAGTGATGGCGCTCATCATAAGGATTTCCGGGCCGTGGTGGCTCAGCTCCGTGATGGAAAAGAGGTCATTCGTTACGCGGCTCATAAGAACGCCCGTGCGGTTACGGTCAAAAAAGGAGAAGGACAGGGTTTGGATATGGGTGAGGATATCGGCGCGCATATCCGCCTCAATGCGAACGCCCATGAGGTGGCCCTGATATGTAATGATATATTTGCATACGGCCTTGAGCACATAGGCAACGGCCAAAATGGCCATGACGATGAAAAAGGAGGCAAACAGCTTTTGCGGCAGCATGGTATTCAGCGTTTGGCGGGTGGCATAGGGAAAGGCCAGGTCCGCGAGGCAGGACAGGAGCGCGCAGCCCATATCCAGCAGGAAAAGCTTGATGTGCGGTCTGTAATAAGCGCAGAAGACCAGCAGGGGCGATTTTTTGAAATCCTTCATGGAGGAAATCCTTTCTCTAAAAGAGCGGGCCGGCACAGCGCCGGCCCGCCGATGATTTGGGCGAATTAAATCGCGGCGATAATCACCTTGCCGTCGGCCGCGGCCACAGAGATGCTGCGGACCTGGCCCTTGTGCTTGTCGATGATTTCGGCGGCGATGGCGTCCTCGATATCTTTTTGAATCTGGCGGCGCAGATTGCGGGCGCCATAGGCCAGGGAGAAGCTTTTTTCCACCAGATAGTCAATCACGGAGCCGTCCCAGGAGAAGGCGATTTTTCGCTCCTCCATCACGTCCCGAAGCTGGCGGAGCATCAGCTCCGCGATGCCGCGGAAGGTCTCCTCGCTAAGGGGACGGAAGTAGACGATTTCGTCCACCCGGTTCAAAAACTCCGGCCGGAGGAATTCCTGCAGGGCTTTCATGGCCTTTTCCCGGCCCATGTCGCTGAGGCTCTGGCCGAAGCCCAGCGAGCCAACCCGCTTATCAGAGCCGGCGTTGGTGGTCATGATGATGACGGTGTTTTCAAAATTCACGGTGCGACCCTGGGCGTCGGTGATGCGGCCATCGTCCAGAATCTGGAGGAGGATGTTCATCACATCGGGATGGGCCTTTTCGATTTCGTCAAAGAGGACGACGGAGTAGGGCCGGCGGCGGATTTTCTCCGTGAGCTGGCCGGCCTCATCATACCCCACATAGCCGGGGGGCGAGCCGATAATCCGGGAGACGGAGAATTTTTCCATAAACTCGGACATATCCAGCCGGATCAGGCTTTCCGGAGAGGAGAAAAGATCCATGGAAAGCTGCTTAACAAGCTCGGTTTTGCCGATGCCCGTGCTGCCCACGAAAATGAAGCTGCAGGGCTTGCGCTTGGCCTGAAGACCAACGCGGCTGCGCTTGATGGCGGCGCATACGGTGTCCACGGCCTCGTCCTGGCCCAGGATGCGGGCCTTCAGCCGGGCGTTCAGCTCGCCAAGGCGGGCAAACTCGTCCTCCGTGATGCTGGAGGCGGGGATTTTGGTCCAAAGCTCGATGATGCGGGCGAGGTTTTCGGCGGAAAGGGCGGGCCGGCCCTTGGCCTTCAGCACGGCCAGCTCATCGGAAATCTGCATCTGGCGGCTGCGGAGCTGGGCAAGCCGCTCGAAATTATCGGTTTCCTGGGTGAGCAGAAGCTCCCGCTCCTTATCCAGATCGGCGTTTTCCTTTTCCAGGCGGAGGCGCTGGGCGGTGTCCGGATTTTTGAGGTCCACATCCGAGCAGGCCTCGTCCAGCAGGTCAATGGCCTTATCGGGGAGATAGCGGTCGGTGATATACCGCTCGGAAAGCGTCACCGCAAGACGGCACATCTCATCGGAGATATCCACGCCGTGGAAATCCTCGTAATACCGGCGGATGCCCTTTAAAATCTCCACGCTGTCCGCTATGGAGGGCTCCGCCACGGTGACGGGCTGGAAGCGGCGCTCCAGCGCGGCGTCCTTTTCAATGTGCTTGCGGTATTCCGTGAAGGTGGTCGCGCCGATGACCTGAATCTCGCCCCGGGAGAGGGCGGGCTTGAGGATATTCGCGGCGTTCATGCTGCCCTCGGCGTCCCCGGCGCCAACGATATTATGCACCTCGTCGATGACGAGGATGATGTTGCCCTGCTTGCGGACCTCGTCGATGAGGCCCTTCATCCGGCTTTCAAACTGGCCGCGGAACTGGGTGCCGGCCACGAGGGCGGTCAAATCCAGAAGATAGACCTCCTTCTCCCGGAGCTTATAGGGGACCTGGTCGGCGGCGATGCGCTGGGCAAGGCCCTCCGCGATGGCGGTTTTGCCAACGCCGGGCTCGCCGATGAGGCAGGGATTATTCTTCTGGCGGCGGTTTAGAATCTGAATGACGCGCTCCAGCTCCTCCTCCCGGCCAATCATTTTATCCAGCTTGCCCTCCCGGGCGCGCTGGGTCAGGGAGATGCAGTAATTTTCCAAAAATTTCTTTTTGTTGCCGCCGCCCCGGCGCGCTTCGCCGGGACCGGGACTGCCGGGCCCAGGGCCGGGGGAGGGGCCGCCGGATGCGGGGGGCTCGCCCTCCTGCCCCTGGGGGCCGCCAAAGAGACGGTTTAGAAAGGGGAAGGTGGCGGTTTTGCCCTGGTCATCCTCCTCGGAATCCTCATCGGGGACGAGACCGCCCAGAAGACCCTCCAGCCCCTCGCCATCGCCGAGAACGCTGGTCATCTCCCCGGCGAGGTTTTCCAAATCCTCATCGGAGAGGCCCATTTTGGCGATGATATCGTCCACGGGCTTGATATGGAGCTCCCGGGCGCACCGGAGGCACAGCCCCTCGTTATGGGACTGATTGTTTTCAATTTTAGTAATGAATATCACGGCCACATTTTTGTGGCAGCGAGCGCAGAGAGCAGATTGCATGAAATTCTCCTTGATAGCTTCAGAAAAGGTTAGAAGGTGATGTAGTTTGCCAGCATATTTTTATCCAGGAAGCGGGAGACAAGCCCCACGGAGCGGAGCGTTTCCTCCGGAATCAGCGCGCCGGTGAACTGCAAGACCCAAACCACCACGGAGCAGAACAAGCATCCCACAAAGATGCCGATGCCCAGCCCGCCAAGATCGTTGAGAAGGCCCACATAGGGCAGCCGGAAGCTGAGGTTGGGGATATTTACGATAACTGTCAAAACCGCATAGAGGATGATGAAGGCCAGCAGGAAGCCGGCATACCAGGTGATGGACTGGCAGAGAATCGTGATGATGGAGGAGGCGAGGGAGGCGGTGTTTTGCTCGGCATAAACGGCGGCTTTTTCGGCCATATCGGTGGCGACAGCGTCATAAAAGCCCAGATCGCGGTATACCCAGCGGGCGATTTCCTGGCGGCTTTCGGGGTTTTTCTCCAGCAGGTCAGCCAGGGAGTATTCCGCGCTGTAATTGCCGTTTTCATCGGCCTCATAGCCCATGACCCGGAAAGCGGTATCCTCCACCCGGGGCTCCACAAAGCCGCTTACAAAGGGCTTGATTACCGGGATGACCTCATAGGAGAAGGTATCGCTGAGGAGCTGGGCGCCATATAGAGATAGTATTATCACAAGGACCTGGATAATTCCCATAATGATGCCCTTTTTGAAGCCCTGCCAGGCGCAGGCGATAAGAATGGCCAGCAGGAGAAGAAGGATGATTGTGGTGATTGCCATAGCATACTACCTCACGGAAAATTAGAATTTATAGAGTTCGGCGTAGTTGGAGGCGATGAGAAGCGCCTCGCCCCGGGCGCGGAGAAGACCGTATTTGAAGCCGGGCAGACCGGTGATCCGGCCTTTTTCCAGCAGGGAATCGCTGTATAGGATGGCGCCGTCGGCGCAGAGGGTGAGAACCTCGCTGTCGTATGCGGTCAGGGAGATGATTTCGCTTTGGATGTCTGTGGTGCCAAGGAGCTTTCCGCTGGCGCTGAGACTGACCAAAACGGAGGTGGTGCCCGCCCGGTAGGGGCTCAGGGCAAAGGTGATAAAGCCCGCGCCGCCGGTGGCGCAGCCGATGAGATATTGGCCGGAGAAGCTGTATGTATCCATCCACTGGCCGCTGTCCTGGAAGAAAAATACCTGCTCGGTGGTATAGGCGCAGAGCTGGGTGGCGGAAAACCAGTGCACATCCAGCAGGACCTTGTCGGCCACGGAAAAGGCGGCCAGCTGGCTTTCCTGGCTGAGACTAAATAGCCTCACCTCGCTGCCGGAGGCGGTATAGCTCAAAACTGCGAGCTTATGGCTGTCCGGAGATACCGCCGCGCTTATGACCCAGGCGGAGGAGGAATACCATTGATATACGGGGTTTAGCGCCGCGTTATATACTGTGACCAGCGCCTGATAGCCGGTGGCCTCTGTGGTGACGGCCATATACCCGCCGGAGGATACGGTCACGGAGAGGATGCTCCCCGCCACGGAGAGCTCCCGGAGCATACCGTCAAAATCCGCCGCGGCGATATTGGTGCCGCCCAGGTCGTAGAAGACGGCGTAGCTGTCGCAGGCGGCAATGGCGGGCTCATCCATTCGGAGCAGCTTGCTGGCGACCACGGAGCCATCCGGCCCCAGAAGCTCAAAGCCGGTGGAATTCGCCACCGCGAGCCCCCGGCCCGCCGAGGCGAAAACCTGGCCGGAGCCGGCGTCGAAGCTGTATTCATCCTGGGCGGTGACAGCGGTCATCGTGGAGAGAATGAGCTCATCGGCGCGGAAGCTGTCCTGATAAAACCAGATGACAATGGTGGTGGCAAAGAGGACGACGGCGGCGATAAAAGTGATGATGGCGCCGATGAAATCGCGCCGGGAAAGGCGCCGTTCCTTCCGGGCCTTTTTGGCCTCCTCCGTGAGCGCCGGCTTGAAATCCACATGGCGGGCCGGCGGGGAAGCCGGAGGCACTTCCGGCGCCCTGGCCCGGGCGCGCTTATTTGATTTTTTCAGATGTTTACTGGCCATGGGCAGGTCCTTTTTGTCCGCCGGTGTTGTTAACTATATATTTTAGCATAAAGGGTCAAGTTTTGTCTACGGCTGCCGCTCCATCATCTGCCCAACGGGGCCGTTATACCAAACCCGATTCATATAGAGGCCCTGGGGGGGCATGGTGGGGCCGGTGAGCCGCCGGTCCCCCAGCGCCAGCAGCCGGGGCAGCTCCTCCGGCTCCAGCTTGCCGTAAGAGGCATAGACCAGCGTGCCGACAATGGCCCGAACCATGTTATAGAGGAAGCCGTCCGCGCAGACGGCCACGGTGATCAGTTCCCCCTCCTGCCGGACCCGGCAGTGGTACACGGTGCGGACGGTGGTTTTGGTTTCCGTGCCAAGACTGCGAACGGCGGCAAAGTCATGGGTGCCAACAAAGGCCGCGGCGGCCCGGGCCATGCGCCCAGCATCCAGCGGCTGGGGATAGAAGCAGGCGCCCCGGTCCAGAAAGGGGTCCCGGATGCGGCTGTTATGGATGCGATAGATATATTCCTTGCGGAGGCAGGAGCCGATGGCGTTGAAATCCTCCTCCGCCTCCACCGCATCGGCCACGGCGATATCCTCTGGAAGGCGGCTGTTCAGCGCCAGCGCCACCCGGTCGATGGGGATGGAGCAGTCCGTGCGGAAATTGGCGCAGTAGCGCAGCGCGTGAACGCCCGCGTCCGTCCGGCCGCAGCCGGTGACGTGGACGGGGTGCTGGCACACCTTTGCCACGGCCTGCTCCAGCGTTTCCTGAACGGTGACTTCTGTTTTTTGGGTCTGCCAGCCATGATAGCGGGCGCCGTCATAGCGCAGACGAAGCGCGATATTCCTCATAAGCCAAGCTCTCTCAAAATGATAATGCCGGCCAGAAGCGCGCCGCCCAGCAGAAAGGCGGCGCTGTCCCGGCGGTGGAATTGCAGCGTTTTCATGCGGGTACGGCCCTGGCCGCCGTTATAGCAGCGGCACTCCATGGCCGTGGCCAGCTCGTCCGCCCGCCGAAAGGCGGAGACAAAAAGGGGGATGAGCATGGGGAGCAGCGCCCGGGCACGGGCCTGCAGGGAGCCGGTTTCCAGCTCCGCGCCCCGGGCCTTCTGGGCGGACATGATGCGGTCGGTTTCCTCGATCAGGGTGGGGATAAACCGCAGGGCGATGGACATCATCAGGCTCAATTCGTAAACGGGGACACGGAGCTTTTTCAGGGGGGATAAAAGCAGCTCCAGCCCGTCAGTAATGGCGAGGGGGGAGGTGGTGTAGGTCAAAAGAAAGGTGCCCGCCACCAGCAAAATGACCCGAACCACCATGGCGACAGCGTGGCGGAGGCCGGTTTCGGTGATTTTGATGAATTTCCAGCGGAGGATATAGTCGTCCCCGGCGGTGAAAAAGAGATTCAGCACCGCGGTGAAAACGATGATGACAATGAGGGGCTTCAGCCCTTTCAAAACGGCCTTGGGACGGATGCGGCTCAAGGCCATGGTTCCGGCCAGGGCGAGAAATACGGCGATATAGCCCCCAAGCGTGTTCGCGGTGAAGAGGGCAGCGATGTATAAAATGGTGAGCAGCAGCTTCGTCCGGGGGTCCAGCCGGTGCACAACGGTGTCGCCGGGGAAATACTGGCCGAGCGTGATGTCCTTCAGCATGGCGGCGCCTCCTTTTCCCGGAGGGCCAGCACGGCGTCCCGGAGCTGGCCGAGCGTGAAAACGGCGGGGGGAATATCCAGCCCCTTTTGCCGCAGGAGCAGGGCAATCCGGGCCGCCTGGGGCAGATCCAGCCCCATGGCCTGCAGCTCCTCCGCCCGGGAAAAAATCTCCTCCGGCGCGCCGCTCATAGCGAGCCGGCCGCCATCCAGCACCAGGAGCCGGTCGCAGAGGGCGGCGGCGGTCATATCGTGGGTCACCAAAAGGATGGAGGCCTTTTTGGCCTCCCGCCAGCGGAAGAGGTTTTGCAGAAGCATTTCCCGGCCGATGGGGTCAAGCCCGGCGGTAGGCTCATCCAATATGGGAAGCTCCGGCTCCATGGCGAGCACACCCGCGATGGCCACGCGCCGCTTCTGGCCGCCGGAAAGCTCCAGCGGGGAGAGGTCAAGAAGCTCCGGCTCGATGCCCACAAAGGCGGCGGCGTCCCGCACGCGGCGGTCAATCTCCGCCGGGGGGAGCTTTTGATTTTTGGGGCCGAAGGCGATATCCGCCCAAACGGTCTCCTCAAAAAGCTGATATTCCGGGTACTGAAAAACCAGCCCCACCCGAAACCGGGCGGCGCGCATGGCGGCCTTGGAGGCGAAAATGTCCGCCCCGTCCAGCAGCACCGTGCCCGCCGAGGGCTTTAGCAGGGCGTTCATGTGCTGGATGAGGGTGGATTTTCCGCTTCCCGTGCGGCCGATGAGACCCACAAGCTGATTGGAAAGCAAAGAGAGGTCCAGACCTTCTATGGCGATTTTTTCAAAGGGGGTTCCCCGGCTGTAAATGTGGGTGAGCCCCTGAAGCTGCATTAGTGACATAGCGCCTCCGCAATCACGGCCGCGCATTCCTCCGGGGCGATGACGTCCGGGGGCAGATGCATACCGGCGGCGTTTAGATGATGGATGAGCAGTGTGGCGTCCGGCGCGGAGAGACCCAGCGCCTGCAGCGCCTCCCAGCGGGGGAATATCTCCCGGGGGGCGCCGTCCATGGCGATGCGCCCGCCGGAAAGGGCCACAACGCGGTCCGCTAGGGCGGCCTCCTCCATGTGGTGGGTGATTAAAATGACTGTGATACCCCGGCGGCGAAGCTTTTCCACCGTGGCCAGCACCTCCCGCCGGCCCACGGGGTCCAGCATGGCGGTGGGCTCGTCCAGCACCAGTACGTCCGGCTCCATGGCGAGCACGCCCGCGATGGCGATGCGCTGCTTTTGCCCGCCGGAGAGGAGATGGGGCGCGTGGAGACGGAAGTCATACATCCCAACCTGGCGCAGGGCCTCGTCCACCCGGCGGCGGATTTCCTCCGGGGGAACGCCCAGATTCTCCGGGGCAAAGGCAACATCGTCCTCCACCACGTTGGCCACGAGCTGATTGTCCGGGTTTTGAAACACCATGCCCACCCGCCGGCGGATGGGAAGAAGGTTTTCCTCCTGGGCGGTATCCAGCCCGTCCACCGTGACGGAACCGGCCGAGGGGAGCAGGATGGCGTTTAGATGCTTGGCCAGCGTGGATTTCCCGGAGCCGTTGGAGCCCAGGATGGCCGTGAAGGAGCCTTTTTCGATGGCGAGGCTCACATCCGTCAGCGCCGGGGCGGCGGCGCTGGGATAGGTGAAGGAGAGATTTTGAATTTCAATGATTGGTTTCATGCTGCGCCTTTCCGGGGATGAGAGATTATCGCTCCCAGCGGCAGGAGGCGCCGCAGGGGAGAACAAGACCGGAGACGGAGGCCCGCAAGCCCAGCTCCTGGGCCTCGCTGCGGCCGCCGCGGGTTTTGGTGAAAAGGCTCTCGCTGATATAGGTGAGCGTGGAGGGGGAGAGCCCGGTGGTATAAGAATTGATGAGCACAAACAAAGGGTCATCGGACAAAAGCTGGCTCACGGTTTGCACCAGGCCCCAGAGATTGTCCTCCAGCCGCCAGATTTCGCCCCCCGGGCCGCGCCCATAGGAGGGGGGATCCATGATGACGGCGTCATAGCGCTTGCCCCGGCGAATTTCCCGCTGGCAGAATTTGAGACAGTCGTCCACAATCCAGCGCACCGGCCGGTCCGCCAGCCCGGAGACGGCGGCATTTTCCTTGGCCCAGGCCACCATGCCCCGGGCCGCGTCCACATGGCACACCTCCGCCCCGGCCGCCAGGCAGGCGCAGGTGGCGGCGCCGGTATAGGCGAAAAGATTCAAAACCCGAAGCGGCCGACCGGCGGCGCGGAGCTTTTCCATGGCCCAGTCCCAGTTTGCGGCCTGCTCGGGGAAAAGGCCGGTGTGCTTGAAGTTCATGGGCTTTACCTGAAAGCGCAGCTCGCCATAGCGGATGAGCCAGCTGGCGGGCAGCTGGTTTTTCTCCCAGAAGCCGCCGCCGGAGGCGCTGCGTCGATAGGCGGCGTCCGGCCGGGCCCAGCGGGGATCGGTGCGGGGCGTTTCCCAGATGGCCTGGGGGTCCGGGCGCAGAAGAACCCTGTCGCCCCAGCGCTCCAGCTTTTCGCCGCCGGAGGCATCCAGCAGCTCATAATCTTTCCATTGATCCGAAACCCACATAGGAATCCTCCGTTGCCTCCGATGGGATGGCATACTATTGCTATAATAACAATACATTATAACATTTCCGGCGGACAGGGTCAATAAGCCGGCGGGGAAGACAGGAGGGGAGGTTTTCCCGGAACCGCCCCCCTTGCATGTTGGCGCTTTTTGCGGTAATATGAGAAAAAGCGTGTTGACATAATACGACCTTTTTTCAAAAAAATATCCCGGGCTATCTCCGGGCTGCGAGGAGTATATATGAGACAAAAAGCGGTGACGCTGGGGATTTTGGCCCTGTGCGTGCTTTTGATAATTGGGGCCGTGCTGATGGCGCTGTGGCGCTTTGGGGCGCCGGAGGCCGCGCCGGCGCCGGCCGCGGCGGCAGAGACGCCGGCCGGGGCCGAGCCCGCGGAGAGCGCGGCGCGGGAGCGGCCCGATCTTTTAACCGGACGGACGGACGCGCAGCTGCAAAAGCAGCCCTACCCGGTGGACGGAGCGTATTTCGCGGATGCGGCCTTTCTTGTCAACTCCGTGTCCAAGGGGCTGGACCTGTATGATTATGAGGAGCTTTTGCGGGCGGCGGATTTCTATGGGGAGGAGGAGCTAAGCTGCTTTGACGCCATGGAATACATCCGGGCCATGGAGAGCGGGGACTACGGTAAGGTATACATCAGCCTCGGCGTAAACGAGCTGCACCGCGATATTGAATATATCCAGCCCTGCTATGAGAATATGCTGGCCCAGCTTCGGGAATATGACGAGGATATGATTATCGTTTTGGTCAGCGTGCCCCCGGTGAGCGCGTACCGGTCCGAGACGGATTACAGCTGCAACCGGAAAAACGTGCTGGCCTATAACGAGATGCTCCGCGCGCTGGCGCTGGAATGGGATGCGTGGTATCTGGATGTTTATTCCGTGCTGGGGGATGAGGAGGGATACCTCCCGTCAGAGGTCACCATGGACGGCATCCATTTCACGCCGGCCTATTACGCGGGCTGGTTTGAGGCGCTGGCAAACTGCTATGTGGACGACGGCACTGTTGCCGCCGAGCCTGCTGCACAACAGACGCCGGAGGTGGAGCTGCTTCCGGCTCCGGAGGGGAGCGGCTCTTGATTTTCCGGCGATTATCGGGTAAGATAAACTCCGTGTACGGCAAGTACGCGGATCCTATGCATATGGGAGGGCCCATGAAACGACGCATCCTGTGCGCGATTTTGTGCCTGGCGCTGGCGGCGCCTATGGCGGCCTGCGGCAGCACCGGCGGAGGCTATCGCGTGATTGATACATACAGCGCCGAGGGCAGCTATGTCATCGCCTTTCGGGAGGATGACCGAAGCTGCGCGCTGGTCACGGCGGTTTTGGGGGAGCTGGCGGCGAACGATACGCTGAAAAGCGCCTCATACAGCTGGTTTGGCGAAAATCTCTCCGGCGTGAAGGCGAATATGGGCGCCATGGAGAATCTGTGGGACACTGTGGAGCCCCGCACAATCACCGTTGGCATCAATATCAACAATATGCCCATGAGCTATGAAGAGGGCGGAACCTATAAGGGGTTTGACGTTGACCTTGCCAACTATATCTGCGGCTACCTGGGCTGGAGCATGGTGCTCTATCCTATCGACCCGGGCAACATTGCCGCGGAGCTCAACAGCGGCAATGTGGATATGGTCATGGGCGTGCCCGCCAGCGAGCAGCAGGCGGGGTTCAGCTATTCCCAGAACTACCTCATCAGCCGGTATGTGCTGGTGGCCCGGGCGGCCGGCTGGGTGCGGGATAAGAGCGCGCTGAAGGGAAAGCGCCTTGGCGTTGTGCTCACGGATGTGGACGTTTTGCAGCAGGACGAAAAATTTGTGAACAGTCTGGAGAGCATCACCTATCAAACCGATACGGCGGGGCTGTTTCAGGCGCTGATGAACGCCGACGTGGACGGCATTCTGGTCTCCAGCGTGGTGGCGGCCTATTATATGCGATAAAAATAAAAGCGGAAAAACCGCTCCCGACGCTACTGTCGGGAGCGGTTTTTTATTATGTCATTGTGAAAACGAACAACTTTCATCCCTGCCGTCAAAAACGCATACGGCGAGGGCTTGCCCAACGGGGTAACCCGTGGCCGGCTCTCGTTTTTTGATGCCGAATACCGCGCGCAATCAGCGGGAAAAACGGAGTTTGCACAATACAAGAGCAATATTGGCCATGTTATTTGTGCAAATGCTCATATATGTGCTGCGTCATACTTGGTATAATAATTTAAAGTCGAAAGGTGAGGGACGAGTATGAAAAGTAAACAGCACGGAAAATTTCATATCGCCGCAGCCATGTGCGTGATGATGTGTTGCGGCATCGTTTATCTGTGGAGCGCGTTTCAGGAACCTGTAATTGAGCTTTTGCAATGGGATCCTCATGACGCGATTATGATATCCAGCAGCATTGTCTTTATCTATTTGATTGGGGCGTCCATAGGCGGATTTGTTGTCAGCGCCATGGGAGCGCAGAAAGCGATATTGACGGGCAGTCTGCTCTATACGGCGGGACTTTTGCTGACGTCGTTTCTGATAGGCTGGGGCAAACCGTGGATGATTTGCATAAGTTACGGCGTGATAACCGGCACAGGCGTTGGCTTTTGCTATTCCGGCACAATCAACTGCATTCAGGGGTGGATGCCGGAGCGCCCGGGCTTGGCTTCCGGATTGGCGGTATGCTCCTTTGGGCTTTCTTCCATGCTGCTGTCGCCATACATAGAATGGCTGCTCTCCCGCCCTGCCTTTGGCGCCGGCGGTATCGGGATGACTTTTCGCGTGCTGGCTTTAACAGTGGGGCTGCTGATGATAGCGGCAAGCCTGGCGGCAAAAGGAAATCCTGCGCTTAAAAACGACAAGGCAGACGCGCCTGCCCTGACGCTGCAAAGGCAATACCGCCCGAAAGAGGCGCTGCGTCAGCCGGAGTTTTGGTGCATCGCCTGCTCCATATTCTTTACGCCGGCCGCTTATATGATTATTGTGCCGCTGGTCAAGACCATCGCTTTTGCGCGGGGGCTTTCTGAACTTCAGGCAAGTCTCACGCTTTCTTTGACGGGCATTGTCAGCGCCGTATCCCGCCTTGCGAATTCCATGGCCTCGGACCGCTTTGGAAGAACGCGGGTTGTCTGCGTGCTGGCGCTGATGACAATGAGCGCCTCGCTGCTGCTCATTGGGGCCTCGGGATGGGGATACACCATCACAGTGCTCTATCTGGTCTTTGCCTATGCCGGAACTTCCGGCGTATTTCCGGCCATGTGTACGGAGTCCTTTGGCGCCCGGTATGCCGGGGCGAACTACGGTATGCTGCTTTTCTGCATCGCCTTTTCTTCCCCGTTTTATACCAAGGTTTCGGAGCTCATCAACCGCGATGGCGTATACACGGGCGATTATACGCTTACCTTTATCATGTCGGCCTGCGTGTGCATCGTGCCGCTGACGGCTATGCCGCTCTATACTTATTTTAGAAAGAAGCGGCTGGCGCGGGAAAATATCGGATAATATACATAAAATAAACCCCGCCACCTTTACAGATAGCGGGGTTTTTATTTTTCGCTTAGCGGAAGCCGTGCTCCAGCACGTCCTTCAAATCCTCCAGGCTCAGCGAGGCCATGCCCAGATTTTTCAGCGTTCGCCCTGCCTGCATGAAATCAATGCCGCAGAGCAGCCCGCCAATATGCAGGAAGGCTTCGGATGTGGGGGCGGCGAGGTTATATTCCTTCGATATGGATACCATGAGCGCGCCGCCGGCAAGACCGTCCTCCACGATGTAGCGGTGATGCAGGCTGTCCGGCCCGTCAAGACTGCGAAACAGGTCGAGATCCGGGAACTGGTCATACTGCTTCACGCGGGACAGGTGCTCCGTTGCGCTGCCAAACACCTGATAGCCGAAAAGCTTCATAACGGCGTCCCGCTCCTCCTCCACGCTTCGGGCGCAAATCACGGTTCCGTCCGTTGCGCCGTCCCGGAAGATGGCGAAGTCCTTGCCCATTTTTTCTATCTGAACGGCGTTCAGCACGGACATACTCATGTGGAGTATGACGTTATGGGAATTGAGCGCGGCTTCAAAAATGCTGGAGATAGGGGAGAGCTTCATAATGGGCTCAAAGGCTTTGATAGCAGCTTCGGTTTCGCAGGCGGGAAAAGCAACCAGCTTCTTCGGGGGGAACGGCACCGCGATAAGACACTCTGCCGGCCCGGTAAGGCGGCAGGGGAACAGGTTCCCCGCGAATTCCGAGAAGGTTACGCCTTTGGCGGTGCCGAGCCGCTCAAATTCCCGCCGGAACAAAACGGAGCCCAGGTTGCCCGGAGCGATGGCGTAGTTTTGGCCGGGAACGCCGTGCGGCGCGCACAGCGCCGCGATCTCCTCGTGGCGCTCTGCCGGCACGCAGATGAAGATGTGAGTGGCGCCGTCCAGCGCTTCCTGAAAATCGGTTGTTAGCTTATGCGGCATGGCAAGACCGTTTTTACCACTCACGCCGTTCAAGAGGATTCCGCCGTTTTTCTGGATGGCGTTAAAGGCCGGGAGAAACCGCGTGGTATCGCACAGCGTTACTTCGCAGCCATCCAGCGTGAAATATGCCGCAGCACAGTGACCGGTGCTGCCGGCGCCTATGATAGTGAGCTTTCTTTCCATATTTTACATCCCTCTTTGTTTGCGTTTTTCTTTGAATGTATATACCCGTCAAGTGTATTATATATCCATAAGGATATCCAAGTCTTATGCAAAGACACAAATCAAAGTCCGCCGCCGTGCCTTTATTTTGTGCATTGGCTGCCGGACAAAGACTATTCGGAAGGGGTTAACCATGGAACTTACGCATGAATTGGTACAGCCGATTGTAGACAGACTTGAGCAGATTCTGCCCTGCCGGGTCACCATTGTAAACGCGCACAGCATCATCGTTGGCAGCTGCTCGCCGGAGCGAATCGGTATGCTGCATCACCATCACTATATCAACGAGAGCCTTACCTCGGAGGAGGCGAAGGAGCTCCCGGAATTCGATCCCATCCATCCCGAGGGAAGCGGCAGAGATTTCTATTATAAGGGCGAAAAGGTTGGCGCCATCGGCATCATCGGAGATCAGTCGATGATTGATATGTATCTGGACACGGCGGAGGCCATGGTGGTGATGCTGCTGGAATACCACGATCTTCAGCAGCAATACTATGATGACATCCTAAACCGCAACGCCTTCGTTAAGCGGCTCATAAGCGGCATCACCAATGCGGAGCTGGCGAAGGAGCGGGCAAAGCTCTTTTCTGTTGACCTGCAGTATCCGCGCACGGCCATCATCGTGGAGCTTGATCTTCTGGCGCTTGATAACCGGGAGGTAACGGAGGATTTCCGCCTGAAAGCATATAACGTCGTATGCAGCATTTTCTCCGCCGCCAGCGACCTTATTCTCTATAACGATGCCGCGCACATTATCATTTTGACAAGCTCCGGCGCCTTTAAAAGTCCGGGGCGCAGAGCTGCCAAGCTGGGGTACGCCCTCCAGGAGCTGGAGACCGCGCTGCGGGAGACGGTGGGGAATATCTTTATCGTTGGCTGCGGAGACGAGCGGGAAAATTTCACGGATTACTTCGATTCCTTCACGGAAGCGGAAGAGGCGATGCAGATTGGCAGAAAAATAGGCGGCTTTGGCAAAATATACCGATCTTCCCATTTGATATTGGAGCGCATGGTTCTTTCCATGGAGGACTCCGCCAAGAATTATATTTCCGAAAATATATACAAAAAGCTGCGCGAGATGGGCGGAGACGAGGAGGTTTATGTAGAAACAATTCAGGCGTTGTTTGAAAATGGCAGAAGAATGAACGAGACGGCAAGAAAGCTTCATGTGCACCGCAACACGCTGTACTACCGCCTGCAGCAGATAAACGACGCCTTCGTATCCCTGCCGGATGAGCCGACGCGCCTGCTGATTCTGTATCTGTCTGTGCTCAATGAGAAGCTCAAATGAACTGTTGTCCGGGGGCCGTTTTGAGAAAAATTATAGGACAAATAGAACAAAAATGGGGGTATTCGAGCGGGAGAAAATGATGCGTTTGCACAATTCTCCGCAAGCGCTTTGATGATATAATGACGGCAAATAGGAGCAAAGGACGGAACTTGTATGTCACACGGCTATACACAAATTCTGGCAGATTACCTGTCTGCCCTTAAATTTGAAGATATCCCCGAGGAAGTCACAGAGCGCGCCAAAATGCTCACCATGCACGTCATCGGCGCGGCGATTGCGGCAAAGGACACCAAAATGGGCATGGACGCGATGGACATCGCCTCCGGCTCTATGGACGGCGGCGCGCTGCGCGCCACGGTGTGGGGCAGCGGAAAGCAGATTGCCTATATGGGCGCGGCTTTTGCCAACGGCACCATGGCCGACGTGCTTGACTGGGAGGATTGCAGCTGGACGGGGCATCCTTCCGCGGGAGCGGTGCCGGCGGCTGTGGCCGCGGCGGAGGCCATGCATATCAGCGGAAAAGAATATCTGACGGCGCTGATTGGCGGCTACGATGTATACCAGCGCATCGCCATGGCTGTTCAGCCCAAATACAGCGATCAGGAAAAGGGCTATGGCTGGGGGCTGACAAGCTGGCAGATTTTTGCCGCGGCGATGCCCGTTGCAAAAATGTTTGGTTTTTCCGGCGAGCGCATGAATCAGGCCATAGGCATGACCGCCACGCTGACGCCGGTTCCCATTTGCGGAACCCATGACACCCGCTCGGACGCATATCATTATCACCACGGCTTTACGGCCAGAGACGGCATTGCCGGCTGCGAGGTTGTTGAAAAAGGCATTGCCACGCTGCAGAATCTGCTGGAGTGCGGCACGGGCTATTGCGGCGCTGTGCGCGGCGATGAGGCGCGGGAGGAGTGGTATACAAAAGACCTTGGAGAAAAATACCTCATCATGGAGACGCTCTTCAAGCACTGGCCCGCCAATATGTGGATCCAGGTGCCGCTGGATCAGCTGGATGACCTGGTGACACATAATAATATAAAGGCGGAGGATATTGAGTCCATCACCATCACGCCGAATATTTACACACGGATGACCTTCCATCCGGAGGGCTTTGACTCTCTGGTGGACGCGCAGTTCAGTATTCCCTATTGCCTGGCCATGTATTTTTATGAAAAGCCTTCTGCCAAGTGGGCTGCCGCGGATTATCTCAAAAACGCGGAATTGCTGAAGCTGGCGAGCAAAGTGCATACAACGGAGGATTGCGAGCGCCTCATGTTCCCGTTCCCCTATTTCCAAAAAGGCTCGTTCCCCCTTTATACCATGCAGATCGACCTTAAGGACGGCAGGCGCTTTTTTGATGAGCGGCGCTTCCCCAAGGGGCACCCCCGGGAGCCGTTCACCTTTGAGGAGGAGGCGGAGCTGTTCAAAGTGATGACGGCGGCGGCGTTTTCTCCCGAAAAGCAGAACAGATTCATAGAATTTTTCCGCGACCTTGAAAACACCGGGGACATGAGTGTTCTCGGAGAAATATTTAAAAGTTAAGGAGTGAATCAAATGCGTGACTATACTCGGCAACTTGCAAAATATCTGGTGAATCTCCGCTATGAGGATATCCCGCCAGAGGTGCTTGAGCGCGCCAAGCTTCTCATTATGCACGTCTGTGGCGTCACCATAGCCGGAAATGGCACCACGATGGGGCGCCACGCCGTAGAGCTCGCGCAGGAGCAGATGGGCAGCGGCGCGGATATGGCCACCATTCTGGGCGTGGGCACCAAGGTGTCCGCCATGGGCGCAGCTTTTGCCAACGGCACCATGGCCGATGTGCTCGACTGGGAGGACTGCAGCTGGACCGGGCATCCTTCCGCGGGCGCCATCCCGGCCGCGATGGCAGTGGCGGAGAGCAAGCGCGCTTGCGGCAAGGACCTCCTCACGGCAATCGTCGGCGGCTACGATGTATATCAGCGCATAGGCATGGCCGTGCAGCCGGATGGCCCGCTGCCGAAGGGCGATGGCTGGGGGCTGACAAGCTGGCAGATATTTGCCGCCGCCATGCCGGCAGCCAAGCTCTGGGGGTTTGATGAATATCACATGGACCAGGCCATAGGTATGGCGGCCACGCTGACTCCCGTGGCCATCACGGTTACCCACAATACCCGCTCGGATGCCTATCACTATCATCATGGCTTTGTGGCCAGAGACGGCATCGCCAGCTGCTACGCGGTGGAAAAAGGCTTTGCCACGCTGACGGGCGCGCTGGAAAACTGCACCGGCTATGTGAAAGCGGTCAATGGCTCCCCGATATTTGACTATTGGTATACGAAGGACCTTGGAGAGAAATATCTCATCATGGAGACGCTCTTCAAGCATTGGCCGGCCAATATGTGGATTCAGGTGCCTCTGGATCAGCTTGATTCGCTGGTTAAAACCCATGGCTTTGGCAAGGACGATATTGCGTCGATGACGGTGCTGCCCAATATCAAGGGCCGCATGACCTTCCATCCGGAGGGCTTTGAGTCGCTTGTGGATGCACAGTTTAGCATCCCCTACTGCCTGGCGATGTACTTCTATGAAGAGGCGTCGGCACATTGGGCGGACGAAAAATATCTCAAGGACAAGGAGCTGCTGGAGTTTGCCAGCCGCATCACCTCCTATGGCGAGGACTGCAACGTGCTGTTCCCCGTGTTCCAGGCGGGCGACTTTATCGAATACACGCTGGAAGTCAACCTGAAGGACGGCCGCAAGCTCAAGGATGTTCGCAAGTTCTCCAAAGGGCATCCCCGCAATCCGTTCACCTTTGAGGAGGAGACGGAGCTATTCCGCCTGGCAACGAAGCCGTATCTGTCAGAAGCAAAGCAGAACCGGGCCATTGAGCTGTTCCGCACCCTTGAAACGCTGGATGATATATCGGAGCTTGTTGATTGCCTGCGTTCTGATACCGGGATCCTGTAACTCAAAAACAATATATTAAAAGAAAGGGGAAATTCTATGATGAACGCGGAATATGGCTGGAGAGCCAATATCGGCCTGATCTCTCCGGCCAGCGTGCCAAACATGGAGCATGATTTTCACAGATATGTTCCGGATGGTGTTGGCGTGGCAACCACCCGCGTCAGGCTTGGCGCCTGCAATTTGGAAACGCTTATGGCGATGTCAAAGCAGGTTGCGGTGGCTTCGGAAGTGTATGCGGACAAGCCCCCGGATGTCATCACCTTCGGCTGCACCAGCGGCAGCTTCGTTGGCGGCGTTGGCTTTGACAAGCAGCTTATCGACCAGATTGAAAGCGTTGCTAAATGCAAGGCGCTCACAACCAGCACCTCCCTGATGGACGCGATTCGTGCCCTTGGGGTGCACAAGCTCGCAGTGGTGACGCCCTACATAGACGAGGTGAACGAGGTTGAGAAAAAATTCCTGGAGGATCAGGGCATCGTTGTCACTTCGATCGCGGGTTTGGGCCTGGGGCTGCCGAAGCAGGTGCCCGGCATTGCAGAGCTTGCTCCCAGCCGGATGTTCGACTTTGTGAAAAAGCAGGACCTGCGCCCGGCGGATGCGGTATTTGCAAGCTGCACGGGGCTGAACTGCACGGATATCATCGAGTATGTTGAAAAAGATTTTGGCATACCCTGCCTCACCAGCAATCAGGTGACCATCTGGGGCGCGCTTCGGGCCGCAGGCGTCACAGAGGCAATCCCCGGATTGGGTACACTGCTCAGGGAGCATTAATTTCATGTGTTTCATGCTGTATCATTACGGCACAAAAACAAAAAATAAAAATGGAGGAACCACCGATGAAACGATTTATTGCACTCGCACTTGTCCTTGCCCTTTTTGCGTTGCTTCCTGCCTGCGCCAGCCAGACCGCGCCTGCGGAGCCGGCTGATCAGGCCGCGGAGGAGCCCGTTCAGGACGCCGCGCCTGCGGAACCCACCGAAGAGGCAGAGGAGATTCGCATCACCTATGGACTGAGCCAGTCAGAAGCGCATCTTGGTTCACAGGCTTCCATCTACTTCGCGGATTATATCACCGAGCGCGACCCCAGCATCCAGTTTGACATCTATTTCGACAGTCAGCTCGGCGATGAGGCCACCATGCTCCAGTCTCTTATGACGGGCAGCATTGATATGATGGGCGTGAGCTTCTCCACTCTTTCCGCCTCCGTGCCCGAGATGAACATCATGTCTCTGCCGTTTTTCTTCGGCTCTCCGGAGAATTTCTGCAAGGTTATGCGCGATGAAACCTTCTTCAATATGTGCTCTGGGCTTATAGACGAGTCCATGGGCATCCATCCCGTGGGTGTGCTTGGCGTTTTTGTCCGCAGTATTGCCAATACGGAGCACACCGTTCGCACTCCCGAGGATGTTGAGGGCCTGAAAATCCGCGTTATGGCCAACCAGCTCTATGTGGACGTTTTCGAGACGCTCGGCGCTTCCACGGTTACGCTTGCCTTCCCGGAGGTCTTTTCCGGCCTGCAGCAGGGCGTTGTCCAGGGCGAGGATACCGGCCTGGAAACCATGGTCTCCAACAGATACTATGAGGTCGAGAAATATTACAGCGAGGTGGACTACCTCTACACCGGCGGCTATGAGTGCTGCTCCGATCAGCTCTGGAATAAGCTCAGCGATGACCAGAAGGCTCTGTTCATCGAGGCGGCCAACGCGGCCAATGATTATTTCATGAGCCTGCGCGACGAGGCCTATCAGGGCTATGTGGATACCGTGACCGAGGCCGGCGTTGAGATTTATTCGCCGACCGAAGAGGAACTGACGCTCTTCCGCGATGCGCTGCAGCCCATCATTGAGAAGTATGCCTTCGTATCGGACGACAGCACGGAGCTTTATAACATTGCCTGCGAGGTTCTTGGCTATTAATGGCATAGCTCCGGCTGAAAGACTCTTTAAAAAAATATCCTTAAGGCTTTAGAAAACCAAACCATGGGGGCGACACCGACACTACCGGTGGATGGTGTCGCCCCTCCTTCTATTGCAAGGAGGTGTGTTTATGATCCTGAACAAGATAAAACGAATTTTAGACGCGATAGGGAAAGTGGAAAAATACATCCTTGGTCTCCTCTTTCTTATGATGACGCTGGTGATTTTTCTGCAGATTATTTTGAGAACCTTTTCGCTTGGAAATCTCACTTGGCTTGAAGAAGTCTGCTGTATCATCATTATAGAATCTGCCTTTATAGCCGCCTGCATAGCCACGAGCGAGAGGGGCCATCTGAGCTTGAATTTTATTCGGGACCGGCTGAAGGGAAAGGCAAAAGCCGCCGCGGAGGGCGTGATAGATTTGATCTGCACCGCCGTTTGCATCTGGACCTGCTGCGCGGCATACCGGCTTGTGATGATGATGCTCCCGCTGAAGATGCAGTTTGGAACGCTGCCGTTTCCGCGGTGGGTCATCTATGTTCCCATCACGATTGCCATGGGCACAATGGCCATCCGGTTTCTGATTAACGCCATAGAGGACTTCGCCGTGTGCGGCGGAAAGCTTGTGCCGGAGGAAGCCTCTGGGGAAGGAGATGAGAAGGAATGAATATTCCCATCGCCGTTGCGGGCATATTGCTTCTTGTGATGATGGCCCTGGGCATCCCCATGTCCATCTCATTGCTGGCCTCCGGCGCACTGGCTGTGGTCAGCTCCATCGGTGCGGGCACGGATGCAGTGCTGCAGCAGCTTGTTTACGGGCTGAACAGCTATGTGCTGCTGGCGGTTCCGCTGTTTATTCTCTCCGGCTCTCTGGCCGCGAACGGAGAAACGTCCACACGACTTGTCAACGTGATGCGATTACTGCTGGGGCGCATACCCGGCGGCCTTGGCATAGCCACGATTTTTGCCTGCGCCTTCTTTGCGGCCATCTCCGGCACAACTTTCGCCACCATTGTTGCCATCGGCACCATTATGTATCCCTGCCTTGTGGAAGCGGGGTACGATAAAAAAATCGCGCTCGGCATGATTACTGCCGGCGGTACTCTGGGTATTCTCATCCCGCCAAGCGTTCCCATGGTCACTTTGAGCGTTGTGATGGGAGCATCTGTGTCGCGCCAGTTCATGGCCGGCTTTGTGCCGGGCATCGGGCTCGCTCTGCTCTGGTGCATTTATGTTATGTTTTACTCCAAGCACCATGAAATCAAGCTTGAGCCAAAGCGCACGCGGCAGGAAAAAATTAAAATACTTGTGGACGGAATTCCGGCGATCCTGTTCCCCGTCATCGTGCTTGGCGGTATTTACTCGGGGCTCACCACGCCCACAGAGGCGGCCGTGATTTCCATCGTCTATGTATTGGTGCTGGAAAAATTCGTATTCAAGAGCCTGGACTTTCGCAAGCTGCCGGGCCTTGCAGGAAATGCAGTTGTCACCTCCGGGTCGCTGATGTTCATGATTGGCTGCGCCCGTATTATCACCTGGGCCGTCACCGTGCAGAAGCTGCCGATGATGTTTGCTGATTTCATCAATGCTGCCATTCCGAATCAGATTTTGTTCTATGTGGTATTGGTGGTATTCCTCATCATTTGCGGCTGCTTCCTGGATGTTACGCCCATTGTTATGATTGTGGGACCAATACTTGCAAATACGCTTATGAGCTTCAATGTGGATTTTGCCCAATTTGGCGTAATCTGCGTGCTTTGCTGCCAGATTGGCAACCTTACTCCGCCCTTTGGGCCATGTCTGTTTTTGTCTACCAACACATTCAAAAGGCCATTCAGCGAGGTTGTTCAGGGGTCGATACCATTTCTCATAGCGCTGGTTATTTTCACATTCCTGTGCGCCTTTATTCCGGAAATATCTATTTTCCTTCCGGATATGGTGGGGCTGTAATGCCCGCGTAAACAGGGTTTTTTAGACCGGTCTCTCCTGAGAGGGCTTCAGGGCCCTCTCAGGGAGACTGTTACAAAGGGGGTCGTTTCGTGGACAACTATTCTATCATCGGCTTTGGGTCGGCAGGCTATCATGCAGTGCGCGCCCTGCGCCGCGCTGGCTTTGAGGGGAATATTCGCGTTTTCAGCGATACGCCCAATCCGCCGGCGAACCCAATTCTCACAACTTACTATGCCAGCGGAAAAATCGCGTTTGACCGCCAGTTTGTTTTCGGCGACAAGGAAAAAATATGCCGGGAATTTAATCTGGATTGGCACGCCAATATTCCTGTGAGCCAGCTGGATGCGGAGGCAAAGCTTATCACGCTGGCGGACGGAAGCAGTTTTGCTTATGACAAGGCGCTCGTAGCAACCGGCTGCGCGCCCATACGGCTGCCCGTTGGCGAGGGCTGCGAGGACAGCGTGTTTTATATGCGCCGCGTTGAGGACGGCGTGCGGCTGCGGGAGCGGCTGGAAAAAGGTCAGCTGAAAAATGCGCTCGTTGTGGGAGCCTCCATGGTTGGCACGAAGGTTGTTGAAGTGCTCACCGGCGGCGGCTGTCACTGCTTGCTAAACGACGGAATGAGCGGCGCATTTCCAATGGCGGCATTGCCGGAAACCGCCCGTATCATCCAGGAGAAGCTCACCGCCCTGGGCGTAGAGCAAAAATACGGCACCGGCGTTGCAAAAATTGAAAGCCGGGATGGAGGGATATTATCAACCTTCCAGGACGGCGAGGAATATTGGAGCGATATCATCGTTATATGCGTAGGCTTAAGAGCGAATCTGAGCTTTATCAACAGAGAACAGATATCTTGCGGCCGGGGCATCCTGGTGGACGAATATATGCAGTCAAGCGTGCCGGATACCTATGCGGCCGGAGACTGCGCGGAGATATATAACCTTCAAACCGGGCAGCGCCAGATGATTGGTCTGTGGGCAAACGCCGCCGACCAGGGAACTGCCGCGGGGACAAATATGGCCGGCGGCAGAGCGCCGTATGCCGGGAGCATCGCCAGCAGCATCACCCATTTTATGGGGATGGATTTCGTTTCCTTTGGCATGAACAATGCCGGGGGAGAACGGGAGATGTGCCGGCTGGCCGACGGGGAAACAACGGTTGAATATACGTTTCAGGACGATAAGCTTCAGTGCGTGAACATCCTGTCGGACATTCGGCAAAGCGGCGTTGCGCGGGCGCGTTTTATCAAGAGTCTTACATCCGGCTCGGATATTCTCGATCCCCGGACGCTGGGACTGTTGACACGGAGCGGCTTCAGCGAGGCGCTGATAAACTGTATAGCAAGAGGTGGAAAAAATGACTGAACTGGAAAAACAGCTGAAAGCAAAAATACCTGGCAAGGAAACGGGCATTGAAGTCAAGCACACGATATGCGATATCTGCGCTCCGGGCTTCCATTGCGGTATAGACGCCTATGTAAAGGACGGAAAGGTAATCAAAATAGAGGGAACCAAAGGCCACCCCCTCAATAATGGCCTGCTCTGCACAAAGGGCGCCTCCAACCGCCAGTATATATATAGAAAAGACCGGCTTAAAACTCCGCTGCGCCGCGTTGGCCCAAAGGGCTCCGGCGAGTTTGTTGAGATCACCTGGGACGAGGCATATACCGAGATAGCGGCGAAGCTCAATGACATAAAGAGCGCATACGGGCCGGATTCTGTTGCCTTTTTCTCCGGCTATTCCAAGTGGTACAGGCCGTTTCTCCATCGGCTGGCCTATTCCTTTGGCTCCATCAACTACGGCAGCGAGTGCAGCACCTGCTTCCATGCGGGTATGCTGGCATGGCTGGCGACGGCGGGCACATTGGCCAGACCCGATTTTGCCAACTGCAAAACCTTCCTGGGCTGGGCCTGCAATCCTTTCCATTCCTCGTATTTGGTGGCCGGCGTGCTGGATATGATGAAGGAAAAGGGTGTTCATATCGCTATCATCGACCCGAGAATTACCCC
>X279_Western_Grey_Kangaroo__coassemble_3_pt1 | contig 39680 bp, 33 predicted proteins | sample X279_Western_Grey_Kangaroo__metabat2_high_PE_001 | metagenome-assembled genome bin X279_Western_Grey_Kangaroo
GTGAATATCTCCGATTCCACCGTCATCACCAATAACGCCCAGGGCCACGCGCTGGACGCCACCTTTGCCGCCACCTTCCATGTGGATAACTCCGTTCTGCGCACCAACGGCGGCGCTTCCTCCTCTCTCTCCACCGACTTTGGCGGCGGCTTCTTCCAGGTGCAAAACACCTACTGCGAATCCAATACCACCGGCTCCGGCGCCATCTATGCCGCCGGTTCCTCCATATTCTGCCTGAAGGACTGCGTCCTCCACGCCAACAAATCCGAGGCCGTTATGAACGCCCACAATAACTCCGTGGTCGTTTTGAAGGACTGCTCCGTCTATGGCCCGGAGATTTTTGACGGCCATCAGGCCATGCCCTCTCCCGCCAGCGCTTCCGGCGATAACACCTTCTCCTTTGACTGCGATTTTCAGGCCGTGGATAACGCCGTCATCCACCAGCAGGGCGGCGTGACCACCCACTATATCGTAAACTGCGACACCTCCGCCTGCTCCGCGGATTACGCCATCCAGCTGGAATATGAAAACGGCATGGGCGCGGGCAAGCTGTATGTCCATCTGTGGGACACCGAGCTCACCGGCGACATCTGGTGCTATGAGGGCGGCGTGATTGAGCTGAACCTGTATGACGGCGCCGTATTCACCGGCGAGGTCATCAAGGACGGCGAGTGCGACGTCACCATCAACGTCTATGAGGGCGGCGAATATGTGGGCTCCTATGACGCCAACCAGCTCGCCGAAACCGTGGCCGCCCCCGTATGGACCGCCGACACCTATGGCGATGTGACCTGGGTGCAAAACGAATCCGGCCTCTGGGCCGCGGGCAACAGCTGGGCCAGCTATCAAAGCACCTATGACTCCTATGTCCGCCCCGTGATTCGCGCCGCCTCCACGCTGGTAAACGGCGAGATGACCGAGGCCGAGGTCGTAATGGCCTCCGGCGAGCTGCAGGAGATGGATCTTTTTGACCGCTATATCGAATATATCCGCTCCCAGCTCCAGCAGGACGAATTTTATGAGGAATTCTCCTCCGCCCTGGACACCGTTTTTGAGGCCGGCTATGACGAGTCCACCATGCCCTTTGTGATGTTCGTGGAAAATGGCGCGCTGGGCTATGAGGACTTCGCCGTTTACTATGAGGCCAACGGCGAAAATCCCCCGCCCGCCACCTTCTGAAAAGCCCCAATCGCCTTAAAAAACCGTAATATAAATAAATAAACGGAAAGAGCCGCGACCCTTTCCGTTTATTTATTCTTCCTTTCTGTCGAAAGCCCTTGACGGAAGGGGTTTTTTATGGTTAATTGGTCTTGAACGGCGCAAAAGCCTGTTCAAAAATCTATCTCCCTTATCGCCGCCACCGCCCCTGCAAATGGGCTTTCATGTAACTCCTTTCTCCTCTTGATGCTTTCTCATGTAAGGAAACTCCTTTCCGAACTTCATGCGCGCAGGGGCGGTTCTATATCTGCAGAGCTGGTTCGCCGGCTTTCACCAGGGCAAGCGCCGTCGAAAGACGTCAATTGTATTTTTCTCCGTTTCGCGTTACGATGATTTTATCAAAGAACCCGGAAGGGAAAATTTATAGGAGGAACAATCCAATGAAAAATACTCTTGCTCTGCTCATGGCTCTGGCAATGGTCCTGTGCCTGACCGCCTGCGGCGGCGGCGACCAGGCCGCCGCCCCGGCCGGCGGCGAAACCGTCACCGTCACCTTCTCCACCGGCGAAACCTTTGAGGCCACCGCCGGCGAGGACTTCGTCTTCTTCTTCCAGTGCGACGCTCCCGGCGACATGGGCGCTCCCGCGGCTGGGGAGGAGGGCGCCGGCATCACCGTCAGCGAGGGCACCGTTGCCTATTCCAACGTTGGCCTTGGCGGCCCCAACAGCTATCCCACCTCTGAAAAGGTCACCATCAGCGGCTTCACCGGCGACATCACTGTCACCGTGACTGACGCCGCCTCCGCCATGGACGCCACCCACACCATCTACACCGATCCCGCCGAGATTGACGCCGCCGTCGCCAATGCCGAGGCCATGGCCGCCCAGCAGGCTTCCAACCCCATGGGCGATGCCTCCGGCGAGATGGGCGAGGGCTCCGGCGAGCCCTCCGGCGAGCAGCTTGCCTCCAGCGGCGATTATGAAATCACCGTGGACGGCGTGAGCGGCACCGCCCATTATGAGGACGCCGATAACGGCGACCAGGCCACCAAGTCCTGGATCATCACCTTCAACGGCGATGAAATCACCGGCACCATCGACAAGGGCGTCTGGACCGCTGACGACGCCGCCTTCCAGCCCATTGCCGACGCGGTGCAGGCCGCTTTCGAGGGCGGCAACGCCGTTGGCCCCCAGAACTGATTCCATTTTTTCCCCCCGCATTCCCGGACTGCTCCAGCTTCTGGAGCAGTCCTCTTTTCGCAAAATCCTGAATTTGTTTCTTTTTGTAATATTTCTCTTTACTTTTCCCGGAGGCCGTGGTATACTCCCTATCGCTGGAAAAGCAAAACATAAATTTGGATAGGAGAAGCACCATGAAAAAGATTCTTGCTCTGGCTCTGGCCATGCTGATGGTCCTCTGCCTGTGCGCCTGCGGCGCCAAGGAAGAGGCCCCCGCTGAAGTTGCCCCCGCCGGCGCTGCGGAAGCCGCCCCTGAGGCCGCTCCCGAAGCTCCCGCCGCCCCCGAGGCTCCCGCTGGCGATGCCTCCGGCGAGATGGGCGAAGGCTCTGGCGAGCCCTCCGGCGAGCCCTCTGGCGAGCAGGTCGCCTCCAGCGGTGATTTTGAAATCACTGTCAACGGCGTGAGCGGCACCGCTCATTATGAGGACACCGATAACGGCGATCAGGCCACCAAGACCTGGATCATCACCTTCAACGGCGATGAAATCACCGGCGCCATCGACAAGGGCGTCTGGACCGCTGACGACGCTGCCTTCCAGCCCGTCGCCGATGCGGTGCAGGCCGCTTTCGAGGGCAACAACACCGTCGGCCCCCAGAACTAATCCCATAGCTTAAAGGAAAAGCGCCCCGCTTTGCTCGGGGCGCTTTTCCTTTTCCCGCCCGCTTTACTTTCCGCCCCGGTCATGCTATACTCCCCCTGTAAGCCGCTCATCCCCGCCATAGGAGAATGTTATGAAAAAGCTTCTGATTTTCGTCCCGGTTTTTTTGCTCTGCGTTCTGGCCGCCGCCTGCGGCGCTGAAGAGAGCGCCGTCCCGCCTGTCACCGTGGCGGATATTGCCGCCGCGCCCGCGGCGGAGGAGGCGATGGCTCCGGCGGATGTGGGCGAGCTTTCCATCTCCTCCGGCGAGCCTGCGCCCCAGGCTATGGAGGCCCCCGCCGGTCAGCCCAATGACCCCATGGCCGCGCCCATGCCCGCCCCGTCCGATACTTCGGCGGAGGCGCCGCTCCCCGCAGAGGAGGGCGCGGGGGAATAAATCACCGCTTTTCAAAGCTCCGGACCCCGGTCCGGAGCTTTTGTTTTCCGCCCCTGGCGGGCTTTTCTTTTTTCCCCTTTCGTGATATGATAGCGATACCATCCTTCCCCATTCAGGAGGCTCTTATGACCATTGACAAGGTCCGCGCCCTGCTGGAGGCGCACGGACTTCTGGACCGTCTCCACGAATTTGAGCAATCCACCGCCACGGTGGACATGGCCGCCCAATGCCTTGGCACGGAGCCGGATAAAATCGCCAAAACCCTCTCGTTTTATATGGGCGAGGGCGCGGTTTTGGTGGTGGCCGCCGGCACGCGGCGCATCGACAACAAAAAATTCAAGGCCCATTTCGGCTGCAAGGCCAAGATGCTGTCCCTGGAGGACACGGAGCGCCTCACGGGAAACGCCGCCGGCGGCGTATGCCCCTTTCTGGCGCCGGCAGGCGTTGAGGTATGGCTGGATGTGAGCCTGCGGGATCACGAGACCGTCTACCCCTCCGCGGGCAGCTCCCATAGCGGCATCGCCCTGACCTGCGCGGAGCTGGAAACCCTTTCAACCCCCCGGGGCTGGTGCGATGTATGCAAGGCCCCGGAAACCATACAGGAGGATTTTTATCATGCAGGAAGTCTATGAATTTCTGAAGGAATGCGGCGTTTTCTATATCGCCACCTGCGAGGGCGCGCAGCCCCGGGTGCGGCCCTTTGGCGTGGTCCATATTTTTGAGGGCCGGCTCTATATTCACTCCGGCCGGGGCAAAAAGGTCTCCAACCAGATGCTGGCCAATCCCCGGGTGGAAATCTGCGCCTTCCATAAGGGCGTCACCCTCCGGGTGGCCGCCACCGTGGTGGACGATCCCCGCATGGAGGCCCAGGAGAGCTTTCTGGACGCAAACCCCACGCTCAAAGGTATGTACGCCGCCGGGGACGGCAAAAACCAGGTGCTGTATCTCCAGAACGCCACCGCCACCTTTGCCGAGCCGGGCAAGGAGCGGACGGTGACCTTCTGAGGCGAGCCCCATGAAACCGTACTGGGAGCTGTTCAAAACCTTCTTCCGGGTGGGCATTCTCACCTTTGGGGGCGGCTACGCCATGCTTTCCATCCTGCGCCGGGAGGTGGTGGAAAACCGCGGCTGGTGCACCGATGAGGAGCTGGCGGACTATTACGCCATCGGCCAATGCACCCCCGGCATCATCGCCGTGAACACCGCCACCTTCATCGGCTATAAGCAAAAGGGCGTGCCCGGCGGCATCGCGGCCACTGCCAGCCTCACGCTGCCCAGCTTTTTCATCATCCTCATCATCGCCGCCGTATTGCAGAATTTTGCCGAGCTGCCGGTGGTTATCAACGCCTTTGCCGGCATCCGGGTGGCGGTGGTGGCGCTGGTGCTGAACGCCGTATTGAAGCTTTTGAAATCCGCGGTGGTGGACCGGGTCACCCTCATAATCTTCCTCGCGGTATTTATCCTCGCCTCCGTTTTCAGCGTCTCCCCGGTGATTTTCGTGCTGGTTTCGGGGCTTGCGGGCGTGCTGGTGAAGACCTGGAGGGAGGCGGGCAAAGGATGATCTATCTGCGTCTTTACTGGGAGTTTTTTAAAACCGGGCTATTCTCCGTTGGCGGCGGGCTGGCCACGCTCCCTTTCCTATACGACATGGGCGCGCGCACCGGCTGGTTCACGGCCCGGCAGGTGGCCGATATGCTGGCCGTCTCCGAATCCACCCCCGGCCCCATCGGCATCAACATGGCAGTCTATACCGGATTCACCTCCGCCGGCTTTTGGGGCAGCGTCTGCGCGCTGATCGGCATCGTGACGCCCAGCCTTATCATCATTATTCTCGTCGCCGCTTTTTTGAAGGCCTTTCGGGATAACCGCTATGTTCAGGGCGTTTTTTACGGCCTGCGCCCCGCCGCCACCGGCCTGATTGCCACCGCCGGGCTCTCCGTGGCCATCGGCGTATTTTTCCCCGGCGGCGTCTCGCTGGGGCTGTCCCGCCTGTGGGCGGCGCTGGATTGGCGGGCGCTGCTGCTGGCCGCACTGGTTTTCGCCGGCGGGCGGCTTTTCAAAAAGCTGCATCCCGCGGTTTTTATCCTGCTCTGCGCCGCGGCGGGCATAGCGCTCCGGCTGGGCGGCGCATAAGCAAAACACCGGGTTTCGTTTTTTGGCGAAACCCGGTGTTTATCGTTGCATTTTACGGTCTTTATGTTATAATATAATAATTAAATAGGTTTATTGTACGCTTATTACAACTTCTGCATAATAACAGGCCCTTGGGGGCCTATCGCTAAAGGACTCTTTATGAACGCTATCGCCACGCCCTCTCCCCGGAAGCGAATCTCCTCCGCCATAGCAAGCGCTCTGGCCGCCGGCGGGCTCACCCTGCTCCTGCTGGCCGCGGTATATGCGCTCCGGGGCATCTGGCCCTTTGGGGCGGATAACATCGCCTATGTGGATACGGCGCAGTTTTATCTTCCGGGCTACTATAATCTCTGGGACGCGCTCCACGGCGCCGGGCAAACCGTCAACTGGTATCCCGGCCTGATTGAGGGCAGTCTTGCCTCCTGGCTCGACTTTACCACCCCCGCCAACTGGGTATTTCTGTTTGTGGCCCGGGATCATGTTTTAGAGGCATTGAGCCTGTATCTGGCCGTATGCCTGGTGCTGATTGCTTTTTTGGCCAGCCTTGTTTTGTCCATTCGCTTTCCCTCGCTCTCCCGGCTGTGGAATCTCCTGCTCGCATTGAGCTATACCTTCTCCGGCTTTGTGCTGCAGTATTATTCAAACCTCTTCTGGCTCTGGCCCGTGGCCCTTTTTCCGCTGCTGCTATGGGCGCTGGAGCGGCTCCTCCGGGAGGGGAAATATCTCCCCTATGCGCTTCTCTACGCCTATTACCTCTGGCTCTCCGTCTATTACACCTATATGGTGACCCTCTATATCCTGCTGTTTTCTTTCGGCTATATTCTTTTTGTCCTCCCCCGGGCGCAGCGGGGCGACCGGATTTTGCGTCTCGGCTTCAGCACCGCGGCCGCCTATGGCGTCACGGCATACTACTGGCTGGGCAGCTCCAGCTCGCTGGCGGGCACCTCCCGCTTTCAGTCAAACCTCGATACCGGCCTTATGACCGGCTTCACCACCTGGGACATCCCCAACACCCGCCACACCGCGCTGATGCTCCTGGGCATGGCCCTTGCGGTGGCGCTGCTTCTCCGGGCGCTGGGCCGGCGGCGCTTCGCGCTTCGGGGCGAGCAGGGCCGCGGCCCCCGCTTTTTCCTTTTCCTTTTGGGGATGCTGGCCATTCCCATGGTTTTTACCAATATCGACACCGCCTGGCATTTTGGGCAGTATAATTTTTTCCCCATGCGCTATGGCTATGTCCTCCCGGCCACGCTGACGGCCGGGGCGGCCCTGTGCCTCCAGGAGGAGCGCGCACTTCCGGCGGGGCCGGCGCTCCCGAATAAAAAGCAGCTCTGGCTTTCCCGGTGCGCCGGGGTGGTTTGCGCCGCGGGGCTCGCGCTTCTGCTGCCCCGGCTGTGGCCCATTTTCCAGGAATACGGCGCCTGTTTTCTAACCGTCCTTGGCCGGGCGGGCTATTGGAAATACTTTTGCCTGTATGCCGGCTGCGGTCTCCTGTTTCTGGGGCTCTATCTCGCCTTGTTCCGGCTGCAAAGCCGCCGGGCCTCCTCCGCGCTCATCGCGGCGGCGCTCCTGGCCCAGCTGGCCTCCAACGCTTACGGTCTCCTCGCCCCCGGCGACGATCATGTATACACCAACGAATATGACCCCGCCTATGTGGACACGGCGGACAGCCTCTATGCCTATTTCTCCGGCCAGAATATCTCCCCGCTGGAGCGGTTCAAAAATGTGGACAACAGTCTCAACGCCGGCTATCCCGCCATCGCCGGGGTCAGCGCGCTCTCCAGCGTCAGCTCCTCCAATTCCGCGCTCCGGCTGGGCGTGTTTCAGGAGCTGGGCTACACCGTCAATTACTGCCGCATTCTGGATACGGGCGGCACCGTATTTTCCGATATGCTGCTGGGCGTGCGCCACATTCTTTCGGCCGCCGCGCCGGACACCTCCCTCTATGCCGATACCGGCGTCACGGTGGACGGCATCCATCTTGGCGAGGCCCGCTTCCCCGGCTATATCGGCCTGACCTATGCTGACGGCGCGCTGGACAGCTATCTTGACCTTCTCACCCTGCCGGACCGGCTAAACGCTCTGTACGCGGCCTTTACCGGCCGGGAAGAGCCGCTGGCCTCGGCGCCCGAAAAAACTCTCTCCGCCCAGGGGGACGGGCTCAAAACCTATACGCTGACCCTCCGGCTGGAGGAGGAGAGCTTTCTTTATCTCGCGGCGGACGGCGTTTTGCTCAATATCACCGCCGGCGGCGCGCCCGTTGCCGTACCCTCTTATCAAAACACCGCCAACACCGTCTATCCCGCCGCTTTCAACTCCAATCTGCTTTATCTGGGCCGGTTTGATGCCGGCGAGACCGCCGTTTCCTTCCTTTCCGCCTCCCCCCTCACGGAGGACAGCTTCACCGCCGTGGCGCTCGATGCCGCCAAGCTGGAAGCCTTTTATGAAAACGCGGCCTATGACCCGGATACCGCCGTCTCCACCACGGAGGGCAGCATTTTCCTGACGCTCACCGCCAGCGGGACAAACCGGCGGCTCTTTCTCCCCGTCACCTACTCCAGCCGCTGGCAATGCACCGTAAACGGCAGCCCCGCCCAGCCGGAGCGGGTCATGGGCGTTTTGATGAGCGTCCCCCTGCAGGACGGGGAAAACGAAATCGTCCTCACCCGGAGCGCCGGGCGGCTCTCCCTCTCCTGGCCTATGACCATTTCTCTGGCCTGCCTGATTCTGGCGGCAGCCTGGCTTATATTCTCCCGCGCCCGGGCCGGGCGAAAAACGCTCCGTCCCCCCGCCGGGATATACGCCGGGGCCAGCGCCCTGTTCTGGCTCATCTGCGGGGCGATGTTCGCCTTTATCTATCTGCTCCCCACGGTTCTCCTGCTCTGCCGGGGCTCCATTGTGCGATTTTAAGCCCCCCTGATTCCGTCCCCATCTCTATCCCTTACCGGAGGATTTTTTCATGATTCCTTTTAACGTCCCCCCCTATTGCGGCCGGGAAGACCACTATGTCCGGGATGCCATCGCCTCCCACAAAATCTGCGGCGACGGCTCCTTCACCAAACGATGCCACGCCTGGCTGGAGGAAAAAACCGGCTCGTCCAAAGCCCTGCTGACCACCAGCGGCACCCACGCGCTGGAGATGGCCGCCATCCTGTGCCAGCTGGATCCTGGGGATGAGGTCATCCTCCCCTCCTATACCTTTTCCTCCACCGCCAACGCCTTTGTGCTGGCGGGGGCGAAGCTGGTATTTGTGGACATCCGCCCGGACACCATGAACATCGACGAAAAGCTCATCGAGGACGCCATCACCCCCCGCACCAAAGCCATCTGCGCGGTTCACTATGCCGGCGTCTCCTGCGAGATGGACCCCATCTGCGCCATCGCGGAAAAGCACGGGCTGAAAGTGGTGGAGGACGCCGCCCAGGCCGTGATGAGCTCCTATAAAGGCCGCCCCTGCGGCGCCATGGGCGATTTTGGCTGCTACAGCTTCCATGAAACCAAAAACTACTCCATGGGCGAGGGGGGCGCGCTCCTCATCCGGGCCGATGACGGCCGGGCCGAGATTTTGCGGGAAAAGGGCACCAACCGCAGCCAGTTTTTGCTGGGCATGGTGGATAAATACACCTGGGTCGGCTATGGCTCCAGCTATCTGCCCAGCGAGCTTAACGCCGCCTATCTCTATGCCCAGCTGGAAATGGCCGATGAGATTAATAACGCCCGGCTCCACCGCTGGGAGCTTTACCGCCGGCTTCTCACCCCCCTGCGGGAGCAGGGGCTCATCGAGCTTCCCGTCATCCCCGAGGGCTGCACCCATAACGCCCACATGTTCTGGCTGAAGACAAAGGATTTGGCCCAGCGCACGGCCCTCATGGCCTGGCTGAAGGACCGGGGCATCGGCTCCGCCTTCCACTATGTCCCCCTCCATTCCGCCCCCGCCGGGCAGAAATTCGGCCGCTTCCACGGGGAGGACCGCTATACCACCGCCGAGAGCGACCGGCTTTTGCGCCTGCCCATGTACTACGGCCTCACGGATGACGATGTGGCCACGGTGGTGCGGGCTGTGGAAGACTTTTTCGCCTCATAAGGAGCGCCTGTCATGGAGAGAAAAAGCAAAAATTCCGTCTCCGCTTTTCTGCGGAAAAACGGTCTGGCCCTCCTGCTGGCCGCCGGAATATTCGCCCTGATGTGCGCGGTTGTGTTTCGTTACCGCGCGGTGGACGGCACCTTTGTATCCGGCCAGGGCGCCTATGTCAGCGACTATGTCTCCCACATCGTCTGGGCCATCGGTATGTCCTCCCGGACGGTCGCGGCCAGCTTTGTTAACGGCTCGGAGCGCCTGTGGCACGTATGCGTGAAATTCCTGTTTACCCACGGCGTATCCAATATGTGGGCCGCCGCGGCCATCGTCACCGCCGCGGCCGATGCCGCCGCCTATTTTATCGTCTACAAAGCTGTGGACAGCATCCTGCCGGAAAAGCAGCCCCGCTGGCTGCCGGCGCTGGCCGTGGCCGCCGTATTCGTTGTCAACTCGCTGGCCCTGCCGGGGGGCAGCATCTATACCGCGCACGGCGCGGTGAACACCTGGCATAACCCCACCAACATCATGGTGCGGCCCTTCGCCGCCGCCGTGTTTTTCATGACCGTCCGCATCTATAACCGGCGGCGGTATGGCTGTCACAGCGCCATGGCGCTTTCCGGGGCGGCAACCGGCGATTTCGTCTTTGCCGATTCGATATGGGCGGAGTTTCGCCGCCCGGTATATACCTGGTTTGAGCGGATTGCCTATCCCGTCTGTCTGCTGTGTTCCGCCTGGGCAAAGCCCTCTTTTCTGCAGTTTTTCGCCCCCGCCATTTTGATTTTTCTGGTGATTGACCTCATCCGCACCCGGGGCCGGCTTTTGCCCTTTTGCCTCAAGCTGGCGCTGGCCTATATCCCGGCGGGTATCGTCGTATGCACCCAGCTATTTGGCTTTTTTGGCGGCAGCCTGTTTCAGTCCGCTTCAGCGGCAGACGCGGTTCAGGCGGCTGAATCCGCCGCCTCCGGCGCCGGCATCGCCGTTTATTTCATCCAGCGCTCCTTTGCCGGCATCGGCGACTTTTTCTCCGTCACAGGCCAGAATATCCTGTCCGGCCTGATTTGCCTGTGCGCCTTCCCTCTGTTCGTGATTCTGGCAGGCGGGCGGCAGGCCTGGCAGGACACCTCCTGCCGACTGGGTCTGATTGGCATGGGCGTTGGCTGGCTGGAGGCCAAGCTCCTCCATGAAACCGGCTCCCGGGCCGCCCACGGAAACTTCTTCTGGGGCTTTTATCTCTCGGTTTGGATGCTCTGGGCCGCCGCGATCGGCCAATACGTCCGGCTTGTCCGGGAGCCTGGCCGCCGGGGCGCGCTTGTTCGCTGGGGCGGATCGGCGCTGCTTATCTGGCATCTCTCCGTGGGGATTATTTATCTGGCGCAAATTCTGCAAACCGGCGAATACTACTTCTAATTTTCCGGAAAGGGCGATTCCATGGGGAAAAAACTTGCCATCATCGGCGCAAACGAATTTCAAAACCCCCTCATCCTCAAGGCAAAGGAAATGGGCTTTGAGACCCATGTCTTCGCCTGGGCGGCCGGGGCCATCGGCGAGCGCACGGCGGACGTATTCCACCCCGTGAGCATTGTGGAAAAAGAGCAGATCGGCCGCATTTGTCTGGATCTGGGGGTCACGGCCTGCTGCTCCATCGGCTCGGATCTCGCCATCCATACGGTAAACCACGTTCAGCGGCTGCTGGGTATGCCCTGCAACCCCGTCGTCACCGACACTGTGGCCACCAATAAATACGATATGCGCCGGGCTTTTCAGTCCGCAGGCATTCCCTGCCCCGGATTTTTGAAGGTCTCCGCCGTCCCCGGGGCGGCCGCGCTGGAGGGCATGGCTTATCCCATGATTGTCAAGCCCACGGATCGCTCCGGCAGCCGGGGCATTTTCAAGGTCGCCTCCTATGAGGAGCTTGCAAAGGCCGTGCCTCTCGCCGCAGAAAGCTCCTTTGAAAAAAGCGCCATCGTCGAGGAATTCATTGACGGCCCGGAATACAGCTGCGAGGGGATCTCCTTTGCCGGAACCCATCATTTTCTGGCGTTCACAAAAAAATTCACCACCGGCGCCCCCCATTTTATCGAAACGGGCCATCAGGAGCCGGCGGACATTCCGCCGGAGGCGCAGCCCTCCATCAAAGCCATGCTCTCCGCCGCGCTGGACGCCCTTCATATTCAATACGGCGCAAGTCACGCGGAATTTAAGCTCACCCCCGATGGGCAGATACGCATCATCGAAATCGGCTCCCGTATGGGCGGCGATTGCATCGGCTCGGATCTCGTGTATCTCTCCACGGGCATGGATTATATGGCCATGGTCGTCGACGTTGCCTGCGGCCGGGCGCCGGATTTCGCGCTCCGGCGCGCTCCGGCGGCGGCAAGCATCCGCTTTATATTCACCCAGCAGGATCGGGAAGAGCTCTCCCGGCTGGAGCGCGCCGCCCCGGAGACCATCTGGCGGGCGGAATGCGATGACGCGCATCTGGCCGACAGCGTCACCGACAGCTCCAACCGCCACGGATACTGGATCACCGCCACGAAAGGAGCCATTTTATGAATCTCTCCGGCAAACGGCTTCTGCTGCTGGGGGGCAGCAACAGCATCGGGGATATCCGCCGCTTCGCGGAAGAAAACGGCGTCACCCTGCTGGCCACCGCCCACCCCCGATATGGTCTGACCCCCCTCAAGGAAATCGCTCACGAGGCTTATGATGTAAACGCCATTGATGAGCAGGGCCTGATCCAGCTCATCAGGGACAAGCATATTGACGGCATTTTCCCCGGAAATAATGAGGACATCATGCCCCATGCCATCGCCGCCGCCGAAAGCTGCGGTCTGCCCTTTTATTGCGACAGAACCATGTGGGACTGCTGCGCCAACAAGGCAAAATTCAAGCAAATGTGCCGGGAAAACGGCATCCCGGTAGCCCGAACCTATGACCTTGCCGCGGTTGGGCCGGAGGAGATTGACTACCCCGTGGCCGTGAAGCCGGCGGACAGCTCCGGCAGCCAGGGCTTTTCCATCTGCCGGGAGGCTGGCGAGCTTCTCCCCGCCGTTGCGCGCGCCCTGCCCTATTCCCGAACCGCCACGGTGCTTATCGAGGAATTTATTCCCTATGACGCCGCCATCATCCACTATACTCTGGCAAACGGCGAGGCCATGTTCTGCGGCATATCTGATAAAAAATCCATGCTGCTGGGCGCGGAAAGCGGCTCGGTTATGGCTCTGCAGGAATTTCCCTCCGCCAGCACGCAGCGCTATCTTGACACGCTGGACGCCAAGGTTCGGACCATGTTTCGCCGCGCCGGTATGCACGATGGTCCCCTGTGGATTGAGGCCTTTAATAATAACGGCCATTTTATTTTCAACGAGATGGGCTACCGCTTTGGCGGCTCTATGACCTATCACCCCATCCGGTATTTTTACGGCGTTGACCAGCTGGAGTTCATGCTCCGCTATGCGCTGGGCGAAGCTCCCGCGCTAACCGCCCAGACCGCCCTCATCCGCCAGGACCGCCCCCGGGGCAAGCGTTACAGCATTCTGCCCCTGCACACCCGCCCCGGCGTTATCGCCGCCATTGAGGGGGAGGAGGCCGTGGCCGCCATGCCGGAGGTCTATGCCTATGTCCCCATTCACCAAACGGGCGACGTTATCCAGGCCTCCGCCACCGTGCATCAGGTATTCTGCTATCTCCATCTGCTCTATGACACCGCCGAGGATCTGGCGGCAACCGTGGCCCGCGCCGGCCAAGCCCTGCAGGTCACCGGCCAGGAGGGGGAGCCGCTCCTGTTCCAGCTTTATCACTTCTAAAAACATATACCCGCCCGTACTGAAAGGAGCTGTCACATGGCAAATACGATGACGATTAAATACCTCTCCCAGGAGGATCAGCTAAAGGCAGGCTGTCTGGATATGCCCATGGTAATCCAGGTGGTGGAGCAGGCCCTGCTGGCCCACCGGGATGGCCGGGTTCTCTTCCCGGACAAAACGGTTCAGATTTTTGACGAGGCGCTTCAGTCCCGCATCAACTGCCTGCCCGCCACCATGCTGGACGATAAAATCTGCGGTATGAAATGGGTTTCGGTTTTCCCCGGCAACCCCAGCTTTTTCGGGCTGCAGAATCTCTCCGCCGTGGTGCTCCTTTCCAGTATTGAAACCGGCTTTCCCATCGCCTTTATGGAGGGCACGCTCTGCTCCAATATCCGCACCGCCGCGGTCAGCGCCACCGGCGCCAAATATCTGGCCCGAAAGGACTCCCGGGAGATCGGCTTCATCGGCGCCGGAGAGCAGGCCAGAATGCACCTGGTGGGCATGAAGACCGTCTTGCCGGAGCTGAAGGTCTGCCGGGTATCCTCCCGCACAGAAGCCCGGGAGCAGGAATTTATCGCCCAGATGTCGCCCCTGTTTCCCGATATGGAATTCATCCCCTGCCACAGCAGCTATGAAACCGCCGCCCGGGGCGCCGACGTAATCGTCACCGCAATCAGCGGCCAGGAGCCCCTGCTCAAGGGCGCCTGGTGCAAGCCCGGCGCTTTCTACTGCCATGTGGCCGGCTGGGAGGACGATGACGACACCGCTCTCAAGGCCGATAAAATCGTCTGCGACAGCTGGGAAACCGTGAAGCACCGCTCCCAGACCATCAGCCGCCTGTATCAGGCCGGCAAGCTCAAGGATGAGGACATCTACGCCGACCTCGGAGAAATCATCGTCGGCGCTGTGCCCGGGCGGGAGCGGGCGGATGAGTTTATCTATTTTAACGCCGTGGGTCTTTCCTTCCTGGATGTGGCCATCGCCACCGCCCTGTTCAAAAAGGCCGAGCCTCTGGCCACCACGCTCCCCATGCAGTCTGACAGCATTTTTTCCCATGCCCTGACCCCCGGCAATCACCCCGGCGCGTTCCGCCTTGAATCTAACTGACCGAAGAGGACACTTCCATGCTGATATCCATTTGCATCCCCTGCTATCGGAGCGCGGAGGCGCTGCCGGCCGTCATCGCCGAAATCAAAGATGAATTTTCCCGGCGAGAGGGTTATGATTACCAGATCGTCCTGGTAAATGACTGCTCCCCCGATCAAACCTTTGCCGTCATCGAGCAGCTCTGCCAGGAGGACGAAAAGATCATCGGGATTGACCTCTCCCGCAACTATGGCCAGGCCTCTGCCAAAATGGCCGCGCTGCCCTATGCAACCGGCGACGCCATCATTTATATGGACGATGATGGGCAGCATCCCGCCGCCGGCATTTTCCGCCTGCTGGACAAGCTTGCCGAGGGCTATGACATTGTCTATGCCCGCTTCCCCCAGAAGCATCATTCCTGGTTTAAGCGCGCCACCAGCTGGCTGTACCAGCGGGTATCCGAGCTCATCGGCAATAAGCCCAGGGGCATCTCCGTCTCCTCCTTTACCGCCTGGAGCCGAATGGCCGCCGATGCTGTGACTCGCTATAAAAGTCCCTTTCCCGCCGCCGGTCTCTATCTGAATAAAGTCACCACCCGCATCGCCAATGTGGATATGGAGCATCGGGATCGCATCGCGGGGGAGAGCGGCTATTCTCTTGGCAAGCTTCTGAGCCTGACCGTTACCGCCCTGACCAATTTCTCCATCATCCCCCTGCGGATTGCCTCCTTTGCCGGCGTATTTTGCGCCATTGTGGGCTTTCTCACCGGCGCTGCGGTGGTTATCCGCAAGTTTCTCAACCCCGCCATCGCGGCCGGCTATACCTCCAGCATCGCTGTTCAGCTGTTTGTGGGCGGCGTAATCATGATGATTCTGGGGATTTTGGGCGAATACATCGGCCGCATTTATATGACCGTCAGCAATATGCCCCAATATAACATCCGCGAAGTAAAAAACGCCCCGGAGCTCCCTTCTGCCGGGCAGTCTCATCCCGCCGTATAATCTTTGGCCCGGCTCTTACCCGGCCACTGAAAGGAGTTTTTTCAAATGTCCATCAACCGCCGCAATGTATACGACCAGATCCATTACTGGCTTGAGTTTTTCTATGCCGCCCTATATCACAACGCCCGCACCAGAAAAGCCATAAAAGGCAAGTCCTTTGACAAAGCCTTCTACCAGGCCTATGCGGAGACCATCCGCCCCTATTGGAGGAAATATGGCGTCCGCGTCCGGAAGCTCTGGTATAAGAGCTTTTATGCCTCCGTCGGCTCCACCGACCCCCGCTATATTCCCAACACCCTGTTCTATCGCTTCATCATCCCCCATTTCAACGATCCCCTGTTCCTCCGCCCCCTGGCGGACAAGAATCTCCATTCCCATCTGGTTCCGGGCATCAAGCGCCCGGAGACCATTTTCAAATACATGGACGGTGCCTACCGCCAGGACGATCTGCGCCGCATCCCAGAGGAAGAAGCCCTGGGCCTTCTGGAGAAGGCGGGTGCCTTCGTCCTCAAGCCCACCCGGGACACCAGCGAGGGAAACAATGTTCAGATTTTTGATGCCGGCATGGACATGGCCGCCTTGAAAAAGGCCCTGGAGCCCTATCAGCAGGGGGACTACATCGTCCAGAAGCCGGTGACCCAGCATCCGGACTTTGCCCGCCTGAACCCCACATCCCTCAACACTCTTCGCGTGGTGACCTTTGTTTTCCGGGGCGAGGTCCACATCCTTTCCACCATTTTGCGCGTCGGTTCCCGCCACAGCAAGGTGGATAATGTGGCCAAGGGGGGCTATCAATGCACTGTCCTGCCCAACGGCACCCTGGCCAAAACCGCCTATCATCCCACCAACTCCGGAGCAGACCCCTATGTGGAGCAGACGGAGGACGGCCTGCGTTTTGAGGGCTTTGTTGTTCCCTCCTTTGATAAGGTCTGCGAAACTGCAAAAAAATACGCCATGTGTATGCCCCATTTGAGTCTTTTGGGCTGGGATCTGGCTGTGGATGAAAACAGCGACGTTGTGCTCATCGAGTATAACTGCCAGCCTGGTCAGAACCAGACCACCTGCGGTCCAACCTTTGGCGAACTGACTGACGAGGTGCTAGCAGAAGTTTTTCACCGTGCCAACCGCGATTGATTGCCACTAGAATGGCACGGCTATGCCCGTTTGATTCAAGAATATAAAATACAAAAAAGACATTCATATTTTTCGGGAGGTAAAAGATATGAAAACAGTAGGATTTCCCATCAGTCGAAAGGAAAATGAATGCAGAAGAGCTCTAATTCCCCAGGATGTGAAAAAGCTTAAAGCTCCCAGCCAACTCTATATCGAGTCTGGCTACGGTGCTGTGCTTGGCTATGCCGACGCTGACTATGAGCGCTATGGCTGCCATATCACAGATTTTGCCGGCGCGCTGGCCTGCGATATTATTTGCGATCCCAAGGTGGGAGATGAAGATTTTCTCAATAATCTCCGCCCCGGCCAAATTGTCTTCGGCTGGGTGCACGCCGTGCAGAATCGGGATATTACTGACGCTATTGTAAATAATGGCGCCACCGCTTACTGCTGGGAGGATATGTTCGAGAGCGGGCGCCATGTGTTCTGGCGAAACAACGAAATCGCCGGCGAGGCCGCTATTATTCACGCCTTTCAGTGCTGGGGCCGGATGCCTTATGACTGCAATGTGGCTCTTATCGGCCGCGGCAACGTGGCCCGAGGCGCCCTAAAAATTTTGGATAAGCTGGGGGCCCGCGTCACCGTGTACGATCGCCGGACGGAAAAGCGCTTCCAGCAGGAGCTGGGAAACTATGATGTGCTTGTAAATGCAATTCTCTGGGATACGTCCCGCAAAGATCACATCGTTTATCGGGAGGATATGAAACGCCTACGGCCCAATAGTTTGATTATCGACATTAGCTGTGATCCTCACGGCGGCATCGAAACCAGCAGAGGCACCACCATTGAGGACCCCATCTATGAGGTAGACGGCATTATCCACTACGCTGTTGATCATACCCCCGCGCTATTCTATAAAACCGTCTCTGATAGCCTGTCGGCCGAGGTCGTTAAATATCTGGATCAGCTCATCGAAGCTCAACCCGGTCAGGTTTTACAGGAATGCCTGATCATTGAAAACGGAACCATTCTGGACCAGCGCATAATCAAGCATCAAAATCGCTGATGCAAAATCAGAAGCACAGAGAGGAGTTCTTTTTTAATGTCTACCAAGCGCCAAGAGCTGTATGATCGCCTGTATTATAAATTCCCCCGTTGGTACCAATCCCTTTTCGCGAACTATGCTCTAATTGCTACCACTATCCGACAGCATTGCGATAAAAACTTCCATGAGGCCTTCCGCCATGTAATCCGCCCTTATTGGAAGCAATACGGCGTCCGGGTCAAAAAATATTGGTATAAATATCTCTATGAGCTTTCCGGCGAACTGAATCCCCGATATCTCCCCCATATTCTGTTCTCCCGCGATATTGTCCCCCATTTCGATAACCCAATGTTTATTCGGCAGCTTGCCGATAAAAATCTGCATTCTCTCCTGTTTCCCACTGTCAAGCGGCCATCTACCATATTTAAATATATGGATGGTGCTTTTCGTGACGATGACCTGTCTCGCATTTCCGAACAGGAGGCCTTTGCCCGGCTCCAGTCGGTTGATTCATTCATTGTAAAGCCCACCAGAGACACCGGGCAGGGGAAAAATGTTCTGCTTGTCAAAGCCAGCAAGGACATTGAGAGCCTGAAAGAAATCCTCGCCCCCTATCAAGCGCATGACTTCATAGTGCAAAAAATCGTTTCTCAACATCCCTCCATTGCCAAATTTAACCCCACCTCGCTTAACACCATCCGTATTGTCACGCTGGTATTCCATAACGAGGTTCATGTTCTCTCTTCTATTTTGCGCATCGGATCCAAAAACAGCACCGTGGACAACGTCTCCGCCGGTGGCTATCAATGCACCATCCTGCCGGACGGCACCTTGGACAAGCTGGCGTATCATCCGCCCAAAGGCAACGAAAGTCCTTTCGTAGAAAAAAATGATGATGGCCTTTATTTCGGCGGTTTTGCCGTTCCCTCCTTTGATCGGATTTTGGAAACCACAAAGACGTTGGCAGCGAAAATGCCCCATTTGCAGCTCATCGGCTGGGATGTGGCCGTTGATGAGGATGGCGATGTTGTGCTCATAGAGTTCAACAGCGAGATCGGCCAGAATCAAGCCACCTGCGGCCCCACCTTCGGAGCGCTTACAGAGGATGTGCTGGCCGAAGTGTATGGAAAAACGCATAAAAAATAAGGCTACTCTTTTTTCCAGGCGCCGCTGTCCATTTTGACACAAAATCATTGGGGACAAAGCCGTTAACCCGGCTTGTCCCCTGCCATACCTTGGAGGCTCTATCCCTATGTCACGGACACAAAATTCTGCCCTGAATTTTCTCACCAGCATTGGCGCCACCCTGCTGGTAGTGCTTTTGAACTTCATCACCCGCTCGGTATTTATCGCCCAGCTGGGCACCAGCTATCTGGGCATCGAGGGGCTGTTTACGAACATCCTGTCCGTGCTCTCCCTGGCGGAGCTGGGCTTCGGTTCGGCCATCGTGTTCAAGCTCTATCGCCCCATTGAGGAGCAGAATTATCCCCGCATCCGTGTTCTCATGAAATTTTACCGCCAGGTATATTTCTGCATCGGCACCATCATCGTGGTGCTGGGCCTGTGCCTGATTCCCTTTCTCCCCCTGCTCATCAAAGACTATGACACCTTGACCTCCCTCCAGCTCCAGCCGGTTCTTATTTTCCTGATTTATCTTTTCAACAGCGCTTGTTCCTATTGGTTCTTCGCATATAAAACATCCTTTGTGGAAGCAAATCAAAAGTCCTATATTCTCACAAGCATTGGCTATGTGGTCTCCATCGTCAACAGTCTCGCCCAGATCTTTGTTCTGATCCGCACCCACAATTTTGTCCTTTACATCGGCGTTCAGGTCTTTTTCTCCATATTCCGGAATATCATTTACGCCCTGATCTGTGACCATCGCTATCCCTATCTCCGGGGAAAAACCTCCGACCGCATTTCCAAGGCCGAGCTTCGGGCAGTTTTGAAGGACTGCTCTGCTCTGCTTTTATACCGCATCAACTATGCCGTCATCAGCACCTCGGACAGCATCGTCACCTCTGCCTTTCTGGGGCTGAACGCTGTGGGGATTTATGCCAACTATGTCTCCGTAAAAACCTCGGTCCGCACCTTGCTGTATACCTTCTACTCCTCCATTCAGGCCTCTCTGGGCAGCCTGTATAGCACGGGCAATCTCCAGTGGTCCCGGCTGATGTTTCGGGTGGTGAATTTCTTCTCCACCTGCATTTACAGCGTGGGCGCCATCGGGCTGGCCGTCATGCTGGACGAGTTTATCGGCGAGCTATGGCTGTCCCCGGACTTTGTGGTAACCTCCTGGGTCGTCAACGGCCAAACCATCCACACCCCCGTAGCCCTGCTGGTGGGCATCGAGGCCTATCTCGCCGGGCAAACCTTTTACTGCAGCAGCTTCCGCAGCGCCGCCGGCCTGTTTCAGCAGATGAAATTCCGCCCGGTCTTCAGCATCCTGGTCAACCTTTGCTTCTCTCTGCTGCTCGTTCCGCGGATTGGCATTGCTGGCTGCGCCATGAGCACCATTATCTCCATGTTGACCACCGATCTTATCATAGACCCCATCATCATTCATAAGCATGTACTGAAGGAGTCTCCAACAAAATATTTCCTGCGGAACTTCCTGTATAAGATCGTGGTGGTGGCTGCCGGAATGCTCACCTGGTTTGTCTGCCGCCAGATTCCCCTGGCCGGGGTTCCGGGCTTCCTGATCCGGGGCAGCCTTTGCGTTTTGATCCCTCTGGGCTCCTTGTCCCTCTGCTTTTTCCGCACCACCGAGTTTCGGTTTCTTCTGAACACAGGAAAAGACCTCCTTCAAAAGCGGCTGAAGTCCGCCGGCGACGGGGAATAATCCCATACAAAAAAAGACCCGGAACCATATCGGTTCCGGGTCTTTTCAGCTTGGCAAAAAATTTTGCCAAGCTGCTCCGCGCTCAAAAAGCCGGATGAACCAGCGTTTTCGAGGCTCAAATTCCATTTGAGGGGGTCTTGCCCCCCTCAAGCTCCCCCGCGGCATCCTCGTTTCCCGCCGGGTGTTTCTGTCTTTGGCAGACAAAAAAAGACCCGGAACCATATCGGTTCCGGGTCTTTTATTTACGGAAATCAGACCGCGCGCTCAACCTTGCCGCTGCGCAGGCAGCGCGTGCAGACATAGACATGCTTGGGCGTGCCGTTGACAATCGCCTTCACACGCTTGACATTGGGCTTCCACATACGGTTGGAACGCCGGTGGGAGTGGCTGACCTTGATGCCGAAAGTCACACCTTTTCCGCAAATCTCACATTTTGCCATCTTAATCAGCTCCTTCCTGCTGGTTCTTGAACAGCTTTAATATAATAGCAAAGGATTCTGTAAAATGCAAGCATTTTTTTCAAAACTTCCAAATCGCCGCAAATAGCCCCCGTGCAAAAAAGGGTTTTTGCCCTCTTTTTCCGAAATTTGTGGGATATCCGTTGCGAAAACACATACTTATGTATTAAAATATAATATATAAATCTACTTCTAACAGATATTGGGGTGATCCCTTGGAAAAGAACTATCATGTCAAGCTGTCGAAGCTCGTGGAGGAGCACGCGCTGGGCATTGCCTGGGCCGTGCCGGATTTTGAAAATGTGCTCATCTCCTCCGCCGACCTAAACCGCCCGGGCATCCAGCTGCTGGGCCATCTGGAATATTTTGACACCGACCGCATCCAGATCCTGGGCAAGGGGGAAGCGGCGCTCCTGGCCCAGCTGGACCACCAGGCCCGGCTGGACGCCTTTGAGGTTTTGATGGGCCATCATATCCCGGCCATCATCGTGGCCCATAACCTGGACGTATTTCCCGAATGCATCGAGATGGCGCAAAAGCACGGCGTCAGCGTTTTGACCACGGATGTGGACACCTCCGAATTCTATGCCCAGCTCATCGGCACGCTCCGCCGCCATCTGGCCCCCCGGATCACCATCCACGGCGTGCTGGTGGAGGTCCATGGCGAGGGCATCCTCATCATCGGCGACAGCGGCATCGGCAAATCCGAAACCGCGCTGGAGCTCATCAAGCGGGGTCACCGCTTCATCGCGGATGACGCGGTGGAAATTCTGCGCACCTCCCGCGCCTCTCTGGAGGGCCACGCCCCCCCGGTTATCCAGTATTTCATGGAGCTGCGGGGCGTTGGCGTGATTAACGTGGAAAAAGTCTTCGGCGTGGGCGCGATTAAGCCCAGCTGCCCCATCGACCTGGTGGTCACCATGGAGCTCTGGGACGAATCCCGCCAGTATGACCGGATGGGTCTGGATACCTGCACCACGGAATATCTGGGCGTTTCTCTGCCGATGATGACCGTTCCCGTCCGGCCGGGCCGAAATCTGGCCGGTATTCTGGAGCTGGCCGCCATGACCAACCGCCAGAAAAAATTCGGCTATCTCGCCGCCGAAGAGCTGTCCCGCCGCATCGACACGCTGGTGGACAGCGGAACCAACTATTAAAGGAGCTGAAACTGTGGAGCTTTCCGCCTTGCAACGGGAGATACAAGCCGCCCTGCCGGAGCTGGACCTCCGGGCCGATGAGCCCTTAAGCCGCCATTGCTCTTTTCGCATCGGCGGCCCGGCGGCCCTGCTGGCCCTGCCCGCCTCCGTCAGCGAGCTGACCGCGCTTTGCGCCCTGCTGCGGGAAAAGGGCCATGAGCCCTTTCTCATGGGAAACGGCACCAACCTCCTCTTTCCCGATGAGGGTCTCCGCCGGCTTGTGATTAAAACCGGGCCCAATATGGGCCGGATTTCCGCCGATGGCGTCACCGTCCGCGCGGAGGCCGGCGCGGCGCTGGCCAAGGTGGCCGGCGCGGCGCTGGAGGCCGGGCTCACAGGCCTTGAATTCGCCCACGGCATCCCCGGCAGCGTTGGGGGCGGCGTGGTTATGAACGCCGGGGCCTATGGCGGCGAGCTGAAAGACTGCGTCACGCGGACAGATTATCTTGACGAGACCCTCGCGCTGCACACGCTCCGGGGGGAGGAGCACCGCTTTGCCTATCGCACCAGCGCCCTGGCAAATCAGCGCTGGATTCTGCTCCGCTCGGAATTCACCCTGGCCCTGGGCGACCGGGAGGCCATCTCCGCCCGGATGCAGGAGCTGGCCCAGCGGCGCCGCGCCAGCCAGCCGCTGGAGCTCCCCTCCGCCGGAAGCACCTTCAAGCGCCCTGCCGGGGGCTATGCCGCCGCGCTGATTGAGGAGGCGGGGCTCAAGGGCTATACCGTTGGCGGCGCCCAGGTATCCCCCAAGCACGCCGGCTTCGTTGTCAACCTTGGGGCCGCCACCTGCCGGGATGTGCTGTGCCTGATGGAACACATCCAGTCCGCCGTACTCTCCCGCTCCGGGATTCTGCTGGAGTCGGAGGTTCGCATCATTCGGAGGTAATTTTATGGAGCTTCTCATCATCACAGGCCTCTCCGGCGCCGGCAAAACCTGCGCGGCCGACGTTTGCGAGGATTTGAATTACTACTGCGTGGATAATCTTCCGGCGGCGCTGCTGCCCCGGTTTGCCGCCCTTTGCAGCGCCACCCGCGGCCGCTATGAGCAGGCCGCGCTGGTAATGGAAATTCGCAATAAGGACGATTACAGCGAGCTTTACGAGGCGCTGGGCGCGCTGGAGAGCGAGGTGGACTGTCTTTGCCGCATCCTGTTTCTGGAGGCCGACCAAGAAACCATCATCCGCCGCTATAAGCAAACCCGCCGGCCCCATCCCCTCTCCAACCACGGCGGCTCTCTCCGCCTAGCTGTGGAGCAGGACGCGGCGCTGCTTGCCCCCCTGCGGGAGCGGGCCGATTTTCGGATTGATACCACCGGCATGAGCCTGAACCGCCTGAAAGCCCAGATTTACGAAATCCTTCAGCCCGGCACCCGATATTTCACCGTGAACCTGACCTCCTTTGGCTATAAGCACGGCATCCCGGCGGAGGCGGACTTTGTGTTTGACGTCCGCTGTCTGCCCAACCCCTATTATGAGGAGGACCTTCGCGCGCTCACCGGGCTGGACCAGCCCGCCGCGGATTATATCTTCCGCGGGGAGGCCGCCGCCGCTTATCTCGGCCAGATGGACGCCCTGCTCCAGAGCGTCATCCCCCTGTTTCGGGAGGACCGCTCGGAGCTGAATATCGCCATCGGCTGCACCGGCGGCCGGCATCGCAGCGTGGCCATGACCTGCGCCCTGGCCGAGGCGCTGGAGGCCCACGGCATCACGCCCGTCATCACCCACCGGGATATGGAGCGCGGCCTATGATTCAGCATTCTTTTCCCCGGATGGCAATTTTGGGCGGCGGAACCGGCCTTTCCACCGCGCTCCGGGGCTTGAAAGCCTGCACCCCGCATCTGACCGCCATCGTCACCGTCACCGATAACGGCGGCGGCAGCGGCGTGCTCCGGCGGGAGCTGGGGATGCTGCCGCCGGGCGACGTGCGAAACTGCATCCTCTCCCTGGCCAACCGCGAGCCTCTGATGCAGGAGGTCTTCAGCTACCGCTTTCAGGAGGGGTCCCTCTCCGGGCAGAATCTGGGCAATCTTGTTCTGGCCGCCCTCACGGATATGACCGGCTCCTTTGACAGGGCCGTATCCCTGATGGGCCAGGTCTTCGCCATCACGGGCCAGGTTCTCCCCGTCTCCAACGAAAATCTCATTCTCCAGGCCGAGTTCAGTAACGGCGCTCTCATCCGCGGGGAGACCCAAATCACCGACTATAAAAAGCAGACGGACGCCACCATCCGCCGGGTTTCCCTGCATCCCGCCTGTCCGGCGGCGCTCCCCGCCGTGCTGGAAGCCATCCGGGAGGCGGATATCCTCGTGCTGGGGCCGGGAAGCCTCTATACCAGCGTCCTGCCCAACCTCCTCATCAGCGGCGTGGCGGACGCCATCCGGGAAAATACCGGCGTGAAGGTCTATGTGATGAACATCATGACCCAGGACGGCGAAACCGAAAACTACTCCGCCGCCGACCATATCCGCGCCCTACTGGATCACGGCGGCGAGGGTCTGTTTCAATACGCGCTTTTGAATAACTGCCCCATCCCGGAGGAGCTTCTTGCGGTCTATGCCCGGGAAAACGCCGTTCCCATCTTCGGAAATGCCGACGACCTCCGCGCGCTGGGCGTGGAGCCCATATTCGCCCCCATCGCCCGCTGGACCGATGGCCTGATTCGCCACGATCCCAGCGCCCTGGCCCAAAGCCTTATGCAGCTATACTACGCCAACGCCGCCACAAGAAAGGCCGACTGACATGACCTTTTCCGCCGAAGTGAAAACCGAGCTGTGCCGGGACGGGCTGGCCAAAAAATGCTGCGCCCTGGCGGAGGCCTACGGCGTTTTGCTGTATGCCAACTGCTTTGCGCCCCATCTCATCCGCATCATCACGGAAAACGATGCCTTCGCCGCCCGGCTGCCCCGCCTGTTTCGCCGGGCCTTTGGCCTGACCTTTGACAGTCTGCCGCCGGAGGATAAAACCGGCAAGCGCTCCTTTGTGATTTCCAACCGAAAAAATATCCAAACCATTTTCGCCGCCTATGGCTACGACGCCAACCGGGCCGTGGCCCACCATATCAATCTGGCCGCGGTGGAGGCCCCCTGCGATAGAATTGCCTTTCTCCGGGGCGCTTTTCTGGCCGGGGGCAGCGTAACTGACCCCGCCAAGCGCTATCATCTGGAATTTGTCACCAGCCACGCCAGCGTTTGCCGGGAGCTTCACGCCCTCCTGCTGGAGCTGGAGTTCTCCCCCGGGGATTCTGTCCGCGGCTCCAACTATATCACCTACTTCAAGCAAAGCGGCGCCATTGAGGACCTCCTCACCACCATGGGCGCCAGCCTCTCCGCCATGGAGCTGATGGAGGCCAAGGTGGAAAAGCACATGGCAAACGCCATGAACCGCCTCACCAACTGCGATATGGCAAATGCCGACAAAATCACCGGCGCCGCCGCCGCCCAGCTGGCGGCCATCCGGTCCATTGAGTCCGGGCCGGGGCTGGAGGGGCTGCCCCCAATTTTGCAGGATACGGCCCTGCTGCGCATCGCCAATCCCGCCTGCAGTCTCACGGACCTGGCCCAGCTCGCCTATCCCCCCGTGACGAAAAGCTGCATGAACCACCGGCTGCGTAAGCTGATGGAATATGCCAAAACCCTGAAATAAAAAGGAGCGCTCTCCATGTCCTTTGTCCATCTCCATGTTCATAGCGAATACAGTCTTCTGGACGGCGCCTGCCGCATCGGGGAGATGGCCCAGTACGCCAAAAGCCTGGGGCAGGAAGCCCTGGCCATCACGGATCACGGCGTGATGTATGGCGCGGTGGCCTTCTATAAGGCCTGCCGGGAGGCGGGCGTGAAGCCCATCATCGGCTGCGAGGTATATGTGGCCCCCCGGAGCCTGACCCAAAAGGAATTCGGCATTGATAACAACTATTCCCATCTCATCCTCCTCTGCCAAAACGAAACCGGCTACCACAACCTGTGCCAGCTTGTTTCCGCCGGCTTTGTGGATGGCTTTTATGTCCGGCCCCGCATCGACTGGGAGCTGCTCCATAAGCACAGCGAGGGGCTCATCTGCCTGTCCGCCTGCATCGCCGGAGAGATTCCCCAAAAGCTTCTCGGCGGCGACTATGACGGCGCCAAGGCCAGGGCGCTGGAGCTGGACAAGCTCTTTGGCCGGGGCCGCTTTTATCTGGAGCTGCAAAACCACGGCATTGATGAGGAGAGCCGGGCCGCCCAGGGCCTCATTCGCATCCATCAGGAAACCGGCATCCCTCTGGTCGCCACGAACGACGCCCACTATCTCCGCCGGGAGGACGAGCATATTCAGGACGTGCTCATGTGCATCCAGATGGGCAAAACCGTGGACGATCCCGACCGGATGAAATTTGGCTCGTCCGAGCTGTATCTCAAGAGCGAGGAGGAAATGCGCGCCCTCTTCCCCCAGTGGCCCGAGGCCTTTGACAATACCGCCAAAATCGCGGAGCTTTGCCAGTTTGACTTTGAATTCGGCCATTATCATCTGCCCGTTTTTCAGCTCCCGGCGGGCCGGACGGACAGCTTCACCTATCTGCGCGAGCTCTGCTTTGCGGGGCTTGAAGCCCGCTATCCCGGCCATACCCAGGAGCTGGCTGACCAGCTGGAATATGAGCTGAACGTAATCCGCCAGATGGGCTTTGTGGACTATTTTCTCATCGTATGGGACTTTGTGAGCTTCGCCAGAGCCCAGGGCATCCCCGTGGGCCCGGGGCGCGGCTCCGCCGCCGGCTCCCTCGTGAGCTACACGCTGCGCATCACCGACGTGGACCCGGTGAAATACAGCCTGTTTTTCGAGCGCTTTCTAAATCCCGAGCGAATCACCATGCCCGATATCGACATGGACTTCTGCGTCCGCCGCCGGGGCGAGGTTATAGATTATGTAAACCATAAATACGGCGCCGACCATGTGGCGCAAATCGTCACCTTCGGCACCATGGCCGCCCGGGGCGCCATTCGGGACGTGGGCCGGGCGCTGAATGTGAGCTATGGGGAAACGGACACCGTGGCAAAGCAGGTGCCCGCCACGCTGAACATGACTTTGGCGGAGGCGCTGTCCCTCTCCAAGCCCCTGCGGGAGCTTTACGATACGGACCCCCGGATGAAGACCCTGCTGGACACCGCCCGGGCGCTGGAGGGGATGCCCCGCCACGCCTCCACCCACGCCGCCGGCGTGGTCATCTCCCAAAAACCGCTGACGGACTATGTGCCCCTGGCCCGGAACGACGAGGCCATTGTGTGCCAGTTCCCCATGACAACGCTGGAGGAGCTTGGCCTTTTGAAAATGGACTTTCTGGGCCTGCGGAACCTCACCGTTTTGGAGGACGCCGCCGTTCTGGTTCGCAAAACGGACCCCGATTTTCAAGTGGACGCCATCCCCGAGGACGACCCCGCCACCTTTGAGATGCTGCAGGCCGGCCGCACCAGCGGCGTGTTTCAGCTGGAGTCCACGGGCATGACCGGCGTATGCGTGGGGCTCCGGCCCCGGAGCATCGAGGATATCACTGCCATTATCGCGCTCTATCGCCCCGGCCCCATGGACTCCATCCCCCGGTTTCTGGAGTGCGCCGTTCACCCGGAAAAGATTACCTATAAGCACAGTCTTTTGAAGCCCATTTTGGACGTCACCTACGGCTGCATCGTATATCAGGAGCAGGTTATTGAGATTTTTCGCCGGCTGGCGGGCTTTTCGCTGGGGCAGGCCGACCTGATCCGCCGGGCCATGTCGAAGAAAAAGCACGCCGTCATTGACGCGGAGCGGAAGGCCTTTGTCCACGGCGACCCGGCCCGAAGCATCCCCGGCTGCGTGGCAAACGGCGTTTCCGAAACCGTGGCCAACAGCATATATGACGAAATTCTGGATTTCGCCTCCTATGCCTTTAACAAGGCCCACGCCGTGAGCTATGCCATCGTGAGCTACCGCACGGCCTGGATGAAATGCCATTGGCCCCGGGAATATATGGCCGCGCTGCTCACCAGCGTTTTGGACTCCTCCGCCAAGGTGGCGGAATATATCGCCGAGTGCCGGGCGATGGGCATCCGCCTGCTGCCCCCGGACGTGAACGAATCCGACGCTGATTTCACTGTGGTCGGCCCCAATATCCGCTTTGGTCTGGTGGCCGTGAAGGGCATTGGCCGCGGCTTCATCAGCCAGGTGATGGCGGAGCGGAGCCAGGGCGGCCCCTTCACCGCCTTTGACGATTTCTGCCGCCGGATGTATGGCAGGGAGCTCAACCGCCGCCCGGTGGAAAGTTTAATCCGGGCCGGGGCCTTTGACTCTCTCGGCTATAAGCGCAAGGCCCTTTTGCAGGTGCTGGACAAGGTCTTAAACGGCATAAACTCCGAGGGCCGGAAAAACATCGCCGGCCAGATGGACCTGTTTTCTCTGGATGAGGAGGAGCCCGCCTCCACGCTGATTCTGCCGGAGGTGGAAGAATATACCCCCATGGAGAAAATGGCCATGGAAAAGGAGACCACCGGGCTCTATCTCTCCGGCCATCCCATGGACGGCTACCGGGAGCTTGTCTCCCGGCTGGGCGCGGCCCCTATCGGCGCAATTCTGGCGGATTTCGAGGCGCCCGACGGGCCCCGCCGCTTCCGGGACGGGCAGAATGTCATCATCGCGGGCGTGATTTCCTCCGTCCGCACCCGAACCACGAAAAACAACACGCTCATGAGCTATGTCGTTCTGGAGGACGATACTGGCGCCATGGAGCTTCTGGCCTTTCAGCGGGCGATTGACGCCGCCGGGGCCTATCTTCAGGAAAACGCCGCCATTTATTGCGCCGGGCGTATCTCCGTGCGGGATGAAAAGGAGCCCCAGCTCATGCTGGATTTGGCCGGGCCGCTGGATAACCTCGCCGACCCCGCCGCTTTGGAGGGCGTGAAAAATGCCCTCCGGGACCATCGGGAGCGCCGCGGGGCCTATCATCGCCCCGCCCCGGAGGAACCGCCGGCGCCGGCGGACAAGCCCCGGACGCTGTGGGTAAAGCTCCCCTCCCGGGAGGGGCCCGCCTTTCGCCGGGTGGAGCTTTTGCTGACCATGTTCCCCGGGAGCGAGCCGCTGGTGGTCTATTTCGCGGACACCAAAAAGCGCCTGGGCGCCCGGTGCCTCATCCATCCCGCGCTGCTGGAGGAGCTTCGGGAGCTTTTGGGCCCCGAGAGCGTCGTGGTAAAATAACGCCAATTTGAAAAATTCGGGGGATACGACGATAAACGATACAACCGTTAAAAAAGAGCGGGCCGCGCTGGCCGGCCTCTGCGCCGCCAGCATGGACGCCGCGGAGCGCAGCGACGATATCAGCCTGGAGGAGCTCTGGAGCCTGGCGGAAACCGCCGGCGCGGAGCCTGTATGCACGCTGCTCCAAACGAAGGACAGGCCCGATCCCCACAGCTTTTTGGGCAGCGGCAAGGTGCTGGAGCTCAAGGAGCTGGTGGAAAACGAAAGCTGCGATCTTGTGATTTTTGATAACGCTCTCTCCCCCTCCCAGGCCCGGGTGCTGGAGGAGCTCATCGGCGTTCGGGTCATGGACCGGACGGGCCTCATTCTGGATATTTTCGCCCAGCGGGCCCACACCCGGGAGGGTATTCTCCAGGTGGAGCTGGCCCAATACCGCTATCTTCTGTCCCGGCTGACGGGTATGTGGACGCACCTGAAGCGCCAGGCGGGCACCTCCGCCCCCATCGGCACCCGCGGCCCCGGCGAAACCCAGCTGGAAACGGACCGCCGCCATATCCGCCGCCGCATCCAAAAGCTCTCCGAGGAGCTGGAGCAGGTCCGCCGCATCCGCGGAACCCAGCGCAAGCAGCGCCAGCGAAACGCTGTGCCCGTGGTGGCGCTGGTGGGCTATACAAACGCCGGAAAATCCACCCTCCTGAACACGCTCACCGGCGACCATATCCAAACCGGAAACCGCCTGTTTGACACGCTGGACACCACCACCCGCAAGCTGACGCTGAATGAGGCGGGCCAGGTGCTTTTGTCCGATACCGTCGGCTTTATCCGCAAGCTCCCCACGGAGCTGGTAAACGCTTTCAAGGCCACGCTGGAGGAGCTGACCTATGCCGATCTCCTCCTGCATGTGATTGATATCTCCAATCCCGACTGGGAGGCCCAGGCGGCGGTGGTGGACGAGCTGATTGAGCGCCTTGGGGCCGCCCAAACCCCCTGTATCCGGGTATTTAACAAGTGCGACGCCTATTTCGGCCGGCTGCCCGGCGGGGAGGACGAAATCTGCATCTCCGCCCGCACCGGGGAAGGCGCGCAAACGCTGCTCTACGCCATCGGGCGGAAGCTGGGAAACGAGCTCACCCGTATGCAGCTGTGCATTCCCTACCCCAGCGCCAGCCTGATTGACGTTATCCGCCGGGAGGCCAACCTTTTGCAGGTGCAATACGCGGAGGACGGCATCCGGGCGCTGGCGGTGGTTCGCCCGGAGCTGCGGGCCCGGCTTCTGGAATTTGAGGTGGAGCGGGATGGCTGAGCGAATGAAGCTCTCCGGCTGCGGCCGCGGGGAATATGAGGAAAAGCGCTCCCGGTTCATCGGGGAAATCTGGCCCGTGGCCGATGAGGCGGAGGCCCGGCGCTATCTGGAAAGCGCCCGGAAAAAATATCCCGACGCCCGCCATCACTGCTGGGCATGGCTTCTGCCGGACGGCGCCCTCCGCTGGTCGGACGACGGTGAGCCCGGCGGGACGGCCGGCGCGCCCATGGCGGACATCCTGAAAAGCGCCCACGTCTTCGGCGCCATGTGCGTGGTGACCCGGTATTTCGGCGGCACGCTTCTGGGCAGCGGCGGCCTTGTGCGGGCCTATTCCAAAGCCGCAAGCCTTGCCCTGGCGGACGCCGGCCTGGAGCCCGACCCGGAAAAGGCCGTCCTGGAGCTCACAAGCCGCTGGGAAAATCTGGACCGGGTCCACCGGCTGCTCCGGGAATACGGCGGCGCTTTGCTGGAGGCGGACTATGCATCCGATCCCGCCCGCGCCCATTTGCGGGCGGAGCTTTTGGCGGAAAGCGCCCCGGATTTTATCGCCCGGCTGACGGATATTACCGGCGGAAAAGACAGCGCGAAAATTTTTTCAAAAAAATAAAGGGTTTTGAGGACGAATGTCGTATAAGGGTATTGCAGGAGTTTTTTCTGCAATACCTCTTTTATTATGGGAGGGACCCGCCATGCCCTGCACAAGAGAGATTCGGGAGCAACAGGAAGCGCTGATTATCGGCCCCTATGGGCTTTTGTCCTCCCGCTCCCTCGGCCGCGCCGTGCTGGAGCCCGAGGATGAAATCCGCACCTGCTTCCAGCGGGATGTGGACCGCATCACCCACGCAAAGGCCTTTCGCCGGCTGCGCCATAAAACCCAGGTGTTTTTAAGCCCCGAGGGCGACCATTACCGCACCCGCCTGACCCATACGCTGGAGGTGGCCCGCGTGGCCCGCACCATCGCCCGGGCGCTGCGGCTGAATGAGGACCTCACCGAGGCCATCGCCCTGGGCCACGACCTGGGCCATACGCCCTTTGGCCACGCCGGAGAGCGGGCGCTGCGGGAGCTCACCGGCTCCTTTAACCACTATGAGCAGAGCCTCCGGGTGGTGGACAAGCTGGAAAAGGACGGCCGGGGCCTGAATCTCTGCCAGGAGACCCGCATGGGCATCCTGAACCATACCACCGGCCAGCCCCGGGACACGCTGGAGGCCGATGTGGTCCGCTTCAGCGACCATATCGCCTATCTCAACCACGATCTGGACGATGCCCAGCGGGCCGGCATTTTGCCGGAGGGCGCCGTCCCCGCCATCATCCGGGAGCGCATCGGCCAGCGAAACTCCCAGCGCATCAACGCCATGGTAACAGACGTAATCCAAAGCAGCGGCGGGGGAGAGATCCGCTTTTCCCAGGAAATGCGGGAGGCCTATCAAACCTTTTATGATTTCATGTATGCCTCGGTATACCATAACCCCACCGCCAAGAGCGAGGAATCCAAGGTGAAAGACCTCCTCGCCCCGCTGCTGGAATACTATACCCGCCGCACCGAAACTCTCCCGGCGGAATATCACGCCATCGCCCGGGAGGAAAGCCCCCTGGTGGCCGCCACGGACTATATTTCCGGCATGACGGACAGCTTCGCCGTGGCCGCCTTTGAGGAGCTTTTCATCCCCAGAAGCTGGCAGGTGAAGTGACGCGATACTATTAAGATATATGAAAGGAGGCGGCAGGCCTTGGCATTTCCGGAGTCCTTTTTGGAGGAGCTCTCCGCCCGCAGCGATATCGCAGAGGTTGTGGGCAGCTATGTACATCTAAACAAGCGGTCCGGGGCAAACCAATTTGGCCTGTGCCCGTTTCACAGCGAAAAAACCCCCTCTTTCTCCGTCAACAGCGAAAAGCAAATCTACCACTGCTTCGGCTGCGGCAAGGGCGGCGGCGTTATCAACTTCATCATGGAGATTGAAAACCTCTCCTTTCCGGATGCCGTGCAGTTTCTGGCCCGCCGGGCGGGGATGGAGGTGCCGGAGGACAGCGGGGACGAGCGCCGCGGCCGGCGGCAGCGCCTTCTGGAGCTGAATCGGGACGCCGCCCGCTTTTTCCATGAGCAGCTGCTGGCCCCCGCGGGTCAGCCCGCCCGGGAATATATCGCCCGCCGGGGCATCGCCGGCATGGTTCGGCCCTTCGGCTTGGGCTTCGCGCCTGACGGCTGGAATCATCTCACCGACGCCATGCGGGCCAAGGGCTATACCCAGCCGGAGCTGGTGGAGGCCGGCCTCGCCCGCACCGGCAAGAGCGGCGGCATATATGACTATTTCCGAAACCGCCTTATGTTCCCGGTCATCGATGTGCGGGGCAGCGTCATCGGCTTTTCCGGGCGGATTTTGGGGGACGGAGAGCCAAAATATCTCAATAGCCCCGATACCCCTGTTTATAGCAAATCCCGGAGCTTATTCGCCCTGAATCTGGCCAAAAAGTCCAAAAGTGGATATATTCTCCTGGCAGAGGGAAATATAGACGTGGTCAGTCTTCATCAGGCGGGCTTCGACAGCGCCGTAGCCAGTCTGGGCACCTCCCTTACCGCCGACCAGGCCCGGCTGATGGCCCGGTATACCAACCAGGTGGTCATCGCCTATGACAGCGACAGCGCCGGCCAAAAGGCCGCCCAGCGGGCCATCTCCATTCTCCAGCCCCTAGACATAAAGGTAAAGGTCATCCAGCTCCCCGGCGCCAAGGACCCGGACGAATTCATCCAGGCCCGGGGCTCCCAGGCCTTTCGGGAGCTCATTGAGCGAAGCGGAAACCAGGTGGAATACCGGCTGGACCAGCTGGCCGCCCAATTTGACCTCAAGGCCGATGAGGGGCGGGTGAGCTTTTTGAAGGAGGCCGCCAAGCTCATCGCCTCCCTGCCGGGCAGCGTGGAGCGGGAGGTTTACGGTCTTCGCGCCGCGGAGAAGGCCGGCGTATCCCAAGCCGCCTTTGAGGGCGAGGTGGCCCGCATCCGAAAGCGAAACGCCGCCTCCGCCCGCAAACAGCAGGCCCGGGAGGACACCGCCCCCCTGCGGGCGGCCCAGCCCCAGAGCCGGGCCCTCCGATATGAAAATATCCGCTCCGCCGTGGCGGAGGAGGGCGTTATAAACCTCCTGTACCGCTTTCCGGAGCAATTTGCCGCCGTGCCCCTCTCCGGGGGAGAGTTTTCCTCTCCGGCGCTGGGCAGCCTCTATGAGGCGCTCCGAACCCGGCTTCAGGCGGGGCAGGCCGTATCTCTCGCCGTTTTGGGCGAGCAGTTTTCCCAGGAGGAGCTGGCCCTGCTGGCCGATATCCTCCACCGGGATGAGATTCCCGCCGCAGCCGCCCGGGAGGCCATGGGCGACTACATAAAAAAAATCCGCGCCGAAAAAGACAAAGCCTCCCGCCAGGAGGATCTGGCGGGTTACGCAGAGAAACTGAAAAAAACGAAAGGGTATGGTGGAAAAGATGGCTGAAAAAAAGAAGCTTCCGGAGGAAACCGTGGATATAACGCCCGCCCCCGCAGCGGCGGAAGATGAGGCGCAGGCCGCCCCGGCCCCGGCGAAAAAAAAGAAAGCCGCCCCAAAAAAAGAATCGCCCAAGGCAGCGCCCGCTCCGGCCGCCGAAGAGCCCGCGGCCGAGCCCGCCGATGAGGCGGCCGCCGAGCCCAAAAAGCGCGAGCCCCGGAAAAAGGCCGAGCCCAAGGAGGAGCCCCAGCCGGAAAAAACCAAGGATGAGCGCATCGCCGAGCTCATTGAAAAGGGCAAAACCGCCGGCAAGCTCTCCAGCAAGGAGCTTTCGGACGCGCTGGAAAACGCCAGCTTTGAGCCCGAGGAGATCGACGCCATCTATGATATGCTCACGGATATGGGCATCGAAACCGTGGGCGAGGAATTCCTGCCCCCGCTGGAGGAGGAAGAGGCCCTGCCCACGCTGGAGGAGCTGCAAGAGCTGCAGGAGCTGGAGGACACCGGCGATGACGACCTGGCGGATACAGAGCCCGTGGCGGAGAGCTTTTCCACCGATGACCCCGTGCGGATGTATCTCAAAGAGATTGGCAAGGTGCCTCTGCTCACCGCCGAGGAGGAGGTCGCCCTGGCCATCCGCATGGCCGAGGGGGACGAGGAGGCCAAGCGCCGCATGGCCGAGGCAAACCTCCGGCTGGTGGTCTCCATCGCCAAGCGCTATGTGGGCCGCGGAATGCTGTTTCTGGATTTGATTCAGGAGGGAAATCTGGGCCTGATTAAGGCGGTGGAAAAATTTGACTACACCAAGGGCTATAAGTTTTCCACCTATGCCACCTGGTGGATCCGCCAGGCCATCACCCGCGCCATTGCCGACCAGGCCCGCACCATCCGCATCCCGGTTCACATGGTGGAAACCATCAACAAGGTCATCCGGGTGAGCCGCCAGCTTCTTCAGGAGCTGGGCCACGATCCCTCCGCCGAGGAAATCGCCGCGGAGATGAATCTCCCGGTTGAAAAAATTCGGGATATCCTCAAAATCGCCCAGGAGCCCGTCTCTCTGGAAACGCCTATCGGCGAGGAGGAGGACTCTCATCTGGGGGACTTCATCGAGGATGAGGGCGCCTCCGAGCCCGCCGAGGCCGCCAGCTTCACGCTTCTCAAGGAGCAGCTCATGTCCGTGCTGGACACGCTGACCCCCCGGGAAAAGAAGGTTTTGGAGCTTCGCTTCGGCATTCTGGACGGCCGCACCCGCACGCTGGAGGAGGTCGGCAAGGAATTTAACGTCACCCGGGAGCGCATCCGCCAGATCGAGGCCAAGGCCCTTCGCAAACTGCGCCACCCCTCCCGCTCCAAGAAGCTCCGGGATTTTCTGAACTGAATCCATCTCCGTCAAAAGCGTTTGCTCTCCGGGCAAACGCTTTTTTTATGAATAATTTGTAACGAATTTGCAAAAGGCCCTTGACATATAATAGAAGGTGTGATAAATTAGCACTCGAGAGGACAGAGTGCTAGCAAACGGCGCTCCCGATTGCCAGAGAGGTTTTGATATGGAGCTCAGCCCCCGGAAAAAGAAAATACTGACCGCCATCGTGGAGGGCTATATCGCCTCTGCCGAGCCCATTGGCTCCAAGGCGCTGGCCGAGAGCATCGGCTGCTCCTCCGCCACCATCCGAAATGAGATGGCGGAGCTGACCTCCATGGGATACCTGGAGCAGCCCCACACCAGCGCCGGGCGCATCCCCTCTCCCAGCGGCTACCGGCTCTATGTCAACGAGCTGATGGAGCGGCAAAAGCTCTCCGAGGCGGAGACCGCCGCCATCAACGAAAAGCTGGCCCGGAAGGAGCAGCAGCTGGAGCAGCTCATGAGCGAGGTTGGCCAGCTCACCAGCTCCATGACCCAATACCCCGCCTATGCCCTGGCGATGAAGGCGCCCGCCGCCGTGAAGCGCTTTGACTTCATCTATGTGGACGCAAACACCTTCATCGTTGTAGCCCTGCTGACGGATAACACCGTGAAAAACAAGCTGATTCATCTCCCGTTTTCCGTCCATCAGGACCAAATACAAACCCTCTCCTCACTTTTTAACGTCCACTTCACTGGCGTGACCGACGGGGAAATCACCGATCTCCTCATCCGCTCGGTAGAGCGGGCCGCCGGCGACACGTACGGTCTTGTGGCGGTGATTGCGGCCTTCACGATGGAAGCTCTCTCCGCCGCCAAAACGGCTCCCGTCCGGGTTGAGGGCGCCTCCCATCTGCTGAACCAGCCGGAATTCCGGGACCCGGACAAGGCGCACGCCCTGATGAATTTCTTTTCTAATGGGGACCGGCTGATCTCCGATCTTCCCAATCTCTCCCCGCCGGAGCAGGACGGGCTGCGCGTCACCATCGGCCCGGAAAACCTGGCCGAGGAGCTCAAGGATTCCAGCGTGGTCATGGCCTCCTACGATGCCGGCGGCGGAATGCGCGGCTATATCGGCGTTGTGGGCCCCACCCGCATGGATTACTCCAGCGTGGCCGCCAAGCTCAGCTATATCGCCGCCGGGCTCAGCCGGATGCTGGCCGGGTCGGACGCTCCGGCGGGCCTCAATAACAAACTGGTTTTAAAGGAAAAAGAACACGATGAACAAGATTGACGACAAAAACGAGCCGACAACCCCCTCTCCCGAGGAGGAACTGACCCCCGAAACCGCCGAGACGCCCGAGAAAACAGAGGCGGAGCTCCTTCAGGAGGAGCTGGCCGCCGCCAACGACAAATATCTGCGTATGCTGGCCGAATACGATAACTATCGCCGGCGCAGCCAGAAGGAGCGGGAGAGCATTTATTCCGACGTCCGGGCGGACACCGTAAAAAGATTTCTGCCGGTGTATGACAATCTTCTCCGCGCCGCCGCCCATGAGCAGGACGAGGAGGCCCGGCAGGGCGCCGTTCAAATCCTGGCCCAGTTCAAATCCGTGCTGGAGAGCATCGGCGTCACCGAAATTGACGCTCTGGGCAAAAAATTCGACCCCGCGCTCCACGAGGCGCTTCTCCACATCGACGACGAAAAATACGGCGAGGGCGAAATCGTCCTGGAGCTGGAAAAAGGCTTCAAAATGGGCGATAAAGTCATCCGCTTTTCCAAAGTCCAGGTGGCCAATTAATTTTGAAAATCCCCCGCAAGGGATTTAAATACAGTTAAAAAATAAGATTCATATACAGGAGGAACTGAAAAATGAGTAAAATTATCGGTATCGACCTTGGTACTACCAATAGCTGCGTGGCCGTGATGGAGGGCGGCGAGCCCGCCGTCATCGCCAACGCCGAGGGCGCCCGCACCACGCCTTCCGTCGTCGCTTTCTCCAAGGAGGGCGAGCGCATGGTTGGTCAGGTGGCCAAGCGCCAGGCGGTTACCAACCCCGACCGCACCATCTCTTCCATCAAGCGGGAGATGGGCTCCAACTACCGCGTGACCATCGACAGCAAGAGCTTCTCCCCCCAGGAGATTTCTGCCATGGTGCTGACCAAGCTGAAGAAGGACGCCGAGGCCTATCTGGGCACCACCGTCACCGAGGCCGTCATCACCGTCCCCGCCTATTTCACCGACTCCCAGCGCCAGGCCACCAAGGACGCCGGCAAAATCGCCGGGCTTGACGTCAAGCGCATCATCAATGAGCCCACCGCCGCGGCGCTGGCCTACGGTCTTGACAAGGAGACCGACCAGAAGATTATGGTCTATGACCTGGGCGGCGGCACCTTCGACGTCTCCGTGCTGGAAATCGGCGACGGCGTCATCGAAGTTCTGGCCACCGCCGGCAACAACCGCCTGGGCGGCGACGACTTTGACGAAGCCGTCACCAAGTGGCTCGTGACCGAATTCAAAAATGCCAACGGCATCGACCTCTCGGCCGACAAGGTCGCCATGCAGCGCCTGCGGGAGGCCGCCGAGAAGGCCAAGTGCGATCTTTCCGGCGTGACCACCACCCAGATCAATCTCCCCTATATCACCGCGGACGCCACCGGCCCCAAGCATCTGGACATCACCCTCAGCCGCGCCAAGTTCAATGAGCTGACCAACCACCTGGTGGAGGCCACCGTGGCCCCCGTGAAGCAGGCGCTGTCTGACGCCGGCCTCTCCGCCAATGAGCTTTCCAAAGTTCTGCTGGTGGGCGGCTCCACCCGCATCCCCGCCGTGCAGGACAAGGTTCGCGCCCTCACCGGCAAGGACCCCTTCAAGGGCATCAACCCCGACGAATGCGTTGCCGTGGGCGCCGCGATTCAGGGCGGCGTGCTGGGCGGCGATGTTGAGGGCATCCTGCTGCTGGACGTGACCCCCCTGTCCCTGGGCATCGAAACGCTGGGCGGCGTTTGCACCAAGCTCATCGAGCGCAATACCACCATCCCCACCCGCAAAAGCCAGATCTTCTCCACCGCCGCGGACAACCAGACCAGCGTTGAGGTCAATGTCCTCCAGGGCGAGCGCGAGCTGGCCGCATACAACAAGAGCCTGGGCCGCTTCCATCTGGACGGCATCGCTCCCGCCCGCCGGGGCGTGCCGCAGATCGAGGTCACCTTCGACATCGACGCCAACGGCATCGTGAACGTCTCCGCCAAGGATTTGGGCACCGGCGCCGAGCAGCATATCACCATCACCGCCTCCACCAACCTCTCCAAGGATGAGATCGACCGCGCCGTGAAAGAGGCGGAGCAGTATGCCGCCGAGGACGCCAAGCGCAAGGAAGAGGTGGACGTTCGCAATACCGGCGACCAGATGGTTTATCAAACCGAGAAGACGCTGGAGGAGATGGGCGATAAGATCGACGCCGCCGACAAGAGCGACATCGAAACCAAGCTTGCCGACCTGAAGACCGCGCTCTCCGGCTCGGACACCGGCCTTATCAAAACCGCCACCGAGCAGCTGACCCAGGTGTTCTATAAGGTCTCCGAAAAGCTCTATCAGCAGACCGCGCCCAACGGCGCGCCCGGCGCCGGCTGCGACGGCGGCTGCGACAACTGCGGCCCGGACGGCTCCCAGCCCTACTATGACGCGGACTATACCGAGGTTGACCCCAATTCATAATCAAATCATAGCCGGCCGGCGGGGCGCTATGCCCCGCCATGCCGTCTTTTCAAAGGTAAGTGATCAAAATGGCAGATAAACGGGATTACTATGAGGTCCTGGGTCTCGATAAGAGCGCCTCGGACACCGACATAAAAAAAGCATATCGCCGCATCGCCAAGGACTGCCATCCGGATCTTCATCCCGATGACAAGAGCGCGGAGGTCCGCTTCAAGGAGGCCAACGAGGCCTATGCCATCCTGTCCGACCCGGACAAGAAATCCAAATACGATCAATTCGGCTTTGCCGGCGTGGATCCCAATTACGCCGCGGCCGGGGCCGGCGGCGCCGGCTTCGCCGGTGATTTCGGCGATCTGGGCGATATTTTTGGCGATATATTCGGCGCTTTTGGCGGCGGCTTTGGCGGCGGACGCACCGCCAGCCGCAGCGGCCCCCAGCGCGGCGCGAGCCTGCGCGTCCGGGTGGCCG
>X279_Western_Grey_Kangaroo__coassemble_4_pt1 | contig 31606 bp, 23 predicted proteins | sample X279_Western_Grey_Kangaroo__metabat2_high_PE_001 | metagenome-assembled genome bin X279_Western_Grey_Kangaroo
TTGCTACGCGAATCCCAGGATTTTTTTGGGAATTACTCCATGCCGCGCTCAAACCGCCGCTTGTAAAAAGGCCATATTATTTTTTCAAATAGCCGTCCCGCCCTGTCGGCGGGTATTTTTTATATTTGTGCCCGGGGGGGGTTGCCGGGGAGGAAAGGAACGGTCAGGGCGCTTTCAGCATCCGCATGGCGTTTAAGATGGCGAGAACGGCCACGCCCACATCGGCAAACACCGCCTCCCACATGGTGGCGAGACCCAGCGCGGCCATGAGCAGAAACAGCCCCTTGGCCCCCAGCGCCAGCGCGATATTTTGCCGCACGATGCGATGGCATTTTCTTGCCAGGGCCATGGCCTCCGGGAGCTTGGCGGGGTCATCGTCCATGAGGACCACGTCCGCCGCCTCGATGGCGGCGTCGGAGCCCAGCGCGCCCATGGCGATGCCCACGTCCGCCCGGGCCAGAACCGGGGCGTCGTTCACCCCGTCCCCCACATAGGCGAGGGCGCCCTTTCGGTCCGGGGAGGAGAGGAAAAGCTCCACCAGGCCAACCTTGTCCGCGGGGAGGAGCTGGGCATAAACCGCGTCCAGCCCCAGCTCATCCGCCACGGCGCGCCCGGCGGCTTCGCTGTCCCCGGTGAGCAAAACGGTGGAAACGCCCCGCTTTTTCAAAGCGGCCACGGCGGCGGCCGCGGTGGGCTTAACCCGGTCGGCAATGGTGAGGCAGCCAAGATAGCGCCCCTCCGCCGCCACGTGCACCGCAGAGCCGGGGTCGCCGGGGTCGGAAACCTCCAGCCCCAGCGTGGCCATCAGCCTGGCGTTTCCCACGGCGACGGCCGCGCCGTCCACCCGGGCGGTAACGCCAAAGCCGGGAAGCTCCCGCTCCTCGGCGAGGCTGTGCCCCTCCAGCGAGCGGCCCCAGGCCTCCCGGAGGGCGCGGGCGATGGGGTGATTGGCGTGGCGCTCCGCCAGCGCGGCGGGAAGGAGAAGCTCGTCCTCCGCAATATCCGCGGCGGGATGGAGGGCTGTTACCTGGAAAACACCCTGGGTGAGGGTGCCGGTTTTGTCAAAGACCACGGCATCGGCCCGGGCGAGGCATTCAAGATAGTTTCCGCCCTTTACAAGGATGCCCCGGGCGGAGGCGCCGCCGATGCCGCCAAAGAAGGCCAGGGGAATGGAGATAACCAGCGCGCAGGGGCAGGAGATGACCAGAAAGATCAGCGCCCGATGGAGCCAGCCGCCCCAGTCCCCCGCAAAGAGGGGCGGAATCACCGCCAGCAGCGCCGCGGCCAAAACCACCGCCGGCGTATACCAGCGGGCAAAGCGGGTGATGAAATTTTCCGCCCGGGCCTTTTTGGCGGCGGCATTTTCCACCAGCTCCAGAATCCGGGCCACGGTGGACGCGCCAAAGGGCCGGGAGACCCAAACGGTGAGCACGCCGGTGAGATTCACGCAGCCGGAGAGGATATCGTCTCCCGGCTGCACCGGGCGGGGGAGCGCCTCGCCGGTGAGGGCGGCGGTATCCAGCTCGGAGCTGCCGGAAAGCACGATGCCGTCCAGCGGGACCCGCTCGCCGGGTCGGATGAGAATGAGCGCGCCGGGGGCGATTTGCTCCGGGTCAGTTTGCACCGGCTCGCCATCCACCAGAAGATTCGCGGTATCCGGGCGAATATCCATCAGCGCGGCGATGGAGCGGCGCGACCGGCCCACGGCATAGCTCTGAAACAGCTCGCCCACCTGATAAAACAGCATAACGCCAACGGCCTCGGCATATTTGCCCAGCGCCAGAGCGCCGAGGGTGGCGATGGACATGAGAAAATGCTCGTCAAACACCTGGCCGCGGAGGAGGTTTCGCCCCGCCCGCCAAAGCACGGGCCAGCCCACCAGCCCATAGGGCAGGAGGAAAGCCGCCAGCCGGGCATACCCCGCAAGAGGCAGCACCGCCGCCACCGCCAGCAAAACGCCGCCGGCCAGAATTTGATACAGGGCTCTTTTTTGCTTTTGGCTCATTTTATCACCACCCGGCAGTCCGGCTCCACCTTTCTGCAGCACCGCGCGGCGGCCTGCACAAGCTCATCAAAGCGGTCATCCTCGGCCTCGATGGTGAGCTTTTGGGTCATAAAGCTCACGCTGGCGGCGGTAACCCCCTCCAGCCGGTTGATGGCGTCCTCCATCTTTCGGGCGCAGTTGGCGCAGTCCAGATTCGTCATTTGAAAGGTCTTTTTCATAGTTTGCTTCTCCTGATGATGACTGTTATTCCTCCACGTGCTCCATCCCCTGGGCGAGGATTTTTCGCACGTGGTCGTCCGCCAGAGAATAGAACACGGTTTTGCCCTCCTTGCGGGGCTTCACAAGGCGTGCCGCCTTCAAAACCCGGAGCTGATGGCTCACGGCGGACTGGGAGAGCGCCAGCAGCTGGGCCATATCGCAAACGCAGAGCTCCGCCGTGAACAGGGCATAGAGAATCCGGATGCGGGTGGGGTCCCCGAAGATCTTGAACAGCTCCGCCAGATCATAGAGCGCGCCGTCCGGCGGCAGCCGCTCCAGCACCTCCTTCACCGTATGCTCATGGACGCACAAATAGCCGCAGCACTCCAAATCGTTGGCCATAAAAAATCTCCTCATGCTAATATATGAATGACTGTTCATATATTAGCATGAGGGGAAGCGCCCTGTCAACTCCGCCGGGCCATTTCCGCGAAAACCGGGGAGGATATGGGAGATTTTTCTTGTCATTGCGGATAGGATTGAGTATAATTATCATGCGGGAAAATCCGCAATTTTGTCCCGCGTACCGCAAGACGGATAGGGAGAATATATTATGAACACCGTTTTGATTATCATCTCGCTTTTGGGCGGGCTGGCCATGTTTCTCTATGGCATGGAGATTATGGGCGACGGCCTGAAGCAGGGCTCCGGCACGGCGCTGAAAAATTTTCTTGGCAAGCTCACCAATAACGCGTTTCTCGGGCTGCTCACCGGCACGCTGGTGACGGCGATTATCCAGAGCTCAACGGCCACCATCGTGCTGACGGTGGGCCTCATCGGCGCTGGCATCCTGACGCTCCGCCAGGCGGTGAGCATCGTGCTCGGCGCGAACATCGGCACCACCGTGACGGCGCAGATTATCCGCCTGATGGACATTGAAACCGCTGGGCCCTCGCTGCTGGTGTTTTTCAAGCCCTCCACGCTGGCGCCCCTGGCCCTGATTCTGGGCATTCTGCTCATCATGTTCATCAAAAAGGGCGGCACGAAAAATGCGGGCATGATTGCCATGGGCTTTGGCATCCTGTTTTCCGGGCTGCTGTCCATGACGGCGGCGGTGGAGCCGCTGGCGGAATCCGAGGCCTTTGCAAACGCGCTGAGCTATTTCGGCCATATGCCCGTTTTGAGCATATTCACCGGCCTGGTGCTCACGGTCATCATCCAGAGTTCCTCGGCCATGGTGGGCATTTTGCAGGCCCTATCCTCCACGGGCGTGATGACCTTTAACCTCATCTATCCCATGGTTATGGGCATCAACCTGGGCACCTGCGTTACCACCGCGCTGGTTTGCTCCATCGGCTCGTCCAAGGACGCCAAGCGAACCGGCCTTGTGCATATTATTTTCAACATCGTTGGCACACTGCTGTTCATGCTCGCCATGACGGTCCTCCGCCAGGCGGGGGCCTTTCCCCGGCTTTGGAACAGCATTGTGGACAGCGGCGCCATCGCAAATTTCCAAACGATATTCAACCTCATCACCGCCGTGGTGCTGGTGCCCTTCACCGGCCTTTTGGTGAAAATTTCCTGCCTGCTGGTGAAGGATGATCCCATGGAGGAGGACAAGTACCCGGAGCTTGCCGCGCTGGACACAAAGCTCATGATTTCGCCCGCGGTGGCGCTGGACCAGGTGGGGCGCTCCGTGGCCGCCATGGCCCGGGCCGCCAAGGACAATATCGAGCTTGGGCTGGAGCAGTTTAAGGAATATAACGAGGCCCGGGCCGCCGTGCTTTACCGCTATGAGGAGCGGCTGGATAATTTCACCGACAATGCGGATAATTACCTGGTGGAGCTGAGCCGGAGCGTGGACGATCCCGCGGACAGCCGCTATCTCACCATGCTCATGCAGACCACCACCGCCATCGAGCGCATCGGCGATTATGCTACGAATTTTGATGAGCTGGCCGCCGATATGCACGCCGCCAAGCTGGGCTTCTCCCGGGGGGCGCAGCAGGAGCTGGATATCCTCCGCGCCGCGGTGCTGGAGATTCTGGGGCTGACGGTGACGGCGCTGGAGAGCGGGAGCGAAAGCGCGGCCCGCCGCATCGAGCCGCTGGAGGAGGTTATCGACGATATGGTCCTCCTTTTGAAAAACCGCCATACCCAGCGCCTTTGTCAGGGCGTTTGCGTGGTCAATTCCGGCATCATATTCATGGAGATGCTCACCCATCTGGAGCGCACCGCCGACCAATGCTCCAATATCGCCATGCTGGTGCTGGGGCTCACGAATGAGGCGGTTTTCCACAGCCATCACGATTATATCCAAACGCTCCACGCCTCCGCCGACCAGAGCTATCTGGCGGAGCAGGACAGCCGCCGCCGGCAGTATTTCGCCCCGCTGGAGGAGGTTCCGTTCTAATCAGGCGGCCCGGCGGAAACTGTAACTGCTTTGTAACGATTATCCGGCGGATTTACGCTATGATACCCCCCGTGCAAAAAAATTAAAAAAATAAAAATAATAAAATGAATAAGGAGATCAATCACATGAAAAAGTACGTTTCCGAGTTTATCGGCACTCTTGTGCTGGTGCTGTTCGCCTGCGGCGTTGCCGCGGTGACCGGCTGCAGCGGCGCCAACCCCAACGGCGCCTATATCCTCACCGCGCTCGCCTTCGGCGGCGTAATTGTTGCCATGGCTTACAGCATCGGCAATATCTCCGGCTGCCACATTAACCCCGCCGTTTCCATCGCCGTATGGATGAATAAGGGGATGTCCACCCGGGACTTCATCGGCTATCTGATTGCCCAGTTCGCCGGCGCTACTGTCGGCGCCGCCATCCTGATGGCGCTCATCGGCAAGGACATGGGCCTGGGGCAGAACGGCCTTTATAACGGCAGCGTTCTGGCCTCTCTCGCGGTGGAGATTATTCTCACTTTCGTTTTCGTTCTGGCCGTGCTGGGCGCCACCAGCAAGCCTGAAAACGGCAAGGTGGCCGGCCTGGTCATCGGCGGCTCGCTGACGCTGGTGCACCTTTTCGGCATCTATTTCACCGGCACCTCCGTAAACCCCGCCCGGAGCTTTGGCCCCGCGCTGTTCATGGGCGGCGAGGCGCTGGCCAACGTATGGGTTTTCATCGTGGCTCCCCTGGTGGGCGGCGCGCTGGCGGCCCTTGTGTGGAAGTGGCTCAACAAGGAAAAGAGCGCCAAGAAGGCCTGAAAGCCTTTGGCGTGATATAGCGAAAACCCCCGCCTGTCCGGCCGGACAGGCGGGGGTTTTCGCTTTTTGGGGGGCGCGGTGCGGCAAGGATAGCTTCAGCCGATGGCAGCCGTCCAGCAATTTTCATAGACCGCTCCGGCGGCCAGATGGATAAAATCCTCGCGCCGGGCGATATCCTCGGTGACGCCGCTCCGCCCCGGCAGGGAGGTCCATGGCTCAAGGCAAAGGAACGGGGCCTCCGTATGGGGGCTGTGCCAGAGGCCGAGGAAGGCCGCGTCCGGGCAGGAGAGCGTTACGCTGCGGCGGGAGCGCCGGCTTTTCAGCGCCAGCCCCGGGGCCATGCCCCGCAGGATGACAGCGTCGCTGTCAAACAGGTCATGGCGCAGAGGGATATATTTGCCATCCGCCAGCGGATAGGGGGAGCGTTCGCCGCTGACCAGCACGGTATCCGCCGTGAAGCCGATGCGCTCCGGGCTTGCTTCCCGGTCAAATTCCAGATAATAGTCCGCGAAAGTCTCTCCCCGTTCCAGCGGCACCCGGAAGCCCGGATGGCCGCCCAGAGCAAAATGCATGGGACCGGCGCTGGAATTGGTCACGCGGCTGGCCACGGAAAGAACGGAGTCTAGTAAACGATAGGTGATTTCCAGCACGAAATCAAAGGGATAAACGGCGCGGGTTTCCGGCGCGCTGCGGAGGGATAAAACCAGCGCATCGGCCGTATGGCGCTCCAGCGCGAAGTCCATCTGCCTGGCAAAGCCGTGAATCGGCATGGGATAGCGCTGGCCGTCCAGCATATATTGCTGGCCCTCCAGCCGCCCAATCACGGGGAATAGCACCGGCGCCCGCTCCGACCAATAGGCAGGATCCCCCTGCCAGAGATACTCGCAGCCATCGCGCCGGATGGACATAAGCTGGGCGCCCAGGGTGTCCACCGCCACGGCGAGCTGCTGATTTTGGATGGTATAAATCACGGGAAGCGGCCTCCTCTCCGGCGGAACGAAAAAGGCGGGTGTTCTCACAGCGCCTCACGGACTGCAAGCACACCCGCCATGGTGCGGGCGACAGGATTTGAACCTGCATGGTTGCCCACTGGAACCTAAATCCAGCGTGTCTGCCAATTCCACCACGCCCGCTTGGGTTAGCTCATTATACCGAAAGTTGCCCGCCGATGCAAGCGGCTGGGAAATATTTTTTTGCGGGAGCGCAAAAAGAGCGGACCGCCCGCCTGGAGCGATCCGCCCGGGATGATGCGGCGTTAGCGGTGGCCGCGCCGGCGGTGGCCGCCGGGCAGCATTAGCGCTCCGGCGCTCCCGCACAGCAGAAGCAGGCCCAGCCACAGGGCGGGGCGGCTGTTATCCCCGGTGGGCGGGATGGAGCTGCCCGGCGTGGCGGTTGCCGTGGGGACCGGGGTTTCGGTGGGTTCCGGCGTAGGCGTAGGCTCCGGCGTGGGCGTGGGCTCGGTGCTGTTTGAAACCGTGCTCCCAAGGCCCTCCGCGGTAAGCTCTCCGTAGCGCACCGCGACGGCCCATGTATCCGCCGGGAGGATATAGTTTTCAAGCGTTTGCGTTTCGGTCAGGGTATATTCATGGCCGGAGGGGATGCCGTCAAAGCGCACCTCGCCGCTTTCATCGCTGGCGACCTCGCGGTCAGCAATCGTGACTGCGCCCCCGCAAACAGAGCAGTCGGCATTATGCTTCAGGCAGAAGCGCGCGCCCGCCAGGGCATCGCCGGTATCGGCGTCAATCTTCTGGAAGCTCAAATCCGCCTTGAAGCCCAGCACGGAGGGAATGGGAAAGTCAATTTCGCCCGGCTCGGTTTTTCCGTTTTCAAAAATACGGCTGTAATCCAGCGGCGTTTCGCCGTTGGTATTCGCCGGGGTATCGAAGGCAAAGCCCGCGGCTTCGTTCATCAGCCGCACGCGGTATTTCAGACAGAAGCAATATTTCTCGCTTTCTACCGTATAGCCGGATTGTATCAGATTCCACGAAATTACATTCTCGGCAAAGCTCGCAGTATTCTCCCGGCCCTCACCCGCTTCGCCGGACAGCGAAGCTTGCAGCGCGCCATCCTGGCCGTAAAAGCCCAGAAACTCTATGTGATCGCCCATGGGGTCGGTGACCTGGCCGGTATAACCCTTAATCTTTTCCGCATTGGCGATATGATCAAGGATAGCGTCAAAAGCGCTGTTCAAATCAGCTGGAACGTCGCCATCGCCATAGCAGGGCGCGCCCTGGGCTTTCAGCTCATCGCCGCCGGCGATGGTGCCGCCCAGCCATGCTTTGTAATCGGCCGCGGTATCGCCAATGACGCAAGTCTCGCTTCGCCGGTCTACAACAGAAAAAGAGTAGTCCTCAAATGCCGCTACAAGCTCGGCGATGGAGTCTTGATCCTTGAGCGCGATGCCAACAGAGAAGATGTTAATGCCGGCGGCCTTTATGCTCCCGGCGATATCGCTTGCCCGCTGGGCGCCGATGTCGCTGTAACTGGTGCCCGATTCGCATATTTTGTCTGTAACGGCGTCATAAAAATAACCGTCATCTCCTGGCTGGAGCCCCTGAAAATGTGTCTGGTATGTATAATAACCATCGATTTTGCTCGTATTTGTATCGCTTCTATTCTTGACATAAGTCGTGGGGAAGCCGTCCGTGGCGAGGACGATGTATTGATGCTCCGCTTGGGGGGTGGCGGCATTCAGGATATTTCTGGCCAGCTGCAGGCCGCCCTCGATATTGGTAAAGCGCTCAATGCTGTCCCCGGATTTTGTTTGGATTCCGGTTACTGTGGCTTTGAGCGTTGCCACGCTGCTTTCATCCAGCGTGGTTAAGCCATTTTTGCAAACGGCGCTGGTATCGAAAACCACAATGCTGACGCGGCTATTCGCGCCGATGGTGTTGCTTTTAATGTGAGCGTAATAGTCGTCAATAAACTCGTTGATTGCCTCCTGGGCCTCCGCGAGCCGCGTTTTGCCGTCGGTCATGGTTTCGGTCATGGTGTGGGAGATGTCGAGCACCAGCACCACGTCCATATCCTCGGGCACGGCCGGGGCGGGCTTTGCCTCCACCGCCAGCGTGATATCGAAATAGTTTTCCTTATCCGCCACCGGCGCAATGGTCTTGCTGACGGTGACGCTCTCCATACCGGGAACGGAAGTGACCGATTTTGTCTCCCCCGGGGAGGCAATCTGGCTTGCCTCATCCCCGGCCGCAAGGGCTGCCGGAAGCATACTGCCCAGCAGCAGGAGCATGACCAGCCCGGCCGCGCATAGTTTCTTTTTCATACGCAAAGTTCTCCCTCGGTTGGTGTTGTTTTTCTAGTGCCAGTATAGCGAAATTCCCTGTTTCTGGCAAGCGTATCTTTTTCTTGAAAAAGGAAAGGAGCTCTTGTATAATAAATAACAAGCAGGGGGGAGCGCGCATCCAGGCTCCCGCCGGAAGGAGAGCTATATGAACAGAATCATCACCATCAGCCGCGAATTCGGCAGCGGCGGCCGCACCATCGGCAAGATGACGGCGGAGCGGCTGGGCATCCCCTGTTATGATGAGGAGCTCATCAACAAAATCGAGGAGAAAAGCGGTCTGGCCAAGGAATTTATCCAGGAGCGGGGGGAATATACGCTCCGGGGCGGCTGGCTTGCCAACGCCTTTGCTGACCGGTCTTTGAACGGGCTTTCTGTGCAGGATTATCTTTGGACCGTGCAGCGAAAGCTCATTTTGGAGCTGGCGGAAAAGGAGCCCTGCGTGATTGTGGGCCGCTGCGCGGACTATATCCTGGCGGACAAGGCGGATCTTTTGCGGGTGTTTATCCATGCCAGCATCGAAAAGCGGGCGGAGCGCATTGTGAAGCTCTATGGCGAGCGGGCGGAGAGCCCGGAAAAGCGCCTGCGGGACAAGGATATCCGCCGGAGCGCCTATTACCACTTCTATACCGATGTGGAGTGGGGCCTGTGCAAAAACTATGACATCGCCTTAAACAGCGGGGAAATCGGTATTGACCGCTGCGTGGATATTATCGCCTCGCTCTATTAAAAAAACCGCCCCCCTGGGGCGGCGCGGCGCAAAAAAGAATCAGCAAAACGGCCCGGGCGCTGTCCCGGGCCGTTTTTTGCTGGGCGGACCTTATTCCGCCTCGGCAGATGCGGGCGCCTGCATGGCCTTGCCATTGCGGCGCATTTCGCCGGAGCCCTCCCCCTCGCCGCTGCCGCCGTGGTGATGGCCCCGGCTTAGGGTGCTGTTCGGATTTTCAAAGGGCTGATCCAGCGCGTTGGCCACGGCCTCCAGAATGCTGTTAGAGCTGAAGGTGGCGCCGGTGACGGCGGAAACCTCCAGCGACTGGGCGTCGATAATAGCCGCGGGGAGGGCGCTTTCCGCCCGGGTGAAGAAGCGGTAATCATCCTGATAGTCCGTGACGGTGATGCTCTCAATCCGGCCGCCGCTCACCACGACCTCCACGGTGGTTTGACCCCGATAGCCGGAGCCGGAGCCGGTATAAACGCCGTCGGCAAGATTATCTGCGGCGAGCTCCGCGGCCACGCCGGGCGATACGGCCATGGGGGTGGCGGCGGAAGGCTCCGCCGCGGCGGCAAGGGGGACGGGGATATAGGCGGAAAGGGCGGTGCCGCCCAGATAGAGGGCGATGATGAGCGCGGCGGCGGCAAGCCCGTGGAGCGCGTGCTTCCCGGGGGTATGGAGCGCATGGCTGGGGCAGAGCTCCCCGCAGCGCGCGCAGCCGATGCATTCGCCGCTGGGCACCCGGGCCTTTTTGCTCACGGGATTGCCCATGGGGCAGGCGCGGTCGCAAAGGCCGCAGCTTACGCAGGCCTCCGTCCGGCAAAGGCGGAGGAGATTGCCCCGGGCCAGCAGCGCGAAAACCGCGCCCAGCGGGCAGAGGTACCGGCAGAAAAACCGGTCAAAGAAAAATTCCAGCAGCAGGATGGCCGCCAGAAGCCCGCCGCCAATGCCGACAATGGCGCCGGTGCCATAGCCCTGGGGCCGGCTGTACAGCCCAAAAATATGCCAGGGGTTCCAAGCGGAATCGGGGGCTATCCCCAAAATCCAGATAACGACCACGATGGCCGCCAGCAGGAGATATTTGAGATATTTGAGGATGCTGTCGGCCCGGGGGCCGATGGCTGGGCGGCGCTTGAATACCAGGCGGGCCAGCGCGGACAGCAGATCGCTCACCGCGCCAAAGGAGCAGAGCCAGCCGCAGAAAAACCGCCCCCAGAGCAGCGTGACCGGCAAAACGGCCGCCAGCACCGCGAGATCATAGCTCATGGCGGCCCAGGAGAAGGAGCCGGCAAAAAGCGCGGTGACAACGCTCTTCAGCGCGGAGAATATGGCGATGAACAGACCGGGAAACAGCAGAAAAGCCGCCAGCTGAACAAGATGGCGGAGGAGCTGGGCCGGGGAAAATTTGCGCTTCATAACACACCTCTGGTTTTTTTGTCGGATGGGGGATAAGGCCAGTATAGCGGGGGTGACTTAAATTTAGCTTAAACAGGAAAAACGGCCCAGGAGCTGCCCCGGGCCGTTTTGCTGTGCGGGTTTGGAATCAGGCGCCGCCGGCGCCGGTGAGAGCCTCATAGGCCGCCTTGACGCATTCGCAGATGCTCTGCTCATTGGAATCGGCGGTGGAGACGGTCCAAACGCCCGTGCTGATGGTGCCGGGGATGGCGTTGCCGTCAAACTCAATCAGGAAGGTTTTGACGCCGTTGCCCTGGTCGGCAAAGGTCAGGTCCACATCCAGCGTGAAAGCGTCCATGATATTCACGCCGTCAAGATGAATCACGCTGTCCAGCTCCGAGGTGGCCTCGCCGGAGGCGGAATCGGCGGCCTCCGCGGGGGTCACGGTCAGGGTGCCGTTGGCGTTTTCGGTGATGACGCCGTTTACAGTGCAGCCGTCATTGATGACAAGCTCGGTCAGCACGGAGGGCTCGGTGACGTTCCACACCGCGCCGTTGCAGAGCGTAAGCTCCACGCCCCAGATGGTCTCATAGCCGTCGGGGTTGAACTTATACTGGCCGTCAAACTTCGCATCGCTGAGGGCGTTCCAGTCCTCGCAGGTGTTGGAATAAATCGCGCCGGAGAGGGTGGTGCCGTCCAGCGTGACGCGCATGGCGCGCTGATAGTCGTCATTGACGATGTCGCCGGAGACGGTCATATTCTGGAAAACATAGTCGCTGCCCAGCGCCTCGTCCCCGTCGGCGATATTGTTGGCGACGGAGTCGGAGTTAATCATAGAGTGGATAAGTTCGCCGCTCCAGCTCTCCATCTCGGTGCCGATGAGCAGGGCGTTCACCTGGGTGGATTTGGTCACCAGGCAGGCGCCGGCATAGCGCAGATTATAGGCGGCGATGCTGTCCACCAGGAGGCTGTCATCCGTGCGCAGGGCGCCGCCGTCCATATAGAGAGTGGCCTTGTTGCCGTTGCGGGCGCCGGAGCCGCCCATATCGGGCATATGGAACTGCACCGCGGCCTGGCCGCCGATGATGGCGCTTTCCATCACATCGCCGGGGGCGGCGTCAAAGTCCTGCCAGCTGACATCCCGGGAGCCGGATTTTTCCATGAGGGCCCGGAGCTCAATGTCGTTCATGGTATTGGCGCTGTCCACAGCGTAAATCTCGCCGTTATTGGAGGCGGTGATGCCGTCCGAGCTGCCGATGGAGGTGCTGCCGTAGAGGAACAGGTGGCAGCTGGTATCGGCATAGGCGCCATAGCCGCTCTGGCTGAGGGCCATGCTGCGGTAGGCGATGAGGTCAAGGCTGCCCTTGGCGGAGTCGGTGCTCCAGGCGCCCCAGGTGCGGGAGACGATGGCGGAGTCATAGAGATAGAGCAGCGTTTTGCCCTGGGGCTGGACGCCCCGGGCGCGGCCGCCGGAATTGCCAACGGAGATTTCTCCGTCCACACCGCTGCCGCCGGTGGTCTCCAGCAGGGAATTGCGAATCACCACGGTGGCGGGCTCGGAGCCTTTGGCCGCGGCGGACAGGGGCCCGGCCACGGTGGAGCCGTCGGAGATGTCGGAATAGAGAGCGCTGCGGGCCGCGCCGGCGGCCAGCACCAGAACGCCGTTGAGATTGAGATAGGTATAGCCCTTGGCGGAGATGACCGGCGGGCAGGAATCCGCGCCCTGATCGTCGCCCAGGATGGCGGCGGAGTCAAAGCCGGCGATGCCGAGCGCGTTGAGCCATGCGGCAGCCTCGGGAGAGACGGGATAATCGTCCAGCGCGATATTGGTTCCCTCGCCGCCAACGGTGTAGAAAGCGCCGGCATCCTCGGCGAGGGCGGAATGGAGGAGGGCGGCCTCGGAGCTGTCCGAGGTGAACAGGAAGCCGGAAATGCCATCGGCAGCTTTGGCGCCGCCGGGGTAATAGGTCAGATCAAAGCCCTCTGTCTGCTCCTGGGAGGGATCCTCCCCCTCGTCGGTGATGACGATGGCGGCCTTGGGGCCGGTGTCCTCCACGGCCGCGGTATCCCCGGAGGCCTCCCCGGAGGCGAAGCCGGCAACGCCCAGGCTCATCACCAGCGCCACCGCCAGCAGGATGGAAAATAGCTTTTTCATAAAACGCGCGCTCCTTTTCGGATGGATTAGCTAAACATTTGTTTAACAAAATTATGATAGCATAGCGCCGCCGGTTTTACAAGGAAAAATGCCCGGCGGGCAAAGAGCGTACCGCGGCGCGGCAGGGCCAAGGCTTTTGCCCCGCAACAAAAAAGCAGCCCATGGACCCATGGGCTGCTTTTTGCGATATTTCAGAAGGGCCGTCCGCCGGGGCCGCCGCCCATGCCGGGGAAGCCGCCCCCCATGCCGCCAAAGCCGCCGCCGCCCACGGAGATGGAGTTTTTCTCCGCGAAATCAAGCTCCGTGACGGCGTCGCCGCAGGCGAGGGTATAGGTGTTGCCCAGCGTCATGCCGGGGTGGGAGATGATGATACAGGAGGCGTAATTTGGAAGCGTATAGCGCCAGAGCTCCGCGCCGGCGGCGTCATAAAGGCAGATGTCCGAGCCGGCCGCAACGGAGGTGTTTACAACCGCGATGCATTGCTCCGAGGTGGAGGAGGGCGTTTCCTGCATGGTGGAGGCGCCGCCGGCCAGCACCTCGCCGCCGCTGATGATGAAATTGCCAAAGCCGCTGTCGATGCCGTTTTCCAAGAAAGTGCCGGGGGTGGACACGGTGAGATGGCCGCCGGTGATATAGGCGCTGCCGTTGGAATCCACGCCGTCGCCCATGTTGCCGCCGGTGCTGTATACGACAAAATCGGAGCTGCCGCCGGACTGCCAGAAATAGGTGTAGTCATAGCCGCTGACGGAGTCTATGCCGCCGCCCCATTCGGAGCCGTTGGCGTTTATGCAGTCGTTCACGGCATAGATGCGGACGGCTCCGCCGTGAATCTCGATGGCAAAGGCCTCCAGCCCCTCAAAGCAGTCGCTCACGGCGATGCTGCCGCCGCTGATGACCAGCATATCGTCGGAATGGATGGCGTCGTCGCTGGAGCAGATGGACAGCTCGCCCCCCGCAACGGTGCAGAGCCGGGCGCAATGGAGGCTGTCATCAGCGGTGCTCAGGCGGATAACGCCGCCGGAGACGGTGATGTCCCCATCGCTTTTGAGCCCCTTTGCGCTGATGTCATCGCTCTGGGCGGAGGCGCTTTGCCCCCAGCCTCTGGGGGCAAACATATCCCCGCCGCTGTGGTTCATGGCGTTTCCGCCGCCGCCCCCGGTGGTGACGGAGAGCTCGCCGCCGCTGACCGTGAGCGCGGACTGGGCCTGCAGGCCGTCCCCGGTGCTGACGATATTCAGCGCGCCGCCGGAAATTTCGATGGCGCCGGAGGTGACGCGGCCATCCTCGGCCTGAAGACCGTCGCCCCCGGCGGAGACGGTGATATTGCCGCCGGTGATTGCCAGAGGGCCGGCGGATTTGAGACCGTGATTCGCCGCGTAAATATGGAGCTCGCCGCCGGCGACGGTGAGCCCGGCCTTGGCGAGGATGGCGTTATTGCCGCCGGCCTTCACGGTTAAAACGCCCTCGCCCCCGATGGTGAGGGGGGCCTTGGAGCGAATCACGGCCGAGGCGGATTCATCCGGCTCCAGCGCGCCGTCCAGCAGGACGTTGATGCCGCCGGGGGCCAGGGTCAGGGTCACGGGGTCCCGGGACTGAATGGAGAGGCACTCTTCGCCCTGGAGGGAGACCCCCGCAAGAATCAGCTCCACCTCGCCGTCCGCATCCACAATCAGGCGGCCGGCAAGTCGGCCGGAGAGCCGGTAGACCCCGGCGCTGGCGATGGTGACAGCTGCGCCGTCAGCGGAGAAGAAAACCCCCTCTGGCGCGGTCTCCGGCGCGGAGAGGTCCACGGGGACGCCGGCATAGTCGGCGGCCGGAACGGCTGCGCCGGCGGCCAGCGCCGCGCTGCCCGCCAGGACCGCCGCGGCGGCCAGCAGGAGGCAGAAAATACGTTTGCAAATACTCATCATGCTCCAAATATAAAGCAATGTTTATCTATTGTCAATGAATTTGGGGATTGTATTTCCGGCTGGATTTAGTATAATAATGATAAAGACCTTGCAATACTTTTATTGCACACACGCTTGCCAGAAGGAAAGGAGATCACTATGAAGCCCACCAGAGTTTTCGCGTTGGTCATGGCTATTTGCATGATCCTGTCCCTCAGCGTTTTCGCATCCGATATGCCGGACACCTCCCAGGGCGGCGCGGCAACGGATCGCCCCCCCGATAACTCCACCAAGGCGGTGGATATTCTGGGAGAGCAGGCCGCCGTTTATATCGCCTATACCGACAGCGGCTATACCTTGGCAGAGAATATTACTGACGCCTATGAGGTTGAATTCCAAAACGAGCTGACCGCTCCCGCCTCCGGCGAGCCCTATGTGATGGACGGCGTGAAGATCATCGGCAGCCGCATGGACTGGAACGAGGAAACCGAAGCCGGAAACTCCAACCTCATCATCAACGCGCTCACCGACGAGACTACCACCTTCGTCCTGGGCGGCGCGGCGGACTACTATGAAGCGCCTGACGGCGAGATGTATAACTCCCTTTTGATTTCCACGGTGGATGAAAGCGAGGCGGGCCCCGATTCCGCGGTGGAAACGGCCCGGGGCGTGAACCTGGCCTTTAACGGCAAATCCATCAAGATTACCAACACCTATATGGACGGCGACGGCACCGGCCGGCCCACCATCCATATCCCCTCCAAGACCCGGGATAAAAACGCCACCCAGCTGCCTGATCTGATTGTGGAGGACAGCTATATCCATAACGCCACCACCCGCGCCATGCTGCTCATGGGCGGCGATGTGTGGTTTTTAAACTCCAAGGGCTATACGAACGCCTGGGGTGCCTTGAGCTATGACAATACCTCCACCACCATGTATGTGGTCAATTCCGATGTGCAGAACATCGGCGCGGGCGGCTATGCCATCTATGACGCGGCGGGCTGCACCGCCTTTGTCTATGGCAGCAAGGTTCTGGGCGGCAACGTGGGCATCACCGTCTGCCGGAACGCCACCCTCACCGTGGACGCGCTTTCTGCGGCCGATGATACGGCTACCGCGCCCTATACCGGTGCGGCGGACCTCCTTGCCCCGGCGGCAACCGAGGACGGGCGCACAATCATCGTGGCCCACGATCAGCCCATTATGATGCACGCCGATATGTCCGGCGCGGATTCCCAGGCCACGGCCTATATCCGCGGAGCTTATATCTCCACGCTGGATGAGGATCTGGTCTTTGCCGACGGCACGGACTATGCCGACTGGGCCTCCGCCTCCACCGGGACCAGCGCGCTGGCCAGCGAATATCAGTCCGGCGCGGTTGCCACGCTGAAAAGCCACAATGGCCTGATTGTGTTTGACGACTGCGAGCTATACAGCCGCAAGGGAATCCTGGTTCACTCCCAGTTTGTTTATGACTCCATGGCCTCCGGCATTTATCCCCAGGACGGCGCGGAATATGTGGGCGACTCCGTCACTTTCCGCAACATGAGCGCCGAGGGCGATATTCTCCATGAGGACTATATGCGCAAGATGGATCTCGCGCTGGAGAACGCCCAGCTCACCGGCGCGGTGGTGGGCACCACGCTGACCGCCTGGAATAATTACTGGACCGAGCAGGTGGCGGCCCTGCCCGCCGAGGAGCTCACCGATGCCTCCGGCGAGATGGCGGAGCTGTCCGATGCGCTGAAGTCCTTTATCTATAACGACACCTATGAGACCCTGTGGGGCGTTCGCATGACCATGGATAAGGATTCCGTATGGACCGTCACCGGCGATTCCAATCTGTTCAGCTTTACCATGGAGGAGGGCGCCGCGGTGCAGGCCCCGGCGGGCAAGAGCCTTGCCATCTATGTGGACTGCGCCATGTCTAACGGGCTGGAGGCCTATGATATCTCCGCCGGCACCAGAATTGAGGCCTTTGAGCCCGGCGTGGCTTATAGCGGCGTTGTGATTCTGGTAGAGGACGGCGCTGCCGCCGCCGAGGGCTCCCGCCTTGTGGTCAACGAGGCGCTTCTGGAGAGCCTCGGCGTGGAGACCTCCGCGGAGGACGGCGCATACAGCATCGCCCTGGGCGGCATTCTGGAGAGCCTTGGGGCCGCCGTCAGCTATGACGAGGCCACCGGCGTTTTGACCATCGTGGATGAAAGCGGTATGGTGAGCGCGCTGATGGGGCTTGAAAACTAATCTGTGAAGCGATTTTCTCGGGATACCCCGCCCCTCTGGGGGCGGGCGTCCCGCTTGGCAAAACCGTGAGGCTGTCTCGCGGTTTTGCAATATTATCCCGGCGGGCTGTCCGGATGTGAAGGAAGAACCAGACGTTTTATGAGCAAACGAACGTATACATTTTTAATCTGCGCGGCGATTGTGCTTGCTTTTGGCTGCCATCAGGCGCTGGCGGAGGCGGCGGAACCGGCGGAACCGGCCTCTACCGCGGCGGCGGAAATATCCCTCTCCATCCGGGAGCAGGATGCTCACCCCGCTTTGATGACGGTGAACAGCGCCGGCTGTTTTCAGCCCTTTTCCCCGGCGACAACGGAGGATATATGCGCGGGGCTGTATCCCATGCTGGGCGGGCTGAACCAGGCCAGCGCCCGGGGAGAGGGTCTGGGCCGCACGCTGTGGGGCGGCAATTTCCGGGCGGCGGCGCTGCTGTATAACGCGGGCATTCTCGCGCAGGGGCAAACGGTACGGCCGGGAGATACGCTGAAGCGCGGCGCGCTGGCAGAGCTGCTGGAGCGGCTGGCAAGCCGCCTTTCCGGCGGGGAGGCCGAAAGAGCCGCCCTGCTGGCGGAGGAGGTGCGCTCCGGCGCAACCAGCCAGGACGGCGTCTTGGAGCCGGAGGCGGCTGTTACCCGGGCGGAGCTTGCGGTGGTGCTGGAGCGGCTGGCGGCCCGGGAGCCAGAGGAGGCGGCGCTGCTGCTGGGAGAATATGTGCCGGTGGATGTGGAGCGGGACAGTGACGCCTGGCTCTATATCGCTGACGCGGTCACAGAGGGAGCGCCGGAAACGCCGACCAGCGGGACCTATCGCGCCTATGGGGCGCTGTATGCCGTGGATGAAGACGGCCAGCTTCTCCGGGACGTGGATTACGGCGTATGGAGCTTTGACGCCGACGGCCGGTATACCACCGGAGAGGAGACGCTGGACGCATATATTGCCAAGGCGCTGGAGGATTGCGAGGCGGATGAGCTGTCCGCGGAGGATGCGCTGGAGGAGCTCTATCTCTATGTGAAATACAACTACGAATATCTCGTGACCCCGGAGGATACGGAGCCGGAAGCGCCGGGGGCCACCGGCTGGGAAAACACGCGGGCCCTGCGCTTTTTCCAAAATGGAGGCGGCACCTGCTATGGCTTCGCGGCGGCCTTTGGCCTTTTGGCCCGGGCCATGGGAGAGGAGGCCTATATCGTTTCCGCCCAGGTGAACGAATACTATGCGCCCCATGGCTTTGTGGTCATCCCCGAGGATGGCGTTAACTGGATTTACGATGTGGAGATGGAGGCGACCCGCATGGAGCGGCATTCGGATTTGGAGCTTTTCCACATCGAAAACTTCTCTGTATACAGCTACTGGTACACCCCGGACTGGTAAAAAAACCATGACAGAGGTTTATGTGTTTGACCGGGGCGAGGGCGAGCTGCCCCCGGAGCTTTTGCGGCATTTGCCGCGCTGGCGGCGGGAAAAAGGGGAGCGCCTGCGCCGCCCGGAGGCCCGGCAGGAGAGCTTGAGCGCCGGAATTATTCTGGGCTATGCCATGGAAAAGCGGGGCATCGCGCCGGAGGAGCCGGTGACCTGGCGCCCGGCGGGAAAGCCGGTTTTTGCAAACCGGGCGGAGTGGTTCAGCCTCTCCCATTCCGGCCGATACGCCATGTGCGCCCTGGGCGAAAGCGCCGTGGGCGCGGATGTGCAGGAGATGCGCCGGGTGAAGCTATCCATAGCCCGGCGGTTTCACCCCCGGGAGCAGGCCTGGCTGGAACAGCTGTCCCCGGAGGAGCGGCCAGAGGCGTTTTTTCGTCTCTGGGCGAGAAAAGAGGCCTGGGTTAAGGCCGTGAGCGATGAAAAAATGCGCGCTCTGTCAGAGGTGGATGTGATCCACCCTCTGCCGGAGTATCAATTCCGCGATTATGCGCTTCCCTTTGGCTATCGGGCGGCGGTATGCGCCCGGGGGGAGCTGCCCCCGGCGCCGATCCTGGTAACGCGGGAGCGGCTTTTGGAGCTCTGGCGCTGAAGGGCCGGCAATGCATAAAATAAAAAGGAGAGAAGCTACCATGAAAAAACTCATCTGTCTCGTACTGACACTGTGCGTGATGCTGACGCTGTGCGTTGGCTGCTCCAGCGCGGCGGCGGCCCCGGCCGCCGGGGAGGGCGCGGCTCCGGCAGAGCCCGCCCCCGCAGGCGAAGCTACCGGCGCGGCCTCGGCAGACCCCGGCGCCGGCCCCGGCGGAAATCAGCCCCCGGACGGCAGCACCCCCACCGTGGCGGTGAACACCGACCTTTCCGGCGCGGACATCGTTTTGGTGGACTGGAAATATGCCCCGGAGCAAAAGGCGATGGATTTGACAGGCCTGTATACCGGGGAGGACTTCGGCGAGAGCATGGGCGATAAGTCCGTGGCCGCCGGGGAGAGCTGGACGGTGGAGAAAAACTGCGCTGTGGACCGCCTGGAGATTGCGGCCGGAGCCACGGTAGAGGCGGCCTTCCCCGTGATTGTGAAGTTTTCCGAGAGCGACACCGTGGAAAACGGCCAGATCATCGGAAATGTGCAGTTTATGAGCGATTATGACGAGGTGGCGGCCATTGTCCATACCAACGACACCCACGGCTTTCTGGACAGCGAGCCCTATGTGAAAGGCCTCACCGACCAGCTGGAGCAGTCCGGGCTGTACAGTCTTGTGACGGCGGTCAGCGGCGGCGATGTGTATGCCGGCGGCTATGCGGCGGCCCATGTGTACGAGGGCGAATATATCCCCTATGTGATGAAGGACGTATATGACTTCATGACCTGGGGCAATAACGATGCGGGGCTCACGGATCAGGGCATCGGCACCTATTTCCTGGCGGCGCTGGGCAATGCCTGCGGCCTGACCACGCTGGTGGCCAATCAGGCGGCCTCGGAAACGCTGGATCTGGTGGGCTATGCCGCGGGCTATGAGCCCACTGTGGGCGCGGAGAATTTCGCGGATATGTATGCCGAGATTCTCTCGCTGAACGCGGACGGAACGATTGATTACAGCGAAGCGGCGCTGGCCGATTACGCCCGCCAGGCCGGGGAATATATTCTGGATGACGGGGCGCTGCTGGAAACGTTAAACGGCACGAAAATCGGTCTGTTTGGAGAATCCACCCAGGGCGGCTCGCTGACGGACGCCTATTTCAGCGGCGGCTTCTCCACCACAAAGGTGGCCCAGGCCTGCGCCGATGCGCTCCGCGCGGCGGGGGCGGAGGCCGTGGTTATGCTCTGCCACACCGGCTGGTTCTCCCCCGATTCCGCCGAGACCAGCTCTAACGATACCAATACCGCCCAGGTGGCGAAAAATACCACGGGCATTGACGCGATTATCGACGCCCACACCCACTCCGTCATCAATGACGGCGAGGGGCACCTGTTTTCCGAGCTGGCGGATGCCACCATTGTGAACCAGGCCAACTGCAAGGGCGAGGCCATTGGCGTTTTGTATCTGTATCTCAAGGACGGTGCGGTGGTGGCCAAGGACTGCGTGAATCTTGTTCCGGATGAAAGCGGCGCGTATGCGGGCATTTTGCCCGATGCCGAAGTGCAGGCGGCGGTGGATCGCTGCCACGATAATCTGGATGCGGATGGCTATACCACCGTTTATGCCACAACGGAGTATTTCCTCAATGGCGAGCGCATCAGCACCGGCGATGTGGGCGGCGGCGTTCGGGCCAATGAGACGAATCTGGGCGATTTGGTGGCCGACGGCATCCTGTGGGTGGCCCAGAAATACTGGACGGGCGACCCCATCTCCATCGCGCTGTATCCCGGGTTCTGGGTCCGGTCTTCTGTGGCGGCGGGGGATATCACGCTGGTGGACGCTATGAGCGTTTTTGCTAACCCGCTCAAGATTTATTACGCCGAATATACCGCGGCGGAGCTTGTCAGCCAGATGACCACCTCCTGCGCCAAGCTGGGCAGCGAGAATAACAATATGTATCAGGTGGCGGGGCTCTCCTGCACCTATGATCCGGCCACCCACGCCGTGGTTACGCTGGCGGTGGGCGATGAGCTCATCTATGATCACGGCGAATATCTGGTGGGCGAGGATTGGACCGTGGGCTGCGCGGCCGAGGTTGGCGGCGGCAACATGGATATTCCCGAGGGCACCGAAATTGTCCCCTCCAACGCCGATATGGCGCGGCTGTGGTGCGAGTTTCTTGCCAGCGGTGAATATACAATTTATCCCGATGAGCTCTGCCCCGCCGGGCGCGTTATCCCCGCGGCCTGACCGCGGCTTCAAGCATAGCAAAAGACCTCCCAAGCGGGAGGTCTTTTGCTATGCCTGGCTTTTGCTTCAGGCGAGCTTTCCGGTCATGAGCCGCTTCAGCATACTGTGGGGGTCGGCGCGGCGGTATATGATATCGCTCACGGCCTGGGTGATGGGCATACGCACATGATAGCGCTGGGAGAGCTCCATGGCGGCATCCAGCGCGTAGACGCCCTCCACCACCATGCCGACCTTGGCGGCGGCCTCCTCCAGAGAATAGCCCTGCCCCAGCAGCAGGCCGGCGTTTCGGTTGCGGCTGTGGGCGCTGGAGCAGGTGACGATGAGGTCGCCCATGCCGGCCAGCCCCTCAAAGGTGCTGTCCCGGCAGTTTAGCGCCTGGCCAAGCCGCTTCATTTCGGCCATGCCCCGGGTGATGAGGGCGGCCAGGGCGTTATCCCCGCAGCCCAGGCCCCGGGCAATGCCGGCGGCGATGGCGACGATATTTTTGAAAGCGCCGCAGAGCTCCACGCCCAGTAAATCGTCCGAGGGGTACATCCGCATATTGGGCCCGGAAAACACCTCGCAGATGCGCTTTGCGGTGGCCATATCCGCCGCGGCGGCCACCATGGCGGTGGGCATATCCAGGCTGACCTCTTCGGCATGGGTGGGGCCGCTGATAGCGCCGATGCATAGGGGGCAGGGGGCGAGCGCGTCTTCGATGACCTGGCTCATAGTATACAGAGAGTCGGCCTCGATGCCCTTGGCGGCGGTGACGATGAGCTGGCCGGGGCGAATCCAGGGGGCCGCGGCCGCTGCCGTTGCGCGGATATATTGGGAGGCGGTGGCGAAAAGGAGAAGCTCCGCGCTGCTGCAGGCGGCAGAAAGCTCCGCAGTATAGGCGATGCCCTCGGGCAGCGTGGCCCCGGGAAGCTGGGGATGGCAACGCTGGGCCCGGAGCTGGGCGGCGTGCTCCGCGCTGGAGGACCAGAGCGTGAGGGCGTGGCCATTCATGGCGAGAAGCCGGGCCAGCGCACAGCCCCAGGTGCCGGCCCCGAGAATAGAAATATTCATACAGTTAGAAATCGGCGTGGGCTTCCAGCGCCAGGTCGATGAGCGTGTCCAGCAGCTTGCCGTAGGGAAGGCCGGAGGCCTCCCAGAGCTTGGGATACATACTGATGCTTGTAAAGCCGGGGAGGGTGTTGATTTCATTGAAAATGGGGATATCCCCCTCCGTCAGGAAGAAATCCACCCGGGCCAGCCCCTCGCAGTCCATGGCGGTATAGGCCGTGACGGCGGCGGCGCGGAGCCGCTCCTGGGCCAGAGGCGAGAGCTCGGCGGGGATCACGGTGCGGGAGGCGGCGTTTATGTATTTTGCCGCATAGTCATAAAATTCATTGGCGGAGAGCACTTCTCCCACCACGGAGGCTTTGGGCGCCAGATTGCCCAAAACGGCAACCTCCACCTCCCGGCCCACGAGGGCCTCCTCCACCAGAAGCCGCCGGTCATGCTTCCAGGCTTCCTCCATGGCGGCGGCCAGCTCGCTGACCTGCCGGACCTTGGTGACGCCCACGGAGGAGCCGGCGACGCAGGGCTTGACAAAAAGGGGATAGCGCCCGCCGAAATGGTCGTGAATGGCGGCCAGCGCCAGCGGGGCGTTTTGCCGGTAGGTGTGCTTTTCCAGAAGATAATAGTCCGCCTGGCGCACAGCGGTGCGCGCAATAACGGCCTTGGCTTTGGATTTGTCCATACAGGCGGCGGAGGAATATACGCCCGGACCCATATAGGGCAGGCCGGCCACCTCGCAAAGGCCCTGGATGGTGCCATCCTCGCCATAGCGCCCGTGGAGCACCGGCAAAACGCAGTCCACCCAAACAGCTTCCCAGGTATGGCCCTTTAGACAGAGCAGGCCATGATCCTCCCGGGAGGGGGATAGGATGGCCTTGCAGTTTCCGGGATGGGTCTCCCAGGCGCCGCTTTGAATATCCTCCGGCGCGGCCTCTGTGCGAAGCCAGCGGCCGTCTTTCGTGATGCCCACGAGGAGGATGGTATATTTGGTTTTGTCCAGCGCGGCATAGATCGAGCACAGGGAGCTGCGGGAGACCTCATGCTCCGAATTGGCGCCGCCGAAAAGAAGCAGAATTGTTTTCAAAGGGATGACCTCCTGTTGGCCCCTATGGGCGGATGCGGTCAGCATTTTTTGCGGGGATAGGCGAGCTTTAGTTTATCATATTATGCCGCGGGATGCAATTTTATTTCACCGCAGCGATAAAATCAGCCGCCCTGATATGGGGCGGCTGAAAGATTCCTGGTTTGCCAGGGGAAAGAGCATCAGCTGTAAATATAATAATACAGGTGGTCGTAATTTGCGTCCAGATCGGCCCGGAGCACCGCCATGCCATCAATCATGGCGTTAGTCCAGGTGCCGTCCGCGGGGATGCTGGTGCTGTAGATCTTGTAGTCAAAAATCTGGGTGGCCAGCGTGAGGAGATTCAAGCAGTCCTTCTGGTCCAGGTTGGTGGTGACGTATGGCAGGACAGAGTCCATCAGGGAGGCGGCTTCGCTGAGAGAGGCGCCTTTCAGGCCGGACCAGAGGGCGTTTAGCAGCTTGCGCTGGCGCTCCGTGCGGCCAAAGTCGTTATCCAGCTTACGGATGCGGCAATAGGCCAGCGCCTGTTCGCCGTTTAGATGATAGGTGCCGGAGCTGGAGCCGCAGCCGACGACCTGCGCCTCGGCGCTGCTTAAATCAATATCTACGCCGCCCAGAATATCAACGATATCAATGAAAGCATAAAAGTTTACCTCGGCGTAGTTATCAATGTCGATGCCGAAGTTCTGCTCAATGGTGCTGACGGTGAGGCTGGGGCCGCCCAGCGAATTGGCGGAATTCAGCCGGTGGGAGAAATAGCCGGGGATATAAACATACAAATCGCGGAGGAAAGAGGTCAGGATAATTTGCTGGTTGGCTTTGTTGACGGAGACGAGGAGCATGACGTCTGTGCGCTCGTTGATGTTATTAGAGCGGCTGTCATTACCGAGCAGAAGGATGTTATAAACATCATCGCTGCCCATCAACTCCTCCCGGAGGGCGTTGTCAGCCATTTCCTGCTCCAGCGCGGCGATTTCCTCCGGGGACAAAACCTCGGCGTCTTCCGCTTCCTCCTCTTCGCCTTCATCGAAAAGAAGGGCGTCCAGCTCCGCCGGAGAATAGGAGGGCGAGACATTGACATCAGTTTGAACATTCATGGAGCCATAGGCATAGCTGAAAACAAAATAGCCGGCCAGCACGAGAATAACCACCAGCCCCCCCAGAACGCCAAGAGCGATCCAGAGACGCTTGCTTTTTTTCTTTTGTTTGGGCGGCCGGGCAGCTTTGGCAGCGGGCTTGGAAGCGCTGCGGCTTGCGGGCGCCAGATGGGACCCGCTGGTATGTTTACCACTCATAAGCTTGGAAAACTCCTTTCAAGGCGAAATATAGTTTATGCCGCGAGGGCGGAAAATTTTCACACAAAAGCTTAAATATTATACCACAGATTTTATGGAGTTTCTACTAATTTTTATCAAAAGTTCTTAAAAAGTGCGAGATATGGGGGAAAATTCGCGCAAAAAACAGGGGTTTTGCCGGATTTATGGTGGAATTATGGCCGGATTTGCGGTATGCTGTTTTTGCGGCAGCGGCATTCAGCCAGGGGGCGGAGCGCTTTGCCGGAGGAAGGAGCGGGATATGATAAAAGCGATTCTTTGGGATGTGGACGGAACTCTTCTCAGCTTCAAAAAAGCGGAGCGCGCCGCCATGCAGAGCTGCTTTGACAGCTATGGGCTTGGTCAGTGCACGGAGGAGCAGCTCCGGCGGTATTCCGTTTTGAATCTGGATTATTGGAAGCGGCTGGAGCGGGGCGAAATCACCAAGGAGCGCCTGCTGGTGGAGCGGTTTGAGAAATTTTTTGCCGCCGAGGGCCTGCCGTGCGCCGACCCCGCGGGCTTTAACGCCGAATATCAGCTTCGCCTGGGGGACACCATCTGCTTTAACGACGACAGCTACCGCCTGGTGGAGAGCCTCCGGGGGCGCGTGGGCCAGTATGCCGTCACCAACGGCACCAGAGTGGCCCAGGACAGGAAGCTCCGCCGCTCCGGTCTTGATAAATTATTTGACGGTATTTTCATCTCCGACGCGGTGGGCTGCGAAAAGCCCGGCCTGGCGTTTTTTGACTATGTCTTTGCCCATATTCCCCCCTGGGGAAAAGAGGAAATCCTCATCGTGGGGGATTCGCTTACAAGCGATATCCGCGGCGGCAATAACGCCGGCATCCGCACCGGCTGGTATAACCCCGACGGGGAGGAAAATACCGCCGGCGTCCATGTGGACTATGAGCTCCGCGATTTGCGCGAGGTGCTGAAGCTGGTGGAGCGGGCTTGAGAGATATAAAACGCGAATATATAAGCGCGGGAGCGGCTGCCATGGCAGCCGCTCCCGCGCCGCGAAATGCGCTCACAGCACTTTATAGCCCTGGGCCTCCACGGCGGATTTCAGAACATCGTCCGGAATTTCCGCGTTTAGGGTGAGCACGGCGGTGCCGGCCGTATGGCTGACGGCGGCCGCGTCTACCTGGGGCAGCGCCTCCAGCGCGTTTTTCACATGGGCCTCGCAATGGGCGCACATCATGCCTTCGATATGCAGGGTCTTTTCCATGATGGGTTCCTCCTTTGGGGGCTCCGCCGGAGCGGGGCCGGATTTGAATGGCCGTTTTTTATCCCGGGCTGGAACGTGGAGCTTTGTCAGATTCAGCCGCAGGGCGTTGGATACCACGCAGAAGCTGGAAAGGCTCATGGCCGCGGCGGCAAACATGGGGTTGAGCTGCCAGCCCAGCGCGGCGATGAAAAGTCCGGCGGCCAGAGGGATGCCCAGCGCGTTATAGAAAAAGGCCCAGAACAGGTTTTGGCGGATGTTTCGCAGGGTGGCCCGGCTCAGGCGGACGGCGGCGGGAACATCCGTCATGCGGCTGTGCATCAAAACCACGTCCGCCGCGTCTATCGCCACATCCGTGCCCGCCCCGATGGCGATGCCGGTATCCGCGGCGGTGAGGGCGGGCGCATCGTTGATGCCGTCGCCCACCATGGCCACGGGGCCGTATCGGCGCAGGTCCCGGATGGCGGCGGCCTTATCCCCGGGGAGGAGGCCGGAAAGAACCTCATCCACGCCGGCCTCGGCGCCGATGGCCCGGGCGGTGCGCGCGTTGTCCCCGGTGAGCATTACCACGCGAAGCCCCATGGCCTTGAGCTGGGCGATGGCGGCTTTGGCATCGGGCCGGATGGCATCGGCCACGGCGATGAGCCCCAGAAACATGCCGTTTCTGGCGAAAAACAGGGGTGTTTTTCCCGCCTGGGCCAGCGCTTCGGCATCGGCCTCCGCCGGGGCGGGGAGGGGGGCACGCGCCTCTATAAAGGTCCGATTCCCGGCGGCAAGGGTATCGCCCCCCACCTGGGCGGTGAGCCCGCGGCCGGGCAGCGCCTGGAAATCCCGCACCTCCGGCAGGGAGAGCCCCGCTTCCCGGGCGCGGCGCGATATGGCCCGGGCCAGGGGATGCTCGCTGCGGCTCTCCGCCGCGGCGGCCAGCATAAGAAGCTCCTCCCCGGTGATGCCGGGGGCAGGGAGAATATCGGTCACCGCCGGGTCGCCGGTGGTGACGGTGCCGGTTTTGTCCAGCGCGGCCACGGCGGTTTTGCCCGCTTGCTCCAGCGCGGCGGCGGTTTTGAATAAAATGCCGTTTCGCGCGCCAACGCCGTTTCCAGCCATGATGGCCACAGGCGTGGCGAGGCCCAGGGCGCAGGGACAGCTGATGACCAGCACGGAGATGCCCCGCGCAAGGGCAAAGCCCACCGTTTGCCCGGCCAGCAGCCACCCCATCAGCGTGGCCGCGGCGATGGCCATGACCGCCGGCACGAATATGCCGGAGACTTTGTCCGCCGTTTTGGCGATGGGGGCTTTGGTGGCGGCGGCGTCCCGGACGAGACGGATGATCTGGGAGAGGGCGGTGTCCTCCCCCACCCGGGTGGCCCGGCAGATGAGCGCGCCGGACTGATTCACCGTGGCGGCGGAAACCGGATCGCCCGGGGCCTTATCCACCGGGATGCTCTCGCCGGTGAGGGCGGCCTCGTTCACGGCGCCGGCGCCCTCCAGCACGATGCCGTCCGCGGGGATGCTCCCGCCGGGCCGGACGAGAAAGCTGTCCCCCGGCTGCACCTGCGCGATGGGCACGGTGACCTCGGCGCCGTCCCGCAAAAGCACGGCGGTTTGGGGAGCGAGCTTTAGAAGAGCTTTCAGCGCGTCCGTGGTTTTTCCCTTGGAGCGGGCCTCCAGAAGCTTGCCCACGGTGATGAGGGCCAGAATCATGGCCGCGCCCTCAAAATACAGCTCATGGAGATACCGGGCGGCCAGCTCGCCATTTCCCGCAAGCTGGGCGGCGCCCATGGCGCCCAGGGTATAGGCGCTGTATATAAAAGAGGCGGCGGAGCCAAGGGCCACCAGCGTGTCCATATTGGGCGCGCGGTGGAAAAGCCCCCGGAAACCGCGAAGGAAGAAATGCCGGTTGATGACCATAACTGCGGCAGCCAGCACAAGCTGGAGCGCTCCTATGGCCAGGAAATTTTGGGCCAGCGCCGCGGGGAGGGGCCAGGCCCACATGGTATGGCCCATGGAAAGATACATCAGCGCCGCCAGAAAGCCCAAAGAGGCGATAAGCCGCCGCCGCAAAAGGGGCGTGTCCCGGTCGGCCAGGGGGTCGTCCCCGGCGGCGGAGCCGTCCATCAGGCTGGCCCCATAGCCGGCGGCCGCCACGGCGGCTATCACGGTCTGGGGCGGGGCGGAGCCCGCCACCCCCATGGAGTTTGTCAAAAGGCTCACCGCGCAGTCCGTCACGCCGGGAACGGCCCGCACCGCTCGCTCCACGCGGGCGCTGCAGGCGGCGCAGGTCATGCCGGTGACATTATACTGTTCCATAAGCGCCTCCGAAAATGCGGATTGGGTCTCCTTTTGGACTAGGGTTAGTATATTTTACCCCGGAAAAACTGTCAAGGGGAAGCCCCCGGGCATAGAATAGGCGGAGGGGAGGCAATGGGATGAAGATTTATGTATATGCCATCGCGCGGAATGAGGCGGCCTTCGCCCGCCGGTGGATGGAATCCATGCGCGAGGCGGACGGGGTATATGTGCTGGAGTGGGGCAGCGCCGATGGCACGGCGGAGCTTTTGCGCTCGCTGGGCGCGGAGGTGACCCGGGAGCCGGTGACGCCCTGGCGGTTTGACGCGGCGCGAAACCGCGCCATGGATCTGCCGCCGCGGGACGGGGACATACTGGTTTGCACGGATCTGGACGAGGTATTTCTCCCCGGCTGGCGCGCGCGGCTGGAAAAGGCCTGGCGGCCGGAGCATACCACCGCGCGGTATGAATATGTATGGAGCTTCCGCCCGGACGGGACGGACGGCGTGAAATTTTTCTATGAAAAAATCCACCGCCCGGGGATCTGCCGGTGGGTTCACCCGGTGCATGAAGTGCTGCGCTATGACAGACCGCAGGTTTATTGCGATGTGCCGGGCTTGCGGCTGGAGCATCATCCGGATCCCGCGAAAAGCCGGGCGGGCTATCTGCCCCTGCTGAAGTTGAGCGTGAGAGAGGAACCGGAAGATGACCGGAATTGCCACTATCTGGGCCGGGAGTATATGTTTCGCCGCCAATGGCGCAAGGCGATTGGAACGCTGGAGACCCATCTTCGGATGCCCGGGGCGGTATGGCGGCCGGAGCGGGCGGCCTCCATGCGGTATATCGCCCGGTGCCAGCAGGCGCTGGGGGAGGATGCGGCGGCGGAGCTGTGGCTTTTGCGGGCGGCGCAGGAGGCGCCGGAGCAGCGGGAGGCGCTGGTGGAGCTGGCCCAGCTTATGGCGGCGCAGGAGCGGTGGCCCCTTTGCGAGCGATACTGCCGGATGGCCCTTGCCATCCAAAACCGGGAGATGAGCTATATCACCGATGCGGAGGCCTGGGGCGCGCGGCCCTGGGATTTGCTGGGGCTGGCCTGCTGGTATGAGGGAAAGCGGGCGGAGGCGGCGCTATATGCCCGGCGGGCGCTGGCGCTGGAGCCGGGGGATGCCCGCCTGCGAAAAGACTGGGAATGGATGACCGGCGCGCCGGGCGGCGGGGCATGAAACCGCCCCCGGAATGCTATTTGCGCCCAAAGGCGCAGAAGCCGGGGCCAATGGGATCGGAGCCGAGATAGCGGATGGCGTTTGGGCCAAAGCGGCCGCGAATGCCGTCCACCGCCTGGTCCAGCCGGCGAAGCCCATCCCGCCGGGCATAGTCTGTGAACAAATCGGTCTGCTCCGGGGCCTCCGCTTCCAGGCCGGAGACCGCAAAGCCAAGCCCCCGCAGGGGCTGGGGCCAGCGGTGGCGCTGGCAAAACAGGGCCCAGGCGGCCTCAAAAAGCTCTCTGGTGATGTCGGTAGGGCGCGGAAGCTGGGCCTGGTGGCTTTGCCAGCGGAGCGTGTCCGCCTGGCGGAGGGAAACGGAGGCCTGCCGGGCCGTGAAGCCGCCCTTGCGAAGGCGGCCCGCCACCTCCTCCGCCAGCCGGAGCAGATACATCCGGGCGTCAGCATCGCCCAGAATATCCCGGGGCGGAGTGGTGCTGTTGGAGATGCTCTTGGGGGGCGGAAGCCTGTCCCAATAGCGGACGGGGGAATCGTCCAGCCCGTTGGCATAGCGGTGGAGCATCAGCCCGTTTTTACCCAGCCGGAGGCAGAGGGCGTCCGCATCCGCCATGGCCAGCTCGCCGATGGTGCGGATGCCAAGCGAGGCCAGCGCGCGGGTGGTGGCGGGGCCAACAAAAAGCAGCGCCGATACGGGCAGCGGCCACAGAAGCGCCCGGAAATTGCTCTTATTCAAAACGGTGACCGCGTCCGGCTTTTTATAGTCCGAGCCCAGCTTGGCAAAGGGCTTATTCCAGCTCACGCCAACGCTCACCGTTACGCCCAGCTCCTTTTTCATCCGCCGGCGGATTTCCTCGGCGGTAAGCCTGCCGTCCCGGTGGGCCACGCAGCCGGTGATATCCAGCCAGCTCTCATCCAGCCCAAAGGGCTCCTGCTGGTTTGTGAACTGGCCATAGATCCCGCAGGCCAGCCGGGAAATCTCCTCATAGCGGTCATAGTGGGGCGGCAAAATCACAAGCTCCGGGCAAAGCCGCCGGGCCTGCCACAGCGCCATCCCGGTTTTGACCCCCAGAGATTTGGCCTCCTCGCTTTTGGCGAGAATGATGCCGTGGCGCTCCGCCTCGCTCCCCGCAACCGCCACCGGCCGCCCCCGAAGCTCCGGCCGGGACAGCAGCTCCACGCTGACAAAGCAGCTGTTGATATCCGAATGTAAAATAACGCGCTCCATGGCTTTTATTATAAATCGCCCAAAAGGAGAAGTAAAGATAAATTTTTCTCCAAATACGAGAAAGTATTGCAAAAAAAGGGCGGATGCTATATACTGTGGCCAAAGGGAGCGTGAGGCACAATGTATGACAATATCGGCGAAAAAATCGCGGCGCTCCGCCGGGAGGCGGGGCTGTCCCAGCGGGAGCTGGCCCGGCGCGTGACCGAGCTTTCCGAGCCGATTTCGGATAAAGCTCTCTCCAAATGGGAGAAAGGCATGACGCTGCCCTCCGCCCGCCAGCTTTTGCTGGTATGCCAGGCGCTGGGGGTGGAGGATATTTCCGGCGTGTTCATGGGGGCGGGCCTTGCCCGCGGGCTGAATGCGGCGGGGCGGCGGAAGCTTGCGGAATATGCGGAGCTTTTGCGCCGGAGCGGGCTTTATGACCGGGCAGCAAAGCCGGGGCGGGCCATCCGGCTTTATACCGCGGCGGCCAGCGCCGGGCCCGGCCAGTTTCTGGATGACGGCGATTCCGAGATGATTTATGACGCCGGCGCCCCCGACGAGGCGGATTTTGCCGTTCGGGTCGCGGGGGACAGCATGGAGCCCCGCCTGCATGACGGGCAGATTGTCTATATCCGCCGGCAGGAGAGCCTTGCGCCGGGGGAGATCGGCCTGTTTTTCTGGGAGGGCAGCGCCTATATCAAAGAGCTGCGCCCGGGCCCGGCGGGCCCCGCGCTGCACAGTCTGAACCGCGCCTATGACGATATTGTCATCACCGAGCCGGAGAATCTGCGGAAATTCGGGCGGGTGCTGTAAAGGCGGCCGCGAAAGCCGAAGCCCATGC
>X279_Western_Grey_Kangaroo__coassemble_5_pt1 | contig 30566 bp, 27 predicted proteins | sample X279_Western_Grey_Kangaroo__metabat2_high_PE_001 | metagenome-assembled genome bin X279_Western_Grey_Kangaroo
CCGGCGCAACCCCCGACCCTGACACAAATCCTGATCCCGGCATAACCCCCAATCCTGTCATAACCCCCGACCCTGTTGTAACCCCCGACCCCGGCGCAAATCCCAACCCTGTCATAACCCCCGATCCCGGCGCAAACACGCCGCCCACACCCACGCCGGAACCCACGCCAGAACCCACGCCGGAGCCCACGCCAGAACCTGCGCCGGAACCCACGCCGGAACCTGCGCCGGAACCTGCGCCGGAACCCACGCCGGAACCTGAACCCGAACCCGAGGCGGAGCCTGCGCCCGAATCGGACAGCGCTGCAGCCGCGGCATAAGCCTTTCATAAACCTCTTGACGGAGACGAGCCATGGATGAATTAAAGCCGGTCATCGCCAGCAATCTCATCCGCCTGCGCCAGCAGGCGGGAATGACCCAGGCGGATCTTGGCAAAAAACTGAATTACTCCGATAAGGCCATCTCCAAGTGGGAGCGGGCTGAATCCCTGCCGGATGTTTATGTTCTCTCCTGCCTGGCCGCGCTTTACGGCGTAACGGTGGACGATATCCTCCGCCCCGCCGAAACCTGGGAGATCCGGGCGCAAAAGGAGGCCGCCGAAGCCCGCCGCTTCAGCGCCACGGTGGTATCCCTTGTGGCCGTTGCCGGCATCTGGACCACGGCCGTGACCATTTTCGTCATTTTATGGCTGGCGCTGGGCAGCGCCCAATGGCTGTGGCTGGTATTTACCACGGCCGTGCCCGTGTCTTTGATTGCCCTGCTGGTCTTTAACTCTCTCTGGAATCACGGGCGGGGGAATGTGCTTTTGGTGATGGCGCTGGTGGCAACGCTGATCGCGGCGATATACCTGTTTCTGCTGCCCTTTAACCCCTGGCAGCTATTCCTGATTCTGGCCCCGGCGGAGGTGCTGGTATTTTTCTCCTTCCGCATCCGCCACGGGCTGAAAACCCTGTTCAAAAAGCGCTCAAAGCATTGAAAACAGCGGAATCTACGGTTTGTAGATTCCGCTTTCTATTTGCGGTAGACCTGATTCCACGGGCTGTGGGTTGTATGCGGCGGCCTATATTCGGTACAATGCAGACATACAACCGACCAAGGAGGGCCTCCGCTTTATGTCTGACTATGTTTTGAGCTGCTGCTCCACCGCCGACCTCAATCCGGAGCATTTCAGGCGGCGGGATATCCAATATATCTGCTGTCACTATTATCTGGACGGCGCGGAATATACGGATGATCTTTTTACCACCGTATCGCCGGATACCTTTTACGGCGCCATGGCCAACGGCGCGGACGCCCGCACCTCCCAGGTGAATATCTCAGAGTATCTGGATTACTTCACCGCCATCCTGGCGCAGGGCAAGGACATCCTCCATGTGACCCTGTCCTCCGGGCTCTCCGGAACCTATACCTCGGCCATGAACGCCGCCGCCATCGCCCGGGAGCGATATCCGGAGCGGAAGCTCTATGTGGTGGATTCCCTGGGCGCCTCCTCCGGCTATGGCCTCCTCATGGACACGCTGGCCGACCTGCGGGACGGCGGCATGGCGCTGGACGAGCTTCGCGACTGGGCGGAGCAGATTCGGCTGCGGATTCACCACTGGTTTTTTTCTACAGACCTCACCTTCTATGTAAAAGGCGGGCGCATCTCCAAGGCGGCCGGCGTATTTGGCGGGCTTTTGAATATCTGCCCCCTGCTGAATATGAGCTTTGACGGCCGGCTTGTGCCCCGGGAAAAGATTCGCACCAAGAAAAAGGTCATCTCCGCCATCGTGGACAAAATGGCGCTCCTGGCCGATGACGGCCCCGCATACAGCGGCAAATGCTATATCTGCCATTCCGCCTGCCGGGAGGACGCGGAAACCGTGGCCGCCCTGGTCCGGGAGCGCTTTGCCCGGCTATCCGGCGATGTGCAAATCTATAACATCGGCCCCACCATCGGCAGCCACTCCGGGCCGGGCACCGCGGCCCTGTTTTTCTTCGGCAGGGAGCGCGCGGATTGATCTTCGCCGCCCACCGGCGGCCGGAGCACTTGGCTCCGGCCGCTTTTTCTTGACACCGCCGCGGGAAAAGGGTATATTGTTAGAGCGTTTAGCCGGGTGTTGCGCAGCTGGTAGCGCGCCTGCTTTGGGAGCAGGAGGCCGCAGGTTCGAATCCTGTCACTCGGACCATAGCGAGAGGTCATATAGGATTGAAAACAGCCTATATGACCTCTCGTCTTTTTTATTCCTTTATGGCGGCCCGGCGGCAATTTCCCGGGAAAAAGCGCGGTGGCTTTGATTGGGCAAAGCCACCGCGCTGAAGTTTATGCGCCGTCACAGCTCGTTGATGGTCTCTGTGACCGTTATATTGCGTATTCTCTTGGCCGGAGCATAGGCCGCCACCGCCGCCGCAAAGATAACAAAGGCAAGAATAAGCGCGATGGAGAGCGCGGGCAACCGCCACACTGCATAGGGAAAATGCCCGGTAATCAGATAATCATACAAAAGCTTGCTCACCGGCAGCCCCACGCCGCAGCCAATCACGCCGCCGGAAATTGCATAGGTAAACGCCTCCGCGGAAATCATTTTTGTAACCTGGCACTCATCCATGCCAACGGCTCTCATGGCTCCATACTGCCGGATTTTTGCCGATACGCTCATGGAGATGCTGTTTACAATATTCAGCACCGCCACCAGCGCGATAATCCCCAAAAAGCTGTATACGCAGATGATAAACGCCAAATAGGTGCCCGCCGTTTGGTACTCCCGCTCGTCGGACAGGGTGCAGCCGGCGCTTTCCGCCGCGTTTCGGATGGCGGCAACGTCTGCATCCGTGGCGTCCGCGGTTGTCTGCACCATCAGAAGCGCATAGTCCGCCTCCCCGGTGAGGCGGATAAACGTCTCGCCGGAGGTAATCAGGGTGAGCTTTCCCCCGGTAAGCCCGTCCGCGCTGAAGGGGTCGTTATTCAGCAGTCCGGCAATTTCCAGCTCCTCATTTCCAACGAGAATTTTATCGCCAATCTTCCATGGGCTCTCCTGATCCCAGGTCGCCAAAACATATTTGCTGTCGCCATAAACCTTTGCCAGGTCGCTGCCGCGGCGAAGGGCTCTGTCCTTTTTCAGGCAATCTAAATCAAAATCGTCAAAGGAGATCAGGTCAATGGCGCCGGAAAGCGCGGCTTCCCCCGTCAGCTCCGCGGGAACATCAAAGCTGCTCCTGCGGCCATACACCCGCTCTACCCCCGTCATCTCGCGGATGCTTTGCGCCAGAGCCGCGTCAACCAGCTCCGATTCGCTGCCGCTTCTGATGTCAAGGTCGGAAATGGCGGCGGATTGGGGCATCAAGCAGTCCACAAGATCAATCATAACGGAAAAGCTGAAAAAAAGCACAATGCTAAGCGCGAACGACCCGGTCATCAATATCATGTTTTTCTTTTTTGAAACCGCGTGGTGGACGCCCAAAGCCGTTTCAATCTTCAGTCCGCCCGTTTTGACGGGGCGATATTTCGCATCGAAATTTCCCGAAACCGCCGTGACGGGAGATACCTTCGCGGCCTGCTTTGCCGGAGCGCTGGCCGCCAGCAGCACCGTTACAACCCCAATCACAATCCCGCTGACAATTCCGATGACGCTAATGCCAAACAGCGGGATATTGGAAAATTCTTCTCCCACAAAAAAGCGCAGCACCGCGCACAGGCCCCAGCATACGGCGATGCCGAGCACAAGCCCGATGGGGACGGCCGTCCTGCACCAATGCAGGGCCTCCAGGCGCACAAAGCGGATAATCTGCGGCCTGCTCATGCCGATGCAGCGCATCATGCCAAAGAATTTTGTTCTTTGGGCAACGCTGCTGTTGATGCTGCTGGAAATCATCATTACGCTCGCCAAAAGGACGAGAAAGGCCAGCACCGCGGCCACCACCAGCATATTCCGCCCCATGGTGCTTGCAAACAGGGTTTGGACGGAAAAATTGCTGTGCTTTTCGCCAAGCCTTGTCAGCTCCATCCGCAGGTCCATTTCCGCCATGCTGAAAACGGTGGTTACCATGAAAACGGCGAAAATGATGCATAGCAGCGTCATCCGGTTTTGCCGCCGATGCACTTTGGCGGAAATGGGGATTAAGCTCAAATAGCTTTTCACTCGCGGCACCTCCCAAAATCGGTCAGCACCCCGTCCGATACCTGCAAAATCCTATCCGCCGCCTGCGCAACGCTCCGGCTATGGCTAATCAGGATGATGGTCTGCTCATATTTTTTGGACGCCTCTTTCAGCAGCGCAATCACTTCGCCGGTGTTTTTCGTATCCAGGTTTCCCGTTGGCTCGTCCGCCAGAATCAGCGAGGGCCGGGTGATCAGCGCGCGCCCAATCGCCACGCGCTGCTGCTGCCCGCCGGAGAGCTGGCTGGGCAGATGGTGGCGGCGCTCCTGCAGCTTCAAAACGGCCAGCAGCTCTTCCAAATACTTTTTGTTTGGCTTTCGATAGTCCAGCAGTAGGGGAAAAATAATGTTCTGCTCCACGGTCAGCTCCGGGATCAGATTGAATGACTGGAAAATAAAGCCGATATTCCTCCGCCGGAAAACCGTAAGCGCCCGATCCCTCATGGAGAAAATATCCTTGCCGTCAATATAAACCTTGCCGGAGGTGGGCGTGTCGAGCGCGCCAAGCATATTCAAAAGCGTGCTTTTTCCGGAGCCGGACTCTCCAACAATCGCAACAAATTCCCCCTTGGGCACGGAGAAGCTGGCGCCCTTTAAGGCGTGAACGGCCGTGTCGCCGGCGCCGTAGGTTTTGGATAACGACTGAACTTCCAATAAATCCATAGCAAGCATACCCCTTTTCTCGTTTTGTGCCCCAAGTGTACCGCGCCTATCTTACCCGGATATTACTGCAAGACTACAATTTTGTAGGAATAAAAAAGCTGATGGTGAAAAGCGTGCCCTCGCCCAAGGCGCTGTCCACCTCTACCGTGCCGTTATGGGCCTCGATGATTGCCTTTGCAAGCGGCAGCCCAAGGCCAAGGCCCTGAACCTCCTGGGAAAAGCGGCTCCGGTAAAACCGCTTGAAAATATGGTGCAAATCCTCCGGATGAATGCCGCTGCCGGTGTCCTTTATTTTAATATGGATCATCGACGCAAGCTGATACCACTCCACTTGGATGGAATCGCCCTCTTTTGTGTGGTCAAAAGCGTTTTTAATAATATTGCTGATTGCCTCCGTCAGCCAGTCCCGGTCGCAGGAAAGCAGGATATGCTCATCCCCGGCCAGCGAAAAGAGCTTCCGCTCTATTTTGGCCCGATAAGAAAAATGAAGCTCGATGTCATGCATCATATCGGCCAGGTTTTGCTCGGCCCTTTCCATCCCCATGGCGCCCGCGTCCAGCCGGGTGATCTTCAAAAGATTTTGCACCAGCGTTTCAATCCGGTCAAGCTCCTGCTCGGACAAATCGGCAAACTCCCGGATCTCCGGAATATTCTCCGCTTCGCTTTGCAGCAGCCCATTATAGATATTCAGCGCGGCCAACGGCGTTTTTAGCTGATGGGAAATATCCGATATGGTGGTCTTCAAAAAATCCTTATCCCGAAGCTCGTTTGCGGCGTGGGCGTTTAATATCGCCGCCATGGTATTAACCGCATGGAACAGGCGGTATAGCTCCCCCTCATCATCGCAATCCAGGCGGGCTTCCGTGTCGCCGTCCAAATAGGCCTCGATCCGGTCTATCGCCTCTTCCGTGATTTGCTGCCGCCGGAGCAAATAGCGAAAAAACACCGCCAGCACGCCCGCCGCCAAAAGCAGGAATAAAAGCCCCAGCGCCCATGACAGCCTTCGGCAGCCCGCCCATATCACCAGCTCGGAAAGCGCCCCAAAAACCGCGAAAAGCGCAATGGCGGCGCAGATAAATTTTTTGTTGTCTTTACTCACAAGCAGTCTCATAACATACCTCAACGAATCACGTTCCATTTATAGCCCATGCGCCGGACGGTGAGAATCATCTGCGGCTCGCTGGGGTTATCCTCCACCTTGATCCGCAGCCGCCGGATATATACGGTGAGGGAACTGTTATCAATATAATTGCCGTCGCAATCCCATAGCTTATCCAGAATCTGCTCTTTGGACAATACCGCGTTGGGGTTTTGCATGAATAAGCACAGCAGCTTATATTCCGCCGCGGTCAAATCCAGAAGCTCGCCGTTTTTATAGGCCTGCCCCTGCACCAGCATCACATGCACCCCGTTGGAGCGCAATTCCGTTTCGGTGGCGCTGAAATCCTTGGAGCGGCGGAGGAGCGCATTGATCCGCGAAATCAAAACCCCCAGCTTAAAGGGTTTTGTGATGTAATCATCGCCGCCAATGTCCAGGCCCATAATAATGCTCGTTTCCTCGTCCGAGGCCGTCAAAAAGATAATGGGAACCTTGGAGCTTTGCCGAACCGCTTGGCAAAAATCAAAGCCCGAGCCATCCGGCAAGGAGACATCCAAAATCAATAAATCGTATTTTCCCTCGGCCCAGGTCTGCTTTGCCTGATGAACCGTTCTGGCAATGTCCGCCTCGTAGCCCTGCTTTTTAAACGCAAAGGTAAGCCCGTTTATCAAGCTCAAATCATCCTCCAGCAGCAGTATTCTACTCATGCCTGTTCTCCTTTCGCCGCGCATCGGCCGGCTTTTCCGCGTTTTGCGGGATCAGCCACATATAGCCAAGTCTTGAAGCGCCGGGAATACGATTTCCGGCGCAAAGCACCTGCACCCGTCTTTCAGAAAGCCCCCACTTTTTTGCGGCCTTGGGGCAAGTCATATATTCCATCTGTCGCCCATCCCTTCTTCATCGCCTGTTGTTTCCATTATAGTCGTTTAGCCGAATAATATCAATCGGCTAAATCGCGAAGCCCCGGCAATATTAAATCAGGGCCGCCCGATTCCCGGACGGCCCTGATTGGTTCAGGTATTTTTTCGAAAAATCAAAAATTTGGATACGAGATAATTGAGCACGATTACCACCACGGTGACCACCACATTGGCCGCGAAGCCCTCCACGCCGAACCAGGCGGCGTCCAGCCCCGCCTTCATCAGCAGGGGCAGCCCCACAACCTCCACCACGCCTGTGGCAACGCGGCTGGCAAAAAACTCCCCGCTCTCCCGCAAAAGCGTTTTTCCGTCCGTCGCCCGGGAGCGAAATACCCAGAGCTTATTGGTGACGAAAGCAAAGGCCACGGCGCAAACCCAGCTGGCGATTTTGCCGGGCACAAGCGGCAGCGCCAGCGCGCCCACAAAAAGCCCATAGGTCGCCCAGCTCACCAGCGTGGTGCAGCCGCCGAAAAAGATGTAGTATATGATTTCCCGGTATTTATCGTATAATACCAAAAGCTTTTTCATATACGCTTATTCTTCAAGATATACCGCATGGACAATCTCATCCTGCTCGGTCCGCAGGGTCCACACATAAAAGCCGTCATAATAGAGCATTCCGTCCTCGGCGCCGTCCTCCAGGCAGGACACGGCATACTGGCTGTCGGTCGGCTCGCCAATCGCCTCATAAAGCGCGTTCACAGGCTCGCCCACCAGCTCCTGGGCCTGGGCAAAGCTCTCCTCGTCCACAACGGAGGCATCCGTCACGGAGGCGGGTGGCTCTATGGCCGCCAGCGCCGCCGCGTCGCTTTCGGAGGCGGCCATCAGCGCCTCCACCGGCACTTCCGTTTCCTCCGCCGGCGCAGGATCGTCCGCGTTCAGCGCGCCGCAGGCGGCCGCGCTCATCATAAGCCCCAGCAAAAGCAGCAGGGCGATTGTTTTTTTCATAAAAATATCCTCCTCCCAGAGTTTCCCGCCGCCGCCCCAGGGACGGCCGCGGCTATTATCATACCATACTTTTATTGAATTTGGAATATGCTGATGCCGCCAGAATCATAAATCTGCGGATAATTCGCCGCGAAATAGTCATAGTTCACGTCATACTTTGCGTATTCGTTGCCGCCGATATACACATAATCCACGCCCAGCTCCGCCGCCCCGCGCTCAAAGTCCGGGCCGCCCCGATACATCTCCGCCACCTGGGCCTCCCGGTCAAAATAGTCCACGCCGTGATAATACAAATACAGGCTGGAGCCGCAGGGGATGCTTCGCCCGGCCAGCACGCTCACGGGGTTTGTGTGATCTGTGGAGGTGAGGATCAGGCTGTCCGGCGCGGTGTTTTCGGTGATAAATTCCGCCGCCGCCACCTGCGCGCCGGAGAGGAGCTGATATTCGCCTATCGCCTCCCGCATCATGCTCAAAATGCCGGAAAACGTGCCCAAAAACAGGATGCAGGCCGCCGCCAGACCCCGGACGGGCCGGCACCGGAGCTTATCAAGCCCCTGCCACAGCCAGTCGCAAACCAGGATATCCGTGAGCATGAACCAGATATACAGAAGCTTATTGTTGTCATAGAGATTGGGCTGGAAGGCGGCCACATTGGCCAGAACAAAAATTGCCGCCGCGCCCAGGAAAACGCGGGCCTTTTCCCCCCGGAGGAAAAACAGCATGGGCCACATGGCCACGAATACCACGCCCACATTTTTGATATAGAACCAAAGCCAGCCATCCTCCTCATGCACCCAGCCAAGATGCCACCGGAGCATCCGGCCGCCGCTGACCGAGTCCATGGTCCAGTATAAAATCTGGGGCGCCGCCAGGCCTAGGCAGATGGCGCCGTAAAGCACGTAGTTTTCCACCAGGGGCCGAACTGTCCCCCGCCGCTTCGCCTCCGGGATAGACGCGAAAAACCACACCGCGGACAAAACCCCCAGCGCCAGAAAGCTGTGGGTATGGATCATGGGCATTCCCCCGGCCAGCACCGCCAGCGCCAGAAATTCCCGCCGGCCGCCCTGGCCCGCCAGCGTTTTTTCCTGGGCCGTGAGCAAAAGAAAAATGGCCGCCAGCACCGCGCACCAGCCCGCCATGGTGGTGCGCTGGGGGATGAGCATATCACAGATCACATTCACCCAGCGGACGTTTTCCTCAATGAGGTTTGTGGGCGTGGTATAGTAGCCGGTGAATATCTGGGAAAAATCATATTTTCCCAGGAAATAATAAAAGCACAGCCCGCCATTCGCGGCAAACAGCAGCCACGCGGCCGTCACCGGCGCCACGCGGCCCACCAGCCTATCCGCCAAAAGCCAAAAGCCAAAAAACACGCAAAACAGCATCACCAGGCTGGGCACAATCACGCTCATCCGAAGATTCAGCCCAAAAAACCGCAGGCCGGCCGAGGCAGCGTCCACCAAAAACGGGTAATTCAGCCGCTGACCGGGATAAATGCTGTATTCCGGCGGAAATGTTCCCTGCTGATACAGGCTTTCGATAAAGCCCAGATGCATGGCCAAATCCCCATAGGTGCTCTGGCCGACCCACAGGCTTCCATCCTCGGCCGGGCGGAGCACATGGGTATGGAGCAGCCACGCGCAAAAAAGCACCGCCGCCCCCGTGAGCATCAGGCCTACCAGATCGCTGTGGGTAAACGCCGGCCGCCGGGCGGCCCGCAGCGTTCGCAGCTCCCGCGCCGGCCTGATCCCGGCCAGCACCGCCAAAACCGCCGCCAGCGCCAGCGCCGCATATTGCGCCGCTTTCGTAAAGCCCAGGAAAAAGGCCGCAAGGCACGGCAGCCACATGAGCCCCACGCAGCCGAACACAAGCCCCAGCCACAGCTTCACCGCCCCCCGCAGGGAGGGCAGCAGCCGAAAGGCCAGCGCAAGGCCAAATATCAAATACACCAAAAATGCGATCATGAGCGTTCCTGCACCCTGTTTTTTTATTCCAGCTCCGGCCCCAGCTTTCCCTTTGCCTCCTGAAACCAGTCCGGCAGCTCGGTCCATAGCTCCACCCGCTCTCCCGTTCGGGGGTGGATAAAAACCAGGCCTCTGGCGTGGAGGCATTGGGTGGCAAGGCCCTTGTCCCTCCGGCCGCCGTAGACCGTGTCCCCCAGCAGGGGGTGGCCGCTATAAGCCATGTGCACCCGGATCTGGTGGGTGCGCCCGGTTTCCAGCCGGCAGCGGACATAGGTATATTTCCCGTACCGGGCCAGCACCTGCCAGTGGGTCACCGCCGGGCGGGAATTTTTCTCTGTCACCGCCATGCGCTGGCGGTTGCGGGGGTCCCGGCCGATGGGCGCGTCCACCGTGCCCTCGTCCGCCCGGAAATTTCCGTGCGCTATGCAGTCATAGGTTCTGGACAGCGTTCGCTCCTTCAGTTGCTGGGACAGGGCCGCGTGGGCCATATCGTTTTTCGCCGCGATGAGCAGCCCGCTGGTGTCCTTGTCGATGCGGTGGACAATACCGGGCCGGAGCGCCCCGCCCACGCCGGAGAGCGTATCGCCGCAGTGGGCCAAAAGGGCGTTGACCAGCGTCCCGTCGGGGTGGCCCGGCGCGGGATGCACCACCAGCCCCCGGGGCTTGTTCACAACGATTACGTCCCCATCCTCATATACCACATCCAGCGGAATCTCCTGCGCCAGAAGGCCCGTCTCCTCCGGCGGCGGCAGAAGAATTTCAAACACATCCCCCGCCTGCACGCGATAGTTCTTCCGCAGGGGCCTGCCCTCTTTTGTCACCAGCCCCTGCTCCAAAAGCCGCGCCGCCGCGCTTCGCCCCCGGATGGCTTCCTCACGGGCAAGGAGGGCGTCGATCCGATCGCCGCCCTCCTCTGCCGTAATTGTCATTCGCTTTTCCATCGGTTAAAAATCGCCAAACTCGGAAAGAATGTCCTCCAGGGAGAAGCTCTCCCCCTCTTCCGGCGCCGGGGAAACAGCCGCTTCCTGCACCGGCTCTGGCTCCGGCATGGGCTCGGGTTCCGGTTCCGGCTCCGGCTCCGGCATGGGCGCCGGGGTGGCAGGCGCGGGCGCCGGCTCCTCCACAATGTCGCCAAAGCTCCATTCGCCGAAAAGGTCCTCCGGGTCCTGCGCCCGAAGCTCCTCCTCCAGCGTTTTATGCTCCCCGCGCTTGGGGATTGCGGCGTAAGGCGCCTCCTTTTCCTCCCTGGCCTCCCGGCGGCGGCGGGCGAAGCTGGATTCATTGGCCGCCTTGACCGCCTCCGGCTCGTTATACAAAATCACATGGAGGCAGAACAGCACCCCGAATACCGTGATGAATATATCCGCCAGATTAAACACCGGAAACTGAACAAATTCCAGCTCGAACATATCCACCACATAGCCATAGAGGATGCGGTCGATGCAGTTGCCAATGGCTCCGGCCACAATCATGGCGGTTGTCCAGCGCCCCATCTTCGTGTGGATAATCTCCTGGCTGTTCAGCACGATGATGACCACGACAAAAACAATCGTCATCCCCACCAGAAACCAGCGGGCATTTTGCAAAACGCTGAAGGCCGCGCCGTAATTGTGCACATTGGTCATGTGGACAACGCCCGGAATGAGCTTCACACAGTCGGCGCCCACGGCGTCCAGAAATATGTTTTTTGTGGTAAAGAACTTCACCGCCTGGTCCAGAATTAAAACCAGAACAGCAGCGATAGCGTAGATCACGGTTCGTTCCTCCTTGTATTTATCTGGGGAGACAGCGCAGTCTTCCCGCGACTTCAGTTCTCCTTCAGCGCGCCGGCGCAGCGGGCGCACAGCTCCGGATAGGCCGCATCGGCGCCCACGGTGGCGCTGCGGGTCCAGCAGCGGGGGCACTTTGGCGCCGTGGAGGCCCTCACCTCAATGGTGATGCCGGGGATCTCCGTTCCCGCATGGCCGGGGCCGGCGCCCTCCGCCAGCTCCGCCTCGGACACGATGAACAACGCCTCAAAATGCTGCCGGGAGATCCTCTCCATGGTCTGGCGGTCCGCCTCCGGGCCCACATGGATGGTCACGCTGGCCTCCAGAGGCTTGCCGATGATTTTCTCCGCCCGGGCCAGCTCCAGCGCCTTGTTCACATCGTCCCGCAGGCGCAGGCTGTCCTCCCAAAACAGGGCGTCCTCCGCCGAGAGCTTCCATTCCGCGGGGATTGCCGGCATATCGTTTAGCATCACATGGCGGGGATCGTCCCCCTCCACATGGGGCATACTCTGCCAAATCTCATCCGCCGTGAAGGACAAAATGGGGGCCAGCAGCCGAACCATGGCGCTGAGAATATGCCACAGCGCCGACTGCGCCGCCCGGCGGGCAAGCCCGGTGCGAGCCTCGCAATAGAGCCGGTCCTTCACGATGTCCATATAGATGTTGGACATATCCACCACGCAGAAGTTATGAATCGCGTAGGTCACCGTCCAGAATTCGTTTTTCTTATACGCCTCCAGACATTTTTCAATCAGCGCGGCGCAGCGGCTGAGAGCCCAGCGGTCCGGGGGGAGCATCTGCTCGGCAGAAACCAGGTCCGTCCGGGGGTCAAAGCCGTCCAGATTGCCCAGAATAAAGCGGGCGGTGTTGCGAATTTTGAGGTATTTGTCCGAAAGCTGCTTGAAAATGCTCTCCGAGGCCCGCATATCCAGCCGGAAGTCCGCGCTGGCCGCCCAGAGGCGGATCATATCCGCGCCGTATTTGGCGATGATATCCGCGGGGTCGATGCCGTTGCCGAGGCTCTTATGCATGGCGCGGCCATCGCCGTCCACGGTCCAGCCGTGGCACAGGCAGCTTCGGTAGGGGCTCTCCCCATGCAGGGCCACGGCGGTGAGCAGGCTGGACTGGAACCAGCCGCGAAACTGGTCGCCGCCCTCCAGATAGATGTCGCCGGGCCAGGCGCCGGGGGCGTCCAGCAGCATGGAGGCAAAATGGGTGGAGCCGGAGTCAAACCAGCCGTCCAGCGTGTCGGTTTCCTTTTCGGTGATTTTTCCGCCGCAATGGGGGCAGCGGAAGCCGGCGGGAAGAAGCTCCTCCGCCGCCCGGTCAAACCAGGCGTTGGAGCCCTCGGCGGCGAAAATATTCGCCACGGACTCGATGCTCTCGGCCGTGCAGACGGGCTTGCCGCAGTCGCCGCAGTAGAATACCGGGATGGGCAGGCCCCAGCGGCGCTGGCGGCTGATGCACCAGTCGGCCCGCTCGCGGATCATGCTCTCCATCCGCTCGGCGCCCCATTCGGGATTCCAGCGCACCTTCCGCGCGGCGCGGATGGCGTCCTCCTTAAAGGCGTCCACCGAGCAGAACCACTGGTCTGTGGCGCGGTAGAGGATGGGGCTGTGGCAGCGCCAGCAGTGGGCATATTGGTGCTCAATGGTCTCGCTGGCAAGCAGCGCGCCGCAATAGAGCAGGTCGGCAAAGATTTTCTGGTTGGCCTCGTCCGTTGTGAGGCCAAGATAGCGCTCGCCGGCAAGCTCGTTCATGCGGCCCCGGTCGTCCACCGGGACAAGGATGCCGATATCGGTTTTGCCGCTCTGGTCATATTTGCGGCAGATTTCATAGTCCTCCTGGCCGTGGCCGGGCGCCGTATGGACGCAGCCGGTGCCGGCCTCCAGCGTGACATGGTCGCCGCAGAGGATAACGCTTTCCCGGTCATACAGCGGATGCCTGGCCGTCATCAGCTCAAAATCCGCGCCCTTCATTTCCGCCAGAATCTCAAAGCGCTCGATATTCGCCGCCTTTTGCAGCGCCTCCAGGCGCCCCTTGGCAACGATATAGGTTTCGCCGTTCGGCTGCCGGGCAAGGACATAATCCAGCTCGGCGTTCAGGCTGATGGCAAGGTTGCCGGGAATGGTCCAGGTGGTCGTTGTCCAGATGACAAAATAGACCTCATCCAGCGGGCAGATGGCGGAGAGCTTGCCCTGATCGTCCGCCACGGGAAATTTCACATAGATGGACTGGCACTGGTCGTTGGAGTATTCAATCTCCGCCTCGGCCAGGGCCGTTTCATCCTTGGGGCACCAGTACACGGGCTTTTTGCCCTTGTAAATATAGCCCTTTTCATACATGGCGCCGAAAACCTTCACTTCCCGCGCCTCAAATTTGGGGTCCATGGTCTTATAGGGATGCTCCCAATCGCCCAGCACGCCCAGCCGCTTGAAGCCCTCGCGCTGCACGTCGATATAATGGTCGGCATAGGCGTGGCACGCGGTGCGGAATTCCGAAACGCTCATGGCCCGGTGATTCAGCTTCTGCTCCTTGATGATGGCGGACTCGATGGGCATCCCGTGGTTATCCCAGCCGGGGGTATAGGGCACCTGATAGCCGGCCATGCTCTTATAGCGGTTGATAAAATCCTTCAGGCACTTGTTCAGCGCGTGACCCATGTGGAGCGCGCCATTTGAAAACGGAGGGCCGTCATGCAAAATAAAGCGGGGCTTGCCCTCATTGCGCTTGAGCATCTCGTTATAAAGGTCAAGCGCCTCCCATCCGGCCAGCATTTCCGGCTCGCGCTTGGGCAGCCCCGCGCGCATGGGGAAATCGGTTTTGGGAAGATTGACCGTTGCGTTATAATCCATGGGCATATTGTTCTTACTCTCCCGTTCCATGTTCTTGAAATAGCTTGCAAGGGCGGAGCATGGCGCTCCGCCCATGAATATTTTTTTCAAAAATCAGATGTCGTCGAAGCGGAAATCGTCATAGCTGCGCTTTTTGGGCTGGTTCTTTTCCGGGAACAGGCGGGTGGGCTCTTCCTCCTCTTCGGGAAGCTCGGTATCCACGGTGAGCTTCTCCTCCGGCTCCTTCATGGCCGTCTGCTCCACAGAGGTTTCAATGCTCTTCACCGCCGCTTCCACCTCTTGCTCCCGGGTGGGCTTGGGCGCGGCTTCCTCCGCAAATTCCTCGCCGCCCACAAGCTGCATGGTGCTGAGCTTTTCATAGAAGGTGATTTGCTTTTCGCAGACGGTTTTCATATGTTCAAAGAATTTTTCGGTGACCTTCCGGGCTTCCTCCAGCTTTGCTTCTTCGTTGGCAATGCCGTTGGCGGCCTGGCGGGTCAGCCGGTCGGCGCTATCCCGCGCTTCCGCCAGGAGCGCATCGGCCTTTTCCCGGGCCTCGCCCTCAATCTGGGCGCCCATCTTCTGGGCGGACAGCAGGGCAAGGTGCATGGAGCTCTCGGTCTGGCGGTATTCCTCAACCTTTTCCACCAAAACGCGCATCTTCCCCTTCAGCGCCGCATTTTCCTTGGCCATGGCGGCAATCTCCGCGGCCATTTCATCCAAAAAGGCGTCTACCTGGCCCATATTGTAGCCGTTAAACGCTTTTTCAAAGGTTTTTTCCTGAATCTCCTGTGCTGTAATCATATCTGTTTCCCTATCCTTTCTGATGCGGTGTTATTTTTCTTTTTGTTTAGATATAAACGCCGTTATTTTCCAGCTCGTCAATCAAATCGCCCATAATGTCCACATTAAAGGGCGTGATGATATAGGTGTTGATGGCGACCTTTTTAATCTTGCCGTCGTTGGCATAGGCCACGCCGGAGAGAAAATCCACCAGCCGGCGGGCAATGTCTTTATTGGTGGTTTCCAGATTCATGACCACAGTGCGCTTTTCCCGGAGGTGGTCGGCGATCTCCGCCGCCTGCTCAAACCGCTCCGGCTTGGCCAGAACAACCTGCACCGCGGTGGTGGTTTGAATGTTTACAACCTTGTTGTCCTTTTTGGGCGCAACCGCTTTTTCCTCAAAGGAAAACATACTCTCGCCCGTTCCAAAGGGATTGCGCCGCTCTGCTTTGGGCGCGGCGACAACAGGCTCCTCCTCCAGCTCGTCCGACGGCGCGCCGAAAAACTCGTCCTCATCGTCGTCGTATGGCTTTGTCAGCCGTTTCAGTTCGTCCAGTAAACCCATGATACGCCTCCTGAATCAATAGTAGTTCCGGGGACCAAATATAAAAGAACCGACACGAATCATATTCGCGCCCTCTTTGATGGCTTCCATATAGTCGTCCGACATACCCATGGACAAAAAGTCCATATAGACATTATCGTATTTTTTCTCTTTATTGTCAATATAAAGCTGGTTCATCCGGGGAAAATAACGGGTGGAATTTTCTGCCGGGGGAATGGTCATCAGCCCCCGCACCCGTATGCCCGAAAGGCGGCCCGCCAGCGCAAAAAGCACCTCCAGCATGGCCGGGTCCGCGCCGGATTTGGCTTTCTCCCCGCCAATGTTTACCTCCAGCAGCACATCCTGCACCGTTCCCAGGGCCGCGGCCTGCCGGGCAACGGCCTCCATGAGAGGCCCCGAATCCACAGACTGGATAAGCGCCACCCTGCCCGCCACGTATTTGACCTTATTTCTCTGCAAATGGCCGATCAGGTGCACCGCCGCGCCCTCATAGGCGCCCTGCGCGCTCTTGTCCCGCAGCTCCTGCACATAATTCTCGCCCACGGCGTCCAGCCCCGCGGCAACGGCCCGCCGCACCAGCTCCGCCGGCTTTGTCTTGGCCGCGCCTACCAGCCATACCGGCCGGCCCTCCGCCGCCTTTGCCATGTTTTCCCGCACAATGGCAATCCGGTTTTCTATCGTCAGTTCCATTCCTTTTCTATCTCTCTCACTGAAATACCTGTCCGTTATGGAGCGCCCGGGCCTGCACGATAATCTCGTTGCCCTCCCGCAGGGCGTCCTCCCCGGCGGATTCCACCAGCCCGTATTCCTCCCCGGCGTAAAGGAGCGTCACCTTTTTCCGCTCCGCCTGAAGCCCGGTCATGGTAAACACACACAGCCGGTCCTCCGCCGGGTCATAGTCGTAATAGTTGGAAATCAGCATATCGCCCCCGCCCCCCGGCAGGCTGACGGTGCCGGAGCCGGCGGAAAAATCCGGGCCCTGCTCCGCCGTCCACGGCCAGTAAAGCACCACAAGGCGCCGCTTGGGCCGAGTGTCCTCCTCGCTGCCGGCCTCCACGCCGGGCGCAAGCTCTCCATAGGCGCTGGCGGAGCCGATTTCCGACACGCAGGCCGCATATTCCTTGCCGCCCAGCGTCAGCGTTACCCCGTCGCCCGGGGACAGCCGCGCACCGTCCTCCTCGCTCACATAGCCCGCGTAATAGCGATAGAGCGCCTTCAGCGGCACCCGAAGCCCTGTATATTCGCTGTAAATAACCTCCGCCGAAACGGCGCGCACCGCCAGCATATCCACAAAGCCCCGATCCAGGCTGAATACCACCAGCTGCTCTCCGTCTTCCACCCGGCCCACATATACGACCTCGGCGGTGATTGCGTCTTTGTAATACCGCCCGAAGGACAGCTTTACCGTCCGCCCGGCCACCAGGTTTTCCGCGGCCTCGCCATTCATAATGGCCGCGTAATACCAGTCATAGGAGGTGATAAGCTTTCCAATGGCGTCGGACTCCACAATGCGATTTGCCGCGATAAGCTCCCGCAAATCGCTGGGAAATAGGTCTTTCAGATACGCGAGATTCACGCCCTCATAGCCGTCAAGCACGGTGGAAAAAGCGCCGCTCTGGCCAACGGTGATCTCCGTTGTATCCCCGGCGGCCGTGGCCGCAAGCTCCTCATAGGCCGATTCCAGCTGCTGAAGATATTCCTCCGTGGCGTTTACCTCCGCCGAGCGGAATACCAGATCTGCCAGGGCGCTCTCCTGGGAGTCCACGCCGGCCAGCGCGCCCCGCCGCACCATCAGGGAAAGGTCCTTGATGGCGCTGTAAACCGCAGCCTCCCGATTGCCGGCGGCGTTGGTGCCCGCGGCGTTTTTCAGCGCCGCCTCCACCTCTGCAATCTCCCGGGAAAGGCTGTCCAAATCCGTGGCCCGGGCCAGCGCCTCCTCCGAGGTATAGGCCACAGCCACCGTCTGCCCGGCGGATACGCGCTCCCCGTCAGACACAATCACATCTATGTATTCCTCCTGGCTCTGCAGCACCAGCTCATCCCGCACCACAAGCCCGCTCATGCCGGCGGATTCGCTCATGGTGGCCGTGACGGCCAGGGCGGTCTGCACCGGGTTGGTCACCCGGCGCACCAGATACACGGAAAGATATGCAATCATGGCGCAGAACACAAGGCCGGTCATGACTTTGATCAGGATATCGGTTTTTTTCAAGATGGGTCCGGCTCCTCCGTAAATACCAGCGTCCGGGTCGGCACGACCGTGGATATGGCGTGTTTATAAATCATCTGCTGCTTGCCGTCGGAATCCACAATCACCACAAAGGCGTCAAAGCCCCGTATGATCCCCCGGAGCTGGAAGCCGTTCATAAGAAACAGCGTCACCATCATCCGCTCCCGACGCGCCTGATTCAAAAAAAGGTCCTGAAGATTTTGTAGTTTTTGCATCTCTGCCATCCCTTCCGGGCTCGGCAGATTTGCATAATATTTTATCATACTCCGCCGCCCCGCAAAATAGTAATTTTGTACAAATTCCCTGTACGCCGACTATTTTACGGCCTGGCGGCCAAAGATTTCTGTCGAAAACCGGCGACCCCGTTCCAAATCCGGCTCCTCCCCCCATCGGAGCCAGTGAACGCTTCCGTCCCGGCGGAGCCATGTGAGCTGGCGCTTGGCGTATTGGCGGCTTTTCCGCTGGACCAAATCCACCGCCTGGGGCAGCGACAGCTCCCCCCGGAGCAGGGCAGCCGTCTCCTTATAGCCGATGGCCTGCATGGCGGTGGCGCGGGGGGACAGGCCGCTTTCCAGAAGACGGCGAACCTCCTCCGCAAGCCCCCGCTCAAACATTTCGGCCGCCCGGCGGTCAATCCGGTCATAGAGCCGGCCGCGCTCCTCAAAATCCAGCGCGACAGTGACGGCGGTATACCGGGGCGGACGGCGGCGGGACTGCTCATCGTGCCAGGAGATGGTTTTGCCCGTCAGCGCATAGACCTCATAGGCCCGAACCAGCCGCTTTTTATCCCCGGCGGGAAGCAGAGCCGCCCGGGCCGGGTCCACCAGGGAAAGCTTTTGGCGAAAGGCCTCGCCGCCCAGGCGGTCGTATTCCTCCTCCAGCGCCCGACGCAGTCCGGGATCCCCGGCCGCGGCGGCATAGTCCCCGCCCCGCAGGAGGCCATTGATATAAAGCCCGGTGCCCCCCACCACAATGGGGAGCTTTCCCCGGCGGCGGATATCCTCCACGCAAAGCCCGGCCTCCCGGCTGTATCGCGCGGCGGAATAGGTCTCCGCCGGGTCGGCCACATCCAGCATGTGGTGGGCCACGCCCCGCCGCTCCGCCGGCGTTGCCTTGGCCGTGCCGATGTCCATGCCCCGATAAATCTGCATGGAATCGGCGGATACCACCTCCCCATTCAGCCGCAGGGCCAGCTCCACGCCCAGCGCGGTCTTCCCGGTGGCCGTGGGCCCGGTGATAATCAGCAGGTCAGACATTTCGCATCAGTTCCTCGTATTTCACGATATATTCGGAAAGGCTTTTCACCTTGCCGAAGCGCTCCTCCTCGGCGGTGGCCATGGCGTTATACTCATCGGCCACGAATTTCTCCTCCGCGTCCACCGCCACGCGCTTATAGTCAAACATAGCCTGATAGCACATCTCGGCGTATTCCGCCAAAATTTCCTTCACAAGCTCCAGCTGTTCGTCGTTAAATTTAATCTCCATGCCGCTCTCCTATGCTGTTTATACAATGCGCTTAAACTGGCGGTCCAGCTCCTTCCGGGATAGCGTCACCGCCACCGGGCGCCCGTGGGGACAGTATTTTATCTCCCCGGAGGCCACTTTATCCACCAATACCTGCAGCTCCTGCGGATCCGTGTCCCAGCCCGCCTTGATGGCCGCCTTGCAGGCCACAGTCTGCAAAATTCCGTCCCGGGCCAGATCGCCCCCGCCCCGGCGGAGCTTTTCGGCAATCTCCTCCAGCGCGGGCACCGTTTCCCCGGGGTCCATATCATCCGGCACGGCGCGGATGATGAAATCCTCCTCGCCAAAGGCCTCCAGCTCAAAGCCAAGCTCCTCCAGCACGGGCAGGTTTTTCCCGATGGCCTCCCAATCCTCCCGGGAGGGCCGCCAGGTTTGGGGTGCAAGAAGACTCTGGCTCATAATCTCCCGCCCGGCCGCCTTCAGCCGGTCAAACACCATCCGCTCATGGGCGGCGTGCTTGTCGATAAGCAGCACAAGCTCGCCCCGCTCCGCCACGATATAGGTGCGCAGCACCTCGCCCACCAGCCGCGCCGGGGCTTTTATATCCGGCAGGGGCGCGCTCTCCGCCGGCTCCTCCTTTGGGGTCTTTTCCGATGCCGGGGCCGGCACTTTTGGCGCAAAGCTCTCCTGCGCGGGGCGAATGGGCTGCCGCCATACGGGCTCCACCAGCCGGCTGGCGCCATAAACCGGCGCGGGGCTTCGCAGCTCCACCGTTTGCGGCGCCGGGGGCTGAACGCGGTATCCCCCCGGGGCCTGCCGCCGGACCGCCGGCGGCTCCGGCTGCGCCGGGGCCAGCTTTTTTTCCGTGCCTCGGGTCAGGGTCATCTCCATGGGTTGGGCCCGCCCGGCCAGCGCGTTCACCGCGCTGTAATACACCGCGTCAAAAACCCGCTTTTCTCCCGAGAATTTTACCTCGTTTTTGGTGGGATGCACATTCACATCCACCGCCCCGGGGCTTACTTCGATATAGATGGCGCAGGCGGGAAACCGCCCCGTGAGCATATTGTTTTTATAGGCCTGCTCCACCGCGGCCTGCAGCGCCTGCGAGCGGATGGCGCGGCCGTTTACAAAGAAATACTGCATGGCTCGATTGCCCCGCCCGGCCGCAGGCGCGGAGATAAAGCCGCGCACCCGCACGCCCTCGTTTTCCCCCTCCACCGGAAGCATGGACAGGGCTGTCTCCCGCCCCAGCAGGGCATATACCGCCGAGGCCGGCTTTCCGTCCCCCGGGGTGAAAAACTCCTCTTTTCCGTCCCGAATGCACCGCACGGAGATGTCCGGTCGGCCCAGCGCCACCCGCAGCGCCAGCTGCACGCACCATGCGCCCTCCGCCCGGTCGGATTTCATAAATTTCAGGCGGGCGGGCGTATTGTAAAACAAATCCCGGACGGTGAATGTCGTGCCGCAGGGGCAGCCCGCGGGCTCCATCTCCAGAATGTCGCCTCCGGCGACCTCCACCAGCGTTCCCGCCTCGTCCCCGGCCCGGCGGGTCTCCAGCCGAACCCGGCTCACGGCGGAAATGGCCGCCAGCGCCTCGCCCCGGAAGCCCAGTGTTTCGATGGCCTCCAGGCCGCGCTCATCCTTCAGCTTGGAGGTGGCATGGCGCAGGAAGCAGTTTCCCGCATCCTCCGGGGTCATGCCGCAGCCGTCATCCGTCACGCGGATAAAGGTGGCGCCGCCGCCCCGCAGCTCCACGGTGATATTTTTCGCTCCGGCGTCCGCGGCGTTTTCCATCAGCTCCTTGATAACGCTCCCGGGCCGCTCCACCACCTCGCCGGCGGCGATCATGTCCGCCACATGGGGGGATAAAATGTTGATAACTGCCATTGTCACAGCTCCTTTGCGTCCTTGATTATATCACAGATAAATGCTATATTAAAGTGACGCCGATAAAAAAGAAAACGCAAAGAGGTTTTTCATGTATACTCGTGTAGAGATCACCCCGGAACAGCGCCAAAAACAGCTGGCCTTCTGCGCCATGATCCGCGAGCGCATATCCTTTCGCCCCCACTACGCACTGGTGGACACCTACGGCTGCCAGCAAAACGAATCCGACAGCGAGCTTCTCCGGGGCTGGCTGGCGGAGTGCGGCTATCTCCCCACGGCGGACGAGGCCCTGGCGGACGTGATTGCCGTCAACACCTGCGCCGTCCGGGAGCACGCGGAGCAGCGGGTCTTCGGCAACGTGGGCGCGCTGACGCATATCCGGGCGAAAAATCCGGATTTGATTGTATGCGTGGGCGGCTGCATGGCGCAGCAGGAAACCGTAAAAGACCGCATCCGCAGCTCCTTTCGCCAGGTGGATTTGGTCTTCGGGCCTCACGAGGTATGGAAATTCCCGGAGCTTCTGTGGCAAACGATGGAGCGCCACGGCCGCCGGGGAAATAAGGGCCGGCTCATCGCCGCCGAGCCCAGCGATGGGGTCATTGCCGAGGGGCTGCCCCGCCGCCGGGACAGCCAGCTGAAGGCATGGCTCTCCATTATGAACGGCTGCAATAATTTCTGCACCTACTGCATCGTGCCCTATGTCCGGGGGCGGGAGCGTTCCCGCCGGCCGGAGGATATTGTTGCCGAGTGCGCCGCGCTGGTGGAGGCGGGCTATAAGGACATCACCCTGCTGGGGCAGAATGTAAACAGCTATGGCCGGGGCCTCTCGGAGGAGGTTGATTTTCCCGATTTGCTCCGGCGGCTGAACGCCCTGCCGGGGGATTTTATCCTCCGCTTCATGACAAGCCACCCCAAAGACGCCACGGAAAAGCTTTTCAAAGCCATGGCGGAATGCGAAAAATGCGCCCACCAGCTTCATCTGCCCGCCCAGTCCGGCTCCAGCCGGGTGCTGAAAGCCATGAACCGCCATTATGACCGGGAGACCTATATGCAAAAAGCGGCGCTGGCCCGGGCGTATATGCCCGATCTCGTTCTGACCACGGATATTATCGTGGGCTTCCCGGGCGAGACGGAGGAGGAATTTGCCGAAACCCTCTCCCTGGTGGAGGAGCTGCGGTATGACTCCATGTTCACCTTCCTCTATTCCCCCCGGCCCGGCACGCCCGCCGCGGCTCTGCCGGATCCGGCGTCCCGGGCGGAAAAGCAGCGCCGATTTGACCGGCTGGTGGCCGCCGCCAACCGCATCTCCGCCGAAAAGCACGCCGCCTATGTGGGCTCTGTTCAGCGGGTGCTGGTGGACGGCGAAACCGGCGATAAAACCCGCAATCTCTCCGCCCGCACCCGGGGCGGCCGGCTGGTTCATCTGGCGGGCGACCCCGCGCTGGTGGGGCAGTTTGTGAATGTAACCGTCACCGCCAGCAGCACCTGGACCCTTTTCGGGACGCTCTGCTGACCGCGCCCCCGATTTTTAGAAAGAGAGACTGTAACCATGGCCGAAATGACGCCGATGAAGCGGCAGTATTACGAGATTAAAGAGCGCTGCCCCGGCTGCCTTCTTTTCTTCCGGCTGGGCGACTTCTATGAGATGTTCGACGAGGACGCCCGCACCGCCTCCCGGGAGCTGGATCTCACGCTGACCACCCGGGACCGGGGAAAGCCCGAGGACGAGCAAACCCCCATGTGCGGCGTGCCCTACCACTCCAGCGAGGCCTATATCGCCCGGCTCATCGCCAAGGGCTATAAGGTCGCCATCTGCGAGCAGACCGAGGACCCCGCCACCGCCACCGGCCTTGTGGAGCGGGACATCATCCGCGTCATCACGCCCGGCACCGTCACCGAGGCCTCCATGCTGGAGGAGGGCCGGGCCAACTATCTGGGCGCCATCTGGCTGGACGGCGCCTGCGGCGCCGCCGCCTTTTGCGATATTTCCACCGGGGAGTTCTGCGCCGCGGGCTTTGCCGAAAACGCCGCGGCTCACCTGCTCAATGAGCTGGGCCGCTTTGCCCCCCGGGAGGTTGTTCTCTCCGCCGGGGCCATGCAAAGCGCCGATATCACCGGCTTTCTCCAGAAGCTTGACGCCCTCCGGGAGGACGGCGCCGCCCGCTTTCAGGAGGAGGACTGCCGCCGGCTGGTGGCCGAGCAGTTCGGAGAGACCGCGCCCCCGGCCGAAACGCTGGCCGCGGGAGCGCTGCTCTCCTATCTGCATGAAACCCAGAAATTTGACCTCTCCCATATCCGCGCGCTGGATCGCTTTGGCGAGGGGCGGTATATGGAGCTTGACTATACCACCCGCCGGAATCTGGAGCTGACGGAAAACCTCCGCTCCGGCGAAAAGCGGGGCAGCCTCCTCTGGGTTCTGGACCGCACCCAAACCCCCATGGGCGGGCGGCTTCTTCGCGCCTGGGTGGAGCGGCCGCTGCTGAATCCCGCCGCCATTCGCCGGCGTCTCGCCGCCGTAAGCGACCTTTTTGAGGACAGCGTCCTCCGGGCGGAGCTTATCCACACCCTGCATGAAATCGGCGATCTCCAGCGGCTTATCGGCCGCTGTGTATACGGCACGGCCAACGGCCGGGATTTGCTGGCGCTGGCCAATTATTTCGCCCGACTGCCCCGGCTGGCAGAGCTGCTGGCCCCGGCCCGAAGCGCCCTGCTCCGGGAGGTGGCCGGGCTCGACCCCCTCGCGGACCTTCAGGCGGATATTGCCTCCCTCATCGCGGAGGAGCCGCCCTTTTCCGTCCGGGAGGGGGGCATCCTGCGCCCCGGCGCCAGCGAGGAGCTGGACACCCTCCGGGACGTGCGGGATAACGGCGCCCGCCTGGTGGCCGAGCTGGAGGCGCGGGAGCGGGAGCAAACCGGCATCAAAAAGCTGAAGGTGGGCTATAACAAGGTCTTTGGCTATTATATTGATGTGCCCCGCTCCGCCGGGGACGTGCCCCTGCCGGAGCACTATATCCGCAAGCAGACGCTTGTCTCCAACGAGCGGTATTTCACCCCGGAGCTCAAGGAGCTGGAAAACACGCTTCTCAACGCCCGGGACCGGATCGCCGCGCTGGAATACGCCATCTTCTCCCAGCTTCGGGACCGGGTGGCCGCCCAGGTGGACCGGGTGCAGGCCGCCGCCGGCAAGGTGGCGGAGCTGGACGCCGTATGCTCTCTCGCGGAGGTGGCCAGCCGCAACCACTACACCATGCCGGAGATCGACGTCTCCCGCGCGCTGGAGATTCGGGAGGGGCGGCACCCCGTGGTAGAGCGGGCGCAAAAGGACGTTCTCTTCGTTCCTAACGACACGCTCCTGAACGACGGCGACAACCGGGTTGCCATCATCACCGGCCCCAACATGGCCGGCAAATCCACCTATATGCGCCAAACGGCCCTCATCGTGCTCATGGCCCAGATGGGGAGCTTTGTGCCCGCCCGCTCCGCCTCCATCGGCATTGTGGACCGGGTATTCACCCGCATCGGCGCCTCGGACGATCTGGCCAGCGGCCAATCCACTTTTATGGTGGAAATGGCGGAAATGGCCAACATCCTCCGCCACGCCACCGGGGCCAGCCTCCTTGTGTTGGACGAGATTGGCCGGGGCACCTCCACCTTTGACGGCATGGCCATCGCCCGGGCCATGCTGGAATACTGCGCCGACAGGCGCCGACTTGGCGCCCGAACCATGTTCGCCACCCACTATCACGAGCTCTCTGTTCTGGAGGGCACGCTGGAGGGCGTTAAAAACTATAACATCACCGCCAAAAAACAGGGCGGCTCCCTCATATTCCTTCGCAAGATTGTCCCCGGCAGCGCCGATGACAGCTATGGCATCGAGGTGGCCAAGCTGGCCGGCGTGCCCGATCCGGTTATCCAAAAGGCCAAAGTCTATCTGGCCGAGCTGGAGGCCGGCGGCGCGGCGCCCGCCCTGCCCGCCGCCGCCCCGGAGGACGGTCAGGTAAGCCTTCTGGACGTGGCCGGAAACGCGCTGGCGGAAAAGCTGGCCGCGCTGGAGCTGAACACGCTCACGCCGCTGGAGGCGCTGAACCTCCTCTATCAGCTGAAAAAAGAGGCCCAGGGCGGATGACGGCCCGGCAGACAAAAAGCCCCGCGGAATCCCAAAGGATTTCGCGGAGCTTTTTATTTTTATGCTGCGTTATTCGGCTTCCAGGGCGTTCAGCCGGCCAAAATACCGCTCCCGGTTCGCGGCATAGGTCTCGTTGAAGAACGTATCCGCCCCGGAGTGGAGGTATCTTGTGTAGTCATGGTGGGACTGCATCACCTGCTGATTTTGCAGCGCCAGCGTGAACAGGCCAATATTGGAGCATTGGTCGGACACCCGCTCCAGATTGGAGAGTGTTTCCAGGAAATTCAGCCCGCCCACCGTTGTGCAGATGCCCGCGTGGAGCCGGCGGATGTGGTTTCGCCGCAGCGTGGCCACCATATCGTCCACCACTTCCTCCATCGGCTCGATCCGGCGGGCGGCGTCCATATCCTGGGCCGTGACCGCCTGGCAGGCATAGGCCAGAATCTCCTCCACCGCGTCGCGGACGATGGCCAGCTCCTCCCGGGCCACCGAGGAAAATTCCACCCGGTTTTCCCGGAGCTCCGTGGCGATCTCCGTCAGATTCATGGCGTGGTCGCCGATGCGCTCCAGCTCCGAGAAGCACTGGGCATAGTAATTCAGCCTGTCATACAGCTCGCCCTGGGGCGTATGGGGGGCCAGATGAAGCAAAAACAGCTCCACCCGGTCCGCCAGCGTATCCAGCCGATCCTCGTTTTCCCGGATCTCCTCAATGCTCTTGCGGTCGTATTCCTCCAGGCATTTCACGGCATTGAGCACGCCGGTATTGGCCAGCCGGGCCATGGTGGCGATTGACTCCGAAACGCTGGCCAGCGCCAGCGGGGGAGAGGAGAACAGCTTCTCATCCATCTGGGCCAGCTCCGCTTCCACATTCTCGCCCACGACCTTGTCGTCCTTCACCAGCTTGCGGGACAGCTTCTCAAAGGAGCCCACAAAGGGCAGCAGCAGCACGGCGCATACCAGCCGGAACAGGGTATGGGCGTTGGCGATGCCGCCGGAGGTGATGGGCGCATCCCAGATGCTGTTCAGCCAGCCAAGCCGGTGGAACACCGTGATGCCCACCACCACAATGATGAGCGCAAAAAAGTTGAAAATCACATGGACCACGCCCGTGCGCTTGGCGTCGGCCTTGGAGCCGATGGCGCACACGATGGCGGTGGTAACGCAGTCGCCAATATTCACGCCGATGATGATGGCGTATACCGAGCTCAAGGTCAGCGCGCCGGTGGTGGAGAGGGCCTGCAATATGCCGATGGTGGCCGAGGAGCTCTGGATGGTGAAGGCCACGGCCGTGCCGGCCAGAAAGCCCAAAATCGGCGTCTGGCTGAAATTGACGAACAGATTGGCAAATACCTCCGATTCGGACAGGGGCGTGACCGCCGCCGTCATGGACAAAAGCCCCGTGAACAAAATGCCAAAGCCCATGGCGATATCGCCCAGGGTGTCGGAATTGCGGAACTGAAACGCCATGATGAGCAAAATGCCCAAAATCGCGGCCAGGGGCGCCAGCGTGGCGGGCTTAAAAAAGTTCAGCCAGGAGGTCGCCGATGCGTTCACATCCAAAAGCCGGATGATCTGGCCGGTCACGGTGGTGCCCACGTTGGCGCCCAGAATGATGCCAAGGGACTGGTGCAGCGTGATGATGCCCGCCCCCACCAGGCCCGCCGTTAATACGATGGTCGCCGTGGAGCTCTGGATAATGCCCGTTACCAAAAGGCCCAGCATAAACCCCATAAAGGGGTTATTCGTGACCTTTTCCATGGCCTTTTTCAGCGCGCCGGCGGAGCTGTGCTTCAGCCCATCGCCCATGAGGCGCATACCGTAAAGGAACAGCGCCAGGCCGCCAAAAAGCGTGATTACATTAAAAATTGTCATGGATGCAATGTCTCCTCTGTGTCGCCGCATACCGGGGCGCGCCCAAGGGCGGTTATGCCCCGCATTTCATAATGCGATCCCATACAGAGTTATTATATCACACATTATTTTCCCTGTGTACTGTTATTAAAATGACAATCCCGGGCGCTTTGGAGATAAAAAATCCTCTGCCCGGAGGCAGAGGATTTTTTATGGCGCAAATTCGCCTTAGGCAGCGGGCTCGTCGGAGGGCTCGCCGGAGCCTTCACCGGAAGCACCGGGATCGCCAGCGGAGATGTTGGAGACGTCGGCCTCGGGCATACCGGCCTCGACCCAGGCGTCATAGGACAGGATGACGTTCTCAAGCAGAACGGTCATCTGGGAGATCTGGGTGGCCTCCTCATAAGTAGCGCAGGCCATGATCGCCTCGGCAACAGAGGTCTTCTCCTCCTCGGTGGGAGCGCCGGCAGTAGCAATCGTAGCGGCATACTCTTTCCAAGCGGTGAAGGTGTCCTCCGCGGCGGGAGCCGCAGCTCCGGGAGCGGCGGGATCAGCGGCGGCGGCAGGAGCAGCGGGAGCGGCAGCCTCAACAGGGGCCTCTTCCTTGGCGCCGCAGGCGCACAGGGCCAGAACCATCGCCAGAGCCATGATAAGAGCAAGAATCTTCTTCATGATATGTTCCTCCTAATAAATTTTAAGGCTATTATATTATAATGACAATCCGTTAAAAAGTCAACGACTTCCTTTTCCGGCCGCGAAAAAATTAATGAAGCCCCGTCTTCCCTGGGGGGAGACGGGGCGGGCTTTATGTTTTTGGGGCTGGATTACTTGATAAAGTCGTCGTAGCTGAGGATGCGGCCCTGGCTGATCAGCATATCAAAATCAGCGGAGTTGCCGTCGGTGACGGCCTCAATCGCGGTAACAGTCATGTCGATGACGTCGGCAGGGGCGTGCTCATCGCTTTTCAGCGCATCGATAGCGTACTGCTTATAGCCCTCCAGATCCTTGGAGTAGCCGGAAGCGTCAAACAGCTCGGCCACGGGCTCGCCGGTGGGCTCGCCCAGCTCCGCGCCTTCGGGAGGCGCAACCGCGCCCTCGGGAGCGGCGCCCTGGGCAGCAGGGGCGACTTCGGCAGGGGCCTCTTCCTTGGCGCCGCAGGCGCACAGAGCCATGACCATCAGCACGGCCAGGAGAAGTGCAAGAACTTTTTTCATCTTAGGAAAAATCCTCCTTTTTTGATTGTGAGGTTATTATAGATTTTCTATGTTAAAAAGTCAACATTTTCAGCAGAATATTCCGCCGTCACCCTCCGCCGGGAGCTCATCCTCACCCAGCACGGAAATCCCATTTTCCTCCAAAAGCTCGGCCGTTACGCCCCGGCCGGGGATCTTCCGCCCGGAAAAAGAGCCGTCATATATAACCCGGCTGCCGCAGGAGGGGCTTCCCTCCTTGAAAATCGCCAGCGTCACGCCCTTTTCCCGGCACAGGGCCAAAGCCCGCTCCGCCCCCAGGCGGAAGGCCTCTGTCACATCCGTCCCATCTCTGGCGACCACGCCGGCGCCCCGGCGCTCGCTGGGCAGGCGGGGCGTTGGCAGGCCGCCGGCCCGCTCCGGGCAGAAAGCGATATAGTCCCGGCCCTCCAAAAACCGGCACACCGCCTCCCGGCGGTTGTTGCCGCCGCTGTATTTGCAGTTTTCGCCCAGCAGACAGGCGCTGACCAGAATCATGCGCCCGCCCCCTTTGCCGTGGCCGGAGCCCGGTTTTTCCACCGGCCGGAGAGGAAATACGGCGCCATCACCACAAAGAACGCATAGCCCGCCAGGGCGCTTCCAAGCCAGAAGCCCTGGATGCCCATATCAAACACCCAGCCCAGCAGAATGCAAAGCCCGATGCGCATAACCACCCCGTCAAAAATCCCCAGCACAAAGTTCATCAGCGGAAAGCCCATGCCGTTGCAGAGGGCCATGCTGGGGGCGCGGGTGCCGCAGCTGAAGAAATTCAGCACCGCAATGAGCACATAGGCATGGCTCATGGCCAGCACCGCCGGATCGTCGCTGAAGACGGAAAACACCTGCTCCGGCGCGGCAATCATCACCGCCGAGAGCGCCACCGCCGAGATCAGCGTAATGCCCGCCGCCACATAAACCGCCCGCTTCACCCTGTCAAACTTCCGGGCGGCGAAATTCTGGCCCACAATGGTGGCGCCGGACTGGCTCAGGGCCATGGCCACCACGTTGGCGATGGAGGACAGCTTTGCCCCCACGCCGGTGACCGCCGAGGCCACCACGCCATAGGTGTTGATATTGCTGGAGACAAACAGGGCCGAAAGGCTGATGGCGCAGCTCTGAATCATCATGGGCACGCCCAGCTTCAGCAGCAGCCGCAGCTGATGCCTATCCGGCAGGAGGTCATGCACCTCAAACCGGAAGCCCAGCGTCTCCCGCCGCTTCCAGAGATATATTACCGAGACGATAAAGCTAATCCCCTGGGCAATCACCGTGGCCAGCGCCGCGCCCAGCGGGCCCATGCCAAGACCCACCAGCACCACGTCCAGCACCACATTGATCACCGAGGCGATGGCAATAAAAATCATGGGCTTTTTCGATTCGCCCATGCCCCGCAGCATGGCCGCCACCATGAGATAGCCAAACATAAACGGCATACCGATGGTGCAGCAAATCATATACGCCCGTGCGTAACCCACTGCCTCCGCCGGAACATTCAGAATATTCATCCAGAAGCCCGTGGCCCCCAGGCCCGCCGCCCCCACAAGGAGGCTCAGCCCCAGGATAAAGGTGAACATGACGCCCACCATTTTTGAAACGCTCCGCCGGTCCTGCAGGCCAACATACTGGCTGATAAGCACCTGGCCGGCATTGCAAAAGCCGTTGGCAATGAACAGGTAGAGGTGCATGATATCCGTGCCCACGCTCACCGCGGACAGGCCCGCCGCCCCCACGAACTGGCCCACAACCGCCATATCCACCAGGTTATACGCCGTTTGGAGAAAGTTGGAGAGCATAAACGGCCACGCGAAGGCCAGAAGCTGGCGGCCTACCGGGCCGGAGGTATAGTCTTTGATAAGCCCTTTTTCCATGGCCGCCTCCTTTCTCTCTCGTTCCCCTGTATTTTACTCCCGTCTATCTGCCATTTCAAGGTAGAAAATCCTCATCGGCGTATGCGGACGGTGACCACCAGTTCGTTTTCCAGATCCCGCCGGGTCATCTCCGCGTCCACGCCGCCCCGGCGCATAAGCTCCACGCCGTGGCGCAGGCTGTTCAAAAAAACCCGCACGCCCTTCATCACCGACCGGGCTTGGCCCTCCGTC
>X279_Western_Grey_Kangaroo__coassemble_6_pt1 | contig 30033 bp, 28 predicted proteins | sample X279_Western_Grey_Kangaroo__metabat2_high_PE_001 | metagenome-assembled genome bin X279_Western_Grey_Kangaroo
ATATGCTGCTGTTCTCCCTGTGCCTGATCTCCTCGATTATCGGGATTGTGATGATTTCCAGCTCCACCAAAAGCTTTGCCAGCGGCAGCTATGTGGCCGTGCAGGCGGCTGCGCTGGTGATTGGCATCGCTCTTTATTTTCTGTTCACGGTTATCGACCTGGACATCATCGCCGACCAGTGGCCTCTCCTGCTGGTGACGGAGGTTGTCCTTTTTCTTCTGCTGATCCCCTTTGGCGAATCTGGCGACACCGGCAACAAAAGCTGGATCCGCTTTCTGGGCATCGGCATTCAGCCCTCCGAAATCGTAAAGATCATCTATATCGTCCTCTCCGCCAAGCATATATCCTATCTCAAAAGCTACCGCAACCTCAATTCCATCCTGTCTGTGGGGCAGATTGTGGGGCATTTTGGCCTGCTGTTTATGCTGCTGCTGGTCATCTCCGGCGATTTGGGCAATGCGCTGATCTTCTTCTTTGTCTTTGTGATAATGATGTTTGCCGCCGGGGTGAAGCTATATTGGTTCCTCTTCGGCGCGGCGGCCATGGCCATCGTGATTCCGCTGGGCTGGAACCACGTATTCACCGCAAGCCAAAAGGAGCGCATCCTCGCCCCCTATGACCCCACCATCGACCCCCTGGGCTACGGCGTCAACTGGGAGTCCAACAATGCAAAGCTCGCCCTCTCCTCCGGCCGGCTCACCGGCACCGGGCTCTATCAGGGCATCCAAACCCAATCGGACGCTATCGCCTCCAAGCACGCGGACTATATTTTCGCCTCCACCGGCGAGGAGCTGGGCATGATTGGCTGCCTCATCCTGATGGGGCTTTTGGTGGCCATCATCCTCCGGTGCGTGGTGGTGGGGCTTCGCAGCCGCAGCGCCTTTGGTATGCTCACCTGCTTTGGCATCGCGGCGGCCTTTTTCTTTCAAACCTTTGAAAATATCGGCATGTGCCTGGGGCTGACCCCGGTCATCGGCGTGGCCCTGCCCTTCTTCAGCTATGGGGGCAGCAGTCTTTTCACATCCTTTGCCGCCGTGGGCATTGTCTCCGGCGTCCATTTCCGACCAAAACCCGCTCAATACACGAGCTATTCGGGAGATTACTGATCCGCCCCCCTGAATTCAGCGCCGCCACGGAGAACGCTCCGTGGCGGCATTTTTCATTCATCGTCCTCCGGGCCGCTTTCGCCCGCCGCCGGCGGCTTGGGCATACCGCAGCGCGCCGCGAAATCATCCATCACCGCGGTGTAATACTTCGCCATAGTGACGTTTATATAGGGCACAACCCAGAGCGCCGCCAGCGGAACCACGCAAAGGCACATCCAGCCCAGGAAGCTCAAATCCAGCTTGAAAAGCTCCCACTTGTGCCCCGCCATGGCGGCCTTGCTCAAAGCGATGCACTGGAAGCAGTTCAGCTGCGGATTATCCAGCGCGGCAAAAATCGTCTGGCGATAGGCATAGGAGGCCCGGATGGCCGGAATCAGCAGCGGCAGCAGCGCCGCGCAGGGCCACGCCGCGCCCGTGCTGATTGTCAAATACATGGCCGGCAGCGCATAGAGCATACACCAGGCGGACACCAGAATATTGGGCAGAATATAAACGCATATCGCCCGGAAAAACAGCCCGAAAGCATCAAAGATATCCCCCACGCCCGCCGGAATGCGGCGGCTGAGCTGGAGCACATAAAGCGAAAAGCCCACCATGATAACCATGGTCATCAGCTCAATGGCAAAGGTCAGCACCCGGCCAAAGCCCACGGCGCCCTCCGGCTGGGCATACAGCGCTGTGAAATCGCCCGCCAGCGCCGCCTCATAGCCCGTTCGCAGCACGGCGAAATCCCCGTTGAGACTCATGGACAGCACCTGCAGCACGGCCAGAATCAAAAAGAGCGCCAGCGTCACCAAAACGGGGCGGGGTCTCGCCTCCCGGAGAATGGTTTTCGCTTCCTTTTTCAAAGCTCTGCGTTGGATAGATACCATAGCTATGCTCCTAAAAAAATCAAAATTTTATCTGGGATTGCAATACCCGCCGGAGATACAGCGCCGTCACGCCGGTGAGGGCGCCGGTGGCAACGGCGGCAATCACCAAAATGGGGCCATAGCTCCAAAGCAGCCCGGGGGTTTTTGTCACGGCCACCGCCGCCAGAAGCTGGCCCGCGTTATGGCCCAGCGCCCCCAGCACGCTCACCGCCCAGAGCAGCTTTTCCTCCAAAAGGCCCACTGTCAGTGCCATGACGGCCCAGGAGACCAGCCCCCCGCTCATGGAAAACAATATGGCCGAAAAGCTCCCGGCGAACAGGCAGGACAAAACCACCCGCATCAGCAGGATAGCCAGCGCCTCCCTCCGCCCCAGAAGCGCCATGGCGATCAGGGTCACCACGCTTGCCAGCCCCGGCTTCACCCCCGGCACGGGGATAAGCGGCGGAAGCTGGGCCTCCAGAATCCATATCCCCAGGGAGATCGCCGTCAAAAGGGCCATAAACACCAGCTTTTTTGTGCTTTTCATCCCGGCCCCTCCTGAATCTGGATGACCATGCGGTGCGGCAGGCACACAATGGGGATGAGCCCATCGGTAATCGTTCCCTGATTCACGCAGATCTGCTCCTGGCAATCGGCGGCCGTCACCTCGATGGCGCCGTGACTGACCCGGACGGTATTGCAGCCGTATTCGCTCTCCACCGTGAACGCATAGGGCACGGCGACCGCGGCGAGGTCGACGGTTTTATATACCTCGCCGTCCACGGTGACGGTGGCCAGAATCCTGCCCCCGCCGCCCCCCCGGCGGAGCAGGCATATCCCCCCCGCCAGCGCGGCCAGCAGCGCAAACAGCAGTATCCATGTGAGCGTTTTCTGTTTCATGGTTTACATCTTAATTACAAAAATGTATAATGTCAATAGCTTCTGAAAGGAGAACTCCTTCTTTGGATACTGCACTGCTTATATTTGGGGAGCTTTCGCCCTTTCTGGCCGGCGTCTCCCGGTATATATTGCCCGTGATTGCCATCCTGATTATCTATCGCTGCCTGTGCAGTATGCTCCGGGAGCGATACGACCCCGAAACCTGGGCCTATCTCTATCTCCCCGGGGAGATTATGCTCCCCCTGCGCCATTGGGAATGCCTTCTGGGCCGGGGGCGGGCGGTGGACGGCTCTATCGACCACCCCTCCGTGGGCAAGCTTCATGCCTGCATCATCCGAAACGCCGCCGGCGGCTGGACTGTATACAAGCTGGGCAAGGGCTCCACGCAGGTAAACGGCGCGGAGGTTGGGGCGGGCGGCCTTGCCATCGCGGATGCGGATGTGCTCACCCTGGGGGATATGCCCGCCCGCTTTGTGGACCTGACGGAGGACGAGCGCTCCAGTCTCCTGCAATACCGCCACAAGCCCGGGCGGCTGTTTCGCCCCATGGGCACGCTGCTTTATCTCACGGTGTTTCAGCTGCTGCTGGCTCTCCAGCAGATGGCATTTAATCCCGATGCCGCCGATATTGCCGTGGTCACCGCCTTTGCTATTTTTTGCGCGGCCCAGTGGGTTTATTTTCTCGTTTTGCGGGGGGCGGGCCAGCGGGGCTTTGAGGTGGAATTTCTGGCCTTTTTCCTCACCTCTGTGGGGCTGAGCGTTGCCATCTCGGATAACGCGGACTCCATTCCCCGCCAGATGCTGTTCATCCTCGTCGCGCTGGCGCTGTTTCTGGCGCTGGGGCTCTGGATGCGGGATTTGCGGCGCATGAAATCCCTGCGCCTGGCCGCGGCCGTCACCGCCATCATCCTGCTGGGCGTCAACCTGGTCATCGGCGAGGTGATCAACGGCGGGAGAAACTGGATTGAAATTGGCGGTATGTCCTTCCAGCCCTCCGAATTTGTCAAGATTCTCTATATCTATACCGGCGCCGCCACCCTGGACCGGCTCTTTGTAAACCGAAACCTCTTTTTCTTCATCGGCTTTTCCGCCGCCTGCGTGGGGGCGCTGGCCCTCATGGGCGATTTCGGCACGGCGCTCATCTTTTTTGTCACCTTCCTTGTCATCGCCTTTATGCGCTCCGGCAGCTTCGCCACCACTTTCCTGGCCATCGCCGGCGCGGCGCTGGGCGTGATGCTGGTTTTGAGCATAAAGCCCTATATCATGGATCGCTTCGCCATCTGGGGCCATGTTTGGGACGACCCCTATGACCAGGGCTTCCAGCAGGTTCGGGCCATGACCGCCGCCGCCAGCGGCGGCCTGTTTGGCCAGGGCGCGGGAAACGGCTGGATGGTGGATGTGATTTTCGCGGAAACCGATATGGTCTTCGGCGTGGTATGCGAGGAGCTGGGCCTGCTCACGGGCCTTTGCTGCGTGGTGAGCATTCTGGCCATGGCCTTTTTCGTTGTGAAAAACGCAAGCTCCGGCCGCTCCAGCTATTTTGTCATCGCCGCCAGCGCCGCCGTCAGCCTTATGATGACGCAGATGGCCCTGAACGTATTCGGCGCGATGGATATTCTCCCCTTCACCGGCGTCACCTTCCCCTTTGTATCCCGGGGCGGCAGCAGCCTTCTGTCCTGCTGGATGCTGATGGCGTTTATCAAGGGCTGCGACACCCGGGCCAACGCAAGCTTTGCCGTGAAGCGGCCGGAGCGCTTCTCCGGCGGCGTTGGCGTGGAGGACGGGGAGCTCCTCCCCGGGCAGGAACCGGCAGACACCATGGACTGGATTCGGGAATCCCCGCCCGACCAGGACCGCTCCTGATAGGTACATCGAATGAAAAAAGTAACCACGCGCGCCTTTGCCGCGCTTCTTATCGCCGCCCTTGTGGCGGCTGGCATGGGCATCTTTCTATTCCGTCTCGCGCGGGACGGGGATGACTGGGCCACCTTTTACGCCAATGACAGCATCTATACAAACGGCACGCTGAACCGGGGCACCGTGACCGACCGAAACGGCACGCTTTTGGCCTTTGCCGGGGACAGCGTCTATGGCTATGCCGAATCGGAAACCGTGCGCCGGGCCTGTCTGCACGCCGTGGGCGATATCCGCGGCAATATCGGCACAGGCGCGCTCTCCGCTTTTCGGGCGGAGCTTATCGACTATTCCCTCCTCACCGGCACCACCGCCAAGGGCGGCAAGCTCACGCTCTCTATCGACGCGGAGCTGAATGTGGCCGCCTATGAGGCGCTGAACGGCCAAAAGGGCTCCGTGCTGGTCTATAACTACAAAACCGGCCAGATACTCTGCATGGTCTCCTCCCCCACCTTTGACCCCAACGACGGCTCCTCGGATATTGACGGCGTGTATATTAACCGCGCCCTCAGCTCCACCTATGCCCCCGGCTCCGTTTTCAAGCTGGTAACGCTGGCGGCCGCGCTGGAAAATATTCCCGACATCTGGGAGCAAACCTTCTATTGCGACGGCGCGCTGGAGCTGGCGCCCGACACCATCACCTGCTCCGGCCAGCACGGGACGGTTGGCATCGAGGACGCCCTGGCCAATTCCTGCAACTGCGCCTTTGCGGAGATTGCCCTGGAGCTGGGCGGCGACCTCATCGCGCAATACGCGGAGGCCTACGGTCTCACCTCCTCCCACAGTCTCAACGGCATCGAAACCGCCGCCGGCTCCATCGAGAGCGCCGGCGAGAATAACGCAAACGTGGCCTGGGAGGGCATCGGCCAGTATAACGACCTTGTCAACCCCTATGCCCTGCTCCGGTTTATGGGCGCCATCGCAAACGGCGGCAAGGCGGTAGAGCCCTCCCTCCTCTATGGGCAAAGAAGCGGCTCCGTCCAGCTCATGAGCGCCACCACCGCCCAAACGCTCTCCCAGCTTATGAGCTATGCCGCCGAAACCCATTACGGCGGCCAGGCCACCTTCCCCGGCCTTTCTATGCACGGCAAAACCGGCACCGCCGAGCTGGATGACGGCACCAGCCACGCATGGTTTGCCGGCTTCATCACCAATACGGACGCGCCGCTGGCCTTTGTGGTGATGGTAGAAAAGGGCGGCAGCGGCTTTTCCACCGCCGTCCCCATCGCCAATACCGTTTTGCAAAAGGCCGTTTTCGGCTGAGGCAGCGCCATGATTGATATTTCCTTGCACAATGTCAAAAAGAGCTTCGGCGGCGCCGAGGTGCTCCGGGACGTGACCTTCCATATCGACCAGGGAGAGCGGGTGGCTCTGCTGGGGGCCAACGGCGCCGGCAAGACAACGCTCCTGAAAATTCTCTCCGACGCGCTGGAGCCGGACGGGGGCGAGGTCGTTCTCCCGGCCCAGAAGCGCATCGGCCTCATCTCCCAAATCCCCCTGTATCCCCCGGCGTATACCACGGAGGATGTTCTCCGCTCCGCCCACCGGCATCTCTATGCCATCACGGACCGGATGATTGCGCTGGAAAAGGCCATGGAAACCGACGCCTCCCCGGAAATCCTCGCCCGCTATGATACGCTTGCCGCCGAATATGAGCGGCTGGGCGGCTATTCCGCGGACTATGAGCGGGAGCGGGTGGCCAACGGGCTGGACATCACTCCTCGGATGCGCTCCCAGCGCTTTGAAAGCCTCTCCGGCGGGGAAAAGACCCGGGTGAATCTGGCCCGGCTTCTGCTGGAGGACACGGACATCCTGCTCCTGGACGAGCCCACAAACCACCTGGATTTGAAAAGCACGGAATGGCTGGAGGAATTTTTGCTCCGCTTTAAGGGCACCGTCCTCATCGTCAGCCATGACCGCTGGTTTTTGGACACCGTCGCCCAGCGGACGATTGAACTTGTGGACGGCCAATGCGAATTTTATTCCGGCAATTACAGCTTCTTCGCGGCGGAAAAGCAGCGCCGCTATGAGGAGCTGCGCCGGCAGTATGAAAAAAGCCGCCGGGAAATCGCCCACCTGGAAAAGGCCGCGGCGGATCTTCATCTCTGGGCTTTTATGGGAAACGACAAGCTCCACAAGCGGGCGTTTTCCATGGAAAAGCGCATCGCCCGGCTCCAGACCGTTGCCCGGCCGCAAAAGGAGCGAAAGCTCTCCGCCCGGTTTTCGGAATCGGAATTTCAGGGGGACGAGATTCTGGTGCTGGGCGGCCTCTCCAAGGCCTTTGGGGAGAAGCGGCTCTTTTCGGAGCTGGAGCTGCTCATGGAGCCGGGAGAGCGCATCGCCATCATGGGGGACAATGGCAGCGGCAAATCCACGCTGATAAAAATCATTCTGGGCGAGGAGCGGCCTGACGCCGGCTTTGCCCGCCTTGGCCCCGCCGTAAAGGCCGCCTATCTCCCCCAGCTTGTCACCTTCTCCCACCCGGAGCGCACCGCCTATGAAACGCTCCTCTATGATTGCAAAACCACGCCCCAGGAGGCCCGGGACCGGCTTGCCGCCTTCAACTTTCCGGGGGAGGACGCTTTCAAAACCGTCGGCTCTCTCTCCGGCGGGGAGCAAAGCCGACTGCGGCTGTGTATGCTCATGCGGTCCGACATCAATTTGCTGGTGCTGGACGAGCCCACAAACCATCTGGATATTGCCAGCCGCCAATGGATTGAGCAGGCCCTGGCCGACTATGAGGGCGCGCTCCTTTTCGTCAGCCATGACCGCTGGTTTGTGGACGCCTTCGCCACCCGCGTGTGGGAGCTGAAGGACGGCTGTCTGACGGATTTCCGGGGCGGCTATCCGGAATACCGGGACTATAAGGCCCGGCAGGCGGACCTCCGGCGGGCCGCGAAAAAGCAGGCGGATAAAGCCGCCCCGCCCAAAGCCGCCATCGCTCTCAAGCCCCAAAACACCGCCAGAGAGCTGGCCAAAACGGAAAAAGAAATTGCCCGGCTGGAGGAGCGCATTTTGAACCTCACCGCGGACGAGGAGCAATGCGCCGCCGATTATCAAAAGCTTATGGCCATTTATGAGGAGAAAAAAGCCCTGCAAGATACGCTGGACGGGCTCTATCTCCGCTGGGAGGAGCTGGCTGAATGAACATTGCCGCTATTGTATGCCTGATTCTGGGGCTGGTATTTGAATTTATTTTCGTTGGCTATGGTATGACCGCCCTGATATTTTTCTTCGCAGCGCTCTGTCTTTTTATATTCTCCGTTTTGCGCCGGCGCAAAACGCGCTGGGCGCGGCGGCTTCGCATCGCGCTGATCATCGCGCTGCTGCTGGGCTTTGGCTGCTTCATGGCCGCGGAGCTCCCGGTGCTTTCCGGCGCGCACGGGGATGCGGACGCCGCGGCAGACTGGCTCATCGTTATGGGGGCGGGCGTCAATGGGGACGAGCCCTCTCTGTCCCTGCAAAACCGGCTGGAAAAGGCCCAAAGCTGGCTCCTGGAGCATCCCAACGGCGTCGCCATCCTCTCCGGCGGCCAGGGGGACGGGGAAAATCTCTCCGAGGCGGACTGTATGTACGCCTGGCTCCTGGCCCGGGGCGTGGCGCCGGAGCGGCTCATCCGGGAGGATCAGGCCACCAGCTCCTATGAAAACATCGCCTTCTCTCTGGCCCTGCTCCAGGCCCATGGGGGTGACCCAGCCGGCCCCGTGGCCATCGTTTCCAATGAATACCACCTCTGCCGCATCCGCCTGATTGCAACGCAGCTGGGCGCGCAGCCCGTCTGCGTGGCGGCGCGGACGCCATACCCCATCCTGTTTTTGAACTACGCCGTCCGGGAGGCCTTCGCCCTATGGCAAATCTGGATTTTCGGCATGACATAATGGCAAAGGACTGCCCCCCCGCGGTGGGCAGTCCTTTTTTATTCATAGCTCGATAACGCTTCCGGCGGCGGCGTAATCCACCTGCTCGCCCAAAAGGTCTTTCAGCACCTCATAGGCCGCAAGGCCCGTGCAGTGGCCGGTATAATACCGGGTGGGATATGCCATGAGCCGCCGGGCGATGGCCGCCGTGAGCTCCGGGTCATAGCCCCGCCGGGAGGCGGGATCCGCCAGATGAAAGCCGCTCAAAACCCCGTCCGGGGCCCGGCCCCATATCTCCTCCGCCCGGCGCATCACATTCAAAATGCCGTTATGGGCGCAGCCGCCAAAGAGCACATAGCCGCTTCCCTGGGGCAGAATCAGCGCCTGCTCATGGCGAAAGCGGTCCGGGCAAAAGCCGCGTTCCGTCTTTTCCAAAAGGCTGTCGTTCGCCCGGGAATACAGCTCCCGGCCCGTAATGCCGTCAAAAAGCAGCGCGCCGTCGCCCAGCTCTGTGATTCCCTCCGTCCGGCGGATATGCTCCTCCTCCCGGAGGGCGGGCGCAAGGCCGATATATTCCTTGGTGCCATCCGCCCGGGCGGCCCAATAGTCCCCAAAGGCCAGCCGGTGTGCATAGACAGGCGCGGTGGGATTGCTATTCCGAAAGGCGGCGATGCCCCCGCCGTGGTCATAATGGCCGTGGCTCAAAACGCCGTATTCCACCGCCCCAAGCTCAATGCCCAGCGCCTTCGCATTGGGCGCAAGGGCGCTCTGGCCAAAATCCATCAGCAGCGCTTTGCCCTTCCAGCAGATGTGGAGCGCGAGCCCGTGCTCCGGGCAAAGGCCGGGCGCCCCGGCCCGATTCTCCACCAGCACCGTGATTTTCATTTTTTCACAGCTTCTGGGCAAATTCCCAGAGGGCGGAAATATCCTGATCCTCCACCATGCCGCGGTCGCAGGCGGCGGCCAGCCGGGGGTCAATGGGCAGGCTCACGGCGTTTTCAATGCCGTAGCGCGCCGCCTCCTCGGCCACATGGCTGTCCCCAAATACCGGGAGCTTTTGGCCGCAGCAGGGGCACTCGTACCAGGCCATATTCTCCACCAGGCCCGCCACGGGAATCTCCATCATTTTTGCCATATTCACGGCCTTTTCCACGATCATGGTCACCAGCTCCTGGGGCGTTGTCACAATCACAAGCCCATCCACGGGCAAAGACTGCAAAACCGTGAGCGGTACGTCGCCGGTGCCGGGGGGCATATCCACGAACATATAGTCCACCTCGCCCCAGACCACATCCGTCCAAAACTGCTTGACGGTGCCCGCCAGAATGGGCCCCCGCCAGACCACAGGGTCGGTTTCGTTCTGGAGGAGGAGGTTGATGCTCATAATCTTGATGCCGTTTTCGGTTTCCGGGGCCATGATGCCAAGCTCCGTACCCACGGGCCGGTCATGGAGCCCGAAGCTCATGGGGATGGAGGGGCCGGTGATGTCCGCGTCCAGCACGGCAACCTTCTTGCCCGCCCGGGCGGCGGCCACCGCCAAAAGAGACGTGACCATAGATTTGCCCACGCCGCCCTTGCCGCTCATGACGGCGATGACCTTGCCAACGCGGGAATGCTCATTCAGCTTTTCCAGAAAGCTCATGGGCGCCTCGCGGCTCTCGCAGTTCTCGCCGCAGCTTTCGCAGTTATGGGTGCAATCGCTCATTGCTTATCTCTCCGTTTCAAAAAATCCATAATGAAAGGGCTTGCCGCCCCGCTTGACAGTATACCCCTCCGGCCGCGGAATGTCAAACCGGCGGGGGCATATCCGCCCCCGAAAAACCAGCGCTCCGGCGCGCCTTTGGCAGAGAAATCCCCGGCGCCTGCCAGCGCGGCATTCTTTTTCTTTCAGGACAGCGCCCCTGGGCAAAAATCCTTTTCTGACGAACTAAAAAGCTCCGCGCCCGGATCAGGCGCGGAGCTTTTTTTATGCGGTTTTAGGCGATTGCGGCCTTGGCCTTCTCCACCAGGGCGGCGAAGGCGGCGGGGTCGTTGATCGCGGTTTCGGAGAGCATCTTGCGGTTCAGGTCGATGCCGGCCAGCTTCAGCCCGTGCATAAACCGGGAATAGTTGATGCCGTTGAGCTTGCAGGCGGCGCTAATGCGGGTGATCCAGAGCTGACGGAAATCGCGCTTGCGCTGCTTGCGGCCAATATAGGCATACCGCAGGCTCTTCATAACGGCCTGATTGGCCATCTTATAGTGGCGGGACTTGGCGCCCCAGTAACCCTTGGCCATGCCGAGGATTTTATTTCTTCTCTTGCGCGTCATCATCGCGCCTTTAACACGTGCCATCTTTCGTAGTCCTCCTTATTTATAGGGAATCAAGCGCTTTACAGTCGCGGCGTTGGTGACGTCGGCATAAGCGCCCTTCCGCAGGCCGCGCTTACGCTTGGTGCTCTTGCCGTGGCCATTGAGCAGATGGCTCTTATAAGCGTGGGCACGCTTTACCTTGCCAGACTTGGTGAGGGAGAAACGCTTTTTGGAAGCGCTATGGGTCTTCAGTTTCGGCATTTCGATTGATCTCCTTTGTTTATTCTTGCTCCTGCTTGGGCTGTTTTTTCGCCGGAGTCTGCGGCTTGGGCGAGAGGAATTCCGTCATAAGGCGGCCCTCCAGCTTGGCGCCCTTCTCCAGCTTGGCGATCTCCGCGCATTCGGCGGCAAAGCGCTCCAGCAGCTGCTTGCCCAGATCGGTGTGGGCCATCTCGCGGCCGCGGAAACGCACGGTCACCTTCAGTCGGTTTCCTTCGGAGAGGAACTTCTGACCGTTGCGAAGCTTGACCATAAAGTCGTTTTCGCCGATGGACGGCGACATACGGATTTCCTTGACTTCAACGACGTGCTGGTTTTTCCTTGCCTCTTTCTCGCGCTTGGCCTGCTCAAAGCGGTACTTGCCATAGTCCATGATCTTGCACACGGGCGGCTTCGCCGCGGGAGAGATCATCACAAGGTCAAGATCGCGCTCAATGGCGGTCTCCAAGGCCTCCTGGGAGGAAACGATTCCAAGCTGCTCGCCATCTTCGCCGATGAGACGGACCTCCGCCTCACGGATCTCCTCGTTCAACAAATGATTCAAAGTCGCTATTGTCAGAGCACCTCCTAAAATGGATTTTTTGAATACAAAAACGCGGATGCAGCGATGGCATCCGCGCTTGAAAACACATGACTTTTCCCCGGGGGGAAAAGGACGGTTCATAGCCGCGACGCGCGCAAAAAATGGCGGTCGGGCGAGGACGGATACCACTCTGTCCTGCTTTTGCTTTGATAGTATAACCGCTGGCGCGGCGTTTGTCAACGGTTTTTTGAAAGATTGGCGGGCTTTTCGGGCCGGGGCGGCAAGCATCCCGCCGCCAGCCTCCGGATTTTATTCCACCGGCGCGGCGGGCGCGGCGTTTTCCAGCTCCGCCGCCAGCTTCACAATGCGGCTGGTGCCCAGCCGGTCGGCGCCCAGGGCGATGAAATCCTCCGCATCCTCCAGCGTTTTGATGCCGCCGGAGGCCTTGACCTTAACATGGGCCTCGCAGCAGGCCCGCAAAAGGGCCACATCCTCCCGGGTGGCGCCGCCGGTGGAAAAGCCGGTGGAGGTTTTGATATAGTCCGCGCCGGAGGCGGAAACAACGGAGCAGAGCATCCGCTTCTCCTCCTCCGTCAGCAGGCAGGTTTCAATGATGACTTTCAGCACATGGCCCTCCGTGAAAGCGCGCACAGCGCGGATTTCCTCCAGAATATCCTCCCAGCAGCCGTCTTTCACCATGGCGAGATTGATGACCATGTCAATTTCGTCCGCGCCGTTTCTCACGGCCTCCTGGGCCTCAAAGGCCTTCACTCTGGGCGTGCTGTAACCGTTGGGAAAGCCGATAACGGTGCATATTTTCAGCTGATCGCCCACATAGCCCTTGGCCCCGGCCACATGGCAGGGCGGGATGCAAACGCTGGCCACCCCGTAACGGATGCCCTCATCGCAGAGCTCTCTGATTTCCTGGGCCGTGGCATCCTGCCGCAGAAGCGTATGGTCGCAGCGGCCGAGTATTTCTTCCAGTTTCATAAATTTATCCTCCTGATAAAAGCATAGTGTCATAGCGTTTTCGCCCGGGACATAAACTGAAGCATCAATGATGTGAGGTGCGTCCATGGACGAAGTTTTTGCCGCCAACCGGGCCGAGCTCTGCGGCATTCTGGCCGAAGCTCCCCGCTATTCCCACGAAAGCCGGGGCATAGGCTTTTATATTTTTCCCCTGGTCACCCGCCGGCTCAGCGGCACCGCCGATACGCTGAATATCGTCCTGCGGGAGAGTATGCTCTCGGCCTGGCTCGCGGCGGGCGCCTGTGTGCGCGTGGCGGGGGAGCTTCGCTCCTTCAACAACAAAACCGGCATTGGAAACCGGCTGATTCTCACCGTGCTGGCCCGGGAGCTGGAGCCCTGGGACGGGGAGGACGAAAACCACATCTCCCTCACCGGCACCATCTGCAAAACGCCCTCTCTCCGGGTGACGCCCATGGGCCGGGAAATCTGCGATATTATTCTGGCGGTGCCCCGGCGGTATCACCGCAGCGATTACATCCCGGTCATCGTCTGGGGACTGCAGGCCCGGGAAATCGCCGGGAGCGCCGTTGGCAATCAGCTCTCGCTCCAGGGGCGGCTGCAAAGCCGGAGCTACACCAAGATTATCGACGGGGAGAGCTTTGAGCGCATGGCCTTTGAGGTATCCGCCGCGGACATCATCCCGCTCTAGCTTGCATAGATATATAGTTTATTTTAATCCATACGCTTCCCTCTGTCAAATATTGAAAATGCCGGAAAGATATAGTATGATATAGGCATGAGTTACTTAACTGACAATCCCTGCGAGGCATATAAAGCCATGGGTGCCCACCGGGAGGGGGACGGCTGGCGTTTCCGCGTTTGGGCGCCTAACGCCCGGTCCGTATCCCTGGTGGGAGATATGAACGGCTGGAATCCCGCGGCTGACCCCATGACGCGGGACGATTTCGGCATTTGGAGCCTATACCGCGCCGGCATCCGGGAGGGCGCGGTGTATAAATACGCCGTCACCGGGCCTAACGGCGCCGTTGTGCTCAAGGCGGACCCCTTTGCCTTCCACGCGGAAACCGGCCCGGCCACGGGCTCCAAGGTATGGGATATCGGCGGCTTTTCCTGGTCGGACAGAGCCTGGATGACCCGCCGGAAAAAGAGGGATATCCACCGCCAGCCGGTGAATATTTATGAGGTTCATCTGGGCTCCTGGCGCCGCCGGGAGGGGGAGACCTATCCGAACTATCGGAATATCGCCCCGGAGCTGGCGGACTACTGCAATCAGATGGGCTATACCTATGTGGAATTTCTGCCCCTGACGGAATACCCCTATGAGGGCAGCTGGGGCTATCAGGTGACGGGGTACTATGCCCCCACCAGCCGCTATGGCACACCCCAGGACTTCATGGCCCTGGTGGACACGCTCCACCGCGCCGGCATCGGCGTTATTCTGGACTGGGTTCCCGCCCATTTCCCCCGGGACAGTCACGGTCTCGCCCGCTTTGACGGCACGCCTCTTTATGAATACGCCGACACCCGGCTGGGCGAGCATCCCGACTGGGGCACGCTGGTCTTTGATTTCGCCAGCCCGGATGTGCGCGCCTTTCTTATGAGCTCCGCCCTGTTTTTCCTGAAAGAATACCATGTGGACGGGCTCCGGTGCGACGCTGTGAGCTCCATGCTCTATCTGGATTTCGGCCGGCGGCCGGGCCAGTGGCTCCCCAATAAAGACGGGGGAAACATCAATTACGACGTTATCTCCTTCTGGCAGGAGCTGAATGCCGCCGTTCGGGCCAATGTCCCCGGCGCCTTCACCGTGGCCGAAGAGTCCACCGCCTACCCCGGCATCACCGCCCCAGCGGAGCACGGCGGCATGAACTTCACCTTTAAGTGGGACATGGGCTTTATGCACGACACGCTGGACTACTTTAAGCTTGATCCCATCTACCGCGCCGCAAATCACGATAAGCTCACCTTTTCCATGCTATACGCCTTTTCCGAGCGGTTTATTCTGGCCTTTTCCCATGATGAGGTCGTTCACCTCAAATGCTCCATGCTGCAAAAAATGGCCGGCCTGTATGACGACAAATTCGCCAATTTCCGGGCGCTGTATGGCTATATGTACGCCCACCCGGGCAAAAAGCTCATGTTCATGGGCGGGGAGTTTGGCCAGTTCCGTGAATGGGACGAAAAGCGCCCGCTGGACTGGAATCTGCTGGACTATCCCAAGCATCGGGGGCTTCAGCAGTGGGTGGCCGCGCTGGGCCAGCTCTATTGCGCCTCGCCGGCGCTCTATGATATTGAGGACAGCTGGGACGGCTTCACCTGGCTCAACCCGGACGACCGGGAGCGAAGCTCCATCGCCATCCTCCGCCGGGGGCGGACAGGCTCTCCCCTGGTATGCGTTTGCAACTTCACCCCTGTGGCCTATGAGGATTTCTGGATCGGTCTGCCGGGGCCGGGGCGGCTTGTGCCCCTGCTTTCCAGCGACGAGGCCCGCTTTGGCGGCGGCGGCCGGGAGCAGAATACTCTCTCCTCGGAGGATACGCCCTTTCGGGAGTTTCCCTGCATCTGCCGGGCGGCGCTTCCGCCCCTCAGCGCCCAGTATTACCGATACGAGGAGGAGGAATAACCATGCCCCCTGCAAAATACTCCGATCTCACCGCCGTATTCGCCATGGAAAAGGGCGTCAACACCCTGCCCCGGGTGCTACTGGCCGCCTCCGAATGCGCCCCGCTGGCCAAAAGCGGCGGCCTGGCGGACGTTGTGGGCACGCTGCCCAAATATCTCCGCAAGCTGGGCATTGACGCCCGGGTGATGATCCCCTATCACCGCGTCATCCGGGAGAAATACGGCGCCCAGGTGGAGCATCTTTTCAGCTTTGAGATTTCCCTGGGCTGGCGCAGAAAATTCGTTGGGCTCAATCGGCTCATGCTGAATAAAACCTGCGTATGGCTCATTGAAAACGAGGAATATTTCGGCGGGCCGCTGTATCTGCCCGCCCGGGAGGGGGAGCAGTACGCTTTTTTCACCCGCGCCGTTTTGGAAACGCTTTTGCGGCTTGACTGGAAGCCCGATATTCTGCACGTGAACGACTGGCACACCGGCATGATCCCCCTGCTGCTGAAGACGCAATACGCGGACACGCCCATCGGCAAAATCAAAACGCTTCTCACCATCCATAACATCGCCTATCAGGGGCTTTGCGGTTTCGATTTCGTGCAGGACTTTTTAAGCGTTCCGGAGGGCTGCTTCGGGCTTGTGGAGCGCATGGGCCGGGCCAGCTTTCTCAAGGCCGGCTGCATCATGGCCGACCGGGTCAACACCGTGAGCCCCAGCTACGCCTGGGAGATATGCACCCCCGAATACGGCGAAGGGCTTGACCCCGTGCTGTCCTTCCGGGGGGATATTGCCGGCATTGTAAACGGCATCGACAAAACCGTGTGGTCCCCCGGCAAGGATAAAAATCTCCCCGTGAACTACACCCGCTCCCGCATGGTGGGCAAGCTCCAGTGCAAAACCGCCCTGATGGAGGAGCTGGGGCTGGAGATTAACCCCAACCGCCCGCTCATTGGCATGGTCACCCGCCTGGCCATCCAAAAGGGCATTGATTTCATCATGTCCGTCATGGACCGGCTCCTGTGGGAGCGGGACTTTGCCTTTGTGCTGCTGGGCAACGGCGAACCGGAATATGAGGCCTGGCTCCGGGGGCTGGAGGCCCGCCATCCCGGGCGCGTATGCTCCTGGATTGGCTATGATGAGGCCGTCAGCCACCGCGTATATGCCGGCGCTGATTTTTTCCTGATGCCCTCCCGCTTTGAGCCCTGCGGCATCAGCCAGCTCATCTCCATGGCCTATGGCACGCTCCCCATCGTTCGGAAAACCGGCGGCCTGCGGGATACTGTCATCCCCTATAACGCCTATACCGGCGAGGGCACCGGCTTTGCCTTCACCCGGCTGGACGCCGAGGATATGGCCGGCGCTATCTGCTACGCGCTGGACACCTATCACAACAAAAGCGCCGTGCAAAGGCTCATCCAAAACGCCATGACCCAGGATTTCTCCAGCGACAAATGGGCCTTTGAATACGCAAAGCTCTATATCAATATGCTGTAACTCCCCCCGCCGGGCCAAAGCGCGGCAAAAGAGGGCGGCATAGCGCTGGCTATGCCGCCCTCTTTTTATTTTTGCGGAATTTAGGGCCTTTTGAAGCGGAGAAGCCCCTCGCCGTTTGCCAGGGCGATGAGATTTTCCCCCTCCTCCGAGCGGACGGCCATCAGCTGCCACCCCTCCTCCGCCGGGGCCAGAGAAATATCGCTCCAATGCGCCGCCATGGAATCGCCAAACACCAGCGCAACGCTCGGGTCCGCCGCCCGGCGCCGAAAGGCCGCCAGGCACTCCGCCGCCCCGCCGATAACCGCCCGCTGGCCCGGGGCGATAAACCCCGCCCGCTCCGCCAGCGCCAAAAGCGCGGCCAGCGCCGTGCCCTCCCCCGCCGGGCGGACGCGGTATAGCCGCCGCACCGGGCCAAGCTCCATCCAGCTCACCCGGGGGAAATACTTCCGCCGCAAGGCCGTCTCTTCTTCGGTTGACATAATATTATATTCCTCGCCCATTGCTCCGCTTTCCTCTGTTTGGTTTTCTCTAATTATACCACGGCGCGGCCCGATTCGCAAAAATTCCGCAAATTGGCCGCTTTCCCTTGCGGCGGGCGCGGTTTTGCGGTAAAATTAAGGCGCTATGAGAACATATAACGCCGGAAAATGCGATATCGCCGTGATTGGCGCGGGCCACGCTGGCATTGAGGCGGCGCTGGCCGCCGCGCGGCTGGGGCTTGACACCGTCTGCTTTACCATCAGCCTGGACGCCGTGGGCAATATGCCCTGCAATCCCGCTATCGGCGGCACGGGCAAGGGCCATCTTGTCCGGGAGCTGGACGCGCTGGGGGGCGAGATGGGCCGGGCGGCGGACCGGGCCTGCATCCAGTATCGGATGCTGAACCGGGGCAAAGGCCCCGCCGTTCACTCTCTCCGGGCCCAGGCCGACCGCCGGAAATATCAGGAGGTTATGAAGCACACGCTGGAGCGCCAGGAAAACCTCCGGCTGAAGCAGGGGGAGATTGTCTCCATCGCCGCGGAGGATGGCCATGTTGTCTCCGTCACAACGGCCCTGGGCGCGGTATATGAAACCAAAGCCGTCATCCTCGCCTCCGGCACCTATCTGGGCGGGCGCGTTGTCATCGGCGAGAGCATCCGGGATTCCGGGCCGGACGGCCTGGCGGCGGCCCTCCCGCTGACGGACTGCCTCAAGGCCCTGGGGCATACCGTGCGCCGCTTCAAAACCGGCACGCCCCCCCGGGTAAACGCCCGGACCGTGGCGCTGGACCGTCTGCAAATCCAGTATGGGGACGAGGACATTGAGCCCTTTTCTTTCCAAACGGCGGAAAAGCCCCAAAACCGCGTCACCTGCTGGCTTACCTGGACAAACGCCGAAACGCACCGCATCATCCGGGAAAATCTTCACCGCAGCCCCCTGTATTCCGGCGCCATCGAGGGCGTCGGCCCCCGATACTGCCCCAGCATCGAAACGAAAATCGTCACCTTCCCCGATAAGGACCGGCATCAGCTGTTTATCGAGCCCATGGGCCTCCACACCGAGGAGCTCTATATCCAGGGGCTTTCCTCCTCCCTGCCGGAGGATGTGCAGCTGGCCATGCTCCACACCATCCCCGGGCTGGAGCGCGCGGAGATGACCCGCCCGGCCTATGCCATTGAATACGACTGCGTGGACCCCACAGAGCTCTATGCCACGCTGGAATCCAAAAAGCTCGCCGGGCTCTATGGCGCGGGCCAGTTTAACGGCTCCTCCGGCTATGAGGAGGCCGCCGTGCAGGGCTGGGTCGCCGGGGTGAACGCCGCCCGGAAGCTCCGGGGGGAGCCGCCCGTGATTCTGCGCCGCTCCGACGGCTATATCGGCACGCTTATTGACGATCTCGTCACCAAGGGCACGGACGAGCCCTATCGAATGATGACGAGCCGCTCGGAATACCGCCTCCTCCACCGGCAGGATAACGCCGATTTCCGACTTGCATCCATTGGATACGAGGTGGGCCTGGTAAGCGAGGAGCGATACAGGGCCGTGGTGGATAAATATGCATTGGTCGATTCGGAGCTGGACCGGCTGCGCCGGGCGCGGCTCTATGAGCTGCTGAAGCGGCCGGAAAATTCCTATGCCTCGCTGGCGGAGCTGGACCCCGGCCGTCCGGAGCTCCCCGCCGCCGTGACGCGGCAGGTGGAAATATCCATCAAATATGAGGGATATATCCGCCGCCAGCTCAAGGAGGTGGAGACCTTCTCCAAGCTGGAGAGCCGCCGTATACCCCCGGATATCGACTATGCCCCCATCCCCGGCATCCGCACGGAGGCAAAGCAAAAGCTCTCCGCCATCCGCCCCGCCAGCTTTGGCCAGGCCGGGCGCATCTCCGGCGTGTCCCCCGCGGACCTCACCGCCCTGATGATTTGGCTGGAAAACCGCCGGCCGGCGCCGTAATGTTTACATAATTTTGTTTACATAAAACTAGGAGGAGCATCCATGAAAACCATCGACTTTAATCAGCGCGTCATCGTTGTCACCGGCGGCACCGGCGGCATTGGCATCACCGTGGTGAAGGCGCTGCTGGCGGCGAACGCCAGAGTGGCCGCCACCTATCGGAACGAGGCCAAAATGCAGCAGGCGCGGGCCGCGCTGGAGGGGCTGGGCGCCGTGGAATTTTTCCCCATGGACGCAAACGACATCCCCGGCATGGCCCGCTGCGTGGACAGCATTCTGGCCAAAATGGGCCCCATCGCGGGGCTGGTGCAGCTGGCGGGCAGCATGGCCGGCAAGCCCGGGCTTGAAATCACGCCGGAGGAGTGGGACACGCTCATGGACACCAACGCCAAAGGCACCTTTTTCTTCATGCAGGCCGTGGTTGGCCGCGCCATGAAAAATACCGGCGGCGCCATTGTGAACATCGCCTCCATGGCGGGCATCCGGGGCATGGTGCCCCCTCTTGTGGGCGCCCATTACGGCGCCTCCAAAGCCGCCGTGGTGGCCATCACGAAGCAGGCCGCCGTGGAATGGGCGGAGCTGGGCGTCCGGGCCAATGTCATCGCCCCCGGCGGCGTTAAGTCCGGCCCCATGGCCGGGCTCAAAAAGGAGGAGCTGCCCCCCTTCATGGTGGCAAATGTTCCCTCCCGGGACCTGGTGGAGCCGGAGTGCCTGGCCGATACCGTTTTGTATCTTTTGAGCGATATGTCCGCGGCCATGACCGGCCAGGTGGTCATTCTGGACGGCGGCGCAACCGCCTGCGGCTACTAACCCGCCCCCCTCACCGAAGCAAAAAGCAGGCATTGCCCTCCCGCGGCAATGCCTGCTTTTTTAACAGCGGCTTTTATGTGTAGTAAAACTTCCGCAGCAGCTGCTCATTATATTCCTTCACCAGCGGCAGCAGCGCGCTTGAAACCAGGGCGTCCTCCCCAATATCCACAAGGATAAAGGCGTCGTTAAAATCCATAAAAAGAAGATTTGGATTGCCCTGGGTGTATTTGACGATGACGTTTTTATTTCCCGCGGCGGTAAATTCCGCGTGCTTTTTATCCCGAATATAAATGAGGTTTTTATAGTCGTCTATAAAAACGGCGTCGCTTTTATTTTCCGCCCGGGAAAACGGGACGATGTGGTGCAAATCATAGCCGTCGGTTTTGGGAACGTTATGCTGTTTGAAATAATCCGCCTTTGCCTTTGCGCCCCGATTCGCCTGGGCGCTGAAAAGGCCGTAGTTGCCCGTATTCAGGATTAATTTTGTCCCCTCCACCTTGAAATAGGTGGAGTTTGCCAGCAGGCCATAAATCTGCTGGCTTTCATTTTTCCAATTCCCATAATCCCGCAGCAGGGTTTTGTTGTCAAAGGCTTTGCGGTTTTTGGGGTTGCAAAAGGCTTTCAGCCCCTCATTCAGTCTCGCCTTTTCCGCCGGCGTCAGGCGGCGGTATTCCAGCAGCAGCCGCAGCTTATCGCTGGAGGTGATTTTCTCCCGGTCATCGGAGAGGATGTACATAAACTCCAGGATGTCTATGGAATCAATGCCATAGTCGTTTAAGTAGAGCAGCTCCACCAGGTCAGACGCGGCGTTTTTCGTAAGCGCGTCAACGCCGTCGGTAAAAAATTTGATTTTTTCAAAAGCCGTGGCTCTGGCGAATTTCACGCCCAGCTCCGATAGGCCAACGCTGTAAACCCCCGCGCGGGCGGCGCCCTCTGTGATTTTATTGCCGGCTTTATCATACCGGTCCAGAAAGCCCATGCGGGCAATATCCGGAAACGTGTTTTTCTTCACAGAATTCACAGTGCCTTTGCCCACAGCCGCTTTGATCCCGCTCACAACCGCGTAATAGGTATGGGCCTGGGGCTGCTTTTCGCCCTTATCGTCCCCGATATGGATGCCGAAAACCTCGCCGCCCGCCACGGTGTAAATCACCGAGACAAGGCTGGAGAAATAGTCAAAGGTCAGCCGATTGTGCTGGGAGCACTGGATGCCCCGGTAGTCATTGGAGGAAACGCGGTCGGTGATATACCGCGCAAAAGCGTTGCCGGGGGCAATTTCTTCGATGGCCCGCAAATATTTATAATCCTCCAATTTTGATGCCCTCGCTTTCAATATAGGCAATATAGCCGGCATCCCGCTCGCAGCCGATGAAATTGCGGTTTAAGTCTCTTGCCACAACGCTTGTCATCCCGGAGCCGCTGAACAGGTCCAAAACCAGGTCCCCCTCCCGGCTGCTGGCCCGGATGATTCTTTCAATCATTTCATAGGGCTTAATCGTCGGATGGGCCAGGGCCCGCACTCTGCCGTTGACTTTTTCTTTATGGCGCTGGGAGGTGATCTCCCAAACGTCATTGCAAAGCTTTCCCTTTTCATTGGGAAACCACCGCTTTCCGTTTTTCAGGATGCCCTTTTTGGCCGCGTGGGCGATTCTGTCGGTGGAGAGATAGGGCGTGCGGATATCGTCGTAATTAAATACATAGGAATCGCTTTTGGTGAAAAAGAGGATGGTTTCCTGGGCGTTTACGTATTTCTTTTTGGTGGCGCTGAAGCCGTCCTTTTTATACCAGGTAATCCAGTTGCGGAATTTTAGGTTTTTATCGGTTAAATACGATAGAATCCTGGCGGAATTATAGGCCGTATTAAACAGATACAGGGAGGCGCTGGGCTTTAATTTTGGCAGCACCCCATCCAGCCATTGAAAGGTGAAATCAAAATAGGCCTCTTCATTTGCAAAAATATCCCACTCGCTTTTATGCAGATTATACGGCGGGTCTATCACGGCCAGATCAATGCTGCTGTCCTCCAATGCGGGCAAAAAGTCCAGAGCGTCCATCAAATAAATTTTATTATTCTCCAAGCAGCTCACCTCTCTCTACCGTTGCCAGCTTTTTGTCGATGATTTCCTTATAGTTTTTATAAAGCTCATAGCCGATATAATTGCGGCCAAGCTGCTTCGCCACCCGGAGCGTTGTCCCGCTCCCGGCAAAGGGGTCTAACACCACGTCCTCCACGCAGCTGAAAAGCTTAATGCATCTATAAGGGATTTCCTCCGGCATGATGGCGGAGTGCTTGCCAAAGGCGAGGTCATTTTTCCCGGGGATGGGGATATCCCAAATCTGCTTGGTATAGGCCACCCATTCCTCCTGGGTCAGGGCGCTGCGCTCTTTGATTTCCGGCGCGGTTTGCCGGGGCTTTCCGTCCTTGACATAGACCGCAATAAACTCCGTGGTATTTTGCGCGTAAAAATTCCGGGGATAGGGATAGCTGCCAAACATCAGCTTTTTGGAGGGGTTGGTCCTGTTCCAGATATAAAGATCCAGCAGATATAAATTTGTATGGCGCAGGATGGAATTTTGGATGCTGCTCTGGATGTCAAAAATGTCTCTGTTATAATGCGAAGAATAATTCTTCTTTATCATCGGCATGAGGGGAACATTGATGCACAGCTTGCCGTTGGGGCGCAGCACTCTTTCGCACTCCCGCCAAACGGCCAGCAGCGCCTTGATGTATTCCTCATAGGTCTCATAGGAACCCAGATCGGCGGATTTGGAGGCGGAGTGCCGCTCCAGCTGATAGCCGTCCTTGGAATAGTCCTTGATATTGAAATACGGCGGAGAGGTGACAATCAAATCCACGCTGCCGTCCTTTACCTCCCGCATTTTGGTCGATGATTTATAGTACACACAGTTCATAACATAAGGCTCCTGTTTGCCATTGCAGTAATTTGAATTCTCCTCCGCGGGCGCCGATGGCGATATGCCCCGCCCACTGTCAGGAGCCCCGGTTCAGAGCGCCCGCGCCCTCCGCCGCCGCGCCGCCGGACTTCATCCATTCGTCCACCTCGCTGACCTTGAATTTCCACAGACGGCCGGCCCTGGTGGCGGGCATATTTTTTGTCTCAATCCACTTCATCACCGTATCGCGGCTCACGCCGAGATACGCCATGATTTCCTTCAGCGAATACCAGCGCTCAATGTTATGATTCATCCAAAAATCCTCCGTTTCAAAAGGCTGCGGCGGTATAGCCGCATTATACCAGAAAAACCGCCTTTTCGCAAATCCGTTTTATGCAGTTTTATTCCGTTTCATGCGGATGCTTATATTTTTAATATGCCGGCCATCCAAAAAAATATGGCGCGCCCTTCCCCGGCCGCGCCATATTTCCCGATATTGTATTATGTATCTCATTCCTCGGCATAGCCCAGGGCGATAAGCTGGGCGGCCAGCTCATCCAGCTCCTGCTCCACCTGCTCGCGGGTGACCCCGCCAAACTCGGTCACGATGGCCTCTGCCAGCTCCGGGCGGGAAAAGCCCCGCTCAAAGCCCTCCCAGGCCATAGCGGCGGTGTCGCTGATGGGGCTCACCGGAGTAACCTCCCCCGCCGGGGAAACGCGGACGACGCTCACGCCCTCCTCCTCAAAGCGCAGGGTATATTCGGGCTTGATCTTCATTGGCTCTCTCCTTTGCATATAAAGCAGCTCCATTCCTCCATGCGGTCATGGCGCAAAATGGAAAATCCGGCCTCCGCCAGAGCGGCGGCCACCTCCTGCTCCCGGCCGTCAATAATGCCGGAGCAGACAAACACCCCGCCGGGGGCCAGAAAAGCCCCCGCGTGAGGCGCCAGAGGAATAATCACATCGGCCACGATATTCGCCAGCACCAGGTCATACCCGCACCCCAGCTTTTTTCGCAGCCGGCTGTCGGCAATCACATCGCCAACATATACGGAAAACGCCTCCGCCACGCCGTTTAGCGCGGCGTTTTCCCCAACAATTTCCGGGGCTTTTTCGTCCACATCGGCGGCGGTAACCATTTCGCTCCCCAGCACCGCCGCGGCGATGCCCAGAATCCCGGAGCCGCAGCCAATATCCAGCACCCGCTTCCCCGGGCCGGCATATTTCTCCACGGCGGCAAGGCACATCTTCGTGGTGGGGTGGTCCCCGGTGCCGAACAGCAGCCCAGGGTCCAGCCGCACGGGGACGCGCTCGCCCTCATAGCTCTCCCATTCCGGCACCACCACCAGCTTTTCCCCAATCTCCACCGGCTTATAGAAATCCCGCCAGTTATTCTCCCAGTCCGCGTCCCGGACAGCTTTCACCGCGGGCGCAAGGCCGGCGGCCTCCGCCCGGGCCACGACCGCGCGGCCCTCCGCATCGTCCGCCAGCCAGAATTTCACCCGGCTGGCCCCCGCGAAATCCGCCTCCAGCCCGTCGTCCACAAAGTCCCAATACTGGGTGTTATTCGCCAGAAAATCTCGAAAATCCCCCTCGTCCTCAATGACGAAGCTCTCCGCCCCCAGCGCCATCAGCCGGGCGCAAAGCCCCTCCGGGTCGCCGTGGGCATCCACGGAAACTTCCAGCCAGTCCATACCTTTTCTCTCTTTCTGCCGCGTTTTTTCAGGGCGCTCCGGCGGGGCCGGGCCAGGTCCACTCGGCCACCTCCGGCATATCCACGCCGTGGTTATAAATATACTGCCGGTGCGCCGCCAGCTTATCCCGCATCTGCTGGGCCAGGGCCGCGCTCCGGTTGCCAAGGCTGTCCAGATGCTCCAGGGCGGCCAGCACCAGGTGAAAGCGGTCCAGCCGGTTCAGCACCCGCATATCAAAGGGCGTGGTAATCGTGCCCTCCTCCACATAGCCCCGAACATGAAGCCGCTTGTTTTTTCGCCGATAGGTCAGCTCATGGATAAGACTGGGATAGCCGTGAAAGGCGAAAATAATGGGCCGGTCCGCGGTGAAAAGCATATCATAGTCCCGGTCAGAAAGGCCATGGGGGTGCTGCGTGTCCGACTGCAGGCGCATCAGGTCCACCACGTTCACCACCCGGAGCTTCAGCTCCGGAAAAGCCTCCCGGAGGATGACTACCGCCGCCAGCGTTTCCAGCGTGGGCGTATCGCCGCAGCAGGCCATAACGATATCCGGCTCCTGCCCCGTGTCCGTGGAGGCCCATTGCCAGATGCCGATGCCCTCGGCGCAATGGATAACCGCCTGCTCCATGGTGAGCCACTGGGGCCGGGGGTGCTTGGAGGCCACGATAACATTGACATAGTTCCGGCTTCGGATGCAGTGGTCAAAGCAGGACAGCAGGCAGTTTCCGTCCGGCGGCAGATACAGCCGCACAACGTCCGCCTTTTTGTTGGCGATGTGGTCCAGAAAGCCCGGGTCCTGATGGGTGAAGCCGTTGTGGTCCTGCTGCCACACATGGGAGGCCAGCACAAAGTTGAGGCTCGCAATATCCTGCCGCCAGGGAAGCTCCTGGCATACCTTCAGCCATTTGGCGTGCTGGGAGGCCATGGAATCCACAATGCGGATAAACGCCTCATAGGAATTGAAAAATCCGTGCCGCCCGGTGAGCAGATAGCCCTCCAGCAGTCCCTCGCACACGTGCTCCGACAGCATGGAGTCCATCACCCGGCCATCGGGGGAAAGGGCCTCATCCCCATCCAGCACCGCGCCGTTCCACGCCCGGCCCGTCTCCTCAAAAATCGCTCCAAGGCGATTGGATTTTGTCTCATCCGGGCCGAATACCCGGAAATTGCGCGACTGCCTGTTCAGGGCATAGATATCCCGGACAAAGGGGGCCAAAACCCGCATATCCTCCCGCTCCGTGTCCCCGGGCCGCCGCACCTCCACGGCGTAGTCCCGGTAATCCGGCAGCCGCAGGTCGCGGAGGAAAAAGCCCCCGTTGCCGTGGGGATTCGCGCCCATGCGGGCGGAGCCCCGGGGCGGAAGCTCCCGCAGGGGCGCCACAGGCTGCCCGTCCGGCTGGAAAAGCTCCTCCGGCTTGTAGGCGCGGAGCCACCGCTCAATAAGCGCGCGGTGCTCCGGCGTGTCCGCGTCCGCGGGCACCTGATGGGCCCGAAAGGTCCCCTCCACCGGGCTCCCGTCCACCGCCACAGGCCCGGTCCAGCCCTTGGGCGTGCGGAGGATGATCACGGGCCACCGGGGCCGCCCGGACGATTTTCCCGCCCGGGCCTCCCGCTGATAGCGCAAAATTGCCGTCACCGCCCGGTCCACCGCCTTGGCCATCATTTCATGCATGGCCATGGGCTCGTGACCCTCCACAAAAATCGGCTGCCAGCCGTGGCCCCGGAAAAACTGCGCCAGCTCCTCCCGGGGAATGCGGGCCAGCACTGTGGGGTTGGCAATCTTATAGCCGTTCAGGTGGACAATGGGCAGCACCGCGCCATCGGTGCGGGGATTGAGAAATTTATTGAGATGCCAGCTGGTGGCCAGCGGGCCCGTTTCCGCCTCCCCGTCCCCCACCACGCAGGCCGCGATGAGGCCGGGATTATCCAGCACCGCGCCGAAGGCGTGGGCCAGGCTGTAGCCCAGCTCGCCCCCCTCATGGATGGAGCCCGGCGTTTCCGGGGCCACATGGGAGGGCACGCCCCCGGGAAAGGAAAATCGGCGAAATAGCTTTTGCATCCCGGCCTCGTCCCGGGTGATGTCGGGATAAACCTCCGTATAGCTGCCGTCCAGCCAGCTCTGGGCAATCATGGCGTTTCCCCCATGGCCCGGGCCGGAGATATAAATCATGTCCAGATCATAGGCCCGGATGGCCCGGTTCAGGTGGGTATAGATAAAATTCTGCCCCGGCGCGGTGCCCCAGTGGCCCACAATCTTTTTCTTAAAATCCGCCGCCGTGAGCGGCCTTTTCAAAAGCGGCTCCGCCAGCAGATAGAGCTGGCCCGCCGTTAGATAATTTGCCGCCCGCCAATACATATCCATGGTCTTCAAAAGCTCCGGCGTGGGGGCAAAGCGCTTGTCATGCAATGTCTAATCACCTCAGCGGCTAGTATATGCCGCCAGAGGCAAAATCATCCGGCTCAGCCCTCCAGCGTGAGATCGCCCTGCCGAATCCAGCCCAGCCGGCGGCATACAATGCCAAAGGCCCATGCCAAAATGGCCGGCAGCACAAAGCACACCAGCGCCAGGCCCAGCCAGTCCATCGCTCCGGGCTGAATGGCCTGGGCCCCGGCGGCCAGCGCCGCCTCCGAGGGGGCAAGCCAGCCCGTCCAAACCCCGATGGGGCCGCAAAGCCCGCAGGTGCCCATGCCGGAATTGACCGCCGCACCGTTCATCTCCATCCGGAAAACGCAGGTGGCCACAGGGCCGGTCACCGCGCTGGCGGCGATGGCCGGAATCCATATTTTCGGATTTTTTATGATGTTGCCCATCTGGAGCATGGAGGTGCCGAGTCCCTGGCTCACCAGGCCGCCCCAGCGGTTTTCCCGGAACGACAGCACCGCAAAGCCCACCATGTTGGCGCAGCAGCCGGCCACCGCCGCCCCCCCGGCAAGCCCCGTGAGGCTCAGCGCCGCGCAGATGGCGGCGGAGGACACCGGCAGCGTCAGCAAAACGCCCACCAGCACAGACACAAAAATACCCATCCAGAAGGGCCGCAGCTCCGTTGCCAGCATGATGAGCCGGCCGCACCAGCTGGCGGCCCGGCCAATGGGCGCGGCAATCAGCATCGCCACAGCGATGCCCACCAGAATGGTGACGATGGGGGTCACAAGAATGTCAATTTTCGTCTCCTTGGAAACGGCCTTGCCGAATTCCGCGGCGATGATGGCCACCACCAGCACGGCCAGCGGGCCGCCCGCGCCCCCCAGCGCATTGGTGGCGATACCCACGGGAATCAGGGAAAAGAGCACCAGCGGCGGCGCTTGCAAAGCATAGCCGATGGCCACCGCCATAGCCGGGCCCACCATGGCCGAGGCCAGCCCGCCGATGGTATAGTCCGCGCCGTTTACCGTGGCCACGGTGGCTGTGAGAAAGCCAATATGAAGCTGCTGGCCCAGCGTGTTCAAAATCGTGCCGATGAGCAGCGTGCAGAAAAGGCCCTGGGCCATGGCGCCCAAAGCATCAATGAGATACCGATGCACGGAAATCTCAATGTTTTTGCGCTTGAGAAAGGCTTTGAATTTCATGCTTTTTCCCCTCCAGATACAGAGAAAGCGGCAAAAGCGCCCATCGGGTCCTTTGCCGCTTTTATTTATTATACGCCCCGCAAATTCATATGGCAAGAATTGTCATAAACAAAACAGGCCCCGCTCACTGCCCCCCATAGATGATGGCGGCGGCGGCCTCCCAGGGGGAGGCGTCCGTATAGCCCGCGGCGGCGGCCAGCGCCGTCAAATCCAGCGCGCCATAGGTGATTTTGTCAAAGGTGAAAACGCCCCCAGCCACCGTGCCGTGGAACGTGACGGAGGCCGTCATGGATTTGCCGTTCAGCTTGCCGGAGAGCTCCGTTTCATAGGTGCAGGAGCCATCCTCCTGCACGGTGAGCACGCTCTCATCGCTGCCGGTATATACGCCGGGGCGCGGCTCGTCCTCCCCCGCCTCCGGCGCGGGAATATCATATACCGGCGGCGGCACCGGCTCCGCTGTGGGCGGGACGGTTGGCGCGGGCTCCGCCGCGGGCGGGACGGTTGGCGCGGGCTCCGCCGTGGGCGCTGGCGTAAGCGCAGGCTCCGCCGCGGGCGTGGCAGACGGCGCGGGCTCTGCCGTGGGCGCTGGCGTAAGCGCAGGCTCCGCCGTGGGTGCAGGCATCAGCGCGGGCGCGGGCGTGAGCGCGGGCTCAATGCTTCCCTCCCCGGAGGCCGCCTCTTCCGCGACCGCTCTCTCCGGCTCCGGCGCGGGCTCGGCCGAGGCCGTCTGCTTTTTGCCGCAGGCCGCCGGCAGGAGCAAAACCGCCGCCAGCAGCAGCGCCGCCAAAATGCGCTTTGTTTTCATATCGCTTCCTCCCATGGGACACAGTTGTTTTTATTATTATAACAGACAAGCTCCCAAAAGAAAACCGTATCCCGCATAAAAAACCGGGATTGTCCTCTCTCCGCCCCTTTCAAATTCCCGGCGGAAACCTTGATTTTTGCCAAAGTGTGTACTATACTGGTGTTTAGTGATTTTTCGCACAGAAAACAGCTCCGCGGAGCCATTATTTTAAGGAGGAACCCCCCTATGAAAGATATCTATCTGGTATCCTGCTGCCGCACTGCCATCGGCAAGTTTCAGGGCAGCCTTGCCAATACCCCCGCGTCCGACCTGGGCGCCGTTGTCGTCAAGGAAGCGCTCAAGCGCGGCAACGTCCCTGCCGACGCTGTGGATGAGCTGATGTTCGGCTGCATCCTGACCGCCGGTCAGGGCCAGAACCCCGCCCGCCAGGTGGGCATCAAGGCCGGGCTTCCCTATTCCGTGCCCGCCTATACCGTGGGCATGGTCTGCGGCTCCGGCATGAAGAGCGTTATCGAGGCCGCCCGCGCCATTTCCGCCGGCGATGCCGATATCATCGTGGCCGGCGGCTGCGAGAATATGACCGCCGCCCCCTATTCCGTCCCCTCCGCCCGCGGCGGCGCCCGTATGTTCAACACCACCATGGTGGACACCATGGTAAACGACGGCCTCTGGGACGCCTATAACAACTACCACATGGGCACCACCGCCGAGAATATCTGCGACATCTGGGGCATCACCCGCGAGGAGCTGGACGCTTTCGCCCTCTCCAGCCAGCAGAAGACCGCCGCCGCCCAGGCCTCCGGCCGCTTTGACGACGAAATCGCCCCCGTGACCATCAAGGTCAAAAAGCAGCTGGTGGAGTTCAAGGTGGATGAGTTCCCCAAAAATGACACCACCGCCGAGAGCCTTGCCAAGCTCCGCGGCGCCTTCCCCGTCAGCGGCGACAATACCGCGGACGCCATCGTGGACACCCGTGAGGCCACCGGCCACCACGCGGCCACGGGAGTCGGCACCC
>X279_Western_Grey_Kangaroo__coassemble_7_pt1 | contig 27797 bp, 27 predicted proteins | sample X279_Western_Grey_Kangaroo__metabat2_high_PE_001 | metagenome-assembled genome bin X279_Western_Grey_Kangaroo
GCCGTGCGGGTGACTTGGCGTCAAAAAGGCGGCGGGTCAGGGCAAAGGTATCAAAGCCCCGGTTATGGAGCGCCGCGGCGATTTCCAGCGTTCGGCGGGTGGTCGCGGCGGTGCGGAAGCAGTTGGTGTCCGTGGCGAGGGCTGTGTAAAGCGCCTCGGCGGCGGGGCCGAAAACCTCCAGGCCCAGCGCCCGGAGCAGAAGATAGATGAGCTCGCCGGTGGCGGCGCTGTCCTCCTCCAGAAAAGTGCGCCGGGCATAGCCGGTATTTGTGCCGTGGTGGTCGATGGCGAGGTCCGTTTGCCGGGCCAGATGCGCCCCGCCGGGGGGGAACTGACCGGGGCCGGGCGTATCCACCGCGACCACGAAGCCGGGGACAAAATCCGCCGGGGCAAAATAGGGGGAGAGGTATTTGTCATAGCGGCGCATGGCGGGGGGATTTGGGGCAAGAAAGGCCGCTTTTCCCAGCGCCCGCAAGCCCAGGCAGAGGGCGCAGCCGCTGCCGGCGGCGTCGCCATCCGGCCGGATATGCGTGAGGATGAGGATATTGTCCGCCCGGCGCAGCGCCTCGGCGGCCTGGGGCAAAAGTATACGGGTCATAGCGCGCTCCTGTTCGCTTTGTGACTAAAGTTTAACATAAAGAGCCCATGGGTTGCAATACCATTTGAATCGGGCGGCCGGCTGTGGTACACTAACGGCAGAGATGTTTTGCGCGGAAAGGCGCGACGGGAGGTGGCCCGGGACGGCTATGAAACGAATTTTGGCGCTGATGCTGGCGGTGGGATTGCTTTGGAGCGCGCCGGCCGCGGCCCTCTCCGCGGCGGAAGAGGAGGCGGCCCTGCTGGAGGCCGGCCGGGCGGCGCTGGCGCAATGCGTAAGCGATGATATGACCGATGTGGAAAAGATAACGGCGCTCCATGACTGGCTGTGCCTGCACACGGATTACGGGCTTGCCCCCCGGGCGAAGACGGCCTATGGAGCGCTGGTGAACGGCTCGGCGGTTTGCACCGGCTATGCGGAGGGGCTGGCCTTTCTGGCGGAGCTTGCGGGGCTGGATGCCGCGGTCACTTACAGCGAGGCCGTGGATCACGCCTGGATCCTGGTGACGCTGGACGGCGCGCGCTATTTTTGCGACAGCACCTGGGACGATGGCAAAAACGCAAAGCTCGGGCTGATCCGCCATCAATATATGCTCTTTGACGAGCAAAACGCCGGGGAGACAAACCGTTATGGCTGGGACAGCCCGGAGGCCGTCCCCGGCGGCCCGCTGGAGAATATCCCCTGGGCGGCGGCCGTGACCCGGGTGATTTTTTCGGGGGAATACGCCTATTATATCAGCGGCGATTTCGCGCTTATCCGCTGCAACCGGGCAACCTGGGAAACCGATACGCTGCTGAAGTTGGAGGAGACCTGGGCCAGGCCGGAGGACGAAACGGAGGCGGAGCTGTATACCGGCCTTGTCCTGCGGGGGGAGCGGCTGTATTTCAATACCCCCCGGGCGGTGTGCTCCGTTACAACGCAGGGGACGGGGTTGCGGCTGGAATGCGCCCCTGAAACGGACGGAGGCCAGCTCTATGGGCTTGACGTCCGGGAGGGAAAGCTCTGCTATTCCCTGGCCGCCGCGCCGGACGCGGTGACCTATGAAATCGCGGATACCGGTGTATTCTGCTGGGGCGCATGGGGCTATGCGTGGGACCCCGCGGATTTATGGGAGGCCCTCCGGGCTGGGATAAAAAGCTGAAGAGAATCGAAAAGCGCCGCGGGAAATCCCAGCGGCGCTTTTCGGCATTATTCCGGCCATATCAAAGCCAGAAACTCGGCCAGACGGGCCTTATAGCCCCCGTGATTGACGAGATAGCTCAAGCCGTGGCCGGCCGCGGGCACGGTGAAAAGAACATAGGGCGCGGCGCAGGCGGCGGCATTTCGGCGGACATTTTCCGGGGGGACAAAATCGTCCGCCTCCCCGTGGATAAAAAACACCGGGCGGGTATTGTCCGCCAGCGCCAGCTCCGTGGTATACTGCCGCAGGCTGAAGCCGGCCAGCAGCCGGCACCAGAAGTCGATCCCCGCTAAAAACGGCGCCGCCGGCAGATGGAGAAAGTGGCGCAAAACATGGCCCAGCTCCTCCCAGGGGGACACAAAGCCGCAGTCCGCCACGATGCCGGCAACGTTTTCCGGCAGCTCCGGGGCGGCCATGAGCGCGGAGGTGGCGCCCATGGAGATGCCGGCGAGGAGCACGGGCTTTCCCGGGAAATGCTTTTGAATATAGGCGCACCAGTCCTGAATATCCAGCCGCTCCTTGACGCCGAAGGTGATATATCGCCCATCGCTGGCGCCGGTGGCGCGCTGGTCGATGAGCAGAAGGCTGAAGCCCAGGCCGTAATAAAAGGGGCAGGCGGAGGAAAAGTCCCGAAAGCCGCCGCTCCGATAGCCGTGACAGCCGATGAGCACGCCCCGGGCGTCGGGATTTTCAAAGAGGGCGCCCCGGAGGGTCAGCCCGTCAAAGGAGGAAATCTCCACGGGCCGGATGGGAAAGCGGCGAATCCACTCCGTGCCGGCGCGGATTTGCGCGGCATAGGGAGCCAGGGCCTCATTCGTGGCCTTGCCGATGAGGGCAAGGGGGCTGAAGCGACCGCGAAACCGGCGGCAGAGAAGCTGAAACATGGCCCAGGTGACGAAAAAATACAGGAAGACCAGAAGGATGAATACGGTGAAAACCGCTGGCATAAAAAACACCTCCCCCAGCGCCAGTATATACCCATTTGGCATCCGTGCAAAGGAAAACCGACGGACAGCAGTCCGCCGGTTTTCTGCCGCGGGGAGGTTAGCCCCGGAGCTCGGCCTCAAAGTTCGGATCGGTGTCAAAGCCGCTCATGGCAAGGATTTCGGCGGTGTTGATACCGGTGCCGGGCGTGACCTCCGCGGTCACGGCGCCATCGGGGGCGAAGGTGAGCACGGCGCTGTCCTTGGTGGTCATGGGAACATTGGTGTCGATATAATCCAGAGAGACCTCAATGCCGGCGTCGGTGGTCTGGATGCCGGCCATGAGGGCATAGTTGTCCCCCCGGCAGAAGGAGCCGTAGGTGAGGGCGGTGAAGTTAATCTCAATCTTTTCTCCGGGGTTGGAGTAGTCATAGGTGAACTTGGAGCCGGCGGTGGCGATAACGCCATAGCGCGGGTCCTGGAAGGTGTGGTTATGGCCCCAGATAAAGATGACGTTGGGATACTGGTTCAGCACCTCGATCAGGGCGCCGCTGTTATCCGTGGAGCGATGGTCGCCGCCGGGGATGCTGTGGGTGGCGGTGGCCATGGAAAGATGGAGGGGGAAGTGGCTGAGGACAAAAATGGGCTTGTTTGCCGGGGCGGCGGCAAGATAGGCGGCCAGAGCGTCAATATCCGCCTGGGGGAAGCTCATGGATTCCTGGGCGGCGCCCAGATTGTAGATGATATAAGTATCGGTGTTGGCCGTTTCGCCGATGCGGGTGAAGTCCTCGCCCAGCTCATCCCAGTTGGGGCCGGGGGCGCCGGACTTCCATTCCTGGTTTCCGGGGGTGAGATTGTAAGCGCCGGGCATTTCGGCGTTCAGGATGTCCATAAACTGGGTATAGACAGCCTCGTCCCAGTTTTTATCGCAGATGTCGCCGGAGTAGTTCAGTAGCGTGAACTGGTCGCCATAGGCGGCCTTGATGTCCAGCAGCCAGCCCTCAAAGCCGGGGACCTCCGCGTGGACATCGCCGGCAAAGGCGATATATTCCGCGCCCTCGGGCAGGGTGAGCTCCACCGGTTCGGCCCGGGTGACGGACTGGCTGGGGGCGGGGCGGTCGTCCGGCGCGGCGGCGGCATCGCCGGCGGGAGGCGCTTCGGGAGCGGCCTCGCCCGCGGGGGCAGCCTCCGGCGCGGGGGCCTCCTCCACGGCGCCGCAGGCGCACAGCGCCAGAAGCATACACACCGCAAGAAGCAGAGAAAGCAGTTTTTTCATGGGAATTCTCCTCTCATTGACAAATCATAAATTTATTATAGCAGACATTGCCCAAAGCGCAAGAGCAAACATAATTCTTTGCCGGACGACAAAGCCGGACCTCCCGAGAGAGGTCCGGCTTTGTATACAAAAGAAGAGAGGAGTGCAGGGGAAAATGTACGCGATGCTCATGTGCGTTTGTCCCTGTGACTGTAAGATAACCCAAGGGGGAGAAAAAAGGATGAACAAATTCGCAATAGTCTGTGAACAGTTTTTTAATTTTGTGTTTGGGGGATATTTCCAGGGAAATCAGCTGGTATAGACATAGCCGGAAGCCTCCACGGTGTCCAGCGCAACGCCGCTGTAAGAGCCGCCGTAGCGCCAGGAGGCGGTCATATCCCCGGCGGTGCCCAGCGGGACGGTGAGCGTGGTATAAAACAGGGGGCTGGTGGTCTGGCCGACGCCATCCTCCAGATAGATGCTTTTGGTATCGCAGGAGACGGAGTATCCGGCCATCTCCAGCGTGACGCCGTTATAGATGCTGGCGAGCTGGAGACTGTAAGAGGTGACGGTGCCGGTGAGGGCAATCACGGCGCTGCCGCTGCCATTATCATAGGCGACCCAGTCGATATTCATATTCATAGAGGTGCCGGTGCTGGAGGAAAAGCGACCCTCGGCGATCACGGTGCCGTGGGAGGGCGTGGCCGTGGGGGCGGGCGTATCCGTGGGATCCGGCGTGGGTTCCGGTGTGGGCTCCGGCGTGACGGGAACCTCCGTGGCGGGCGGTACGGTGGTCACAGGCGGCGGCGCCGTGGGTGCAGGGGTGGCCGTGGGGGCCTGGGTGAAGACCGCGGAGGTGGGCGGGGCGGTTGCCAGACTATCCACGGCCGGCCCAGAGGGCCTGCCGGCGCAGCGGGACAGCAATAAAATCTCCGCCAGAATGATGAGAAGCAGGAGAATGAAAAACAAAATCAGGCGTTGTTTCCGCATCAAAGCACCTCCGGGAAGCATTTTTCTCTATTATACGCGCTTTCCTGCCGGACTGCAACGTTATGGGCCGAAAACCAGCTGAAAATAGTTGTTTTCCATGACCCGCCGGGCGAAGATATACCGGTCATAGACCAGATCGCTGACTTGATTTACATAGGCGGAGGTCTCCCGGGGCGTTTCAAAAAACAAATCCCGCTGCCAGAAAAGGCTGTGGTCGGCGATATAGCTGCCCGCATCCGTGACCCAGTCGGAATTGGCGCTGCCATACAGGCTCACAAGCGGCGTTGTGGCGGATGCCTGACCGGTTTGAGGAACCGGGGCGAACAGATCCCGCCCGGAGAGAAAGCGGGAATCATAGGCCACGCCGAAGGCGTTTAGCAGCGTGGGGGTGATATCCAGCTCCGAGCAGGGAAAATCAACCGCGGCCCCGGCGAACAGATCGTCGCACCAGAGCGCGAGATGGGCCCGATGGGCATCGGTGTTTCCGGTCAGGATGCAGAGCGCGGTGGATTTTTCCAGTCCGAGCGAGCATAGGCGCGCCCACAGCGCCGCCAGCGCGCTCTCCCCATCGGCCTCGTCCCACAGGCAGCAGAGAAAAAAGGGCCGCTCGGAGGAAATCCGGGTCAGGGGGTCCTCCCCGCCCGCGGGCAGCAGGCTGGAAAAGCCAATGGTTTGATAAAAGGCCTCATGGGCCGGGTCGGCATAGGAGATGAGCGTATCATAGCCCGCCGCGCCCAGCGCCCGGGCGATGGCATAGGGGAGATAGATGTTCTGCTCGCCGGTATGGATCAGGGCGGTTTTTCCGTCTACATTCGTGGGAATAACGCCGGTGAGCAGGGCAAATTCCCGGCCGTCCGCCCCCTGATACCAATCGGGACGGTAGAGGTCCGCGACCCGGGCTCCCTCCTGGTAAAGCCGGTACAGCGTTGGACAGGCGGCGCGGTCAGCGAGGTCAGGCTGCCAGCGATCGGCGCATATCAGGATGAGGTTTTTGCCCTGCAAAGCGCCGGTATAGGCGTTTTTGGCGGTGGGCGTGCGGAAAAGATAATAGCCGTTCATCTCGGCGATGAGGGCGCTTCCGGCCGTCTCCGGCACCAGAGAGAGGTCAAGATTCAAAATATTATAGTCCCGGCTCTGCGCCATGACGGTCTGCGCCCGCATGGGCTCCGGCAGAAGAGCTCTGGCCGTCACCAGCGCAAGGAGTCCCGCGGTGCAGAGAAAAAATAAAAACTTGCGCATGAAGGCATCCCCAATCCTTTTGAAGTCGCTGTATATAGGATGCCTGAAAGCCGGAGCGAAAAAGAGGGGAAAACGTCGACAGGGAAAAATAAATGTCTCCCCGGCCGGAGGCGCGGGGAGACAATAAAGTAGAAAAAGCCGCTATTCAGAGCTGGCGTCGCGGTCTTGGGAGCAGCCGCTCCGGCCGCGGGCCGGGCAGCTATCCCCATAGGGACAGCCGATGCATTTCGCGCCGCGCTTTCGGGCCCGGAGGATATACCGGAGGGCCAAACCGAGAATCAGCGCAAGAATCAGGATTAAAAGAAGATTAATCATAGACCGCCCTCCATGGAAAAATCATCGGCGGGCCGCGGCCAGCGCGCGATCCGTTCGGCGGATGAGAAGCGCCACCGCGGCGGCCATGAGGGCCACGGCCGCAAGCCCGGGGAGAAAGGCGGCGCCAAAGGCGCCGGTGGTGACAAGCGTGCCCAGCTGATAGACCAGAAAGCCAACGGTATAGCCCACGCCCAGCTGGAGACCGATGCCGCCCCATAGCCATTTGCGGCTTTTCAGCTCGGCGTTCATGGCGCCGATGGCGGCAAAGCAGGGGGGCGAGAAGAGGTTGAACATGAGATAGGCCAGGGCGGCGCACTTGGTGAGGGCGAGGATAGAGGCCACCTCAGCCCCGGAGCCCTCCAGCAGGGCCAAATCCTCCGCGCCGATGAAACTGCGGATGCCGTAGCACACGGCCAGCGTGCCCACCACGTTTTCCTTGGCGATAAAGCCGGTGACCGCGGCGGCGGCCAGCTGCCAGGCGTGATAGCCTACGATGGGGACCAGCAACCATGCGATGGGGTTTGCCACCGTGGCCAGAATGGAGGCGCTCTCCGCGCCCTCCGCCACGGGCTGAAAGCCCCAGTTAAAGGTTTGCATGAGCTGGATGACGGTGTTGCATATCAGGATAATGGTGCCGGCCTTCACGATATAGGCCCAGCCCCGGGAGCACATGGCCAGAAAGGCGCGCTTGAGACTGGGGCGCTTATACTCGGGCAGCTCGATGATGAAATAGGCCTTTTGGCCCCGATGGCCGGTGACGCGGTTGACCAGCACCGCGCACAGGAGAATCAGCAAAATGCCCGCAAAATACATCAGCGTGCCAACCCAGGCGGCGTTAGAGAAAAACACGCCGGCGAAAAGGGCGATGACGGGAAGCTTGGCGCCGCAGGGCATAAAGGGCGTCAGCATGGCGGCGGCCCGGCGCTCCCGCTCGTCCCGGATGGTGCGGCAGGCCATGATGCCGGGGATGGCGCAGCCGGTGCCGACCACAAAGGGAATAACGGATTTTCCGGAGAGACCCACCCGCTTGAAGATGGGGTCCAGAATCACCGTGACCCGGGCCATATAGCCGCAATCCTCCAGCAAATCAATGAGAAAATACATCACCATAACGATGGGCAAAAAGCCAATCACAGCGCCAACGCCGCCCAGAATACCGTCCACCAGCAGCGAGCGCAGGATGGGCGCGGCGTTTTCCATCCAGCCGGCGGCCGCCACCGTGAACAGGTCGATCCAGCCCACCAGAATATCGGCGATCCGGGGGCCCACCCAGGCCTGGGAGAGCTGGAATACCAGAAACATGACCCCGGCAAAGAGGAAAAGCCCGGCAACGGGATTGGTAAGCACCGCGTCCAGCCCGTCCTGCCGGTTGCGGTCCCGGGTGAAGACCCGGCGGGTCTCCACGGCGGCGACAAGGGTTTTGACAAAAGCGAAGCGCCGTCGGTCGGCGGCTTCCACCTGGGCCTGGCTGGTGATATCGACAGGGGGCTGAACATAGGGCGGAATCTGGCGCTGCCCGGCCACGGAAATTGCCGCCCGAACCACATCGCCAAGACCGCTGTGGGCGGTGGCGGTGGAGACGGTGTTCACCACGGGACAGCCGAGCTTCGCGGCCAGAGCCGCATGGTCAATCCGGGTGTTTTTCCGCCGGTTTACATCGCTTTTGTTCAGCGCCACAACTACGGGGATGCCCAGCTCCAGCAGCTGGGTGGTGAAAAAAAGGCTTCGGCTGAGATTGGTGGCGTCCACAATGTTCACAATCACATCGGGCCGCTCATTTTGCACATAGTCGCGGGTGACGCTCTCCTCCGAGGTGAAGGGAGACATGGAGTAAGCGCCGGGCAAATCCACGGCGATCAGCTCCCGGCCCTCCCCGCCGAAGCTCTTTTTGATGGGGCTTTCTTTTTTATCCACGGTGACGCCCGCCCAGTTGCCCACCTTTTCGTTGCGGCCGGTGAGGGCGTTGAACATGGTTGTTTTTCCGCTGTTTGGATTGCCGGCAAAAGCAATTCTCATGGTTTTGGCTCCTTTATACAGCAGCGATATGCTGGCCATGTGGTTAGTTAAGGCTAACTTGCGGGGGAAAAACAGGCGGCCGCGGGGCACGCCGAAAAATCAAATCTGGATGGCGGCGGCCAGGTCGCGGTCGATGCTGTAACGGCTGTCCTTGAGAGAGATGATGTAGCTTTTCCTCCGGCGGGATACCACGGTGACGGTCTCGCCGCTGTAACAGCCCAGGGAGAACAAAAAGGCGTTTAGCTCCTCGTCCTCTGTCGCCACGTTTTGGATGATATAGTCTTTTCCCGTTTGCGCCTGGGTCAGATTCATGGCGGCCCGCCTTTCCCGTTTGGTTAGTTTATTCTAACTGGGATCAGTTTAGGCCCATCCGGGGGAAAAGTCAAGGGGAAAAAGGGGGATGGAAGCAAGTTCGGCGATTTGCCAAAAAGCGGGCGGCGGCAATTGTGAAAATAGTTAGAAATAACTAACTGCTCTGCGAAAAGCCGGACAGGCCTGGGCCTGTCCGGGCGGGAAAATCAGGGGGATAGAAAAGCTTCCAGATAGGCGAGCTGCTCTGCCATGGGAAGCTGCCGGCGGGCCACGCACGCCTCCAGGTCCACGGCGTCATAAATCGTTTCGTCAAAGACGGGGCAGGCCTTTTTATAGTCCTCCGGCGGCAGCTGCTCCAGCGGCGTGCCGGCGCGAACCAGCTCCGCGACGATGGCATAGGCCTCCCGGAAGGGGACGCCGTGGGCCGCCAGCCAGTCGGCGCAGTCGGTGGCGTTTATAAAGCCGGCGGAGGCCGCCGCGCGCATAGCATCCGCGTGGACGGTCATGCCCGCCACCATGGGGGTCACCGCGGCGAGGCAGAGCTTGGCGGTGTCCAGCGCGTCAAAAACGGCCTCCTTGTCCTCCTGAAGGTCCTTGTTATAGGCCAGGGGAAGGCCTTTCAAAACGGTGAGCAGCGCCAGCAGGTCGCCATAAACCCGGCCGGTCTTGCCCCGGATCAGCTCCGCCATATCCGGATTTTTCTTCTGGGGCATGATGGAGGAGCCGGTGACATAGCCCTCCGGCAGGGTGATAAAGTGAAACTCAAGGCTGGACCAGAGAACCAGCTCCTCGGCAAAGCGGCTTAAATGGGCCATCAGCAGGCTCAAGGCCGCCAGCAGCTCCACGCAGAAATCCCGGTCGGAGACGGCGTCGAGACTGTTGAGACAGGGCCCGTCAAAGCCCAGGGCTGCGGCGGTCATGGCCCGGTCGGTGGGAAAAGTGGTTCCCGCCAGGGCGCAGGCGCCCAGCGGGCAGCGGTTCAGGCGCTTTCGGGCGTCCTCCAGCCGGCCGGCATCCCGCGCCAGCATCATAGCGTAGGCGCAAAGATAGTGGCCCATGGTCACGGGCTGGGCCCGCTGGAGATGCGTATAGCCGGGCATGACGGCGCCGGCGTGGTCGCGGGCCTTGTCCCGCAGGGCGGCCACGGCCTCCCGCAGCAGGGCGAGCAGCTCATCGGTTTGGCCCCGCAGATACAGGCGCAAATCGGTGGCCACCTGGTCGTTTCGGCTGCGGGCGGTGTGGAGGCGCTTTCCGGCCTCGCCGATTCGCTTTGTGAGCTCCAGCTCCACGAAAGTATGGATATCCTCGGCGGATGGGTCGATGGCGAGCGCGCCGGTTTCCAAATCCGCCTGAATGGAGCGCAGGCCGGCTTCGATGGCGGCGGCGTCCGCCGGGGAGAGGATGCCCTGGCGGCCCAGCATGGCGGCATGGGCCAGCGAGCCGGCGATGTCCTCCCGCCACATACGGCTGTCAAAGGCGATGGAGGAATTGAGCCTGCTGGCGGCCTCCGCCGTTTTGCCGCCCCAGAGGGTGCCGCTCATGGGGCCAGCCCCTGATTCACCGCGGCCTGCACGCGGATGGGCAGACCGTAGAGATTGATAAAGCCCTCGGCGTCCTTTTGGTTATAGTCGGACGCGCCAAAGGTGGCGATGGCTTCCGAATACAGGGAATAAGGGCTCCAGACGCCGGCGTTTACAATATTGCCCTTATACAGCTTCAGCCGGACCTTGCCGGTGACGGGCTCCTGGGTTTTGTCCACAAAGGCGGAGAGGGCCTCCCGCAGGGGGGTGAACCACTGGCCGTTATAGACCAGCTCCCCAAAGGTGATGGCAAGCCGCTGCTTTTCGTGGAGCGTTAGCTTATCGAGGCAGATGGATTCCAAAATGCTGTGGGCCTTATAGAGGATGGCGCCGCCGGGCGTTTCATACACGCCGCGGCACTTGATGCCCACCAGCCGGTTTTCCACGATGTCCAGCAAACCAACGCCGTTTGCGCCGCCGAGCGCATTGAGTTTCAGGATGATTTCCTTGGCGCTCAACTTTTCGCCGTTTAGCGCCACGGGCACGCCCTGCTCAAAATCGAGGGTGAGGTAGGTGGGCGCGTCAGGGGCCTGCGCGGGGGAGACGCTCATCTCCAAAAAGCCGGGCTTTTCATACAGCGGCTCGTTTCCCGTGTCCTCCAAATCAAGCCCCTCGTGGGACAGATGCCAGAGGTTTTTGTCCTTGGAGTAGTTGGTTTCCCGGGTGATTTTGAGGGGGATGCCATGGGCCTCGGCATAGTCAATCTCCTCCTCCCGGCTGCTGATGCTCCACTCCCGCCAGGGGGCGATGATTTTCATACTGGGGGCGAAATGCCGGATGGCCAGCTCAAAGCGCACCTGGTCGTTGCCCTTGCCGGTGCAGCCATGGGCGATAGCGTCCGCGCCCTCCTGGAGGGCGATGTCCACAAGCGCCTTGGCAATGCAGGGGCGGGCGTGGCTGGTGCCCAGAAGATATTCCTCATAGACGGCGCCGGCCTTCATGGTGGGGATAATATAGTTATCCACATAGTCGTCGGTGAGATCCAGAACATAGAGCTTGGAGGCGCCGGTTTTGAGCGCCTTTTCCTCCAGACCCTCCAGCTCATCCGCCTGGCCCACGTTCCCGCTGACGGCGATGACCTCGCAGTTATCGTAGTTTTCCTTCAGCCAGGGGATGATGATAGAGGTGTCCAGCCCGCCGGAATAGGCGAGGACGACTTTTTTGATATCGGACATGGGAGCTTCCTCCGTTCGGAAAGATTCAATGACAGGATTGTACGCTCCCTCGCTGTGAATATCAATAGGTTTATTCATTGAATAATGAATATTTTCCAAAAAATTTCAAGAAATTTCTTTATCGGGTGAATAATCCGCGCAAGAATGAATATTTTTGGAGCTGGGCAAGCTGCCGGAGAATCTCCCGCGCTGCCAGCCGCCCTCCGGCCAGGGCAAAGCCGAAGGCGTGGCCGGAGAGCCCTACACTGTAATCGGCGGAGTCCACGCCGGAGATATCAATGCCGGCGGCGAAAAGGCCGGGAACGGGCCGGTATTCCGGGGTGAGCACGCGGAAGACGCTGTCCGTTCGGATGCCGCCGTGGGTGGTGATAATATCCATGCCGGCGGGCACGGCGTAATAGGGGCCCTCCGTCAGGGGGAGGAGGGCGCGGCGATCTTTGCCGAAGAGGGCGTCATACCCGGCGGCGCAGCTGGCGTTATAGGCGGCGAGCTCTGCGGAGAAGACGCCGGCGTCCACGCCCATGAGCGCGGCCAGCTTTCCCGGCGAGGAGGCCCGGAAGATCTGATTCCGGCCAAGCTCCAGCTCCAGCGCCTCATAGAGCTCCTCCATGCCGATTTTGGCGGCGGCGGGCTCGGCCATCAGGGGCGGCAGGCTCTCAAAAGCCCGGCGGACGGCGCTCCCGTCCAGGATGGCCCAGCATCGGCGGCCCGGCTGGCGGGCCACGGCGTTTTGGCCGAAGATAAAGTCCTCGCAGATGCTCTCGTCGCAGAAGCGGCGGCCCTCCCCGTTGACCCAGAGGCAGTCCGGCCGGCGGATGAGCCCGGTGATTTCCCAGCGGCCGCGAAATACGGGGGCGCAGCCCTCGATGGCCACGTCCCGGCAGATGGCGGCGCCGGCCTCCCGGGCCATGAGCAGCCCGTCGCCCGTCATGGGGATGCCCTTGAGATGCATATAAGCCTCCGGCTCGCAGTCGGGGATCAGCTGGCGCATCAGCTCCGGATTTCCGGCGAAGCCGCCGGTGGCGATTAAAACGCAGCGGGCGGGGAATACGGCGGCTTCTCCGGCCACCTCGGCCTTCGCCCCGGTCACCGCGCCGTCCGCCCGGAGCAGCGCCACCGCCCGGGCCTCGGTTACGAGAGCCACGCCAAGTCGGGCGCAGCTTTCCTTCAAAACGGCCATCACCCGCGCGCCGGTGGGGGCGGGATAGGCCATGTGAAAGACCTCCGGGCTCTGGTTCGGCATGTGGTGAAGCACCCGGGAAAAGGGAACGCCCAGCTCCGTGAGCCAGTCCACCGTTTCGCCGGAGGCGTCGATCAGCGCCCGGGTGAGCCGGGCGTCCGCCCGCCAGTGGGAATATTCCATGGCGGCCCGGAAGAGCTTTTCCGGGTCGGCGTCGATGTTATTTCGCTTTTGCAGGCGGCTGCCCGCGGCGAACACGCCCTCGGCATACTGGCCGTTGCCCCCGGCGAATTTTCGCTTTTCCAAAACGGTGACGGAAAGCCCCGCCTGGGCCGCGGTGACGGCCGCGGAAAGCCCGGCGGCACCGCCGCCAATAATTAGAAGATCGCTCATATAGATTGCACCTCACTATGCCTGCGGCTGGCAGGGGTTATGAATCGCTTTTATTATAGCACGGGCCGTCAATTTGGGCGCGAAAAGCGGGAAATGGGCGGCGCGGGATTTGCCAAACGGGGAGGATTGTGATACAAAAGAGATAGCAAAAAGCGCGGCGGAGCCGCGCGCGGGAAAAGGAGCGGGAAACATGAAGGACAGGGTGATTATCGTGACCGGCGCCGCCACGGGCATCGGCCGGGAGACAGCGCTTCGCCTGGGCCGCCGGGGCGCGCGGGTTGTGTGCGTGACGGACAGCAACGTGGCCGGGGGTGAGGAGACCGCCCGCCTCATCCGCGACGCCGGGGGCGAGGCGGCCTTTTGCCGGTGCGACGTTGCCTGCGAGGCCCAGGTGAAAGCCATGGTGGCTTTCGCGGTGGAGAAATACGGGCGGCTGGACGGCGCTTTCAATAACGCCGGCGTGGGCCCGGATGGCGTGCGGATGCCCTTTTGCGGGCTGACAGAGCTTTCGGTGGAGCTTTGGGACCGGACCATGGAGGTCAACGCCCGGGGCGTATTTCTCTGCATGAAGCACGAGATTCCCGCCATGCTCCAAAGCGGCGGCGGGGCCATTGTGAACACCGCCTCGGTGGGCGGGCTGCGCATGGCGCCGAATTTTGGCGCCTATGGCCCCAGCAAGGCGGCGGTGGTGGCCGTGACCCGGGCGGCGGCGCTGGAATTTGCCCGCCGGGGTAACCGGGCCAACGCCGTTTGCCCCGGCCCCACTATGGGAACGGAGCTGATGAAAAACTCCCTAACTTCCGGCGGAGAGGCCGCCGGCGGGGATGAGGGGCTTCCCATCCCGCTGGGCAAGCCGGGCCGGACGGAGGACGTGGCAAACGCCGTGATATGGCTCCTGTCCGATGAGGCAGGCCACATCACCGGCCATGCGCTCTCGGTGGACGGAGGCATGGCGGATATCGGCTGACAGCTCCGGCGGTCAGCGCCGCCGGAGATTGGAGGAGATTTCGCCCAGCGCCTCGGCGGTCTCCATGGAAAAATCACCCCGGCGGGCCAAATCCGCAAGGCTGACCATGCCCACAAGCCGGCCCTCCTCCACCACGGGAAGCCGGCGAAGCTGGCCCTGGCCCATGGTGCGCAAGGCGGCGGCCACCTCGTCCTGCGGGGCGCAGGTGCTGATGCCCCGGCTCATAATCTCCCGGATTTTGGTGTCCTCCGGGGCCATGTCCGCCGCCACGCAGCGGGTGACGATGTCCCGGTCGGTCAGGATGCCCCGGAGGCGGCCTGTGTCGTCGCAGACGGGCAGAGCGCCCAGGTTGTGGCGCTTCATAAGCCGGGCGGCCGCGGCGATGGGCTCCTGCTGGCTGACGGCGATAATCTTGTCTGTCATAACATCGCGGATCTTCATGGATAATGACCCCCTGCCATAATTGTAAATGTATACCATACAATTATAGCCAGCTTGCTTCCCGCTTATGCCGGGGCGACAGCGGCGGCCAGAATGGGGCCCACCGCGTCCGCGAAGAGCTGAACGGCGGTGATGGCCTCCTGAAGCGTATTGCCGGTGGCGCCCACCTCCATAAGCAGACTCCCGGCGGTGAGCTGCTGGTTATAGCGATAGGCGCAGAGATTCGTTGGCCGCATGAGATAGGGATACCGCTGGGCGGCGGCATTTTGCAGCATGAGCGCGAGACTTAAATTCTCCTGCCAGCAGGGGTGCTCCAGATTTTCATCGGAACCCATGACAAACATAATCTGGGCCGCGGGGGCCTCCTCCGTCTGGGCCACCGTCTTATAGATTGTGTCCCCGTCCCCCAGGGCATCCCGGTGAAGATCGATGACCAGAACAATGCCGGGATAGGCGGCCAGATATTCCTCGATAGCCTGTCCGCTTCGAACATAGGAGCTGGTATAGCTGGGATAGTCATAGAGCCCCTCGTCATGGAGCACATTCAGCCCATAGGCCCGCAGCGCCTCGGCCAGCGCCTCCCCGACCCGGACCACGCTCTGGCGGGTATCGGTGGTGCGGTAGGCCTCGCTGGCCTCATATACGTCGGTGCCGGCGGGCGTGTAGGCCTCCGTGCCGTGGGTATGTATGATCAGGATTTGATACCCCTCGGCGGGGAGCGCCAGCGCCGGGGGCTGGGCCAGAAAGGCTTCCACGTCAATGGCATAGGCGGTGTCGTTATCCAGCGGGCTTTCCGAGGTGATGGTGGTGGAGAGCACCGTCACGGCGGAGGGCTCCGCGGTGGGCGGCGGCTCCGTTGGCGCGGGCGTGGCCGTGGGCGGCGGCTCCGTGGGTACGGGTGTGGCTGTGGGCGGCGGCTCCGTGGGTACGGGTGTGGCCGTGGGCGGCGGCGTGGGCGACGGCGTTACCTCCGCCGCTGGCGGCGAAGCCTCCGCGGGGCCGGGCTCCTCCTGGGCCAGAATCTCCGCCGGGGTGGGAAGCTCCTGGGCGGTCTCTTCGCTGGCGGGGGCGGCCTCCGCCCATACCGGCACGGCCCCGGAGGGCACGCCCAAACAGAGAAAAACAGCAAAGAGCAAAAAGGCGGCCGCCTTTTTGAGCTTCATATAGAAAGCCCCCTTTCATGGTATCAATCAATTATATGCGGCGGGCGCCGCGAATATGAAAGTTTTTGCCCAAAAATTTTATGTCAATCAAAAAAGAAAAAGGAGCGTGGAAATTATGACAGTTACCTATCGTCCCAAAGGCGTTTGCTCCCGGCTCATGCGGGTTGAGGCGGAGGACGGAATCATCAAAAGCGTGGAAGTTGTGGGGGGCTGCAACGGAAATTTGCAGGGGATATCCCGCCTGGTGGAGGGAATGCGCGTGGAAGAGGCCATTTCCCGCATGGAGGGCATAAACTGCGGCGGAAAGGGCACTTCCTGCCCGGATCAGCTGGCCCAGGCGCTGAAACAGTTGACATAATTTGCGAGAAAAATTGCGATTTAATTTACATAATTTATTATTATGGTAAATACATTAAAGATTTTTAATTGGAAAGTTTTGTCGATTTTTGCCGAAAGTGGGAATAATTCCCAAATATGAATACAAGATATTGATGAGATTTTGGTGTAAATACGCAAATATCACACAATTAGTTGTGTATTTGTCACAATTTTCAGTTTGAAAAGCCGTCTTTTAGACAGAATGCCGATTGTTTTCGCGGTTTTTGCTTCGATATAATGAAATTGCCCCAAAAATGAATAGAGCAATGTCGAATCTTGCAAAATTTTGGGGAACACCTTTTTGCGAAGGAGAGCAAAAGCCATGAAAACGCGGTGGTTGGAAAAAGCGGCGGCCGTATTATGCGCGCTCTGCCTTGCTGTCGGCGTTATGAGCGGGGCTGTGTTTGCCCGCGAAAACCCCTCCTCGGAGGAGATTGCCGCCCCGGAGGCATCCTTTGTTGTGGTGGATACGGCCTCGGAGGAGGCTGCCGCCGCCCCGGCGGAGACCACGGACAACCGAAATACCGTCCCCCTGCTGGTCAATGGCCAGGAGGTTGGCGCCTGCGCGATTATCGGCGGCGTGCCCTATGCGGCCGCAGCGGATTTTTGCTGGGCGCTGTATGGGGAGGAGCTCCCTCTGGCGGCGGAGGCCGGCCAGGAATATTTTGTATGCAACGGGCGATACTTTTATGTAGAGGGCGGCGTCCCTGCGGTGGACGGCAAGGCTTACCTCCCGGTGGAGGATATGGCCGAATGTTTGGGCGTTACCGCCACATGGGACCGGGTGCAATGGACCGTCAGCGTGGAGGCGGAGGAGCTTTCCCTTTTGGAGAGCGGCGATACATATTATAATGAAACCGATCTCTACTGGCTCAGCCGCGTGATTTATGCCGAGGCCGGAAACCAGCCGCTGAAAGGCCAGATCGGCGTTGGCAACGTGGTGCTGAACCGCCTGGCGGACGAGGCCTTTGTGGGCCAGGATACAATCTATGACGTGATTTTTGCCAAAAACCAGTTCGACGTGGTGGCCAACGGGATGATTTATATGGAGCCCGGCGAGAGCGCGGTGATTGCGGCCAAGCTGGCTTTGGAGGGCTGGGACGTTGTGTCCGGCGCTACCTATTTTGCCACCTGGGATTTTGGCGAGGGCTACGAATGTGTTATATGGCTGGGGGATCACTGCTTTATGACCGCGGCTTGATAGAGCGAAAAAAATGTGATACAATGACCGGCGGAACGGCCGGAACAAAAAAGAAAAATCAGGGGCGCGCCGTTGGGCGCGTCCCTGCTTCGTTTTAAGGAGCAGCTATGGAAACGATTCTGCGGGAGGGGCTTGCGGCCCTCCGGATTCCAGCGTCGGAGGAGGCCATTGGACTTTTGGCGGCATACGGCGCGGAGCTACAGCGGGCAAACGCGGTGACAAACCTCACCGCCATCCGGGAGAAAAGTGATGCGGCCCGGCTCCATTTTCTGGACAGCGCCGCGCTTTTGAAGCTGGTGAATTTCGCGGGAAAGCGGGTTATCGACGTGGGCTCGGGCGCGGGCTTTCCCGGCGTGCCCCTGCGGATTTTGCAGCCGGATATCCGCCTTACAACCGTTGACAGCGTTCGGAAAAAGGTGGATTTTGTGGCCGGGGCCGTGGGGCGGCTTGGGCTGGAGGATGTGGAGTGTCTCTGGGGCCGGGTGGAGGAGCTTCCCCAGCTGCGGGGGCGCTTTGATGTGGCGGTGAGCCGGGCCGTGGCGGAGCTGGACATATTGGCGGAGCTATGCCTGCCCCTGGTGAAGGAGGGGGGCGTTTTTCTGGCGATGAAGCGGCCGGACTGCCAGGATGAAACGGCCCGGGCGGAATTTGCCATTCGGGCCCTGGGCGGCCGGCTCCGGGGGATTGAGCGATATACCGTGCCCGGCACGGAGGTGACTCACGCCGTGGTGGTGGTGGATAAGGTGGGAAAAACGCCGCCGCAATATCCCCGGCGATACGCGCAAATCAAGAAGAAACCGCTGAAAGGCTGAAAAAAACGCACTGCAGACTTGCAGTGCGTTTTGCTATGCGGTTACAGGCTGCCGCCGGAGGCGCCGTCCTCGCCGCCGGGCTTGGGGCGCGGCTTATAATTTCGGCTTCGGCTGCTTCGGTGCTTCCGGGATTTGGCCTCCCCATCGGCGGGCTGGGGCGCGGGGGCCGGCCGCTTTTCCGGCGCGGCGGACTGGGGTTTGGGGGAATGGGCGCCCTTGCGCCGCTTTTTGGAGGAGCGGTATCTGGAGGCGCCCTCTGCCCTATCGGCGGCGCTCTCCGGCTTGGGCTGCCGGGGCTCCCCGGCGTGGATGTCCTTTTTGGGGCGGCGATGGCCGGGGGTCTTGCGGAGGGCATCCTCCGGCCGGAGCGCTTTTTCTGAAATGTCCGCCGCGGAGATCAGGCGATTCGGGAGCGACCAGTCGCTCTCCTCCGCCCCGGCGGGCTTTTTCGGCTTCAGCACCAGCACATGGGGCGGCTGGCTGCCGTCCCGGGGGCGGCCGCCGGGGATGGCGGCTACCTCGTCCACGTCATAGGAGCGGATGGAGTCGTCCCCAGGGCCGTCCAGCTTGACCTTAACGGTCTGGCGCAGGATATTCACCTGGGTGATATTTCCATAGCCGTCCGGCGTTTCCACAAAGGCGCCGTTTTTGGGCACGTTTTTCACCAGGTCCTCATAGGCCGCCTGCTCATAGCGCAGGCAGCACATCAGCCGCCCGCAGCTGCCGGAAATTTTGGCGGGATTCAGGCTCATGGACTGGGTTTTGGCCATTTTGGTGGATACGGGCTGGAAATCCTCCATGAAGATGCTGCAACAGAAGGGCCGCCCGCATACGCCGAGCCCGCCCAGCATCCGGGCCTCATCCCGAACGCCGATCTGGCGCAGCTCGATGCGGGTTCGGAAAATCCCGGCCAGGTCCTTGACCAGGTCCCGGAAATCCACGCGGCCGTCGCTGGAGAAGAAAAACAGGATTTTGGTCCCCTCAAAGGCGCATTCCACGTCCACGAGCTTCATCTCCAGGCCATGCTCCTCAATCTTGCGCTTGCAGATGATATAGGCCTCCCGCTCTTTTTTGCGGCATTGCTCGGCGACACGCCGGTCCTCCTCGGTGGCGACGCGCACCACCGGCCGGAGAGGCTGGGCCACCTGCTCCGCGGAAACGGTGTGGTTCGCCTGGGCGATGTCGCCAATCTCAAGGCCCTTGGCGGTTTCCACGATTACCGTTTCGCCCAGGGGGAGCGTCATGCCCTGGGGGTCAAAAAAATACAGCTTGCCCCGGTTTTTGAATTTTACGCTGACAACGGTGACGCCGTCGCTGGCTTCTGGGGTGATAAGTTCTTCCGTCATAGTTTACCTCGGTGATTTTGCGGCGAGCCAACCGAAGATTTGCTTGGGGGACAGGTTGTGCCGCAGATAGTCTTGCGCCCTGTCGGTCAGGGCGGATAGCTGAAAGATGCGCTCATGGGACAGGCCCGGATTTGGCCGCCGGCGGCAGAGAATATCGCCCAGGGCGGCGGAGAGCTCTTCCAGAAAGGCCTCCGTCTCCTCCCGGGAGAGCTTGGCCCGAAGCATACAGAACATGGTCATATCCGCGCTGTCGCCGCTGGCGGCGGTGGCGAGAAAGGCTTTGGCAAGCGCTGAAAGCGGGGACAGCTCCTGGGAGCGGATATAGTCGTCCACCCGGAGGCAGCGGGAGCGCACGGTGGGCAAAAGGGCGTCCGCCGCCGCGGTGCAGAGAATAAAGGCGGCGTGCCCGGGGGGCTCCTCCAGCACCTTCAGCAGGGCGTTCTGGGCGGGCAGATTCATGCGATCCGCCTCCCGGAAAATATAGACCTTGCGGAGGGCCTCGTTGGGCGCCACAACGGCGTCAGCCGTGATTTGGCGGATTTGATCCACCAGGATTTCCCGGTGGAGCTGGCCCTTTTCTCCCGGCTGGCGGTCAATATAAATCATGTCCGGATGGACGCCGGCATAGACCTTTCGGCAGTCCCGGCAATGGCCGCAGGGCGGCGCCTCCGCCGGGCAAAGCAGGGCGGCGGCCAGCTGGGTGATGGCCCGGGCCTGGGGCTCCCCGCCGGGGCCGACAATCATATAGGCATGGGAAAGCTTTGGCGCGTTCATCGTGGTTTCCTCTGGCAGCTCCTTCCCCGGGAATGCCGCCGAAGAGAGGGCCGGACGGCCCTGAACGGCGGTGCGTGACTTATTATAGCATATTTATATTGATTGTTACAATAATATTTGCAACTTCGCGGATTGTGTGATAAATTGTAAGCAATAGATTATATGTGGGAGGTATAGTTATGAAACGCACGAATATTTCCAACAACGTCATCCGCCGCCTGCCCCGCTATCTTCGCAAGCTCGATGATCTGGCAAGCAAGGGAGAGGAGCGCATTTCTTCCGGCGAGCTGGGCCGGCAGATGGGGCTGACCCCTTCGCAGATCCGCCAGGATTTTTCCTGCTTCGGCGAATTTGGCCAGCAGGGTTACGGCTATAATATCGACTCTCTCCGCAAGGAAATCGGCCAGATCCTCGGAACCTACCGGGACTATTCCGCCATCCTTGTGGGCGCGGGTCATCTGGGCATGGCCCTGATTGAAAACTTTGATTATATCATTGAGGGCTATACGTTCCTGGGCGCCTTTGATAAGAAACCGGAGCTCATTGGCTCATCGGTGAGCGGCTACCCTGTTTACGACGTGGCCGAGATGAGCGAGTTTGTCCGGGAGCATCAGGTGGATATTGCCATCCTCACGCTGCCCCGGAGCGCCGCCCAGGATTTGACCGATATTTTGGTGGGCTCCGGCATCCGCGCCATTTGGAATTTCACCAACGTGGAGCTGGACGTGGGCGACAGCGGCACGCTTGTGGAAAATATCCATTTTGCCGACAGTATGCTTGTGCTGACCTATCATCTTGCGGAGCAGGATGATCTCATGCGGAAATGACCCCTATGCATTCCCCCGCGATTGAATCCGACACCATCGCCGCCATTGCCACAGGTCCGGTGCTGTCGGCCATCGGAATCGTCCGCATCAGCGGGCCGGAGACCTTGCCTGTGCTGGACCGGGTGTTTTCCCCCCTGTCCGGCCCGGCCATGTCCCGGCGGCCTGATCGGAAGCTGATTCTTGGCCGGCTGTCCGCTGCGGATGGCGGCGTTTTGGATATTTGCCTCGCCACCGTATCCCGGGGCCCCAACAGCTATACCGGGGAGGACACGGCCGAGCTTCAGTGCCACGGCTCCCCGGTTGTGCTCCGGCAGGCGCTGGAAAGCCTCTTTGCCGCCGGCGCCCGCCAGGCCAGGGCTGGGGAGTTTACCCGCCGGGCCTTTTTGAACGGGCGGCTGGATCTGACCCAGGCGGAGGCGGTGATTGACCTGATTGACGCGGAAACGCCCAAGGCCGCGGAAAATGCCGCCGCCCAGCTGGACGGCGCCGTTTCCCGCCGGACGGAGAATATTTACCGGGAGCTTACCGCCATCTCCTCCCATTACCACGCGGTGCTGAACTATCCCGATGAAGACATTGAGCCCTTTGCCCTGGAGGGGTACCGGGCAACGCTGGCCGCGGCGGCGGAAAATCTCGGCCGCCTTCAGGCCACCTTCCGGCGGGGAAGCATTTTGAAAAACGGCGTATCCTGCGCCATTCTGGGGCGGCCCAATGTTGGGAAATCCTCCCTGCTGAACGCGCTTTTGGGCTATGACCGGGCCATCGTTACGGATATTCCCGGCACCACCCGGGATACCATCGAGGAAAAGGCGGTGGTGGGCGGGGTGCTTTTGCGCCTTTCGGATACCGCCGGCCTCCGCCAGACGGAGGACGCGGTGGAGCGGCTGGGCGTGGAGCGAAGCCGGCTGGCGGCGGACGCTGCGGAGCTGGTGCTGGCGGTGCTGGACGGCTCCAGACCGCTGGCGCCGGAGGACGAGCAGGTGCTGGCGGCGGCCAAGGCCGCGCCCCGGGCCATCGTGATTCGAAACAAGGCGGATCTGGAGCAGGCATGGGATCGGGAGGACGCCATTGCCCTCTGCGCCAGGACGGGAGAGGGTCTGCCGGCGCTGGAGCTGGCGGTGCAGAAGCTGTTTCCGCCGGAGGATACCGCGCCCGTGGGCGAGGTGCTCACCAATCCCCGGCAGACGGAGGCGGTGGCCCGGGCGCTGGACTATGTTCTGGCGGCGGAGGAGGCCATGAACGCCGGCATCACCCCGGACGCTGTCCTCACGGAGATCGAGGGCGCGCTGAACGCGCTGGGAGAGCTCTCCGGCCGCGTTGTGCGGGAGGACATCACAAACGGCATATTCGCCCGCTTCTGCGTGGGCAAATAAAAAAGCGGCCGCGCCCCCCCCGGGGGAGCTTGGCGGCCGACATAAAAAGCAGGCGCGCACACACGGTGCGCGCCTGCTTTTTATGCAATTTGAACTTGCCCGGCGGCGGAGAGATTAGTGGTTCTTGCCGCAGAGAATCAGGTTGGCGGTTTGGGGCTCAATGCCCTCCTTGAGCTCGGCCAGCCAGGAGGAATAGGCCTCATTGCGAAGCGCGCTGTCCGCCTGGAACTGGGCATAGGTCATATCATCGGCGCCCACAAAATAGAGGATATGAGAGCCGGTATAGTGGCCGTCATAGGAGACAACGCCGGTATCGCCGGGCGCCCGGTCCGCCGCAAAGAGCCAATCGTTCACAGGCTCCACCATGGCGTTTTGATAGACATTTTCATAAAGACCGCCGGTGGCGCTAGAGCCGGTATCGTCAGAATTTTCCATGGCGAGCTCGGCAAAGCTGTCCTCCGTGGCGGCGCCGGCCTGCCATTCGGCCAGCAGAGCCTCGGCATCGGATTCGGCCAGGGCCTTCTCCTCCTCGGAGTAGGCGCCGTCGCCGTCAGCATCCACGGCGTTGAGCAGGATGTGGCGGAAGGAGACGGTGTTATAGCTGTTATCGTCCCGCCCCAGGAACATGACGGCATAGCTGCCGCCGGTTTCGGTTTCAAAAGCCTCGGCATCGCCGGGCTCGCGCGCGCCGTCCAGCAGCCACTGGGCATAGACCTCGCTGAGGCTTGCGCCGGCATAGGTGAGGGTGGAGGGGGCTTCATCCTCATAGTTTTCGGCCATGTAGGAGACAAAGGTTTCCTCATCGGTGCCGTTTACCGCGGCGGCGATAGCGTCCGCATCCAGCGAGCCGTCCGTTGCGGAGACGTAGGTATAGGTGATGAGATCCAGCTCGTCAATGTGCTCGGCGTAATAGTCGTCCAGCTCCTGGGTGGTATAGTCATAACCGTTGAACACATATTCGGAATAGGCGGAGGCGATATAGTTGCGATAGAGCTCCTGCTCCAGCAGCTCCATGGAAACGCCCTTGCCATAGGTGAGGCTGATATACTGCTCAAGACTGGAGTAGCCATAGGCCTCCCAGCCGGTCTGGAAATTCGCCACGGTCTGGGCATATTGCTCCTCGTATTCCTCGGGGAGGACAAAGCCATCCGCCTCGGCGGCGTTGCAGAGCACCTGGATCTCCGTCATGGACTGCACAGCGGTCTCCAGGAAGTAGTCGCGCCAGCTCATGCCCTCGGTATATTCCTGCTCGGCGAGGGTCTTTGTGGTATCAAAGAAAAGCCCGGCGGAGACATAGTCGGAATAGGTGTTGCAGAAATTCAGGTAGCTCGCGGAGTAATAGTAGTTGACCTGGGCCGCGGTATAGCTCTCCCCGTCGATGGTCACGGCGGTGAGATGGCGGCTGGGCCAGGAGGAGTTATAGAGGAATACGAAGGCGAACACAATCACCAGCACCACAGCCACGATGGAATAGGTGATTCTGGTTTTGCGGTGCTCCTTCGCCTCTTTCATGGCAGCCTCGGTTTTCTTGTCCACAATGCCGGCGGCCAGCTGATCTTTTCGGAGCTTCTTGTCTTTGGATGCACTCATGCGGTTTACACGTCCTTTGCGGAATTTTTCTAAATTTAAGCTCAATTATTATATTACAAGGAGCAGATGGTTTCAAGTTTTTTTGCGAAGATTGGGAATTTGTTTTCCAAAATGAGGGGATTTCCGCGGCGGTGAGTTGAAAAAAGCGGCCGTATGCGATATAATTCAAAAAGAAATGGGAGGGAGCAAACTATGTCTATCACCGATAAAAATCTGCGTCTGGCGGTGCTGATTGATGCGGACAACGCCCCCAGGGACTGCCTGAAGGGCATTATGGAGGAGGTTGCCATCTACGGCACGCCCAATGTGAAGCGCGCTTATGGCGACTGGTCCAGCCGCAATCTCTCCGGCTGGCGGCAGACGCTTTTGGATAATTCCGTCACGCCGGTGCAGCAGTTTGCCTATACAAGAGGCAAAAACTCCACCGATTCCGCCATGATTATCGACGCCATGGATATCCTCTATGGCGGCAAGGCGGATGGCTTTGTGCTGGTGTCTTCGGACAGCGACTTCACCGGCCTTGCCCGGCGGCTTCGGGAGGCGGGGCTCATGGTCATCGGCATCGGCGAGCAGAAAACGCCCGGCCCCCTGATCGCCGCCTGCAATAAATTTATCTATATTGAAAACATCCGGGACAGGATGTTGAAAGCGGAGAAAAAGACCGCCCAGCCCGCCGCGAAGAAGAAAAAGACGGAGCCGGTTAAAAAACCGGATCCGGCCAGAAAGCCGGAGAGCGCCAAAAAGCCCGCGGAGGCGGAGCCGGTCCGGCCCGCAGCGGAGGGGCGGATTCCGGACAGCATTGTATGGCTGATTGCGGATTCCATCTTGGATTTGGCGGGCCCGGGGGACGATGATTATGTGTCCCTGGGCGCGGTAGGCCAGCTCATTCAAAAGAAGCGCTCCGATTTTGATACCCGCAGCTTCGGCTATGCCAAGCTCTCCACCATGGTGAAGGCCATCGACCGCTTTGAGGTGATTGAGCGGGAGGATAAATCCGATCCCCGGTCAAAGCTCGTATATATCCGGGACATGGAGATGTGACCCCCAAAAACGATAAAGCAAGCGCCCCGCCGATGGCGGGGCGCTGAAATTTTCCGGGCGGGGAATGCCCGGCGGGATTGCTGTGTGCCGCGGGGCGCGTATGGATTGCGCGGTTACAGCTCGTCGCTGCGATAGGCGGCCAGCTCTTTTTGAAAAGCCTCTGTGTTGGCAAAGCCGCAGGGGAACATCTCCGGGCAGTGGCCCCGATAGACGCATTCCCGCACCATGCAGTGGGCCAGTTCCGGCTCGCATTCGGCCACGGCGTCCTTTACCAGCTGCCAGGCCTCCCGGGTTTCGGGGCTGGCGCAGTTGCAAAGCCGCTTGCGGCTGATGGTGATAAGGGCCTGGGCGTCCGCCACGCATTCGTGGTTCACCGCGGCGCCCTGGGGCAGCTCGCTGCGGTTCACGCCGGTGCGGTCGGTCCGCTGGGTTTTGACAAAATGGTCAATGCCAATCTTGTGGCGGACGAAATGGACGCTGACCCAATAGGGCAAATCGACCCACCGCCAGGAAAAGGAGAGCTTGCGAATGGGAGAGTGCTCGGCGCGGATGAGCTTCATTTTCCAGGCGGAGTCGGGATAGGAGCCGCGGGTCATGCCAACGGTGTTCAGCGTGGCGTTTTTCACATCCTGCCAATTGTCCTCATGCTGGAAAAACAGCAGCCGGGGTTTTGCGTTATCCATCGCTTTATCCTCCGTTTATACATTCTATATTTTCTGATGACAGTATACCACAAAAGTCGGCGGCCGCACAAGTGCAAATCCGCCGCGCGGGCGCGTCAGTCCCGGCGGCCCGCCTGCTTTTCCCAGCCGGGCAGCGGCAGGCGCTGGATGGCGCCGAAGGCTTTCTTTTTCAGCTCCGGATACTGCTTTTGCAGGTCGGCCACCAGCTGCTGAATCTCCCGGCGCTTGCTGTCGGTATCCCTGGGGCAGGTGGAGGCCACAACGGGCAGCTCCAGCTGCTGGGCTAGATTTCGGATGCGGTATTCCGGCGTATACAGCAGCGGGCGGATCTGGGTGATGCCGCTGCGGTCCAGAAAGGTCACGGGCTGGAACGTGGAGAGCCGGCCCTCGAAAAACAAACTCATGAAAAATGTGTGGATGGCGTCGTCATAATGGTGCCCCAGGGCAACCTTGCCGCAGCCGCGCTCCCGGGCGGCGTTATTGAGCGCGCCCTTGCGTAGGTTGGCGCACAGGGAGCAGGGGTTTTGCTCCTGGCGGATGTCAAATACGATTTCCCGAATGTCCGTTTTTATAATTGTATAGGGGACGTCTATCGTCTCGCACCAGCGGGCCACGGGCGTGAAATCCATGCCCTCAAAGCCGGCGTCCACGGTGATGCCCAGCAGGGTGAAGGGCTTGGGGTAATAGGTTTGCAGCTGGCGCAGCGCCGCCAGGGTGATGAGGGAGTCCTTGCCGCCGGAGATGCCCACGGCAATCGCATCGCCGGCGGCGATCATGCCGTAATCATCCACGCACCGGCGCACCTGGCCGGTAAAAGAATTCAGGGTATCCATAGTTGTCACCAGAAAAATATAAAATTGAAATCGAGCATTTGGGAGATATATTGAGAAAAAAGGAGGAAATCGGAGGGACAGTCGATTTTATTGAAATTAGTGTTGACAGGAATCCTAGGGTGTGTTATAAAAGGAAAGCGCCCTTATCAGTTTATAAGAGGCGCCCTGAATTGTCAAAATAATTTTCAATAAGCGGAGGAAACAACACAATGTCCACGACTATGGTAAAGCCTGCCGAAGTCGTCCGCAAGTGGTACGTGATTGATGCCGCCGGCAAGCCCCTGGGCAAGACGGCCGTCATCGCCGCCGACCTGCTGCGCGGCAAGCGCAAGGTTGACTACACGCCCCACGTTGACTGCGGCGATTTCGTGATCGTCATCAACGCGGAAAAGGCCGTTCTCACCGGCAAGAAGCTGGAGCAGAAATACTACCGCACCCACTCCGGCTATCCCGGCGGCCTCCATGAGACCCAGTATGCCAAGCTGATGGCCGAGAAGCCCGAGCTTGCCGTCCGCATCGCGGTGCGCGGTATGCTTCAGAAAAACCCCATGGCCAAGCGTCAGCTGACCCGCCTGCGCGTGTTCCGCGGCGAGGAGCATATCCATCAGGCCCAGAAGCCCGAGGTGTATGCGGAAGGAGGTAACAACTAATGGCTACCTACAAATCCAAAAAGCCCTATCTCTATGGCACAGGCCGGCGCAAGGCCTCTGTTGCCCGCGTGCATCTGATTCCCGGCGGCACCGGCGTGATTACCATCAACGGCCGCGATATTGATGAATATTTCGGTCTGGAAACGCTGAAGCTCCTGGTTCGTCAGCCCCTGGTTACCACCGGCACCCTGGGCAAGGTGGACATTGAAACCACCGTCACCGGCGGCGGCGTCACCGGCCAGGCCGGCGCCATCCGTCACGGCGTGGCCCGCGCGCTGCTTTTGGTGGACGAGAGCTATCGCGCTCCCCTGAAGGCCGCCGGTCTTTTGACCCGCGACCCCCGCATGAAAGAGCGCAAGAAATACGGTCTCAAGGCAGCCCGCCGCGCGCCCCAGTTCTCCAAGCGCTGATACGCATTTTTTTACAAGCATCCACTTTTTGTGGGTGCTTGTTTTTTTGCGCGGAGGGGGGCGGTTTTTTATATCCAAAACCGCGAAAAAATGGGGCGCCGACGGGCGAATTTCCGCAAATGCTTCAAAAAATACAAGTAAATGACAATTAT
>X279_Western_Grey_Kangaroo__coassemble_8_pt1 | contig 27511 bp, 23 predicted proteins | sample X279_Western_Grey_Kangaroo__metabat2_high_PE_001 | metagenome-assembled genome bin X279_Western_Grey_Kangaroo
GAGCGTTGGCCTCCGGAGCCAAAGGTCGTGGGTTCGAATCCCGTCGGCCGTACCAACCCCAAATAATCCGAACCAAATCTTCCAAGCGGGAGATGGGTTCGGATTATTTGTTTATTTCGGGAAATATGAATATACCCATTTCCCCAACGGCATACCGCGGAATGTTGAAACAGTCGATCATCTTTTTCTCCGTGGGTAAGCCCGAAAAAAATCACCCCAATACAAAACAGTCATTTATAGGCTTCGACGTGATAAATACCCGCAGTTTTTCCGTTCGCGCATAAGAGCAGCTGTTTGTACGCGATTTTTATTGCAATTTTCGAAAAGTCCGGTTATAATAATTTCGCACACAGCCAGAATGTTTTTGTGTGTGAATTTTACGCGAGGGTTGGTAAATGCGTGGACATCCGTAAACTTGCAAAAGAAGTCATCGCCGGAAAGGGCGGCATCGCCGGAAAGGGCGGCATCGCCGGAAAGGGCGGCATCGCCAAAGCGGCGGATTTTGTTGCCGCCGGAATGCGCTCGGCAGATGTGGTAAATCTGTGTAACGCAGGGTATCTTGTCCGTGTGCGCCACGGCTATTATCAGCTTGCCGAGCAGGATGTTTCTTCGGAAGAACAACTGCTTGCCTCGCTCATCCCGCAAGGAATTGTATGTGTTGAATCAGCTCTTTTCCATTATGGATATAGTGATTTCACTCCCCGCAAATGGTCAATTGCTGTTCCCCGATCTATGTCAAGAACCAAGCTGGCGCTGGATGTTCTTGCTCTGCAGCCCTACTATGTTCCGCCGGAGCTCTACGAGCTGGGTAAAATTGCAGATGAGTTTAACAGCGTTACGCTTCCGGTATATGACCGTGAGCGCACGATTTGCGATTGCTTCAAATACCGATCCAGACTTGACAACGAGCTTTTTAACAAGGCTCTGAATGCCTACGCCAATGACACTAAAAAGAATCTTCAAAATCTTTCTGGTTATGCCAAAAAGCTTCGAGTATATAAAAAGGTCACAGAACTGATGGAGGTGCTGCTCAATGGCTGATATTGCTGCCTCCGTGCTTGCGCGGCTCAAAAACAAGGCGAAAGAAACCGGAATAAGCTATCCGCTTTGCCTGCAACTCTTTTGCCAGGAAGAGTTCCTGCGCCGTCTGGAGAAATCCAAATACGCAGAAAACCTCGTGCTGAAAGGTGGCCTTTTCATCTATTCCGTCACCGATTTTGACAGCCGGGTAACCGTGGATGTGGACTTTCTTCTCCGAAAAGTTCCCAATACCCCTGAACAGTTAAAGCCGGTGTTGGAAGAAATCATTGCAACCCCTACCGGCAACGATTTTATCACCTTTGAGATTAAGCGCATTGAACCTATATCCGTTGCAAAGAAATATGCCGGCATCAGCGCTTCTGTTGTAGCACGGATTAAAAATACAAGGACGCCCTTTGGCATTGATTTTGGTGTGGGTGATGTGATTGTACCAGAGCAGGAAAAACGCCAGATGCCCACACAGCTCGATGATTTCCCTGCCCCCACAGTTAACACCTATTCTCTTGAAACAACAATTGCCGAGAAGTTAGACGCAATCCTCAACTTAATGGAGTTCTCCAGTCGCATGAAGGATTACTATGACATCTATTATTTGGCCAACAAGTTTGACTTTGACGGTGCTACGCTGACCGAGGCTTTGAGAAAAACTTTTGAAAACCGTGGACACGCCTTCACGGTGGAACAGTTCGAGCAGGTCATGGCCTTCGACGACGATGAAGCCATGCAGAAAAAGTGGAAAGCATTTTGCAGGAAAATTGATACAAAAACCGATGACTTTCAAACTGTTTTGAAAACGATGGATCTGTTTCTGGCTGGCCCGCTTTTTGCATCTGTCAGCGGTAGCGGATACCCCAAGCGATGGCTCGCGAGCAGCAATCAATGGAGTGGGGAGGGTAATCGGAATGAGTAATCCAATTATAGATAAGCATAATGAATTTTCCATGTGCAAAGCTATTGCCGAAAGAGATGGCATCATCAATCATTATAATTCCTTTGGTATTTTGAATCGGGCAGATGCTATTCACAAAATTCAAGAATTAAGGTTGACCGACAAGGAAGTGGCAGAAGTGACTGCGGTACAGCAGATCATATCTTCTGTTCCCCTCAATGCGGCAACAGATGCCCAGCTTATTGGAGAACTGATGTTGCAGCGGAATATTCTGCAGGCAAAGCTGACCATATTATAGGCGGCGGAGCGAGGATGAGCGCTAAAACTTTGGCGGCAAAAAGCACAAAACAGACCTCTGATACCGCCTATGAAGCTCCGGCTTTTCTCCCGCAATCGCGCCATAGCGCGGCAACTGCGCCTTTTCCGGCCATGCGCCCCCGCAGCAAGGCCCGTTTTTTCCCGCCCCGGATAATTTTTTACGCACACATTGAAAAATTTTTCAATGTGTGTTATTTTATTAACGGCAACGAAATAACCTGCATTCTCTGCGCTCTCATATGCCCCATACTACATCTTGAAAGGAGATATCATATGGCAAAATATGATGTCGTCGTCGTGGGCGCTGGCAACGCCGGACTGTCCGCGGCGCTCCAATGCCAGCTGGCCGGCAAAAAGACGCTGCTCATCGAGCAGCACAATCTCCCCGGCGGCGCGGCCAGCAGCTTTCGCAGAGGCCGTTTTGAGATTGAGCCGTCGCTGCATGAGCTCTGCGATTACGGGCCCGAAAACGACCCCGGCGATGTTCGCACCCTCTTTGACAGCTACGGCGTAAAGCTCGACTGGATCGAAGTGCCGGACTGCTACCGCTGCATTTCCACCTATTCCGACGGCAGTCCCATGGACGTTATCATGCCCGCCGGCATCAGCCCCTTTATCGACGCTATCGAAAAATATGTCCCCGGCAGCCGGGAGAGCGTCACAAAGCTCTTTGAGCTGTTTGAGGAGAGCCTTGCGGGCATCGCCTATATCACCGAAAGCAAGGGCCATGCCGACTCCGGCGTGCTGAAGGCGCAATACCCCAATCTGCTCCGCACCGGCGCCTATCCCACCAAAAAGGTGCTGGATGCGCTGAAAGTGCCCCAAAAGGCCCAGGACATCATCTCCATCTACTGGTCCTATCTGGGCGTTGACATGGAGCATTTGAGCTTTGTCCATTACGCGGCCATGGTGCATAAATACATCTCCCGGGGCGCCTACATTCCCAAGCACACCTCCCATCAGATTTCCACGGCCATGGTGGAGCGCTTCCGGGAGCTGGGCGGCGAGATTTGGTTTAACTGCCGGGCCGAGGAATTTCTCTTCGAGGGCGACAGGCTCTGCGGTGTCCGCACCTCCATGGGGCAGATCGACTGCCGCTATGTCCTTGCGAATATCAACCCCGACATCATCTATGGCAGCATGATGCCCAAAGAGCTCGTGCCCGAGCGGGAAAAGAAGCTCTCTGCCGCCCGCGGCAAAAACTTCAGCGCCCGTATGTATACGGCCTACTTCTGCCTTGACAAAAGCGCCGAGGAGCTTGGCATCAAGGATTACAACACCTTTATCCCCTCCACCGCCGACTCCCGCAAGGAATATCTTCGCATGAACGGCGGCATGGAGACAAACGACTATGTCATCTTCCTCTGCTATAACGTCATCAACCCCGATTTCTCGCCCGCGGGCACCTGTGTCTGCTCCCTGACCACCATGGGCGTGCCCCGTGACTGGAACGACCTGCCCCAGGAGGATTATTTCAAATTCAAAACCGAGGGCATGAAAAAGCTGCTGGCGATTGTTGAGGAGAAAATGGGCATCCGGATTCAGGGCCATATTGAGGAAATGGCCATCGCCACCCCCTGGACCTTCGCCCGCTATCTCAATGCCCCCGAGGGCGCGGTTTATGGCTATGAAACCACCGACTGGGACAGCATGATGGCCCGCATGATGATGATGGCCCAGGACTATCCCATTAAGGGTCTGCGCCCCATCGGCGCGGCCGGTCCCCGGGGCGACGGTTACAGCTCCGCCTATATCTGCGGCCAGCTCATGGCGCTGCAGGCCCTCGGCGATTTGAAAAATGAAGAAGGAGGGAACTACTGATGGCTCTGAATGTAAAAGTCGGCCTGATCGGCGCGTTTGATATGCTGAAATTCAAAAACATGGGAAAAACCCGCGAAAAGGCAATCCAGGCGGCCCCCGCCAAGGAGGTCGTCGGCTCCTTTCCCATCAATATCAACGCCAAGCGCCTCCATCCGGACGCGCAGAAGCTCGTGATTGATGAGATAATCGACCACGGAAGCGCGGCGGCCAAAACCTTTATCCTCAAAAGCCCGGACGGCGGCCCCCTGCCCTATTTCCGCGCAGGGCAGTATCTATCCCTGAAGCTCCCGGTTGACGGCAGCTTTGTCACCCGCGCCTATTCCCTGTGCTCCTCCCCGAAGGACGCTCTTCAGGGCCGCTATGCCATCACCGTGCGCGCCAACCCCGGCGGCTTTGTGGCCGATAAACTCCTTTCCAATCTGACTGTCGGCGATGAGCTCATCAGCTCCGACCCCCAGGGCTTCTTCTATTATGAAGACCTGCGCGATGCAAAAACTGTCATCGGTCTGGCCGGCGGCGCGGGCATCACGCCGTTTCTCTCCATGGCCTACGCTCTGCGGGACGGGGTGGAGGATTTCAGCCTCACGCTGCTCTACGGCTCCCGGGATACGGAGAGCATCCTTTTCAAAGAGGAGCTTGATCAAATCGCCGCCGTGTGCCCGAAATTCAAGGTGGTGCACGTGCTGTCCGACGTTGAGGCCGAGGGCTATGAGCACGGCTTCATCACCGCGGAGCTCATCGGCAAATACGCCCCCCAGGACGGGGAATACTCCGTATATCTCTGCGGCCCGGAGGCCATGCAGAAATTCCTCAAGCCCGAAATTCAAAAGCTCGGCCTGCCGGAGCGCCTGTTCCGCCGCAAGCTGATTGACGTCACCAAAACCCCCTGGGAGCACGAGGGCTATCCCGCCGAATGTAAAGACAAGGTCTTTGCCCTCACCGTCCGCCAGGGCGCCCAGGAATACCATATCCAGGCCGCGGCAAGCGAGCCCGTCCTCACCGCCATAGAGCGCGCCGGCATCAAGGCCCCCTCCCGCTGCCGCTCCGGCGAATGCGGCTGGTGCCGCTCCCGGCTGCTCTCGGGCACCGTGTTCATCCCGGAGGAAAACGAGCTGCGCCGCTGGGCGGATGTGCATTACGGCTACATTCACCCCTGCGCCAGCTTCCCCACCTCTGATCTGGTTTTGGAGGTCCCCGGCGAATATCTGGGCTGACGGGTCTGCCCTGAAGCCGCCCAGGAAAATCAGCGCCCCCGGCCGCCGGAGCAAACCGGCCGCCGGGGGTGTTTTTTCTCTTGTCATGTCCGGGCCATACCCGGGGCGCGCGGCCGGACAAGGCTCATGCCTCCGCCCCGCCGGCCAGGGCCTTTTTCAGCTCCGCCAGCAGCTCCGGCAGGAGGACAACGCTCTCCTTCCTGTTCCAGAGCAGGGCGCAGCACAGCTCCGCCCGGGCGCTGGGCAGGCGCAGCGCCTGCAGATGGGGATTTTTCAGCGCCCCGGCCACAGATTGGGGCACGATGGCGGCGCTCTCCCCGGTCTCCACCGTCATGGTCATATCCTCCGGCCCCTCGCAAAAGCGAATCTGGGGCTCAAGCTCCAGGTCGTTCAAAATCCGCAGAATATGGTATAGCCCCTGGGGCTCCCGGTCCACCAGGATCAGCCCCCGATTTTTGATAATCTCCCGGCAGTCGCTGTCCGTATGGGGGTTTTCGCTCCGAAATACCAGCACCATTTCCTCCCGGCAGAGGGTTGCGGAGGCAATCTCCGCCCGGTGGTCCAGCTCCCGGTCCATCACAAAGGCGCAGTCCACCGTTTTCTCCAGCAGTCCCTGCACCAGCTCCTGATACCCCAGATTTTGAAAAAGAATGCGGATGCCGGGGTATTTCCGGCGCAGTCTGTAAAAAACCTCCGTCACCGCCACCCGCCGGGCCGGCTCCGCCAGCGCGCGGCCATCGGAGCCCACAGTGAGCGTCATGGCCTGGTGCTGGGGCGCCACCTGATTTTTCAGCTCCGGGCCAAGCTTTTCCCAGCGGCTGATAAGCTCCTTGGCGCTCCGCTTCAAGATCTGGCCGGCCTCCGTCAGCTCCACCTTTCGGGTGCTCCGCTTCAAAAGGGGCAGCCCAATCTCCTTTTCCAGCGCCATAATCTGCCGGGACAGCGCCGACTGGGACAAAAACACGCTCTCCGCCGCCGCGCTGAAGCTCAGCGTATCGGCCACGGCGATAAAATAGCGCAGCTGTCGCATCTCCATGGGATCACCTCCCCTCCACTATACCATCCCGCCGCCGGGGGCGCAAGGTGATTTATGCACAAAATGCATAAATCACCGCCCCTCCCCGCAAAAAGCTGGATTGCTCTTTCTCCCCGGCGGCGGGTATGATAGAGAAAAAAACGTATGGAAAGGGCAAAACTCCATGGATTACAAAGCGCTGTACGAACAAAAGAAGGCCTCGGTTGAGGATTTCCTCGCCGCCATCCGCTCCGGCGATACCATCGTTGCCCCGGCGGACTGCTCCGAGCCCCGGGCCTTCCTCTCCCGGCTCCACACCATCGCCCCCCGGGTGCAGAATGTCACCGTGGTCAAGGGCGCGAATAACCCCTATGACTTCATCTCTGCCGAGGGCATGGCCGGCCATTTTGAAACCGTTGGCTATTACCACGGCCCCGCCCATCGCAAGGGCGACCCGCTGGGCAACGTCTCCTATGTCCCCTGCGATATCCCCTGCTTTGAGCCTTTTTTCATGGGCGTTCACCCCTGCTCCGTATTCGTGGCCTCCGTCAGCCCTATGAACGATCAGGGCCAGTTTTGCATCGGCCTCGCCCGCCAGTGGGGCGCCGAGTTTATCAAAACCGCCGACCGCGTCTTTCTGGAGGTAAACGCCAATCTCCCCTTTGTCCCGGGCGGCCAGCTCATCTCGGTTGAGGACGTCACCGCCCTCACAGAGGTGGAATACGACCTCTGGGACGTACCCACCATCTGCTCCACGGAGGCGGAGCTGGCCGTGGCCCAAAACTGCCGGGAGCTCCTCCGGGACGGCGACTGCATCCAGCTTGGCATCGGCGGCCTGCCCAACGCCATCGCCCACGCCATGTATGATTTGCAGGACCTGGGCATCCATACCGAGATGATGACCGCCACCATGGGCGAGATGATTCGCCGGGGCATCGTCACCGGCGAGCGGAAAAATTTCCACCGGGGGGAGCATATCGCCTGCTTCGCCGGGGGCGACCGGGCCCTCTATGAAACCATCGCCACCAATCCCCAGGTCCGTATGCTGCCCGGCACCTGGACGGTAGACCCCGCGGTCATCATGCAAAATGACAACATGGTCTCTATCAACACCTGCATTGAGATGGATCTCTGCGGCCAGATTACCGCCGAGAGCGTTGGCGCCCGCCAGTTTTCCGGCAGCGGCGGGGCCTTTGATTTTGCCTACGGGGCGCTCCGCTCCAAAGGCGGCCGGGGGATTTACGCTTTCACAAGCCTCTCCAAAAAAGGCCAGAGCAAGATAAAATCCGTTCTCGCCCCCGGGGCCCAGATTACCATCCCCCGGAACTATGCCGACTATATCGTCACCGAATACGGCATCGCCCCGCTCCGGGGCCGCTCCGTCCGGGAGCGGGCCAAAAACCTCATCGCCGTGGCCCACCCCGATTTCCGCGCCGAGCTCACCCGCCAGGCGCAGGAGCTCAATTACCTCTGATATATCCGCCGTCCCCCCGCCCGGTCTCCCCTGCGGAGACCGGGCCTTTTCCGTCCCGCGGATTTACAAACCGCCCGGAATAAGCTATAATAAGCGTATCATCCCACGCAAAGGAGATATTTTCATGCGACGCAAGGATCGGGAGGTCACGGACCCCGCCGCCCTCCGCCAGATCATCCGGGATTGCCCCGTCATCCGCCTCGGCCTGACGGACGGGAGCCCCTATCCCTATATTGTCCCCATGAACTTTGGCTATGAATTTGCCGAGGGGGAGATTTATTTCTATGTCCATAGCGCCATGGCCGGCCGGAAATACGCCCTGATGCGCCAAAACGGCGTCTGCTCCTTTGAGCTGGACGGCGGCCACGCGCTGATTTTGGATGCGGCGGCAAAAGATGTCACCATGCATTACAAAAGCGCCATGGGCAAGGCCCGCATCGAATTTCTGGAGGGCGAGGAAAAAACCCGGGCGCTGGCGCTGCTTATGGCCCGGGATGAGCGCACCCGCAGCTTTGACTATGCCCGCGCCCCCCTCCTCCATACCGCCGTGGCCCGGCTCACCGTAACGGAGCTCACCGGCAAAACCAATCCCGGCCCCCGGCCGGAATAAGGAGACAGCTATGAATTATGACGTAATCATCATCGGCGCGGGGCCCGGCGGCATCTTCTCCGCCTATGAGCTAACCCGCCTGATGCCCCGGCTGAAGGTGGCCGTATTCGAGGCCGGCCATGCCCTGCACCAGCGCCGCTGTCCCATCAATGGGGACAGCGTCCGGGCCTGCATCGGCTGCAAAACCTGCTCTGTCATGAGCGGCTTTGGCGGCGCCGGCGCCTTTTCCGACGGCAAATACAATATCACAAACGACTTCGGCGGCACGCTGTATGAATACATCGGCAAAAAGAAAGCGCTGGAGCTCATGGGCTATGTGGACGAAATCAACCTCGCCCACGGCGGCGCCGGCACAAAGCTCTATTCCACCGCCGGCTCCCATATCAAAAAGCAGTGCCTGCAAAACGACCTCCATCTTCTGGATGCCTCCGTCCGCCATCTGGGCACGGATAAAAACTACGTGGTGCTGGAAAATCTCTATGGCGAGCTAAAGGACAAGGCCGATTTCTTTTTCGACACGCCGGTGGATACCGTTGCGGCCATCCCGGGGGGATATGAAATCACGGCCCTCGGCCAGAGCTACACCTGCGAAAAATGCATCATCTCCGCCGGGCGGAGCGGCAGCAAATGGATGGAAAAGGTCTGCCGGGACATGGGCATCGCCACCCGCTCCAACCGCGTGGATATCGGCGTGCGGGTGGAGCTTCCGGCGGCGGTTTTCGCCCATCTCACAGATGAGCTCTATGAAAGCAAGATTGTCTACCGCACCCAGAAATACGGCGACCTTGTCCGCACGTTCTGCATGAATCCCCGGGGGGCCGTGGTCAACGAAAACACAAACGGCATCGTCACCGTAAACGGCCACAGCTATGAGGATCCCGCCCGCCAGACGGAAAACACAAACTTCGCCCTGCTGGTGGCCAAGCATTTCTCCGAGCCCTTTAAGGACTCCAACGGCTATGGCGAGAGCATCGCCCGGCTGAGCAATATGCTGGGGGGCGGCGTGATTGTGCAGCGCTTTGGCGACCTCATCCGCGGCCGCCGCTCCACGCCCAAAAGAATGCAGGACTCCTTCATCACCCCCACCTTGAGCGCCACTCCCGGCGATTTGAGCCTTGTGCTGCCCAAGCGCCTGCTGGACGGCATCATCGAGATGATTTACGCGCTGGATAAAATCGCCCCCGGCACCGCGAACGACGATACGCTCCTCTACGGCGTGGAGGTCAAGTTTTACAACATGGAGGTGGAGGTCAACCACCGCCTTCAAACCGCGAAATATGACGGGCTCTATATCATTGGCGACGGCAGCGGCATCACCCACTCCCTGTCCCACGCCTCCGCCTCCGGCGTCCATGTGGCCCGGGACATCGCGGAGAGCTAGCCGCCGGCCCATATTCTCCTTTTTCGGATTTTTCCCGTTGCATTTCCGCTCCTTTCCCGCTATAATAGGGAGAAAGAATCGGAAAGGAGAGGCTGCCATATGACCGTCACAGCGCGCAAGCTCCGCGGGGATATTCTCGCCGCCCGTCCGGGCCGCGGGCTTTTCCGCTCTTTCAAAGCTCTCTCCTCCGGCGAAGTCCCCTCTATGATTATCTTTTTCGGGAAGCACTTATCCCCATAAGTGCTTCCTTTTTTATATCTCAAAAGCCCGTCCCGAAAGGGCCGCCCATCTCCGGACCGGCGCCGATGAGAGCGGGCTGACCCATACGGTACAAGCAAGGAGGCAAGGATGGAAAAAGCATATCTGGTTTTGAGCGACGGAACCGTTCTGGAGGGCAGGGCCTTCGGGGCCGAATCGGACGCCATCGGCGAGCTGGTATTCAATACCGGCGTTGTGGGCTATCTGGAAGCGCTTACGGACCCCGCCTCCGCGGGGCTGATCGTGGTGCAGACCTATCCCCTGATTGGAAATTACGGCGTCATCCCCGAGGATGTCTCCGGCCCCGCCGCCGTCCGCGGCTATGTGGTGCGGGAGCTTTGCAACGCTCCCTCCAATTTCCGCAGCGAGGGCGATCTGGACACCTGGCTGAAGACCCAGGGGATTCCGGGCATCTGCGGCATCGACACCCGCGAGCTCACCCGCCTTCTGCGGGATAAAGGCGTTACCAACGCCATGATCTGCCGGGCGGTGCCGGAGGATTTGGCGCCTATTCAGGCCTATACGGTCCCCGGCGCGGAGGAGCTGGCGGATGTGCAGGGCACGGCCCTTCTCCCCGCCAGCAGCGGCGGCGCCCGCTTCGGTCTTTTCCGCTGGCTGGGCCGGCTCTTTGGCAAGAAAAAGGCCCATCCCTCCGTGGGCCCCGGCGCCGGCGGCAGAATCTTCCGGGTCACGCTTTTGGATTACGGCGGCAAAGCCGCCCTGATCCGGGCGCTGGAGGCCCGGGGCTGCGAGGTCACCGTGGTGCCCTGCAATACCGCTGCGGAGTCCATTCTCGCGGGGCATCCCCATGGCGTTGTGCTCTCGGACGGCCCCGGCGACCCCGCCGCCAATCCCCTCTGCATCGGGGAGCTGCAAAAGCTCATCGGCAAAGTGCCTGTGTTCGGCGTGGGCCTGGGCCATCAGCTGGCCGCGCTCGCCATGGGCGCCGCCACGGAAAAGCTGCCCTGCGGCCACCGGGGCGCAAATCAGCCCGTTCGGGACGTCGCCGCCGGCGTCACCTATATCACCGCCCAGAATCACGGCTATGCCGTCACCCGGGAGAGCGCGGAGGCGGTGGGCCGGGTGATTTTTGAAAATGCCAACGACCTCTCCTGCGAGGGTCTGGAATACCCCGGCAAGCAGTGCTTCACCGTTCAGTTCCACCCCGAGCTCAGCTCCGGCCCCCGGAACACGCTGCACCTGTTTGACCGCTTTATCACCATGATGGGAGGGAAGCTGTAATGCCGAGAGACACCTCTATCAAAAAAGCGCTGGTCATCGGCTCCGGCCCGATTGTAATCGGTCAGGCCGCCGAATTTGACTATGCCGGCGCCCAGGCCTGCCGGGTTCTCCGGGAGGAGGGCGTGAATGTAGTGCTGGTAAACTCCAACCCCGCCACGATTATGACGGATAAGCACCTGGCGGACGAGATTTATCTTGAGCCCCTCACCGCGGACACGGTCAAGCGCATCATCGAAAAGGAAAAGCCCGATAGTCTTCTGGCGGGGCTCGGCGGCCAGACCGGCCTCACCATCGCCATGCAGCTGTCCAAAGATAACTGGCTTGCCGACCACGGCGTCCGCCTGCTGGGCACCTCCGCCGCCGCCATCGACACCGCCGAGGACCGGGAGCTGTTTCGCAATGCTATGAAGGCCATCGGCCAGCCTTGCGTCCCCTCCGAGATTGCCACGGATCTCGCCTCCGCGCTGGAGGCCGCCGAGACAATCGGCTATCCCGTGATTGTCCGCCCCGCCTTCACCCTGGGGGGCACCGGCGGCGGCATCGCCGAAAATAAAAAGGAGCTCAAAGCCATCGCCCAGTCCGGTCTGGATATGTCCCCCATCACCCAAATCCTGGTGGAAAAATGCATCTCCGGCTGGAAGGAGATTGAGTTTGAAACCATGCGGGATGCCGCCGGCAACGTAATCGCCGTCTGCTCCATGGAAAACGTGGACCCCGTGGGCATCCACACCGGCGACTCTATTGTGGTCGCCCCGGCCCAAACCCTCTCGCCCCGGGAATACGATATGCTCCATGCCGCCGCGCTGAACATCGTCTCCTCCATCGGCATTGTGGGCGGCTGCAACTGCCAGTTCGCCCTGGATCCCGAGAGCTTTGAGTATGCCGTCATCGAGGTCAACCCCCGGGTATCCCGCTCCTCCGCCCTGGCCTCCAAGGCCACCGGCTACCCCATCGCCAAAATCACCACCCGCATCGCCCTGGGCTACACGCTGGACGAAATTAAAAACGACATCACCGGCAAAACCTGCGCCTGCTTTGAGCCGGCGGTGGACTATATCGTCACCAAATTCCCCAAGTGGCCCTTTGATAAGTTCCACGGCTCCAGCCGCCGGCTGGGCACCCAGATGAAAGCCACGGGCGAGGTGATGAGCATCGCCCCCTCCTTTGAAATGGGCATTATGAAGGCGGTTCGGGGCGCGGAGATCGGGCTCGACACGCTCAACTGCGCCCCGCTGGACGAGCGGGACGTGCTGGACCGGCTCCACGATCAGGACGACCGCCGCCTCTTCACCGTTTTTGAGGCCATCAAGGCCGGCGTCAGCCTGGACGCTATCTTCCTCATCACTAAAATCGACCGCTGGTTTTTGCAAAAGCTCAAAAACCTCGCGGATTTTGAAGCGCGCATCGCCGGCGGCCTCTCTGACGAGGACTATTTTGAGGGCAAGCGCCTGGGTTATCCCGACGCCGCGCTCACCCGGCTCTCCGGCCGGAAAAAGCTCCCCGGCAAGGCTTTCTCCTATAAGATGGTGGATACCTGCGCCGCGGAATTCGCGGCCGAAACGCCCTATTTCTATTCCTCCGCCGATACTTCCTGCGAAAGCCGAAACTTTCCCCGCAGCGGCAAGCCCGTGGTCATGGTGCTCGGCTCCGGCCCCATCCGCATCGGCCAGGGCATCGAGTTTGATTACAGCTCTGTCCACTGCGTCTGGACGCTCCGGGAGCTGGGCTACGATGTGGTCATTGTAAACAACAACCCCGAAACGGTCTCCACGGACTATGACACCGCCAACCGCCTCTATTTCGAGCCGCTCACGCCCGAGGATGTGAAAAATATCATTGATGTTGAAAAGCCCGTGGGCGTGGTGGTGGCCTTCGGCGGGCAAACGGCCATCAAGCTCACGCAGTTTATGGATCGGCTGGGCCTGCCCATTCTTGGCACCTCGGCCGACGGCATCGACCTGGCGGAGGACCGGGCCCGGTTTGACGCGCTGCTGGAAAAATTCGGCTTCTCCCGGCCCCGGGGCATGGGCGTCAAAACCCTCAAGGAGGCTCTCCACGCCGCGGACAGGCTGGGCTATCCCGTGCTTTTGCGCCCCAGCTATGTCATCGGCGGCCAGAATATGACCATCGCCCGCACCGCCGAGGACATCACGCGCTATATGAAAACCATCCTGGAGGGGGGCATTGAAAACCCCGTTCTGGTAGATAAATATATGCCCGGCGTGGAGCTGGAGGTGGACGTAATCTCCGACGGAAAGGATGTGCTCATCCCCGGCATCATGGAGCATATCGAGCGGGCGGGCGTTCACTCCGGCGATTCCATCGCCGTCTATCCCCCTTATAATCTCACAGACCGCTTCCTGGATAAGATTTGCGACTGCTCCACCAAGCTGGCCCGCGCCCTCGGCACCAAGGGCCTTGTAAATATTCAATATCTCATCTATGAAAACGAGCTCTATGTCATCGAGGTAAACCCCCGGGCCTCCCGCACCGTGCCCTATATCAGCAAGGTCACCAATGTCCCCATGGTGGACCTGGCGGCCAGGGTCATGCTGGGCCAGCCGCTGGCGGAGCTGGGCTATGGCACCGGGCTATGGAAAAGCCCGCCCTATTTCGCCGTAAAGGTCCCCGTGTTCTCCTTTGAAAAGCTCAACGATGCAAACGTCATTCTCGGCCCGGAGATGAAGTCCACCGGCGAGGTGCTGGGCATCGGCAAAACCATGGCCGAGGCGCTGTATAAGGGCCTTGCCGCCGCCGGGCTTCGCCTGCCCGCGCCGGAGGCCGGGGAGAGAACGGGCATCCTCATCAGCGTGGAGCCCCATGACTATCAGGATATGCTCTCCATCGTCAAGCGCTTCCACGATTTGGGCATGGCGTTTTATGCCACCCGCGACACCGCCAACGCCATCCGGCAGCTGGGTGTTGACGTCACCCAGGTGAGCACCAAAACCAAAAACGCCGAGCTGGACAGCCTGCTGGAAAACGGCAGCATCAACTATATCATCTATTCCGGCATCCGGCGGGACGCCCACATGGGCGATTTCACCGCTCTCCACCGGCGGGCCATGCAGCTGGGCATCCCCTGCCTGACAACGCTGGACACCGCCAGCGCTCTGGCGGACATTCTTTCCAGCCGCTTCAGCTCCTATAACACCGAGCTCATCGACATCAACCACATGCGTACCGAGCGGGAGACGCTCCACTTCGCCAAAATGCAGAGCTCCGGCAACGATTATATCTTCATCGAGAATTTTGACGGCCACGTTAGCAGCCCCGAATCCATGTGCGTCACCCTCTGCACGCCTCACTACGGCATCGGCGCCAGCGGCATCGTCCTCATTGAAGGCTCCGACATTGCCGACGCGAAAATGCGCTCGTTTAATAAGGACGGCTCCGAGGGCCTGCTGGCGGGCAACAACCTCCGCTGCGTTGGCAAATACCTCTATGACAAGGGCCTTGTCACCTCCGACCGCATCTCCATCGAAACGGCCAGCGGCGTAAAGGAGCTGGAGCTTTTCATCCGAAACGGCAAGGTCAGCTCCGCCGCGGTGAATATGGGCCGGGCCAGCCTCGATCCCGCAAGCCTCCCCACCACGCTCCCCGGCAAGCGCCTTGTAAACTATCCCATCACCGTTGGCGGCGCAGAATATAAGGTCACCTGCCTCTCCATCGGCAATCCCCACTGCGTCGTATTCCAGGATAAGATTGACAGTCTTGACCTCCGGCATATCGGCCCCAGCTTTGAGCACGCCCCCTTCTTCCCCAGCCGGATTAACACCGAATTCGTCCGGGTGGTCAACCGCACCACGCTGCGTATGCGGGTCTGGGAGCGGGGCAACGGCGAAACGCTCGCCTGCGGCACCGGCGCCTGCGCCGCGGCCATCGCCGCGGTGGAAAACGGCTTTTGCGAGCGCGGCGCGGACATCCAGGTGAAAATGCCCGGCGGCGACCTGGTGGTCAATTACACCAGCGAAAAAGTCACCCTCACCGGCAACGCCGAGCTGGTGTTTGAGGGCACGCTGGAATACTGATCCGGCCTCTCCCAGCCGCGCCCCGGACCGTTTCGGTCCGGGGCGCTTTTTGGCCGCCGCGATTGCGAATTTATTGTTTTTCGATAAATATTTCTTGACTTTCGATAATTCCGGTGCTATGCTTGGCCTGTAAAAGCGCGAAAGGAGAAGCTTTGATGAAGCAGAAAGAACTGTCCGTTTTGCTCCGCGTTGTAGTCGCGCTGGCGGCTGTGGCCGGGCTTATATTCTTTGCCGTGCTCGCGGCCGTCACGCTGCCGGCGGCCGGGGGTGAAAGCCGCCATATTCTCTTTCTGGGCGGCCTGCTGCTTTTGCTCATCCCCCTCTATCTGGCCATGATTGACCTTTGGAAAATCTTCACCGAGATTGGCCGGGACCATAGCTTTTGCATGGAAAATGCCCGCCGCCTGCGGCGGATTAGCTTCTATGCCCTGTTTGACACCGTGCTCCTGCTGGGGGCGGTGGCGGGGGCGCTGGCGCTGCGAATTAATCCCTATGGGCTGATTTTATTCGCCCTGCTGGGTCTCGCGGCCACCGCCGCCTGCGCCGCGCTGAGCCATCTCACCCGCAAGGCCGCCGCTCTCCAAAGCGAGAGCGAGCTGACCATTTGAGGTGGCGATATGATTATGGTAAACCTCGATATGATGCTGGCCCGCCGCCGCATAACGCTCACCCAGCTGTCCGAGCGGGTGGGGCTGACGCTGGCCAATCTCTCCGTCTTGAAAACCGGAAAGGCCAAAGCCGTGCGTTTTTCAACGCTGGACGCCCTGTGTCGGGCGCTGGACTGTCAGCCGGGCGATATTCTGGAGTTCCGGGAGGATATCTGCGATGAATGAGCTGCCGCAAGAAAATAATTATGTAAATCTTTCCCTCTTCCAGCGCATTGCCGCGCCCGTGCTGGCGCTGGCGCTGGCCGCCCTTTTCTGGGCCGTATTCCTCTCCGGGGGCTACGGCCCCGGTCTTGGCGTACCCGTATTTGTGGCGTGCTATTTCGGGGCCGTTTTGCTGCTGCTGGGCCGCCGGGCGCGATACACGGGGGAGAGCATCTTTCTGCTGTGCGTATCTATGGCGCTGGCGATAAGCTGCTGGCTCTATTCCGTCCCGGGGCTCACGATATTCAACTGCTTTGTCATTCTGGCCACCGCCGCCGGAAGCACCTTCCTCCTCTCCGGCCAGAATCTCCGCCCTCTGGGCTCCCTCCGGTTTTTCCCCGCTGCCGCCGGGCTGGCCCTCCGGGCTCTGTTCACCAATATCCCCGCCGTCTTCCAGCCGCTGAAAACCCTCTCCGGGCGGAAATCCGCGGTCCGGGGCCAGGTGCTGCTGTCGATTCTGCTGTGCGTGCCGCTGCTGGCCATTGTTCTGGCGCTGCTATCCTCGGCGGACGCGGTGTTTGCCAGCTTTTTTGATGCTCTCCGGGTCTGGCTGGAAAAGCTCTCTTCGGGGGAGCTCATCTGGAAGCTCTGCCGCACGGTGGCGCTGGCGCTGCTGTTTGCCTCGGCGCTGCTCTATCTGCTTGCCGTCCCCGCCCGGGAGCCGGCCCCGCCCAAGGCCCGGGCGCGCCACGCCGTCACCTTCCTCCTGCCCGCCGTTTTGCTGGATGCGGTCTATATTCTCTTTTGCGCCGTCCAGCTCAAATACCTCTTCGGCGGCGCGGAGGCCGCCGCCATGGCCGGCGGCTGGGCGCATTACGCCCGGGAGGGCTTTTTCCAGCTGGCGGCGGTGGCTGTCATCAACCTCTCGCTCTGCGCCCTGGGCGCCCACCGGGAGCGCCTTGCCGGGCGGGGCGGGGCGGCCCTGCGCGTGGCTCTGGGGCTGCTGCTGGGGCTCACGCTGGTGATTCTCCTCTCCGCCGCCCGGCGGATGCAGCTTTATATCCTCGCCTACGGCTTAAGCACCCTGCGACTGATGACCCTGTGGGGCATGGCCGTCATTCTGGCGGGCATCGGTCTGGCCGGGTGGAAGCTATGGAGGCCGGGCGCGGCCGCGCTGCGGATATTCATCCCCTTTGTTCTGACCTTCTGGTGCCTGTTTTCTCTGGCCGGTCCCGGCCCTGTGCAGGCAAATTACAATGTCAATCACTATCTTTCCGGCTCTCTGGCGGAGATGGACGCCATGTATCTGGCCTCGCTGGGCACCGATGCGCTCCCGGCCCTCTATCGGCTGGAGGAGGCGAAGCCGGATCAAGCCCACTTCGCCATCGCCGTCGCCCGCGTCCGCCAGACCGCGGATTCCCTCTATGGCGATAATCTCTGGGCCGCCGCCAAGCTGTCCTACCGCCATTTGGAGCGCTGATCCATGGAGCGCGTCACCATCACCGTCCGCCCGGAGCAGGCGGGCCGCACCGTTAAAAGTCTCATGCTGGGGGAGCTCTCCATGTCCAAAAAGCTCCTCTCCTCTGCGAAATTCCGCCCCGGCGGCATCCTGCTAAACGGCGCGCCGGCCCGCACCTCTGTCCGGGTCCGCCCCGGAGATAAGCTCTCCGTCTCGGTGGCCGACCGGCGGCAAAACGCCGCCGTGCCCATTGCCATGGCCCTTTCCATCCTCTGGGAGGACGATGCCCTCCTGCTGCTGGACAAGCCCGCGGGTGTGAGCGTATATGGAGGAAACCGCCCTAATCTTGCCGGGATTTTTGCGGAAAAGTGGGGCCCACTGCATGAATTCCACCCGGTAAACCGCCTTGATGTGGGGACAAGCGGCCTCATGGTCGTCGCCAAGGACGGCTATACTCACGACCGACTGCGCCGGCTGCTCCATACGGAATATTTTCGCCGGGAATATCTGGCGGTGGCCCAGGGCGCCCTCCCGCCGGGCAGCGGCTTTATTGACCTGCCCCTCTCCCGCGCCCCCGTTTCCGGCCTCCGCCGGGCCGTTGACCCGGCGGGGCTCCCCTGCCGGACGGAGTATGAGCTTCTGGCCCAAAAGGACGGCCGCTCCGTGCTCCGCCTCCGGCTCTATACCGGGCGCACCCATCAAATCCGGGCCCATCTGGCCGCCATCGGCCACCCCCTGGTGGGCGACCGGCTCTATGGGGCCGACGATCTCCCTCTGCCCCGCCCGGCCCTCCATTCCCGCCGCGTCTTCCTGCGCCATCCCATCACCGGCGAGACCATCGACGTGACCGCCCCCGTCCCAGAGGATATTCTTAATATTATGTAAACCATTCGCCGCCCCGCCCCGGGCCGCCTCTTTACATCAGCCGGAATTTTGGATATAATGTTATGGCTGATTTTGTGCAAACCATGAGAGGATTTTGAAATATATGCTGGAATTTGAAGAATACCGCGTAAAGCTCAATAACCGCCGCCCGGATTTGGACCGCTTGAAGGAGGCCATGCATCTGGAGGACGCCCGCATGGAGATTGACAAGCTCCAGGCCGAGAGCACGGAGGAGGGCTATTGGAACGACATTGAGCGCAGTCAGGCCGCCCAGAAGCGCCTGCGCTCCCTCCAGAACAAATGCGAAAGCTATGAAAAGCTTGCCGCCGCGTGGGAGGATATGGCCGCCCTCTGCGAAATGGCGCTGGAGGAAAATGACGACAGCATGCTCCCCGAGCTTCAGGAGAGCTATGCCGCCTTTGACGAAAAGCTGGAGGCTCTCCGCCTGTCCACGCTCCTGACCGGCGAATACGATGCTCACGATGCCATCCTCACGCTCCACGCCGGCGCCGGCGGCACCGAGGCCCAGGACTGGGCCCAGATGCTCTATCGAATGTATACCATGTGGACCGACCGCCACGGCTTCAAATACACGCTGCTGGACTGGCAGGACGGGGACATGGCCGGCATCAAGTCCGCCACCATCCGCATCGAGGGGGACAATGCCTATGGCTATCTCAAAAGCGAGCACGGGGTTCACCGCCTTGTCCGCATCAGCCCCTTTGACGCCTCCGGCCGCCGCCAGACAAGCTTTGCCGCCGTGGAAATCATACCGGAGATCGACGATTCCGGCGAGGTGGAGCTCCGGGACGACGATATCAAAATGGACGTATTCCGCTCCTCCGGCGCCGGCGGCCAGAAGGTCAATAAAACCAGCTCCGCCGTCCGCCTGACCCATATCCCCACGGGCATCGTGGTCTCCTCCCAGGTGGAGCGAAGCCATTTCCAGAATCTTGAAAACTGCAAGCAGATGCTCCGGGCCAAGCTGGCCGAGATTAAGGAGCGGGAGCATCTGGATAAGATTGAGGACATCAAGGGCGTCCAGATGAAAATTGAATGGGGCAGTCAGATCCGCTCCTATGTATTCATGCCCTATACCCTCGCCAAGGACACCCGCACCGCCTATGAAAACAGCAATATCCAGGCCGTCATGGACGGGGATATTGATGGGTTTATCAATGCCTATCTCGCCCTGCAGGCAAAGCGGCAGGCCGCGAACTGACCCCCCCTCTCGCCCCGCCCCGGCGGGGCGTTTCTCATTTTCCGCGAAAGGAGAACTCCCATGGAGTTTCAATATCTAACCCAGCCCCTGGCCGTGGGCCGGCTCACCATGAAAAACCGCATTCTCATGCCCGCCATGCATACACTCTATACCCAAGACGGCCTCCCCACGCCCCGCTTCAACGAATACTACTGGCGCCGGGCCGAGGGCGGCGCCGGCCTTGTGGTGGTCGGAGCCTGCCGGTTTGACGGCACGGGCGCCCGGGCCAGCACCATGAGCCTTGCGGAGGACCGCTGCGTGAAGCCCTGGCAAAGCTTCACCGCCGGAATGCGGGAGCGGGGCTGTCCCGTGGCCGTGCAGCTATACCACGCTGGGCGATATATGCATCATGATGATGTGCCGGACGGTACGGGCGCCGTGGCCCCCTCCGCCGTCTATACCCCCTTCACCCGGGAGACCGCCCGGGCCATGACGGCCGAGGAGCTCCGCGCCATCATCGCCGCCTTTGCCGCCGGAGCCCGCCGGGCCCGGGAGGCGGGCTTTGACGCTGTGGAAATCTCCGGCTCCGCCGGCTATCTGCTCACCCAGTTTCTCTCCCCGCTGACCAATCTTCGGGAGGATGAATACGGCGGCTCCTTTGAAAACCGCTGCCGCTTCCCGCTGGAGGTCATCGCCGCCGTACGCAAGGCCGTGGGGGAGGATTATACCGTGCTTCTCCGCTGCGGCGCGCATACGCTTGTCCCCGGGGCCGGCGGCAGCGAGGACTGCCGAAAATTCGCCGTGCTGGCGGCGAAGTCCGGCATTGATATGCTGGATCTCACCGGCGGCTGGCATGAAAGCCGCGTTCCCCAGCTCACCGGGGAGCTCCCCGCCGCGGGGCTGAGCTATCTCGCCGGAGAAATCAAAAAATCCGTGGGGATTCCCGTGGCCATGGCAAACCGCATGAATGATCTCCGGGAGGCGGAAAAGGCTCTCGCTCTGGGCCGTTGCGATGCCATCGCCCTGGGCCGCGCGCTGGTGGCCGAGCCGGACATCGGCAAATACATCCGGCTGGGCGCGCCCGAAAAAATCCGCCCCTGCACCAGCTGCAACCAGGGCTGTCTCGCCGGCACTTTCTTTGATAAACCCATCCGCTGTCTTGCAAACGGTCTTGCCGGGCGGGAGTGGGAGCTTCCCGCGCCGCCCGCCGCCAGGCCCGCCGCCATCCTCGTGGTGGGCGGCGGCCCCGCCGGTATGGAGGCGGCCTGCCGCGCCGCCCGCCGGGGCCACGCCGTCACGCTCTGGGAAAAATCCTGCCGGCTGGGGGGGCTGATGGCGCTCTTTGGCGAAAAAATGCCCGCCCGCAGGGATTTTGCGCGGCTTCTCCGCTGGTACGAGCGGGAGCTCTCCGCGGCAGGCGTGACCGTTGTGCTGAATAAATCCGTCTCCGCCGGGGACATCCTGGCCGCCGGCTTTGACAAAGTTATCCTGGCCATCGGCCGAGTTTATAAGGAAAGCCCCGTTCCCGCCGCGCCGGATGCCGTGCCGGTTTATACCGCGGCGGAGGTTCTGGCAAAAGACCTGATCCTGCCCCGGCGGGTCGCCGTGATTGGCGGCAGCTTCGTGGGGCTGGAGCTGGCCCGCAAGCTGTGCATGGAGGGCTCCATGAGCCCGGAGGACCTGTTTTACCGAATGCGCTACGGCGTTGAGAGCGACGCCACGCTCCACGCCCAGCTCAAATCCACCGACCGCCAGGTGGCCGTGTTTGAGCGGGGCAAGCTGGGCGCCGGATATGAGCCGGGCATCGCCTGGCCAACGCTGGGGGACCTGAAGGCCTTTGGCGTGCAGCTTTTTCCCCAGACCGAGGTGGCCGCCATCACCGCCGGGGGCGTGCTGCTGCCCGATGGGCTCTGGCCCTGTGAGGCCGTGGTTGTCTGCCCCGGCACGCAGGAGGATCGCTCGCTTCAAAACGCCCTCTCCGGCAAGGTGGACTGCGTGGCCGTGGGCAATGCCCGCCGTCTGGGCCGGGTCATTGACGCGGTGGAGGATGCCTGCCGCCTGGGCTGCACAATTTAACTTGATTTTCCCGTCCATTCCATGTATAATACACAGGCGCCCAGAGCGCCCATGCCGGTGTGATGGAATTGGCAGACGTACCGGACTCAAAATCCGGCGGTGGCGACACCGTGCGGGTTCGACCCCCGCCACCGGCACCAAAATCAAAAAATCCGAACTCAAATTTCCACATGGAAATCTGGTTCGGATTTTTTATTCAGGGAACTCTGTTGTCTCCATATTCCGGTTGGATATATGCCTATCCCTCGCCACCAGCGTTTTGGCATAGTTGACCATCAGATCAATATGCTTATACACATCATCATCCTTGTCCTTGACTGCATCGGAAATCGCCACAAAACCAAAGACATTGAGCCGGTGATGATCCAACTGGAGCGGACGGTAGATAATCCGTTTGTGATCCAACTGAAAAACATGCTCATCAAAGCTGATGCCAATATAGTTCTTTTCATAAATCAGGTTATTGGCATACAAAAGATCGTCCGTAATGACATGCACAAATCGTTTCCAGTCGATGGCGGGCACAAATTCCAGCAACATGTGGAATATATTTTCATTGGGAAGAACTATTTTGGGCTCATAATCCTCTAACATATTTATGTCCAGGCTCTGGTTCAGTGGGTTATTGAGCCCAACTTTCAGCATAATCTCCCTGTTATACAGTGTTCGATTATGAAATTCCCGAAAATCTCTGCGATAGGCTCCGGAAGGAATGGTCACCAGCGCATAGGGAATGGCGTGATCTTTCAGCGCTTCTATAACCTCTTCCGTGGTATAGGAGCATATGGACAAAATGAAATTTTTTTCTTTATCCAGAAGCTCGGGAATAACCGTATAAAAATGGGAATTACAAACGGGAATAATCAGCTCTTTCTGTTGAATATTCTTTATGCTTGTTTGCTTCAATGCGTTAAGCGCATTGAATTTTTCCACGACCTCGCAGGAAAGTTCATAGATTTTTTGTCCAAAATCGGTCAGAATCAATCCCCCGCGGGTGCGCACAAAGATTTGTGTGTTAAATTCAGTCTCCAAAGCTATTATGGCCTGACTGAGCGCAGATGGCGTTACGTATAAATTCTCTGCAGCACGGCTATAATTTCCGCACAAAACAACTTCCACCAAATATTTTGCTTGCAATTCAGTCATAACAGTTTCTCTCCCTTTGACGTTTGACAACAAAAATTATACTATCTGTTATTGCGGTTGCATGGCTTTAGTATAGCACAGCAACTGCACCAAAATGTTAACAAGTGCAAACATCCCGATTAAAAGAAACGCCACGGTATAACCAAATTGCTGGATAAACATACCGGATATAGCGGGCCCGGCAAAAACGCCCAGCGCATAGATTGCCTGATAAACGCCCATCGCAGAGGATTTTTTTGCTTCAGGGATATTCCTTACCGCCAGCGCCATATACAGCGCCAAGCCAAAGCTGGACACAAACCCGCTTGCAAACTCAATGGCAAATATGGTGTATACATTGCTTGTAAAGGGGAACAGCACACAGCAAACACCTGCCACCAAGTTGGAAATGATCAAAAGCGCTTTTTCATCAATGATCTTGATAAAGAATCTTGGAAGCAAAAAGCCCGAGATCATGCCGCCAGCGGACATAATCGTATTCAAAATGCCCACCTGGAAATCGTTTGCACCTACGTTATATGCCAGATTCGAGGCAAAAGACATTCCCGTAGCATACAACATGAGCTGGAACAACCCGCAACTGATCCCCGCAAACAGGACACTTTTGCTCTTAAAGACAGGCAACAGCTCCCGGAATGTCAGCGGCTCCTTATCCACGGCTTTGTTTTCATGGATAAAAAAGCTGAGAACAAAGCCCACCAGTCCCGCAATAAAAGACACATAGAATGCCCCCCGCATCGTAGCAAGCCAGGCTGCGACAGCCGCTCCGGCAAATCCAGCGGCGAAGCTGCCGACTTTGGACAACAGATTGATGTCGGACAGTGCTTTCTGACTTTCTTCCGGCGGGAAATAGCTATTATACAAAACCGTGATGCTGACCCATGTGGAAACACCGATACCAGCCAGCGTACGGGACATCAGCATAACAAAGGGGGTCTTGGCCAGACTCAGGCCCAATCCGGACAGGCAGATAAGTAGCGAGCCCAACTGAACAAATAGCTTTCGCTTATTTAAACGATCGGAAAGAATGCCAATCGGAATGCGAAAAATCATCATCGCAAAGCCGTATGCACTGGCGATCAAGCCGGACATTACAGCGCTGGCCCCAAGGGAATCGGCCATGGGTGTAATGTAAGACGAATAGGAATATAACGCAAACCAATACAACAATGTTACAAGGGTAAAAGTAAAAATCGTTTTTTTTGACACTCTCATAATAACTCCTTTGTCGAAAGAGATGGCAGACCAGCTGTAAACCGGGCTGCCATCTCACAAATGCTAAGAATATGAAAATATGTTCGCTTAGTTCCCGTTGCGATAGGTCATATCCCAGGGCCGTTCAATGATGGTGCCATCGGGGCGATTGACCGCAATACCAAAGCGCTCATAACCATCATAGGTAGCATAAGGCTTGGGCATGGGAGGATCGTTGGGCATCAGCTTATCGATGCGATAACGCTCATCGATGCGGACCACAGGACCATCAGGCTCCCAGCCGGGCTCCAGCCAGTCCACATGATAGTCGGCATTGGGATTTTCATGCAGCCCCTGAGATGCCGTTTCGATCCAGTCGTGATGATAATCCGTCTGGAAAATGCCAACGGTCCGCAGATGCCAGATCTTCCACACGCCATCTTCGCAGACAAACTCCGTATCATACTTGATCCAGCACCAGTCGCAGTGAGAGCCTTCAATGGCCATATTGCCATTGACATAGGTCTCAACACCTGGGCTCAGGAATACGCCCTTGGCCGTCTTGCAATCATCCGCAACCTCAATAACCGGCGTACAGACGGTATGAATAGACATCATGCCGGGCTCGTTATTCATTTTCTCATGGAGATCCAGGTACAGTGTCTCAATGCCCTTGCGCTCATCATAACGACCCCATACCATCTCGACCCATGCACCCGGTGTATCCAGCGCGAACAGATCGATCATTTCTTTGAACTGAACTGTATAGAGAAGCTGAATATATTTGCCGATGGCGTTGTTGCACTGGCGATAGGCTTCAGCCTTTTTGCAATACATTTCGATTTGTTCCATAGACATAGACATAGAAACTTCCTCCTCAAATAAACAAACTGTGTGTTTTATTCACTACGAATGCTTAATATTCGTAGTCCCACTCATAGCCACAATATTCGGCCAGATCGGTCAAAATGGTATACATATCGTCTGCCATGCCCTGCTCAACTGCACGCGCCATGCAGACATCGGCATTGATCTTCATCTGAACATTGTAAAACAGCTCGGATTCTTCCTCGCTCAAGCTCTTCATGCTGCCACCATTCTCCAGCAGAACCTCAACGGAAGCATTGAATTCATCCTCAACGATGATCACAGACTGCTCCATGGTGGCAATCGCAGCCTCCTCTAAAATGGCCTGAACCTCGGGCGAAAGGGAATTGAAAGTATCCAGGTTCATGGAGAAGTAGTTGCCAGCGCCATAGGTATTGAACAGCAGGAAGTAAGGAGCCACTTCGTACCAGCGCAGATTCATGGCGGGGGCAAAGGCAGCATTCTGCGCATCGCACACGCCGCGGGACAGATTCTCATAGCCTTCGCCGTTATTGGTGGAAATCAGGTTGGTGATTCCCAGCTCAATGAGGTTAGCGCCATCGGCCGCAATACCGATCTTTAACGGCTTCATATCTTCCAGCGAGGAAATGTCAACGGTAGACACGCAAAGCTGAGAAGTGCCAGCCTGCAGGCCGCCCAGATAGGTGAAGTTATTGTTATAGGCCTCTTGATACAAAAGCTCGGAAGTTTCCTCGTTTTCAAAGAGCATATATTTACAGACATCCATGGAATCCGCAATGCTGTTGACACCACTCTGTGGGAAGGCCATCAGAGGAAGCTGATCTTGGTACAGGGTAGTGCTCAACCAGGCCAGATCGATAGCACCGCTGGAGAGCATTTCCAGCTCCTCCGCACGGGCACAAAGAGTTCCGCCATAGTAGATATCGAAGGTGATGGCGCCGCCCGTAGCCTCTGTAACATAATCGCAAAACCACTTCATGGTAAGAGCGCCGGATTCGGTCTCATTAAAAGAAATGGCCGCTGTCAAGGTCATGGGCTCGATACCTTCAACCGCTTCTACCTCCTGCTCCACAGAATCTGCTTCTGAGGTCTCCGGAGCAACGGTAGTTGTGGTTGTAGCAGTTGCGCCACAAGCGCACAGGGTCAAAGTCATTGCCAGAACAATGAGTAGGGCAAGAATGCGATGTTTCATGGTGATCCTCCTTATTTTTGATTGTATTTTTAAATGTGCGAACAAAATTTATGTGGCTTGATTGGCTATCCCATCAAATTCCAAAGGAATGTTACGCATTGAGGCATGCAAACAATAAAATAGGAAACAGCAATCTGCGCCAGAACATAGGGCCATACACTCTTGAAAATATACATCGGATCCACTTCCGCTACGTTGGCCACCGTGAACACGCCAATGCCCACAGGCGGAGTCATACCGGCAATGCAGATCATAAAGACCAGAACGATGCACAGCGCATAAGGATCAAAGCCCAGGCTCGTCAGCAGTGGGAAAACGATGGGCGTGGTGATGATGATAATTGTCATCAGGTCCATCAGGCAGCCGCAAAAGACCAGGAAAATAATAACGAGTGTAAAGATAATCAACGGATGAACATTGAGTGTCAGGATGAGGTCCGTGAAATAACTAGGCAGACGGCTCATGGTGATAAAACGTCCAAACATGGTGCCAGCCATAAGCATGGGGAACATACGCGCATCCGTACAGGCAGCTTCCCAAAAACAACTAAACACTTGGCTTAATAGTGACAAGTAACTATTTTGTCTTGTGATGGGGCAGAGAACGGTGTGACCGCAAGGGTCACGCCGTTTTTCTGCGTCCATAGGTTGTTTCTGTAATAATTTCTTCGGATAGAACAGGAATATCGACTTCATCCACGAAGTTGAAGAAAACCTTGACCCGCTGCTTACGCTTGCCGCTGGACTTGTCCGGGGCGTACACAAGTATCTTCTTGATATACTCGTTTACAATCGTCGGTGTCAGCTCGGTCACATCCACATACTTCTTGGTCAGAGCGATAAAGGCATCCAGACCGTCGTTCATTTCCTGTTGCTGTTCTACCCATTCTTCCGTTACTTCGATTTCGAGCTTTAACCGTTCCATTTCAGCATCATAGTCAGCGGACATTTTCTTGTAGCGTTCCAGATCAATGTTTCCGAGGGCATAGTCCTCATAAACACGGCGGGTGATGATTTCCAAATCGGCAAGGCGTTTCTTTGCCTTGTCCACCCGCTTTCTGTCCTCACGGATGTTTTTCTCCTGATCCTGTCTGCGGCATTGCAGCCATTCCTCCTGAAAGCCGTCCACATCACGCCGGATATACTCATTGACCGCTTGAATACGCTCCAAAACGATCTCCCGCAGTACATCCTCACGGATATAGTGGGCTGAGCAGGTTCCCCGACCACTTTTGTATTTGTTGCAAACATAGTGGTCTTGTTTCCCGTCCTCAAAGCTCTTACAGGTGGCAAAATGCAACTTGCTTCCGCAATCGGTACAGAATAGCAGTCCTGAGAATAAACCTTGCCGTTCCGCTTTTGTGGGGCGGCGTTTGTTTTGCCGCAGCTCCTGCACTCTGTCCCACT
>X279_Western_Grey_Kangaroo__coassemble_10_pt1 | contig 26153 bp, 24 predicted proteins | sample X279_Western_Grey_Kangaroo__metabat2_high_PE_001 | metagenome-assembled genome bin X279_Western_Grey_Kangaroo
ATCTCTTTCTTCAAAGTCGGAAGCGGCTCGCTTTTCTTGCCGCGCCGCTTCCGCCAGCGGGTTTTTTGATTATACCACGTCCCGGGCGTTTTGCCCATAGCTTTTTCAAAAATCCGGCGAAAACGCGCCCTGCCCGCGCCTGTTTTTTTATGAAAATAAGGTAGGGGATTGACAGAGCTTTCCCGCTGTGGTATAGTTCGGATAATCATATTTTTACTTTTATGCGGTAAAGAGGATTATTCCATGGTCATCGCGCTCGGAAGCAGCAGCCTTCTCCTTGGCGTTATTATTGGCGTTATTATTGTACGACTGTGCCGTCTCAATAATAGCGCGAAAAGTCATGCTCCGATGGCCGCTGTGAAATAACCCCCTGGATTTCCGGCATTCAAAAAAGTACGCAAGCCGTACGGTCTGACTTTTCAGCCCGCACGGTTTTTTCATTATCTCGCGCCCGCCTGATTTTTCTGGAGAAAGGATGACCTGGTTTTGGACAACATCGTAATTTTTGACACCACCCTCCGGGATGGGGAGCAGTCCCCCGGCTGCTCCATGAACCTCAAGGAGAAGCTGGAGGTGGCCAAATGTCTGGAAAAAATGAAGGTCGATGTGATTGAGGCCGGCTTTGCCGTCTCCTCCCCCGGCGATTTTGAGGCCGTTCACGCCATCGCCAAAGCGGTGAAGGACAGCTCTGTGGCCTCTCTGGCCCGGGCCAACGCGGCGGATATTGACACGGCCTGGGAGGCCGTGAAGCACGCTGCCAACCCCCGCATCCATCTTTTCATCGCAACCTCGCCGCTGCATCTGCAATATAAGCTCAAAATGACCGAAGCCGAGGTTTTGGAAACCGCCGCCGCCATGACGGCCCACGCCCTGAAATACACCTCCAACATCGAGTTTTCCGCCGAGGACGCCACCCGCAGCGACTGGGACTACCTTGTGAAAATCGTGGACGCGGTCATCCGGGCCGGCGCCACCACTGTGAACATCCCCGACACCGTTGGTTATACTACCCCCGAGGAGATGGGCGCGCTCATTCGCTATCTCCGGGAAAATGTCCCCGATTCCGACCGGGCGGTTTTCTCCGTTCACTGCCATAACGACCTGGGGCTTGCCACGGCAAACTCCCTGGCCGGCGTGCTGGGCGGCGCGCGCCAGATTGAGTGCACTGTAAACGGCCTGGGCGAGCGGGCCGGCAACACTGCGCTGGAGGAGATTGTCATGGCCATGCACACCCGCCCCGGGGTTTATCCCTTCTCCACCGGGATTGACACCACCCAGATTTCCCGGGCCAGCCGCACGGTGTATAACATCATCGGGCAAAACGCCCCTTTGAATAAGCCCATCGTTGGCCGAAACGCCTTTGCCCACGAGGCGGGCATCCATCAGCACGGCGTTCTCGCCAATAAGCAGACCTATGAAATCCTCACGCCTGAATCGCTTGGCATCCAGACCAATAACATCGTTCTGGGCAAGCACTCCGGCAAGCACGCCGTAAGAGACCGGCTCAAAGAGCTGGGCTATACGCTCTCCCGGGATGAGCTTCAGTACTGCTTTGAGGCCTTCAAAATCCTCTGCGACAAGAAAAAAACCGTCACCGATGCGGATTTGGAGGCTCTCGTATCCCATTGGGCCTCGGTGGACGATGCCGATACCGAAAACGGCTATAAGCTGGACTGGTTCGCCGTTCATACCTCCAACTTCACCACCTCCACCTGCACGGTATGCCTGGAAAAGGCCGGAGAGAAGTTTGAGGAGGTCAGCCTGGGCGACGGCCCCATCGACGCCGCCTTCAAGGCCATTGATAAGATTGTAAAGCCCCGGAGCCATACCTTTGACACTTTCAATATCCGCTCCGTTTCCGAGGGCAAGGATACCATGGGCCACGCCACCGTGAAGCTGGCCACCCCCGCCCGCACCTATACGGGCCGGGGCCTCTCCACCGATATCGTGGAGGCCAGTCTGAAGGCCTATATCAAGGCCGTGAATAAGCTCAACGCCGCGCCAAAGGAGGAATAAATCATGGGCATGACCATGACGCAGAAGATCCTTGCCGCCCATGCCGGGCGCGCCGCCGTCCGGGCCGGGGAGCTCATCGAGGCAAAGCTGGATTTGGTTTTGGGAAACGATGTGACCACGCCGGTGGCGGTGGACGTATTCGACCAAGCGGGCTTTGACAGCGTTTTTGACCCGGAAAAAATCGCCATTGTGCTGGATCACTATACCCCCTGCAAGGATATCAAGTCCGCCCAGCTCTGCAAAACCGCCCGGGCCTTTGCCCGCCGGTTTTCCATCTCCCATCTCTACGATGTGGGCCAGGCGGGCATCGAACACGCGCTCCTGCCGGAAATGGGGCTTGTGGCCCCCGGGGAGCTTGTCATCGGCGCCGACAGCCATACCTGCACCTATGGCGCGCTGGGCGCTTTCTCCACCGGCGTTGGCTCCACGGATATGGCCGCCGGCATGGCCGCGGGGGAAAACTGGTTCAAGGTCCCCGCCGCCATCCAGGTGACGCTGACCGGAGCCCTGCCCCGCTATGTTTCCGGCAAGGACGTGATTCTCCATCTCATCGGCCTCATCGGCGTGGATGGGGCGCTGTATAAATCGCTGGAATTCACCGGCCCGGGCGTTGCCGCGCTCTCTATGGACGACCGATTCACCATCGCCAACATGGCCATCGAGGCCGGGGGGAAAAACGGCATTTTCCCCGTGGATGAAAAAACCGCCGCCTATGTCTCCGGCCGGGTAAACCGCCCATGGACAGCATTCGAGGCGGATGAGGACGCGGATTATGAGGCCCGGATAACTATTGACCTTTCCTCGCTCCGGCCAACGGTGAGCCTGCCCCCGCTGCCCTCCAACACGAAAACAATCGACGAGGCAAAGGGGCTGGCGGTGGACCAGGTTGTCATCGGCTCCTGCACCAACGGGCGGCTGAGCGATCTGCGCGCCGCGGCGGAGCTGCTCCGGGGCCGCCGGGTGGCGGACGGGCTTCGCTGCATCGTCATCCCCGCCACCCAGGAAATCAGCCGCCAATGTCTGCGGGAGGGGCTCACGGAAATATTCCTTGCGGCCGGCTGCGCTTTCTCAACGCCCACTTGCGGGCCCTGTCTCGGCGGGCACATGGGCTGTCTGGCCGAGGGCGAGCGGGCCGTGGCCACCACCAACCGCAACTTTATCGGCCGCATGGGCCATGCGGAGAGCGAGGTCATTCTCGCCTCCCCGGCGGTGGCCGCCGCCACGGCGGTGCTGGGCCGGCTGGCCGCGCCCGAAGACCTGGCTTGAGGAGGGAGGAAAAAGCAATGGCAGTTGGAACTGTTTTCAAATACGGCGACAATGTGGATACCGACGGCATCATCCCCGCCCGGTATCTAAACGCGCCCGCGCCCGCGGAGCTGGCAAAGCACTGCATGGAGGACCTTGACGGCGGCTTTGCCGCCGCTGTAAAGCCCGGGGACATCGTGGTGGGCGGCTGGAATTTTGGCTGCGGCTCCTCCCGGGAGCACGCCCCCATCGCGCTGGCGGCCTGCGGCGTCAGCTGCGTCATCGCGGCCAGCTTCGCGCGCATCTTTTACCGAAACGCCATCAATATCGGCTTTCCCATTCTGGAATGTCCCGCCGCCGCGGAGGCCATCCGCAGCGGAGACGCCGTCTCCGTGGATTTCGCCTCCGGTCTCATCACCGATGAGACCACCGGCCAGACCTTTCAGGCCGCGCCCTTTCCTCCGTTTATCACCAATATCATCGAAAATGGCGGCCTTCTCCCCTATTTGAAGGCCCGCCGGAAAGGATGAGCGATGCAATATAACATTGCCCTTGTAAAAGGGGACGGCATCGGCCCGGAAATCGTATCCGCCGCGGTGGTGGCGCTGGAAAAGATTGGGGAAAAATTCGGCCATACCTTCCATTTTGCGGACTATCTGGCCGGCGGCTGCGCCATTGACGCCACCGGCGTTCCTCTCCCCCAGGAGACGGTGGACGGCTGCCTAAACAGCGACAGCGTGCTGCTGGGCGCTGTGGGCGGCCCCAAATGGGACAGCCTGCCCGGAGAGCTCCGGCCCGAGCGGGCGCTTCTGGGTCTCCGCTCCGTGATGGGCCTGTATACCAATCTCCGCCCCGCCAGGCTCTATCCCGCGCTGGCCGGAAAATGTCCCCTCCGGGCGGACATTGTGGCGCGCGGCTTTGATATTCTCATGGTTCGGGAGCTCACCGGCGGCATCTATTTTGGCGAGCGCGGCCGCCGGGAGGGCCCCCGGGGGCCCGAGGCCTATGACACCGAGGCCTATTCCCGGATGGAGATTGAGCGCATCGGCCGGGTGGCCATGGCCGCCGCCCAAAAGCGCTCCGGGCGCGTGACCAGCGTGGACAAGGCCAACGTTCTGGAAACCTCCCGGCTCTGGCGGGAGACCGTGCACGCGCTGGCTCGGGAATACCCGGATGTAACCGTGCAGGATATGCTGGTGGATAACGCCGCCATGCAGCTGGTGCGAAATCCCGGCCAATTTGATGTTATCGTCACCACCAATATGTTTGGCGATATTCTCTCCGATGAGGCCAGCCAGCTCACCGGCTCCATCGGACTGCTCCCCTCCGCCTCTCTGGGGGACGGGCCCCGCGGCCTTTATGAGCCCATCCACGGCTCCGCCCCGGATATTGCCGGCACCGGCATGGCCAATCCCATCGCCACCATTCTCTCCGCGGCCATGATGCTTCGCCATTCCTTTGACCTGCGGGCCGAGGCCGACTGCCTGGAGGCGGCGGTAGAATCCGCGCTGAATGACGGCTGCCGCACAGGCGACATCGCCGGCCCCGGCGAGCCCGCATACAGCTGTGCGGATATGACCCGGGCGATTCTCGCCCGCATCTGACAGAAAGGAGCTTTTGCGACTACCATGAAAATGACCGGCGCGAAAATCATTCTGGAATGTCTTGTGGAGCAGGGCGTGGACACGGTCTTTGGCTATCCCGGCGGCACAATCCTGAATGTTTACGACGAGCTCTATGATTATCAGGACAGAATCACCCATATCCGCACGGCCCATGAGCAGGGCGCGGCCCACGCCGCCGACGGCTATGCCCGCTCCACCGGCAAGGTGGGCGTTTGCATGGCCACCTCCGGCCCCGGCGCCACCAATCTCATCACCGGCATCGCCACCGCCTATATGGACTCCTCCCCCGTTGTGTTCATCACCTGCAACGTGGGTAAAAGCCTGATTGGCAAGGACTCCTTTCAGGAGTGCGACATCACCGGCGTCACCATGCCCATCACCAAGTGCAACTATCTTGTGACCCACGCCAGCCAGCTGGCGGACGTGATTCGGGAGGGCTTTGCCATCGCCCGCTCCGGCCGCCCCGGCCCCGTCCATATCGACATTCTCAAAAATGCCACCGCCGAGGAGGCGGACTATGAACCCCTGTCCCCCCAGGCCCACTATACCGAGGGCCGGCTTGCCGCCCTCATCGCCCGGGCCAGCCATGACCTGAAGACCCCCGAGCCGGATATGGACGATATTCAAAAGCTGGTGGATATGATTGCGGCGGCGGAAAAGCCCATGCTCATCTGCGGCGGCGGCGTGGTTCGCAGCCGGGCCCACAAGGAGTTTGACCGGTTTGCCAGCCTTGTGGACGCGCCGGCGGCCATCACCGTCATGGGCGGCGGCGGCATGAACGGCCGCCACCCGCTCACCACCGGCATGATTGGGATGCACGGCTCCGTCGCCAGCAATATGGCCGCGGATCACTGCGATTTGCTCATCGCCGTGGGCTGCCGCTTTTCCGACCGGGTGGCCCTGGACCCCAAGAGCTTCGCCGCCCAGGCGAAAATCGTTCATATCGACATCGACCGGGCGGAGATTAATAAAAACGTCCAGACCGACCACCACATCATCGGCGACGCCAAGCGGGTTCTCTCCCTGCTCAATGAGCGGGTGGCGCAAAAGGACAATACCCCGTGGAAAGAATACGTATTTTCCTTCCCCCGGGAAACGGAATATGAGCAAACCGGCGACGCCCTCACGCCCAAGCAAATCTGCGACGCCATCGCCCGCATCGCCCCCTGGGATTCCATCGTGGCCACCGATGTTGGCCAGCACCAGATTTGGGCCATTCAGCACTTTCATTACGATTACCCCGGCCAGCTTCTCACCTCCGGCGGCTTCGGCTCCATGGGCTTTGGTCTGGGCGCCGCCATCGGCGGAAAGCTGGGAAACCCCGAAAAAACCGTGCTTCACATCACCGGCGACGGCAGCTTCCGCATGAACTGCACCGAGCTGGCCACGGTGGCCTATTACGGCATCCCCATCATCACCGTGATATTCAATAACCGCGCGCTGGGCATGGTTCGCCAATGGCAAACGCTCATTTATAACCAGCGCTATTCCGAAACCGATATGCTCCGGGAGCCGGACTATGTAAAGCTGGCCCAGGCCTATGGCCTTGGCGGGCGCCGCGTGAACAATGTGGCCGATTTTGAAAGCGCCCTCCGGGAGGCTCTCGCCTGCGGCCACGGCTTTGTGATTGACTGCGCCATCGCCAATGACGAAAAGGTGCGCCCCATGGTCAATGGCGGCGACCGCATCACTGAATTTTTGCTGGGAGGTGAGCTCTATGGCTAAAACCCGCTATACGCTGGCCGTGCTGGTGGACAACCAGTCCGGCGTTTTGAGCCAGGTCTCCCGGCTGTTCTCTCGCAAGGGATTTAATATCGAATCCCTGGCCGTTGGCACAACGGAAAACCTCGCCATCAGCCGCATCACCATCGAGGTCATGGCGGAAACCGAGGCGCAGGTGGAGCTGCTTTGCAATCAGCTCCGAAAGCTTTTCCCCGTCCATTCCGTCAAGCTTCTGGCGGCGGAGCATTCCATCCGCCGGGAGCTGGTGCTCATCAAGGTCAGGGCCGATACCAGCGAAGCCCGAAACGAGCTGATGCAAATCTCCAACATTTTCCGCGCCGGCATCATCGACGTATCCCACGGCTCCATGACCCTTGCCGTCATCGGCGAGGAGGGGAAAACCGACGCCATCGAAAACCTGGTGGAAAAGCACGGCATCCTGGAGCTTGTACGCACCGGCGTGGTGGCGCTGGAGCGGGGCGCCTATACGCTCAACGAGGAGACCAAGGAAAAGGGCGAATTTAACTACGGCAAAAACGTCCGCTGACCGTATCAATATTTTATCTTTATAAATAAAAGGAGAAACAAATCATGGCCAGAATGTATTACGAACAGGATTGCGATTTGAATGTCTTAAACGGCAAAACCATCGCCGTGGTGGGCTATGGCTCCCAGGGCCATGCCCACGCCCAGAATCTCCGGGATTCGGGCTGCAAGGTCATCGTGGGGCTTCGCCCCGGCAACAGCTGGAAAAAGGCCGAGGCTGACGGCTTTTCCGTCATGACCGTGGCCGAGGCCGTCAAAGCCGCGGATATCATCATCATGCTGGTAAATGACGAGCGCGCCGCCGATATCTATCGGGAGTCCGTGGCCCCCCATCTGGCCGCTGGCAAAGCCCTGGCCTTTGCCCACGGCTTCAATATCCGCTATCAGCAGATCGTTCCCCCCGCGGATGTGGACGTTTTCATGGCCGCCCCCAAGGGCCCCGGTCACACCGTCCGCAGCCAGTATGTCGCCGGCAAGGGCGTGCCCTGCCTGGTGGCTGTGGAGCAAAACGCAACCGGCCGCGCGCTGGAGCTGGCGCTGGCCTATATCGCCGGCATCGGCGGCGCCCGGGCAGGCATCATGGAGACCACCATGCATGACGAGACGGAAACCGACCTCTTCGGCGAGCAGACCGTCCTCTGCGGCGGCGTGGTTGACCTGATGCAGTGCGGCTTTGAGGTGCTGGTGGAGGCCGGCTATTCCCCGGAAAACGCCTATTTTGAGTGCATCCATGAGATGAAGCTCATCATCGACCTCATCAATAAGGGCGGCGTTGCGGCCATGAATTACTCCATCTCCGATACGGCGGAGTTTGGCGAATACGTCTCCGGCCCCCGGGTTCTGCCCCATGAGCAGATCAAGGCCAATATGCGGGCCGTGCTCTCCGATATTCAGGACGGCACCTTCGCCGGCCGCTGGATCGCCGAGAACAAAAACGGCCGCACCTTCTTCAACTCCAAGCGCGCTCTTCTGGCCAAGCATCCCATGGAGCTCATCGGCCAGCAGCTCCGGGACAATATGCTCTGGAAGGATTCCGCCTCCGGGGACAAGGGGCTGGACAGCGCCTCCAACTAACCGTTGCCCGCCAGCCGGGGCCGCCCCGGCTGGCCATTTCTATCTGCAAGGAGGATCCCCATGCGTTCCGATCAAGTAAAATCCGGGGTGGAGCGCACCCCGAACCGAAGCCTGCTCTACGCTCTGGGCTATACCGATGAGGAGCTGGCCCGCCCGCTGGTGGGCGTTGTCAGCTCTCACAATGAAATCGTCCCCGGCCACATGGAGCTGGATAAGATTGCCGAGGCCGTGAAGGCGGGCATCCGCGCCGCCGGGGGCACGCCGGTGATGTTTCCCGCCATCGCCGTGTGCGACGGCATCGCCATGGGCCATGTGGGCATGAAATACTCTCTGGTCACCCGGGACCTTATCGCCGACTCTACCGAGGCCATGGCGCTGGCGCATCAGTTTGACGGCCTTGTGATGATTCCCAACTGCGATAAAAATGTCCCCGGCCTGCTCATGGCCGCGGCCCGGCTGAATATCCCCACCATCTTCTGCTCCGGCGGCCCCATGCTGGCCGGAAGGCTCTCCGACGGCCGGCGCACCTGCCTGAGCCACATGTTTGAAGCCGTGGGCGCCTATCACGCCGGCACGCTGGACGAGGCGGGCGTGGCCGAATACACCGAAAACGCCTGCCCCACCTGCGGCAGCTGCTCCGGGATGTATACCGCAAACTCCATGAACTGTCTCACCGAGGCCATCGGCATGGCCCTCCGGGGCAACGGCACCATCCCCGCCGTTTATTCCGCCCGGCTGCGCCTTGCCAAGCACACCGGCATGAAAATCATGGAGCTCATCGAAAAAGACATCCGGCCCCGGGATATTCTCACGCCCGCCGCGTTTCATAACGCCGAAACCGTGGATATGGCCCTGGGCTGCTCCACCAACACCATGCTCCATCTGCCCGCCATCGCCCATGAGGCCGGCGTGGAAATCAATCTGCACACGGTAAACGACATCTCCGCCAAAACTCCGAATCTCTGCCATCTGGCCCCCGCCGGGGATACCTTCATGGAGGACCTGGACCGGGCCGGCGGCGTGTGGGCCGTGATGGGCGAGCTGGCGGAGGCGGGCCTGCTGGAAACGGACCTCATCACCGCCACGGGCAAGACCATCGCCGAAAATCTGGCCGGCGTTCAAAACCGCGACCCCGCCGTGATTCGCCCGCGAAATAACGCCTATTCCTCCACCGGCGGCATCGCCGTGCTGTATGGCAATCTCGCCCGGGACGGCTGCGTAGTCAAGCAGAGCGCCGTGGCCCCGAAGATGCTGCGGCACACCGGGCCCGCCCGAGTGTTTGATTCCGAGGAGGAGGCCATCGCCGTCATCTATGCCGGGGGCATCCGCCCCGGGGACGTGGTCGTTATCCGCTATGAGGGGCCCAAAGGCGGCCCCGGTATGCGGGAGATGCTCAATCCCACCTCCGCCATCTGCGGCATGGGGCTGGGAGAGAGCGTTGCCCTCATCACAGACGGGCGCTTCTCCGGCGCCACCCGGGGCGCTTCCATCGGTCATGTGAGCCCGGAGGCCGCCTCCGGCGGGCTGATTGCCCTGGTGGAGGAGGGGGACCTCATCGCTATCGACATCCCCGCCCACACCATCGAACTGCAGGTCAGCGATGATATCCTGGCCGCCCGGCGGGCCAAATGGGTATGCCCCGAGCCAAGGGTTAAAAGCGGGTACCTGGCCCGATACGCCAGGCTGGTCTCCTCCGCCGACAGGGGCGCCATTCTGGAGTAAGAGGTGCTTTATGGAATACGAGCTATACAAACTTCTGGATAAAACCATCCTCTTTCGCCCGGATTTCAGCGGTTTGCTCTTTCGCATGGGGCGGGCGCTGGACGGCACCGCCCCCATCGAGCCTGTGATGGGGGAGCTGCTGGCCCTGGCCGTGGCGGAGGGCTGGCAGGGGGATCTGTGGCGCTGCCTGCTGTCCCGGGAGCTGGCTTTGAGCGAAAACCCCTTTTCTCTCACCTATGAGCGCCGCCGGGCCCAGCGGGACAGCCTTTTCGGCTTTGCCCAGGTGGACATGAGCGTTTATCAATCGCTATTCGCCTATGCCTCCGGGGAGCCCGCCTTTCAGGCCATCCGCAATTTCCACCATATCGGCAAAGCACCCACCGTTGCCGGCCGCCAGGTTATGGCCCTGGGGGAGACGCTTGCCGCCGCCGAAAGCACCACCGATATGCTCCGCGCCCTATGCCTCCACTATGAAAAGGCCGGCGTTGGCACGCTGGGGCTCGGCCAGGTATTTCGGCCGGAGGAAAAGGACGGCGCTTTCGACCTTGTCCCGGTGGAGGACCGGCGCAATGTGACCCTGGCCGATCTGGTGGGCTACGAAAGCCAAAAGGCACAGCTGCTGGAAAACACGCTCGCCTTTCTCCGGGGCAGCCGGGCCAACAATGTTCTGCTCTATGGCGACGCGGGCACCGGAAAATCCACCAGCATTCAGGCGCTTGCCAATGAATACGCCGCCCGGGGACTTCGGATTATCGAGCTCGATAAGCGCCAGTTTTCCCTCATCCCCGCGCTTCTCACCCGGCTCAAAAGCCGGAATTACCGCTTTATCCTCCTGCTGGACGATCTCTCCTTTGAGGAAAACGAGGTGGAATACAAGCGCCTCAAGGCCGCCATGGAGGGGGGCGCGGAGGCCGCGCCGGAAAATGTGCTCATCTATGCCACCTCCAACCGCCGCCACCTCATAAAGGAAACCTGGCAGGACCGGGCGGATATGGAGCACAGCGGGGATATCCACCGCTCCGACACCATGGAGGAAAAGCTCTCTCTGGCCGGGCGCTTTGGCCTGCAAATCTTTTACCCCAACCCCACCTTTGAGGAATATCAGGCCATCGTGCGCCGGCTGGCCGACCGGGCGCCCGCGCTGGCGGAGATGGACGCTGAAGCTCTGCGCGCCGCCGCCGCCACCTGGCAGGTGCGCCACGGAAGCCGCTCCGGCCGGAGCGCCCAGCAGTTTATAAACGACCTGCTCTGCCGCGAATCCGCCCCGGAAAGCTGAAACATACAAAAAGCGGTCCCCCGCCCAATCGGACGGGGGACCGCTTTATTTTGAATTCCGGTGAATATTACTGGCGGTATGTCCGCAAAAAGTCGCCAATATCCAGCACCGCCTTATAGAGCTTTTCCGGCTCCGGCAGCAGCACCAGGCGGAAGTGGTTGGGCTCCGGCCAGTCAAAGCCGCTGCCGGCCACGATGAGGATATGCTTTTCCGCCAGCAGGTCAAAGCAGAGCTGGCGGTCATCCCGGATGGCCAGCTTTTCCGCGAGTTTTGGGAAAACATAAAAGGCCGCATGGGGCCGGCGATAGGTGATGAGCCCCTCCGCCCGGAGCTGATCCAGCGCGCGGCAGGCCGCCTCCCGCTGCTCATAAATCCGGCCGCCGGGCGTCAGCATGGCCCGGGTGCTCTCCGGGTCGTTCATGGCGGCAGGGATGACCAGCTGGGTGAGGGCGTTGCCGCAAAGGCGCATGGCGCAAAGCTTGCCCATGCATTCCCGAATTTGGGCCGTCAGCTCCCGGGGGCCGCTGACAACCGCCCAGCCGCAGCGGAATCCGCAGATGAGATGCGATTTTGAAAGGCCGTTGAGCGTGACCACCGGCATATCGGGCGCCAGCGCCGCGGTGGATTGGAAGGGCACATCGTCAATAATCAGCCGGTCATAAATTTCATCGGAGATGAGCAGCAGCTCATGCCGCCGGGCAAATTCCGCCACCTGCTTCACCAGCTCCGGGGAATAGACCTGCCCGGTGGGGTTATTGGGGTTAATGAGCAGCACCGCCCGGGTGCGGTCGGTTACCTTCTTTTCCATGTCGGCCACGTCGGGATACCAGTCAGACTGCTCATCGCAGATATAAAACACCGGCTTGCCCCCGGCCAGATAGCAGGCGTTGGACCAGAGACTGTAGCTGGGCGCGGGCATGAGCAGCTCATCCCCCGCGGAGAGGATGCTGCTGATGAGCATGGGCGCCAGCTCGCTGACGCCGTTGCCGATATAGATATCGTCCGGCGTGATATCCCGCAGGCCGCGGGATGTGTGATAGGCGCACAGCGCCTCCCGCGCGTCCGGCATACCCTTGGCGTCGCAATAGGCAACGGCCCGGTCCGTATTGGGCAGAAGGGCGTTTTTGATGCTGTCCGGCATGGTAAAGCCAAAGGTGGCGGGGTTTCCCGTATTCAGCTTCAAAACCTCAATGCCCTGGCGGTTCATCTCCTGGGCCTTCTCAAATACAGGGCCCCGGATGTCGCTATGGACGATTTTTAATTTATCGGAGCTTTCAATAACTTTCATGGCAAAAATCTCCTCCCGGTGATTGAAACTCATCTTAACACCTGCGCGCGGAAAACGCAACGGTGAACAGGCAGATTTCTCCCCCCGCCCGCCCGGAGCCGGGCCCGGGAGTCGGCGCTCTTTCCCGCCGGAACGGACGTCATTTCCCGGCCGGGGACGGCGCGGCCAATGGGGATGCGCCCCCGGCAAGCTCCCCCGAAACGGCGGAGCCCGGCTCCTCCGAGGATGCGCCAAGATTAACGCCCGCCACCTGGGCAAGGCCGCTGGCCTGCAGGGAAATGCTCTCATAGCCCTCTCGCCCGGTTTCAAAGCCGGCATTATCCGCAATGGTCAGGGGGGCATCCCCGGCCTCGTAGGCGGCAAGGATCAGCGTTGCGTTATACAGCAGGCACCCCCGGGGAACGTGATAATCGCTGGTGACCAGCGCAAGGGTTTCAATCTGGGGATACTCCTCCCGCAGGATTTGATAGGTAAATTCCGCGTTTTCCACCGTGCTGCGGGATTGATTCTCCACCAGGATTCTGGCCGGGGCAATCCCTTGCGCCACAAGCCATGCCGCCATCTGGTCGGCCTCCGTCGCCGCCGGATTGTTGCTGGCTGTGCCGCCGCCGGTGCAGGCGATATAGGCGCTGGGATATTTTTTCGCGCTTGCCAGCGCCACCTGCAGCCGCCCCAGCAGTTCCTCCTGCATGGTGCCGTCCGGATTGAGCTGGTAGCCCAAAACGATGATGCAAAGAGAGCCGTCCTCTGGCAGGCCGTCCGGCAGCACACCCCGGTTCACGGTCATTTTTGTATTGACCCAGGCCCAGTAGTCCATAATGCGGCTCCAGGCCTCTCCCATCGCCCCGTCCGCGGCGGCCAGCTCCTGCTCCAGCCCCGCCAGCTCCCCGGAGGCACCCTCCTGGCTGCTTTGATAGGCCTTGAGCATATCCGCGATGATGGCGGAGGCATCCCGCTCCGCGGCAAAGGCCGCCGTTATCATGGCAAATATCATGAGCGCGGCCAGCGCAAAAGAAAATATTTTTTTCATATCCGCTTTTCCTCCTGATATAAAAAGGGCCGTCGGCAGACGGCCCTTTGACTGTTTTGGCGGAGATTTACTGCTGGGCGGTCAGGCGAGCTTTCTTGTTCGCCTCCCACTTGGTGCAGCAGACGGAGCAGGCGATATCGCCCGTGACGTTCAGGCAGGTGCGGCCCATATCGAACAGACGGTCCACGCCGTAGATAATCATAATCATATCCACGGGGATGCCCATAGCGGTGAGGACCATGGCCAGCATAATCATGCCCGCGCCGGAAACGCCGGCGGTGCCGATGGAGGCCAGCGTGGCCGTGACGACCACGGTAATCATCTGCCCGATGGAGAGGTCAATACCGCAGAGGGCGGCCAGAAATACGGTGGCCACGCACTGATAGATGGCGGTGCCGTCCATATTGATGGTGGCGCCCAGGGGCAGCACCAGCGCGGAGATATCGTCATCCGCGCCAAGGGAGTTGGCGCACTCCCGGGATACGGGCAGCGTGGCGGTGGAGGAGGTGGAGGTAAAGGCAAAAATCATGGCCGCGCCGGCGCCCTTAAAGAATTTGATGGGGCCCATGCCGGCAAAAACCTTGGCCGACAGGGAATATACCAGCACCGCGTGAACGATATAGCCGATGTAAGCGCAGCCGAGGACGATGCCGAGAGAGCCAAGGATGCTGGCGCCCTGCGTGGCGACAACCCAGGCCATCATGGTGAACACGCCGATGGGAGACAGGCTGATGACGAAGTTCATCAGCTTTTCAATCACGGAATAGAAGGAGCCGACAATATCGGCGCAGAGCTTGCCCTTCTCCCCGGCCGCCAGGATGCAGCCGCCAAAGAACAGCGAAATCACAATGACCTGCAGCATATTGGAATCAAGGAAGGCCTGCCACATATTGGAGGGGAAAATGCCAACAAGTGTGTCCATGAAATTGGCGGAGGTGGCCTTTTCCCAAACGGCGCCCTCCTCCAGCGACAGCGTGGGGAACCAGCCGGCGTTATTAAAGATTTGGGCAAAAACCAGCCCAATCACGCAGGCGATGGCGGTGGTAGCCAGGAAATATACCACGGTCTTCCAGCCAACGGAGCCGACCTTTTTGAGGTCGCCCATGGAGATTACGCCGTCAATCATGGAAAACAAAACGACGGGCACAACGATGAACTTCAGGAGGTTGATGAATATGGTGCCGATGGGCTTGAGGTAGTTGGCAGTGAAGTCCGCCCAGCCGGCGAAATAGCACACCAGACCCACAAGGATGCCGGCGGCCAGCGCGATGAGAATTTGCGCGGGCAGCCCCAGCTTTTTCTTGGCTTCTGTCATAATGCTCTCTCCTTTTCACTATAAAAATATGACATGAGAATTATAACATATACTTATGCGCGCTGTAAAGAAAAATTGTCACCCGGCGGCAAAATTCTTTATAGAATTTATTCCCCCCTTCACCGGGGCGTTGTCGCCTGAATTTTTGTGCAATTTGTTAGTTATGACAAGATTCTACAAGTTTGATTTACATAAGTCTATTACAATTCGTTATCAACAAATTTCTTTCTTTTTCGGGGCGAATGTGTTATACTAATCACACACACATCGTCAATAGAGCCCGAATAATTTTATGGAGGATTTTTTATGAAAACGAGGCAAGAAATCAAGGCCATCGGAAAGCAAAGATTTTCCGAGTTTTATTGGCCCTGCGTTGGCGCGGCGGTTATCCCCGTGCTCATCAGCGGCGTTTTGAGCGCCGTTGGCAACGGAAACGAAAAGCTGGCATCCATCTGCTCGCTGATCGCGCTGCTGGTGGTTGGAAACCTGCTCATCGGCGGCTGCTATTTCTTCATCCAGCGCATTCTGGGCCGCACCGACATCAGCGTGAGCACCATCTTCTCCGCAGGCTTTGCGGGCTATGGCCGCAAGCTGGGCGGCTATCTGCTGACGCAGCTGTATACCTTCCTGTGGTCGCTGCTGCTGATTGTCCCCGGCATCATCAAGGGCTATGCCTATGCTCTGACCCCCTATATTTTAAGCGACTGCCCCAATGTGAAGGCCAATGACGCCCGCAAGCTCTCCATCCGCATCATGCAGGGCCACAAGTGGGAGCTCTTTGTGTTTCAGCTCAGCTTCATCGGCTGGATTTTGCTATCCGCCATCACCGGCGGCATCCTGGCCATCTTCTATGTCGGCCCCTATATGAGCAGCTCCATCGCCTGCTGGTATCTGGAGGCGCGGGAGGAGGCCCTGCGAAACGGCGTCATCACCCTCGGCCAGCTGGAGGGCTCCGAGGCGGTGTAACATCGCCCCGCGGCCGGCGCCGGCTTATTAAGCGCAATAAAAACCCCCGGAGCAGCTTTGACGGCTGCTCCGGGGGTTTTATTATTTGGCGCTTATTCCATTTTGCCGTCGCAGTAGCGGCAGCGATAAATCTTATTCCGGCGGTCAGAGAGATAAAACAGCTGGGGCAGCTCCTGCTCGGTGGTGGTGATGCAGCGGGGATTTTTGCAGCGGACAATATCCCGCAGCAGCTCCGGCAGCGTGGGGTGATATTTTTTCACGCGCTTCTCATTTTGGATGATATTGATGGTAATCTCGGGGTCGATATAGCCCAGCACGTTCAAATCCAGCGCCAGCTCCCCGTCAATTTTGATGATGTCCTTTTTCCCCATGGCCCGGCTGGAGACATTTTTCATAATGGCCACGGGGCAGTCCAGCGCCTCCAGATTGAGAAAGCGATAGATGGCCATACCCTGGCCCGCCTGGATATGGTCAATCACGATGCCGTTTTTGATAGCGTCTACATTCATAGCGTTCCGGCCTCCTTCAAAAGCATGAGCATCAGCGCCATGCGGATATATTTGCCGTTTCGCACCTGCTTGAAATAGCAGGCGCGGGGATCACTGTCCACGGCGACGGAAATCTCGTTCACGCGGGGCAGCGGGTGCATGATAATCATGTCCTCTTTGGCCTTTTGCAGCTTTTCCGGCGTGAGGATATAGCAGTCCCGCAGGCGGAGATATTCCTCCTCGCTGAGGAAGCGCTCCCGCTGGACACGGGTCATATACAGCACATCCAGCTCCTGGATAACGTCGGCCAGGTCTGTGACCTGCTTATATTCGATGTGCTTTTTCTGGATGATGTCCTTTTTCACATAGCTGGGCAGCTTCAGCTCCTCCGGGGAGATGAGCACGAATTTAACGCCCGCGTACCGGCTCATGGCCTCGATGAGGGAGTGGACTGTGCGGCCGAATTTCAGGTCGCCGCATACGCCCACGGTCATATGGTCCAGATGGCCCTTTTCCCGCTGGATGGTCAAAAGGTCCGTGAGGGTCTGGGTGGGGTGGTTATGGCCCCCGTCTCCGGCGTTGATTACCGGGATGGTGGCGCTCCCCGCGGCCACATGGGGCGCGCCCTCCTTGGGGTGGCGCATGGCGATGATGTCCGCATAGCAGCTCACGGTTTTGGCCGTATCGGCCACACTCTCCCCCTTGGTCGCGGAGGACGAGCCGCTGTCCGGCACGGAGAGGACATTGCCCCCCAGCTCATACATGGCCGCCTCAAAGCTCAGCCGGGTGCGGGTGGAGGGCTCAAAAAACAGGCTCGCCAGCTTTTTGCCCCGGCATACCTCCGCATACTTCGCGGGATTTTCGATGATGTCGTTTGCCACCTCGATGAGGGAATATATCTCCTCCACCGATAGGTCGCTGATGCTGATAACGCTTCTCATTGGTTCCCTCCGATCCAGCTTCCGTCCCAGGGGTCGGCACGGAAAGCCAGTATTTTTTCCACATCCTCGGGGCGGATATACCCCTCCTCCCCGGCCGCTTCCACCACAAGGTCAAGATTGGACAGGCTCACATTTCTGATTCCCGCGGCCTCCAGCCGCTCCTGCCCCTTCCGAAGGCCATAGGTGAATATGCTCACCACGCCCAGCACCTCCGCCCCGGCGGCCCGGAGCGTTTCCACCGCGTCGATAACGCTGCCGCCGGTGGAGATAAGGTCCTCCACCACCACGGTCTTCTGGCCCGGCTCCAGCCGGCCCTCAATTTGATTTCTGCGGCCGTGATCCTTGGCGCCGGAGCGCACATAGCCCATGGGCAGCCCCAGCAGATGGGCGGCGATGGCGGCATGGGCGATGCCGGCGGTGGCCGTGCCCATGAGCACCTCCGCCCCGGGGAATTCCCGGCGGACGGTCTCCGCCATGGCGGTCTCCACCATGTCCCGAACCTCCGGGGCGGTGAGAATCAGGCGATTGTCGCAATAGATGGGGCTTTTGATGCCGCTGGCCCAGGTGAAGGGCTCCTCCGGCCGCAGAAACACGGCCCGGATGCCCAGCAGCGCCCTGGCGATTTTTTTCCCGGTAGCTTCCATATCCGTATATCCTCCCTGTCCGTTTATCCGATGAATTCGGCGCAGCAGCGCTCATAGGCGGCCACGGGGTCCTCCGCCCGGGTGATGGGCCGGCCGACAACGATGTAGTCCGAGCCGATGGCTCTGGCCTCGGCGGGGGTTGTCACGCGGGTCTGGTCGTCCCGGGCCGCGTCGGCAAAGCGGACCCCGGGGGTCACGGTGAGGAAATCCGCCCCGCAGACCGCGTGGATGCGCCCCGCCTCCAGCGGCGAGCAGACCACCCCGTCCAGCCCGGCGGCCTTTGCGTTTTCCGCATAGCCCGTCACCACATCCTCCAGCGGCTTTTCGATGAAAAGCTCCTCCCGCAGCTGGGTCTCCCCGGTGCTGGTGAGCTGGGTGACAGCGATGAGCAGCGGCCGGCTGCCGTCCGGGCGGGCCAGCCCCTCCAGCGCCCCCCGCATCATGGCGCCGGCCCCCGCGGCGTGGACATTGACCATATCCACCTCCAGCCGGGACAGCACCGCCATGGCCTTGGTCACCGTATTGGGAATATCGTGGAGCTTCAAATCCAGAAAAATCCTGTGGCCCCGCTCCTTGAGCCGGCGCACAATATCCGGTCCCTCGGCATAAAAAAGCTCCATGCCGATTTTCACAAAGGGCTTGCGCGCCCCGGTGAACCGGTTGAGAAATGCCAGCGTCCGCTCCCCGGATTCAAAGTCGCAGGCAATGATTACATCTTTTCCCATCAGTGGGCACCTCCTATAATCTCCGCAAGGCTTTCCATGCCGTATTTTTCCATCACCGCGGGCAGCGCCGCCACAATATCCCGGCAGGCGTAGGGGTTTACAAGGTTTGCCGCGCCAACCTCCACCGCCGTGGCGCCGGCCAGCATCATCTCCACCGCGTCCTCCGCCGAGGATACGCCGCCCACGCCCACAATGGGGATATTCACGGCCTCATAAACCTGATATACCATCCGCAGCGCCACCGGGAACACCGCCCCGCCGGAGAGCCCGCCGGTGGTGTTCGCCAGAATGGGCCTTTTGTCCCTGAGGCCGATTCGCATCCCCAGGAGGGTGTTAATCAGGCTCAAGCCGTCCGCCCCCGCCTCCTCGCAGGCGACGGCGATGGCGGCAATATCCGTCACATTGGGGCTGAGCTTCATGATAACCGGCTTGTGGGTAACGGCCTTCACCGCCCGGGTGACCTCCGCCGCCGCTTTCGCGTCCGTGCCGAAGGCGATGCCGCCGCCGTGAACATTGGGGCAGCTGATATTCACCTCCAGCCAGCCCACCTGCTCCTCCCGGTCCAGCAGCGCGCATACGCTGGCGTATTCCTCCACGGAAAAGCCGCTGACATTGGCCATCACCGGCTTATGAAAAATTTGCTTCAGGGCGGGCAGCTCCCGGTCAATCACCGCCGCCACGCCGGGATTTTGCAGTCCCACGGAATTGAGCATTCCGCCGGGCGTTTCCGCGATGCGGGGCGTTGGGTTTCCCAGCCGGGGGGCCAGGGTTGTCCCCTTGAAAGAAAATGTGCCAAGGCAGTTGATGTCATAGAGCTCGCCAAACTCCCTGCCATAGCCAAAGGTGCCGCTGGCGGGGATGATGGGATTATCCATCGCAATGCCGCAGAGGGTTACGCCCGTGTTCACCATATTACTTCCTCCCGCTCCAGCACCGGGCCATCCTTGCAGATGCGCTTGGCGCCGTCTTTGGTCTTGCAGGTGCAGCCCATGCAGGCCCCGAAGCCGCAGCCCATCCGCTCCTCAAAGCTGTATTGCCCGGAGGTTTTTACCGCTTTGTCCAGCGCCTCCAGCATGGCAAGCGGCCCGCAGGCGAAAAAGTAGGTGTAGTCCGAGAGGGCTTTTACCGCATCGGTCACAAAGCCGCGAACGCCGCTGCTTCCGTCCGCAGTTGTTACAATGACCTCCGCCCCCAGCGCTTTGAATTCCGCCTCATAAAACATCTCCTCTTTCCGGTTAAAGCCCAGAATTACCAGCGGCCTTGTCCCCCGGGCGAGGAGCTCTTTTGTCAGATGATACAGGGGCGGGATGCCCACGCCGCCGCCAATCACCAGCGGCCGCGCCCCGCTCTTTTCCACGTTAAACCCGTTTCCAAGGCCCGCGAGCACATCCAGCTCCGCCCCCGCGGGCAGGCGGGTCATCTCCTCCGTGCCCCGGCCCAGGGTTTTATAGAGGATGGTGACGGTTTCCCCGTCCCAGTCGCTTACGGAGATGGGCCGCCGGAGAAAATGCCCCGCGAGCTTGAGGTTCAAAAACTGCCCCGGCGCGGTGATGGCCGAGGTGTCCCCCGCCAGGACCATGCGCCAAACCCCGGAAGCGAGCTTTTCATTTTCCAAAACAGTATAGCTGCCCTGCTTCATCGGCGCGCCTCCTTTATGCCCTCGTCATCCTGCCAAACGGTTTCGCCGCCGCAAACGGTCATCAGGCAGCGGCCAAATACCCGCCGCCCCGCAAAGGGCGTGGCCCGGCCCATGGTTTTGAACTCCGCCGGGTTGACTTCATATGCCGCGTCCAGGTCAAAAATCGCAAAATCCTCTCCCGCCGGAAGCCGAAACCGCCGCCGGGGATTGTCGCTCATCAGGGCCACAAGCTTTTCCAGCGGAAGCTTTCCGGGCTTTACAAGCTCGGTATACAAAACCGGGAAGGCGGTCTCCAGCCCCACCACGCCCATGGCGCTTTTTGCAAGGCCGCCGGCCTTTTCCTCCGCGCTGTGGGGGGCGTGGTCGGTGGCAATCATGTCCACCGTGCCGTCCAGCAGGCCCGCCACCAGCGCCTCGCGGTCGGCCGCGGAGCGGATGGGCGGATTCATCTTAAAGCGGCCGTCCTCCTCCAGGCAGGACTCGTCCAGCACCAGATAGTGAGGTCCGGTCTCGCAGGTGATGTCCACGCCCTGGGCCTTGGCCCGGCGGATGATTTCCACGCTCTCTTTGGTGGAAACATGGCAAACGTGATAGGCGCAGCCGGTCTTTTGGGCCAGCTCCACATCCCGGGCGATGGGGCCCCATTCGCTCTCGGAGCAGATACCCCGGTGGCCATGGGCCCGGGCATATTCCCCGGCGTGGATATACCCCCCCTGCAAAAGCCGCTCATCCTCGCAATGGGCGGCAAGAATGCCGCCAAGGGCGGCGATTGTCTCCATCGCGGCGGTCATGGTCGCCGTCGACTGGACGCCCCTGCCGTCATCGGAAAAGCCGCAAACATAGGGGGCCATGGCCTCCAGCGCCGCCAGCTCTTCGCCCCGCTCCCCCACGGTGACGGCCCCATAGGGCTTCACCCGGACGCGGGCGCTCTTCCGGATCAGGGCGAGCTGCGCCTCCAAATGGGGGAGGCTGTCCGGCACGGGGTTCAGGTTCGGCATGGCGCACAGGTCGGTATATCCCCCTCGGGCGGCGGCCAGCGTGCCGGTGGCAATGGTCTCCTTATAAGAAAAACCCGGCTCCCGCAGATGCACATGCACATCCGCAAAGCCGGGCAAAACGCAAATATTACGGCCCTCCACAACGGCCGCTTCGGTAATGCGGGGACTATCGGCAAGGACGGCACGCCCTCCCGCGATGAGCACGTCTCTCCGGAGAAAAACGCCGTCTGCATAAACGCTGGCATTTTTAAAAAGAACGCTCATGACCGGCTCCCCCCCCATATCGCTTAAAACCTTTCCGCAAATCATATCACAAATTATCCCGTTCGTCAACAATTCCCGCCCCCCGGGAATTGACATCCGCCCCCTCCTTATATTATAGTCATTCTATGAATGTTTACGATTTTGACAAAACGCTCTATCCTGCGGACAGCACCGCCCGGTTTTATCTCTGGTGTCTCCGGCGCTATCCCGCCTGCCGCCGCACCCTTGGCTGGACGGTGTGGGCCTTTTTTTGCCTTGGGCTCCGGCTGAAAAGCAAAACGAAAGGCAAGGAGCTTTTCTACCGCTTTCTCTCCCATGTGCCGGCGGAGGCCCCCGCGCTGTTCTGGCAGGAGCATATCGGCGCTGTCCGCCCCTGGTTTCACGCCCAGCGCCGGGCGGACGATCTCATCATTTCCGCCTCGCCGGAATTTTTGCTGGAGCCCGCGGCCCGGATGCTGGAATGCGCGCTCATCGCCTCCCCCGTGGAGCAGGCCACCGGCCGCTATCAGGGGGAAAACTGCCATGGCCGGGAAAAGGTTCGCCGGTTTCGGGCCGCTTATGGAAACGCGCCGGTGGACGGCTTCTGGTCCGATTCCCGCTCCGATGCGCCCATGGCGGCGCTGGCCCGGGAGGCGTGGCTTGTCAAAAACGGCGTGCCGAAGCCCTGGTGATTCCCTCCGGCCAAAAATCAGAAAAAATTTTTTGAAAAAAACCGGCACAGCCGCTATTGCAAAGGCGGGATTTGTCGTGTAAAATAGAATTGTTGTTTTTATAAGATAGTCATTCTTTTATACATAGGGAGAATGTTGCCATGCGGCTGCTAGAAGAGCGAATTCTGAAAGACGGCAAAGTCCGTGCCGGCGGCATCCTGAAGGTGGACGGCTTTCTCAATCACCAGATGGATGTGAATCTATTCATGGACCTGGCGCATCAGTGGTATGACGCCTTCAGCGCCGACGGCGTCACCAAAATCCTTACCATCGAGGCATCCGGCATCGGTCTGGCTTGTATCGCCGGGCTTGTTTTCGGGTGCCCTGTTGTTTTCGCCAAGAAAACAAAAACCAAAAATATCGACGGCTCCCTCTATAAAACGCAGGTGGAGAGCTTCACCCACGGCACCACCTATGACGTCATCGTCTCCCGGGAATATCTCCGCCCGGAGGACCGCGTCCTCCTGATCGACGATTTCCTGGCAAACGGCGCCGCGCTGGAGGGGCTTTGCGATTTGGTGAAGCAGGCGGGCGCCACCCCGGTTGGGGCGGGTATCGCCGTGGAAAAATGCTTCCAGCCCGGCGGCCAGCGGCTGCGGGCCCAGGGGCTGCGCATCGAATCTCTGGCCCAGATCGCCGCCATGCATGACGACGGCACGCTGGAATTTGCCGATTGATTCCATATTCCCTGACGGCGCGCGCCGTCCAAATATATCAATCCATATTTTTTTACAGGAGGATTCCCCATGAAGAAACTGCTTGCACTGCTGCTGGCCCTCTGCATGGTCTTCGCCCTGTGCGCCTGCGGCGCCACGGCTGAAGCCCCCGCGGACGAAGCCACAGAACCCGCCGAGGCCGCCGAGGACACGGCCGAAGCTGAACAGACCACCGTGAAGGTCGGCCTGATCTGCATCGGCGACGAGAACGACCAGGGCTACACCTACAACTTCATCCGCGGCAAAGAAGCCGCCACCGAAATTCTTGCCGACAAGGGCATCAATGTCGAGTGGATTGTGAAGTACAACATCGGCGAGGACTCCGGCTGCGAGGACGCCAACCTGGAGCTGGCGGAAGAGGGCTGCGCCATCATCTTCGACAACTCCTACGGCCATGAGCCCTTCATGCTGAAGGTCGCTCCCGATTATCCCGATACCGTTTTTGTCGGCTGCACCAACCAGGCCTCCTGGTGCGATGATCTGGATAACACCGTAAACGCCTTTGCCAACATCTATGAGGGCCGCTATCTCGCCGGCGTTGCCGCCGGGCTGAAGCTGCAGGAGATGATTGATAACGGCGACATCGCCGAGGACGAGGCCGTCATCGGCTATGTGGGCGCTTTCTCCTTTGCCGAGGTTATCTCCGGCTTCACCTCCTACTATCAGGGCGCCAAGAGCGTTTGCCCCTCCGTCACCATGAAGGTGCAGTTCGTGGGCTCCTGGTCTGACGCCACCGAGGAGGGCAATGCCGCCTCCGCCCTTTGCGACATGGGCTGCGTGCTCATCTCCCAGCACTCCGATAACTCCACTCCCGCCACCACCGCCCAGCAGAAGGGCGCTTTCCACACCGGCTATAATAACGACATGACCGAGATCGCCCCCGACGCTTCCATCATCGGCACCCGCATCGACTGGTCCGTCTATTTTGTGGAGGCCATCGAGGCCATCGTCAACGGCGACTCCATCCCTCAGGACTGGTGCAAGGGCATGGCGGACGGCGCTGTTGTGATGACCACGCTGAATGAGGCCATTGCCGCTCCCGGCACCGCCGAGAAGCTGGCCGAGGTTGAGGCCGGCATTATGGACGGCTCCATCCAGGTCTTCGACACCGCCGAGTTCACCGTGGGCGGCGAGGAAATCACCACCGCCTTCGCTCTGGATACGGACGGCGACTTTGCTCCCGATTCCGAGGAGGCCGTTTTTGACGGCGCTTACCACGAGTCCTACTTCCAGTCCGCTCCTTACTTCACGCTGGAAGTTGACGGCATCGAGTGGCTGAACTCCGCCTTCTAATTTTTCCCATATCGCCTTGAGAGAGGTTGTCCCGGGACAACCTCTCTCCCTTGGCTTTTTGCCCCTCCGCCCGGAGGAAAGGGTCTTTGCCAAAAGTCTTTTTCCTCCGCGCGGCGAACGCGCAGCTTCCCATATCCCACGGAAAGAAAGGATGACAGCCTTGGAAACTGTTTGCGCTATCGAACTGAAAAACATCACCAAGCGTTTCGGCGATGTGGTGGCCAATGACGGCATCAACCTCCAGCTCAACCGGGGGGAGATTCTCTCTCTGCTGGGGGAAAACGGCTCCGGCAAAACCACCCTCATGAATATGCTCTCCGGCATCTACTATCCCGATGAGGGCCAGATCTTCATCGGCGGCGAGCAGGTATCCATCACCTCCCCCAGGGACGCCTATGCCTATGGCATCGGCATGATCCACCAGCATTTCAAGCTTGTGGACGTGTTCTCCGCGGCGGAAAACATCGTCCTCGGGCTGGACGAGAGCGGCCGGCTGGACATCCGGGAGACCACGGAGCGCGTTCGCGGCATCTGCGAGAAATACGGCTTTGACATTGATCCCGCGCAAAAGATTTATGATATGTCCGTCTCCCAAAAGCAGACGGTGGAGATTATCAAGGTCCTCTATCGCGGGGCGGACATCCTCATTCTGGATGAGCCCACCGCCGTGCTCACGCCCCAGGAGACGGAGCGGCTGTTCACCGTTTTGCGCAATATGCGCAATGACGGCAAGGCCATCGTCATCATCACCCATAAGCTCCATGAGGTCATGGCCCTGTCCGACAAGGTCGCCGTGCTCCGCAAGGGGAAATATATCGGCACGGTAAAAACCTCGGAAACGAACCCCCAGGCCCTCACCGATATGATGGTGGGCCGGGCCGTCTCGCTGAATATTGACCGCCCCCTCTATGAAAACCCGGTGAAGCGGCTGGAGCTGCAGGGCGTCACCTGCTACGACAGCGAGGGGCTGAAGCGGCTGAATAACGTCTCCTTCACCGCCATGGGCGGCGAAATTCTCGGGCTTGCCGGCATCGCCGGCTCCGGCCAGAAGGAGCTTTTGGAGTGCATCGCCGGGCTCTATCCCACGGCAAAGGGCTCCATCACCTATTTCCCGCCCGATGGCGACGCCTCCGACCTTGTGGGCAAAACGCCCATGCAAATCCGCGAATCCGGCGTGGCCATGGCCTTCGTGCCGGAGGACCGGCTGGGCATGGGGCTTGTGGGCTCCATGAGCATGACGGGCAACATGATGCTCCGCAGCTGGCGAAGCGGTAAAAGCGTTTTTCTAAACACCCACTCCCCCCATGAGCTGGCCGATGAGATATGGCACGATCTGGAGGTCGTCACCCCGGACACCACCTCTTTCCCCGTGCGCCGGATGTCCGGCGGCAATGTGCAGAAGGTTCTGGTGGGCCGCGAAATTGCCAGCGCCCCCTCCGTTTTGATGACGGCCTATGCCGTCCGCGGGCTGGATATCAATACCTCTTACACAATCTATAATCTCCTCACCGCCCAAAAAATGCAGGGCGTGGCGGTGATTTATGTGGGCGAGGATCTGGATGTTTTGCTGGAGCTCTGCGACCGCATTCTGGTTTTGTGCGGCGGCCAGGTCAGCGGCATTGTGGACGCCCGTACCACCACCAAAGAAGAGGTGGGTCTGCTCATGACCCACGTTGGCGGAAAGGAGGCGGAATAAATGAACCGGCATGAACCTCTCATCCGTCTGGCCAAGCGGGACCCCCTGCCCGGCTGGAAGGTCTGGTCCATCCGCATTGGCTCCATCGTGCTTGCGCTGCTGCTAGGCGCGCTGATTATGGGCGCTATCGGCGTCAACCCCCTGGAGGCCTACGGCACCATCATCTCCGGCACGCTGGGCGAGAAAACCGCCATCCGCCAAACTGTGAAAATCG
>X279_Western_Grey_Kangaroo__coassemble_11_pt1 | contig 26045 bp, 25 predicted proteins | sample X279_Western_Grey_Kangaroo__metabat2_high_PE_001 | metagenome-assembled genome bin X279_Western_Grey_Kangaroo
AAACGGGGGTGCGTGCTTAATGTTCCGTGCTCCCAGCTGAGCTATACCCCCACATCGGAACAGATGATACTATATCAAATAATTTAGAGCTTGTCAACGGATTTTTCAAAATTTTAGGACTTTTTTTCGCCGGACAGGGCGCTGTTCAAATCCCGCAGCATGACCTCGAAAAGGGCAAGCTGCTCCGGGGTATAGTTCTGGCGGAGCTTTTCGAGGCTTTGGGTGATGAAGGGATAGTCGGTGTTGTAATAGGAATAGAAGCGGTTGGCCACCGATATGCGGCACTCCCGGCGGTCGGCATCCGAGGAGGCCCGGGACACATAGCCCTTGGCTTCCAGATTGTTGATTTTATAGGTGGCGTTTGGCTGGCTCACGCCCAAAACCTCCGCAAAGGCGCTGACGGTGGGGTTGCCCAGAAGATAAATCACATCCGCGGCGTAGGCCTCGGTGGCGCTGAGGGAGCCGTCCTTTTCCCGGATGCGGCCAAAGAGCGCCCGATAATGCTCCAGCCGAAAATGTTCATACAGGGTTTTAATCTCCTCGTAAAGCATGGGCAGCCCTCCACGATGTCCTTGAAAAGTATATGCTTAATTTTATCCGGTTTTCCATGGGTTTGTCAATGAAAAAAGCGCCGCCCGGCGGGGAAATGGCAGGAAAAATGCGGAAGCTTCGCCGGGGGAGATGACAGCCCGGCGGGAGATGTGCTATAATTACTGTACTGCGAATAAAGGAGACGGGATATGAGCATTGGATGCATCATTACGCTGGGGGTGACGGCGCTGGGCCCGGCGGCACTGGCGGCCGCCTGCGTGTTTGAGGCCATGGCCCGGCGGCTGCGGAAAAATCCGCGCGGCGACAGGGCGCTTTTGGCCCGGCGGGAGCATTGGTCGGACATCGGCATGGTGGCGGGCTTTGGCCTTTGGGCGCTGGGATATGTGATCCAGGCGCTGTGCCCGGACCGCGCCGCGTGGGAGCCGCTGTTTCGAAGCTGGATGACCTGGGTAATCGGGGCGCTGGCGGCGGTGGATGTCGTATTTGTGCTTTTGCGGCGGGATCGGCCCCGGAAGCCCGGACAGAGAAAACGGTTTTGGGAGATTTGAAGGCTATGGTAGAACTGAAGCTATATGTGAGCGATGTGGACTATGAGGCGCTTTTGAAATTCGCGGCCAGCGGCAGCGCCGTGGGTATGGCGGCGGCGGCCATGGCGGCCCGGGCGCTGCCGGACAGCGCCAAGGAGGAGCTTGCGGTGAAATATATAAACGCCAGCTCCGGCAAGATTGAGCAGATGTTTGAAAACGCGGCGGCGGCCAAGGGCGTGCGGATGAAGATCACCGGCGCGAAAGCCAGCGTTATAAAAGAATAACAAAAAAGCAAAGCGCCGGCCCCTTTTGCCGTGGGGTCGGCGCTTTTTTTATGGCTGGCGGCGGCGCTCAATGCTGGCGGAAGCGGGCCAGAAAATCCCGGGTTTCCGGCTGCTGGGGATCGCCCAGCACCTGATCAGGCGAGCCCTGCTCGCAGATGACGCCGTTATTCATATAGACCACCTGGGAGCTGACGTCCCGGGCAAAGGCCATCTCGTGGGTGACCACCAGCATGGTCATGCCCTCCTGCGCCAGCGTTTGCATGACGGCCAGCACCTCGCCCACCATTTCGGGGTCCAGCGCGGAGGTGGGCTCGTCAAACAGGAGCACCTCGGGGCCCATGGCCAGCGCCCGGGCGATGGCCACGCGCTGCTTCTGGCCGCCGGAAATCTGGCGGGGCTTGGCGTTGATAAAGGGGGCCATGCCCACCTTTTCCAGATAAGTCATGGCGGCGGCCCGGGCATCGGCTTTGTTTCGCTTTAGCACCTTAATCTGGCCCACGGTGCAGTTTTCCAGGACGGTCATGTTGTTAAAGAGATTGAAAGACTGGAAAACCATGCCCACATGGGCGCGATAAGCCGGGGCATTTACCTTCCGGCCGGTGACATTTTGGCCGTGGAAAAGAATCTCGCCGCTGGTGGGCGTTTCCAGAAGGTTAATGCACCGCAAAAGTGTGGATTTGCCGGAGCCGGAGGCCCCGATGATGGAGGTCACATCGCCCCGGTTTACGGTGAAGTCAATGTCCCGCAGGACCTCATTGGAGCCAAAGCTCTTGGAGAGGTGGCGAATCTCAAGAATTGTATCAGACATATCAGCGCTCTCCTCTCGTTTTGCCGTGCTTCAGCATTTGGCGAAGACGGTCGCGCGCGGCCTGGTCCTGGGTGGACTTGTCCGGGTGGTTGTAAGTGCCGGCGGTCATCGTCAGGGGGTCGGTATTGACAAGCTCATAGCTGTCCGCGCCGTCAATCTTACGCTCCAGCGCCCGCAGGAGGAAGGAGGCGACCAGCGTCATGCACAGATAGCCCAGCATCTCGATGGTGGCGGAGGGGAAATAGAGATAGGTTGCGCCGACGGCGGCCCGATGGACGGAGAAGAAGTCCGTGAAGCTGATGATGAACATGATGGAGGTATCCTTCACGTTGATGATGAAGTTATTGCCAATCTGGGGCAGGATATTCCGGGCGGCCTGGGGGAGGATGACGTTTAGCATGGTTTGCACATGGGTCATGCCAACGGCCTTGGCTCCCTCGGTTTGGCCGGGGTCAATGGAGATGATGCCGCCCCGGACAGACTCGGCCATATAGGCGCCGGTATTGATGGACACCACCAGAATGGCCGCCATCCAGACATTGTCAAAGCGATAGGCATTGTCAGAAAAATAGGGCAGGCCATAATAGATGAACACCGCCTGAAGCACCATGGGCGTGCCCCGGAAGATCTCCACATAGGCCCGGACAAGCGCCCGCACCACCGCAAGACCGCCCCGCTTCAGGGGGTTATCCGTGGGGGCGCAGGGAATCGTTTGCAAAATGCCGCAGATGAAGCCGATGACGCAGCCGATGACCGTGGCCACCAGGGCCAGCACCAGCGTGTTTACAATACCGTCCAGATAGGCGCCGCCATAGCGATGCAGCAGGGCGGAGGCATCGGTGAACAGTTGGATGAGTTTGGCCATATAGGACACCTTTCTTGTGATGGGGTAAAAAGGCGAGGGCGCAAGGGCCCCCGCCTTGAAACAGAGCAGCTTATTCGCTCAGAGGCTGGATGGCGATGGCCTCGTCCATGAGGGCGTTGAAGTCATCGGCGGTCATATCGCCAATGACGCTGTTGATAGCGTCCAGCAGGCCGGTGTTGCCCTTCTGGAGGGAGATGCCGATATTGATTTCGCCCTCGTCCGCCTCAAAGTTATCGTCGGAGCCGGTGAAATCCAGCAGGACGAAATCATCATAGGCGGCGCAGGCGCCCAGCGCGGTGGGCATATCGGTGCAGACAAAGTCCACCGTGCCGGTTTCCAGCGCCATGAGCATGGCGGGCGCGGTCTCGGCCGCGGTTTGGATATCGGCATCGGGAATCTGGGGCAGCATGGACTCATACCAGATGGTGGCCAGCTGGGCGGTGCAGGAGCCGCCGGCCAGGTCCGCAAGACCCTGGGCATCGGCAAATTCGCTGTCGGCCCGGGCCAGGCATACGATGGAGGCATAGAAATAGGGGCCGGCAAAATCCACCACCTGGGACCGCTCCTCGGTCATGGACTGACCGGCGATGACGGCGTCATAGATGCCGGACTCCACGCCGGGGACGAGGGAGTCCCAGTCGGTGCGGATGACCTCAAGCTCCCAGCCGTTGGCCTCGCAAATCATTTTCGCAATCATAACGTCATAACCGTTGGCGTATTCGCCCTCGGTGCCGGAGATGGGCACGGCGCCGTTGGCATCGTCATACTGCGTCCAGTTATAGGGGGCGTAGGCGCACTCCATGGCGATGGTGAGCACGCCGTCCTCCAGGCCGGGGATGGCGGCATCCTCTGCGGGAGCGGCATCTTCTGCAGCAGGGGCGGCCTCCTCCGCGGGGGCGGCGCCGCAGGCGGCGAGGGCAAGCGTCATGCAAAGGGCCATGAGCAGAGCAAGAATTCTTTTGAGCATTGGTTTTCTTTCCTTTCTGATTGAATTCCGGCGGCTTGAAATTTTCTCCCGCCCCCGCCGCCGGAGGGGGAGAGAAAGAAAAATGAACCGCTCTGTCAAGCGGTTCATGGATTTACGGAAGTTGCCGGCTGGCGGTTCCGAACGGCCATTGATAGCGCTCCACAAAGGTTTGTGACAGTCCGGAGAGTATTTCCCGCCCGGCCCAACCCCCAAAACGCAGGCACATTTTGGAGATTTCGGCGATGGTCCCTTTTTCCGCCGGCGGCTTGCCTGACCTTGCCGGACGGATACTGATGAGCATCGCACCTCTATCGCAGCGATTCACTTTTCTCCCACATCCTAGCACGTTACGGCGAGGATGTCAATAAAATTATGCGGATTGGCGCGCTTTGTGGCGGGCAGGGGAATGGAAAAGGATGCCGCGCCCGGGGCCAAAGCGCCGCCGGCCATTACACAAGATACCGCAGCAGCCACAGCAAAACCACGCCGGGCACGCCCAGCCCCGCGGAGACAGGGAGGGTGATGGCGTTGAGCCCGAGCCCCAGCCCAAACAGCCCGCCCACGGTGTTCCCCAGCAGCAAAACGGCGAGCCCCGCGGCCCCGCCCATGACCGAGCGCGCCCAGCGCCGATGGGTATGGGGCGCGAGGACGGCGAGAAGATAGAGAAACAGCAGCCCTGTTAAAACAAAGAGAGCTTTTAGCATATAGTCCGGCATGATGGCCTCCTGTGGCAGATAAAATGGAAAGCCTGTCTTTTACAAATATTGTATTTGCGCTTTTGGCCGGATATGCATATACTACGGAAAGAGAAAGAGAAGCAAGGCCACACTGGGGCGGGGAGAAATTCCCCGCCTCTTTTTTGGCCCCGGCGGCGCTTTGGCCCCGGGCGCGGCCTTTCTTGCTTTTTGCCTGAAATGTGCTATACTGTATACTAGGTGAATTATGTCCACCAGATATGGTGGATTTTCAGCGAATATCAAAGGGAATGCAAGGAGCTTTGCGCGATGGCAAAGGCAAAAAAAGAAACCTACGGAAATGAAGATATCGTTGTCCTCGAGGGGGCGGAGCGCGTTCGGCTGCGGCCGGGGGTGATGTTTGGCTCCGACGGGCTGGAGGGCTGCCAGCACTCGGTGTTTGAAATCCTCTCCAACTCCATTGACGAGGCCCGGGCCGGCTTTGGCCGGCTTATCACCGTGACCCGCTATGAGGACAATTCCATCGAGGTGGAGGATTTTGGCCGGGGCTGCCCCGTGGACTGGAACCCCGCGGCGAACCGCTTTAACTGGGAGCTTGTTTACTGCGAGCTCTATGCCGGCGGCAAGTACGGAAACGAAGAGGGGGAGAGCTATGAGTTTTCCCTGGGGCTAAACGGCCTTGGCGCCTGCGCCACGCAGTATACCTCGGAATATATGGACGTTACCGTCTGGCGGGACGGCCTGCGCTATGATCTCCATTTTGAAAAGGGCGAGATCGCGGGAGAAATGAAAAAAACGCCCATGGACCGGAAAAAGACCGGCACCACCCACCGGTGGCGGCCGGACCTGGAGGTTTTCACAGACATCGCCATCCCCGAGGAATGGTTCCGGGAGACCCTCCGCCGCCAGGCGGTGGTGAACGCGGGCGTCACCTTCCGGCTCCGCATCCAGCGGGGCGGCCGCTTTGAGACGACGGACTTTCTCTATGAAAACGGGATTCTGGACTATGTGACCGAGTGCGCCGGGGCGCCCACGCTCACCGAGCCGGTTTTTATCGAGACGGAGCGCCGGGGGCGCGACCGGGCGGACAAGCCGGAATATAAGGTCAAGCTCTCCGCCGCCTTTTGCTTTTCCAACCGGGTGAATCTGGTGGAGTATTACCACAACTCCTCCTGGCTTGAGCACGGGGGCGCTCCGGACAAGGCCACCCGCACGGCCTTTGTTTACGCCGTGGATGCCTATCTCAAAAAGCTGGGGAAATACCAGAAAAACGAGTCAAAGATTTCTTTTCAGGACGTGCAGGATTGCCTTGTGCTGGTGACCAACTGCTTCTCCACCCAGACCTCCTATGAAAATCAGACGAAAAAGGCCATCACCAATAAATTCGTCCAGGAGGCCATGACCGACTTCTTTAAGGAGCGGCTGGAAATCTGGTGCATCGAGCATAAGCCCGAGGCTGACCGCATGGCCGAGCAGGTGCTGATTAACAAACGCAGCCGCGAGCAGGCGGAGCGGGCCCGGCTGAATATGAAAAAAAAGCTCACCGGCTCCATGGATATTCTCTCCCGGGTGGATAAATTCGTGGACTGCCGGAGCCGGGACACGGCAAAGCGGGAGATTTACATCGTGGAGGGCGACTCCGCGCTGGGCTCCTGCAAAATGGGCCGGGACGCGGAATTCCAGGGCATCATGCCCGTTCGGGGCAAGATTTTGAATTGCCTCAAGGCGGACTATGCCCGCATATTCAAAAGCGACATTATCACGGATCTTTTGAAGGTTTTGGGCTGCGGCGTGGAGGTGGAGACAAAGCGCTCCAAGGAGCTCAACACCTTTGACCTTGCCAACCTCCGCTGGAACAAGGTGATTATCTGCACCGATGCGGACGTGGACGGCTTTCAAATCCGCACCCTGATCCTCACCATGCTCTGGCGGCTGACCCCCACGCTGGTGCGGGAGGGGTATGTATACATCGCCGAATCCCCTCTTTATGAAATCATCTGCCGGGAGAAGACATGGTATGCCTATTCCGACCAGGAGAAAAATGCCATTGTGGCCGAGCTGGAGGGGAAAAAATTCACCGTCAGCCGCTCCAAGGGTCTGGGTGAAAACTCGGCGGAGATGATGTGGCTCACCACCATGAACCCGGACACCCGCCGCCTGGTGCGGGTGCAGCCGGAGGAGGCGGAGCGCACGGCCTATTATTTCGATCTGCTTTTGGGCGATGATTTGGCCGGGCGCAAGATGCATATCGCCCAGGAGGGCTATAAATTCCTGGATATGGCGGATATTTCTTAAGGGAGGAGGGAGAAGCTATGGCAAAACGATCCAAAGAACCACAGCCCGCCAAGCGGGCGGTTGACCCCAATGTGCTGGGGCTGCGGGGGGAGGTCATCGACCAGCCCATCACCGAGACGCTGGAGCAAAACTATATGCCCTATGCCATGAGCGTCATCGTCTCCCGCGCCATCCCGGAGATTGACGGCTTTAAGCCCAGCCACCGGAAGCTGCTGTACTGCATGTATAAAATGGGCCTGCTCACCGGCGGCCGCACAAAGAGCGCCAACATCGTGGGCCAGACCATGCACTATAACCCCCATGGGGACAGCGCTATCTATGAAACGATGGTTCGCCTCACCCGGGATAATGAGGCGCTGAACGTCCCCTTTGTGGACTCCAAGGGCAATTTCGGCAAGGTGTATTCCCGGGATATGGCCTATGCCGCGAGCCGCTATACGGAGGCGAAGCTGGCCCCCATCTGCGCGGAGCTGTTTCGGGATATTGACAAGGACACGGTGGATTTCGTTCCGAATTACGATAACACCACCACTGAGCCCATGCTCCTGCCCACTACTTTCCCCAACGTATTGGTATCCGCCAATATGGGCATCGCCGTGGGTATGGCAAGCCAAATCTGCGGCTTTAACCTGGGCGAGGTGTGCCAGACCACCATTGAGCTTTTGAAAAATCCGGATCATGAGATACTGACCACGCTGCCCGCCCCCGATTTCCCCACCGGCGGCGAGATTGTCTATGACCCGGGGCAGATGGCGGAGATTTACCGCACCGGCCGGGGCTCCTTCCCCGTGCGGGCCCGGTGGCGCTATGTGGAGCGGGAGCATATCATCGAGATTTATGAGCTGCCCTATACTACCACCGCCGAGGCCGTTATCGACAAATGCCGGGATTTGGTCAAGGAGGGCAAAATCCGGGAGATCGCCGATATGCGGGACGAGACGGACTTGGGCGGACTGAAGCTCGCCATCGACGTGAAGCGGGGCGCGGATGTGGACCGCCTCATGGCAAAGCTCTATAAGCTCACGCCCCTGCAGGACAATTTCCCCTGCAACTTCAATATCCTCATCGCCGGATCCCCCCAGGTGCTGGGGGTGAGGGAGATTCTCACGGAGTGGATTGCCTGGCGCATGGAATGCGTTCGCAGGCGGGTGTATTTTGAGCTTACGAAGAAAAAGGAAAAGCTTCACCTGCTGGAGGGGCTGAAGGCCATCCTGCTGGATATTGACCGGGCCATCCGCATCATCCGGGAGACGGAGACGGAGGCGGACGTGGTGCCGAATCTGATGATTGGCTTTGGCATCGACCAGCTTCAGGCGGAGTTTGTGGCGGAGATCAAGCTCCGGAATATCAACCGGGAATATATCCTTCGCCGCGTGGCGGAGACGGAGGAGCTGGCCCGGGAAATCGGGGAGCTGGAGGATGTGCTGAACAGCCGCCGCCGGCTGAAAAGCATCATCATCGAGGAGCTTAAGCAGGTGATGAAAAAGAACCCCTCCCCCCGGCGCACCGGCCTGATTTATGCCGCGGAGATTGCGGAGGCCGGCGAGGAGGAGCTGGCGGTGGAGGACTATCCCGTGCACCTGTTTTTGTCTGACCACGGCTATTTCAAGAAGATCACCCCCCAGTCCCTGCGGATGTCCGGGGAGCAGAAATACAAGGAGGACGACAGGCCCAGCCAGTATTTTGAAACCACCAACCGGGCGGAGCTGCTGCTGTTCACCAACCGCCAGCAGGTTTATAAAATGAAGGTGGCGGACGTGAAGGAGACCAAGGCCAGCGCGCTGGGCGACTATTTGCCCGGCATCCTGGGCATGGAGCCCGGAGAGACCGTGCATACCGCCGTGCTGGCCGGGGACTATACCGGCTCGCTGCTGCTGTTTTTCGCAAACGGCAAATGCGCCCGGCTGCCCCTAGAGGCCTATGCCACCAAGACCAACCGCAAGCGGCTCACCGGGGCATACAGCGATAAGAGCCCGCTGGTGAGCGTGCTCCCGCTGCGGGAGGAGCGGGAGGTCGCCGTGATTTCCGGGGAGGGGCGGTGCGTTATTTTCCAAACGGCGCTGCTCGCCCCCAAAACCAGCCGCTCCACCCAGGGCGTGCAGGTGATGCAGCTGAAAAAGCATCCGCTGGAGCGGGCCTGCTTTGTGGAGGATACCAGCATCCAGAATCTTTCCCGCTACCGCGTGCGGAGTATCCCGGCGGCTGGCGCCAAGCTCACGGACAGAGACCGCGGGGAGGAGCAGATGAGCCTTCTGGAAGGAGAGATCTGATTGATGAAAAGAATTACCTGGGAGGACGTTCGGGCGATGCTGCTCATCACCCTGGGCTGCGCCATTCTTGGGGCGTCCTTCGCCTTCCTCACCTTTCCCAATAACATCGTATCCGGGGGGCTGACGGGCATCGCCCAGATCATCAATCTACTGACGGATCTGCCGGTGGGCGTGATGGTATTCGTTATGAATATCCCGCTGTTTTTTGTGGCCTGGAAGAAGATGGGGCTGCGCTTTGTGATATTCTCTTTCGTTGGCATGGCGCTCAGCAGCCTTTTCATTGACCTGTTTTCCCTGGTGGATCTGGTGCTGACGAACGACACGCTGCTGGCTTCGGTATACGGCGGCCTTACCAGGGGCCTTGGGGCCGGGCTTGTGTATCATGTCGGGGCGACCTGCGGCGGCTCGGATATCGGGGCAAGGCTCCTGCGCCGCAAGGTGCCCCATGTGAACTTCGGCACCATCTCGCTGGCGCTGGACGCCTGCGTGGTGGTGGCCTTTGCCATCATATTCCACCGGTTTGACAGCGCCATGTATACCATCATCACCATGTTTGTGGCCGCGCGGGTGGTCAATCTCATCCTCTATGGCCTGACCAATGCCGGCGTATGCCATATCATCACCACAAAGCCCAAGCCCATCGCCCAGGAAATTAACGGCACCCTGGGCCGGGGCGCCACCATTCTGGAGGGCGAGGGGGCATACAGCAGCGAGCAGCGGTTCATCGTCCTTTGCGCGGTCCGCCGCCAGCAGGTGCCCACGCTGAAAAAGATTGTTTCCGTTTGGGACGAAAATGCCTTTGTGATTGTTTCCGAATCCCACGAGGTTTTTGGCAAGAATTTCCTGAACATCACCCGGATTGACTGACGGAGGAGGGCGCTATGGAAAAGACCATTGAAAATCTCCGCCGGAACGGCTTTGCGGTGAGCCGGTTTGCCACGGCTGGCGAGGCCGCGGATTATATCGGCCGCTCCCTCCGGGGGAAAACCGTTGGCATCGGCGGCTCCATGACCGTGCGGGATATGCATATCTATGAAAAAATCAAGGATAACAATACCGTATTCTGGCACATGATTGAGCCCGGGGAGGAGACCATGGCCAGGGCCTCCGCCGCGGAGGTTTATATCACCGGGGCGAACGCCATCTCCGAGGAGGGCTTTGTGGTGAATATCGACGGCCGGGGCAACCGCGTTGCCGGGACGCTGATGAAAAAGGACAAGGTCTATCTCGTGGTGGGGAAAAACAAGCTCTGCGGCCCGTTTCACATGGCGCTGGAGCGGGCGCGAAACGTGGCCGCGCCCCAAAATGCCCGGCGGCTGGCTGTGAATACGCCCTGCGCCGCGGCGGGGCGGTGCATGGACTGCCGGAGCCCGGAGCGCATATGCAGCGCGCTGGTGGTGCTGTGGCGAAAGCCCCTCTGGTGCGAGAGCATGGAGATTGTGCTGGTGGACGAGGAGCTGGGGTACTGATATGAGAAGAATCCTGGGCGCGCTGCTGGCGCTAGCGGTCATGGGGAGCATGGCCGGCTGCGCGGCGCTGTTTGAAAAGGAATATGTATCCATCGCGCCCTATGAGGCGGAGGAGACCGGGCCGGAGGAGGAGCCGCGGGGGGAGGCCGCCGTGGGCAGCATCTCCAACTACGCGGCGCTGAAAGAGGCCATCGAGCAGCTGGTGAGCCGGCACGCGGAGGCCGCCGAGCTCCAGTTTCAAAATTATGACGGCTCCATCAGTCAGGATATTTCTGCGGCCTGCTGGGAGGTGAAGTCCTCCACGGCCATCGGCGCTTTCGCGGTGGATTACATCAGCTATGATTTAAGCCGGATTGTGAGCTATTATCAGGCGGATATTTTCATCACCTATAAGCGCTCCGCCGATCAGCTGGCGGCGCTGCAGAGCGTGAAGACCGTATCGGCGCTGCGGCAGCGGCTGGACGAGGCAATCCGGGAGAATAAGACCTATCTGGTGCTGGAGGTCACCGTGGCCTCCGCCACGGCGGACACGGTCCGCCAGGGGGTAAGCCTTGCCTATTACGGCGACCCGACGGCCTGCCCGGTGCAGCCCTCGGTGGAGGTTGGAATATTTCCCGAGTCCGGCATGAGCCGGATTATGGAGGTCACGCTGGCCTATGACGCCGATGGAGAGGCCCTGAATCAGAAGCGGCAGGAGCTGGCCGCGGCGGTGGATGCCATGACCGCCGCCATCGCGCCGGAGGGCTGGACGGAGGAGACCTGGCCCGCCCGGGACCGGGTTTATGAGGTGTGCCGGTATGTTTGGAAAAACTGCGCCCTGCGGGAGAGCGCCGGCGCCACCGCCTGGGACGCGCTGGTGGGCGGCGCGGGTAACAGCGAGGGGCTGGCCATGGCCGTGGAGGCCGGCTGTCAGGCGCTGGGCGTTAGCTGCGGCGCGGTGATAGGCCGACTGGACGGCGAGACCCATGTATGGAATCAGGTCACCCTGGACGGCAACGTCTACCATGTGGACGCATCCTGCTGGAGCGCGGGGGCGGAGCAGGTGTTTCTGGCGGCCGATGAGACCTTGTGGGGCCGGTACTGGTGGGACACAAGCCTGTATCCCGCGGCGCCCCAGACCTATGAGGAGAGCCAGGCGGCGACGCCCTCCGCCGAGATCGGAGAAATTTGAGAAACGGGACTTGCGTTTTTTCAGGGTTTTTTCATCTTTTTTGCATTTTGTTCTAAAAAACCGTGGTATTCTTTGTCCATCGAGAAAACGCAGGAGGTTCATGCCATGGAAAACGATGAAAAAGCCGAGCTGCTGGCCCGGAAGACCGGCGGCATCAGGGCGGCTTTTGGGTGAAATCCTATGAGGGCATCGGCACCCGCGTTACCGTGGAGCTCCCGCTCCGGCAGGAATAATAAAATCACACCCTCCCAAATGGGAGGGTGTGATTTTATTATGTAAACTTATCAGAAGCCCAGGTCCTCGTTTATGAGCACCACTTCATAGGGGCAGCTCATGGGCTTTTTCCAGAGGACGGTGAGCCCCCGGCAGATGCGCTCCGGGCTCTTGCAGTTATAGCAGCGGTCGCCTCTTTCGCCGCAGGGCGTTTTTTTGTTCATGCGGTGGGCGTTTTTGGGGGCGGCGATGTTCCGCGCCCGCCAGAGAGCGCCGTCATAATCCGGGGCGAGCTTATTGCGGCCAACAATTATGTAAACCTTTTGATGGCCGTACAGCGTTTCTGCGACCCGGTTGCCGTTGCCGTCGATGTTGATAATCTCGCCGGTCTCGGCAAGGCCGTTGGCGGAGGAGAGATATACCGCCGCATTTCGCGCGGCGGCCCGGACATCGTTTTGCGTTTGCCCCGCCGGCACCTGCCAATGCCAGAATACTTCGTTTTTCTCCCGGAGCTTTTCATAAAGCCCCAGCTCCTGGAGCGTCATGGAGCCGCCAAAGCCCACGGTGGTGTTTTGAATGGCGCCGGCCAGATAGTCGGCGGCCTCCGCCCCGGTATCAAAAACCGAAACGGTATACTCCAGCGCTTCCAGCGCCTGCTTCACAGCGGTAAAGTCCATAGAAAAGCCCTCCTGCGGTTTTTGCTTTATTTTACCACAGGAGGGCCTTTTTTTCAATCACCTGTCACGGACTGCTTCCTTACTTCTCCACAATGGTCCCGGCGAGGGCCGCCGTTTCCTCCAGTGTCATGTGGCCGCCGGCGACCTGCAGGCTGAACACCAGACCCCGCTCGGTATCTGCCCAGCAGAGCTCCCGGAGCGATGCGCCGCCGTCGCTGCCGTCGTCATAGCTGGTATAGAGCGGATAGCCATGGAGCGTGAGGTCTGTTTTGGTATGGGTATTCCCGCTCATTTCATCCCAGAGCCGGATGAGTTCGTCCGGGGCATAGCTTTCGTTCAGGCAAAGGGTCTTATCCCCGTCCGACCAGAATCGAACATATTGCAAGGTGCAGGAGCCATAGGGGTCCGTATCCTCCCGAGCGGCACTCTCCTTGTAGTTCGCGATTTTCAGAATGCGCTCGTGATATACCGGCTCCGTGCCGTCGCCAATGTGCAGCTCCAGCTCGTATTTCTCCGGGATATTCGGAATTTCAAAGTTGCCCAGTTCAGCCAGCGCCTCCTGCTGGGCCGTGCCCACGGGGTCGGAATCCCACCAGGCCCGGATGGCCTGGGCCGCGGCCGCCCGGCCGGCCTCGTCCTCAAAGCGGCGGTCCAGCGCGGTAAGGTCTACACCGTCTGCCAGCGCCTCCAGCCGCTCCTGCGCCAGCGGCGCGCTGAAAATCAGGGTGAAATAGCAGTTTTCCAGATTGGCCACCATAAAGCTGCGGCTTTCCGTGACGGCCAGAACGATCTCCTGACCGCCGGGTGCGGTATAGCTCCACTCCCTGGTGGCGTCCGTTCCGTCCCAGTTGGCAAAAATACTGGAAATGGAACCCTTCACGGCGCTGAAGCCGCCCACCTGCACGGCTTCATCCCCCGCCAGAGAGCCGCCAATGCTGAACGAGCCGTCTTCGTAAATATAATCGCCGTAGATATTATAGGCGTCGGAGAATATGTCCGCCCCCAAAACGGTGGTCAGCCACGCATCGGAGGGTCCCGGCGTGCGGGCGGTGTGAAGCGCAAGGCCGTATTTCGCGGCGATTTCATCCAGCTTGTCCGCCTGGGCCTGGAAAGCGGCTCCGTAGAGAAGATAGGGCGCTTCGGTCTCCGCATAACTGTCGTCCACCCCCAGCTTTTCATAGCGGTCGGCGTTTTCCGTCTCCCAGGCGGCGTTCCACGCGGTCCACTCCTGATAGGCCTGATATTCCGGGCTGTCCGAAAGGCCGTTGAGAGAGATGCTGGTATAGGTATTCGGGCCGACGGGAACGTCCATGACCGCGTCCCGGATGCTGTACTGATACGCCGCCACAGCGGCCACTGCCAGCGCAACGGCCAGCGCCGCGGCGATAAGAATCGTCCGCCCGATGCGGCGGGGGGTATGCCTGGCCGCCGGGACGGGGCTGCCCAGCGCCAGAGCGAAGACCCGGTCGGCGGTGGTGATGCCGGGGTCAGACAGCTGGACGGTGTCATCCTGATAATCGGCCATCAGGTCGGAAATGTTAATATTCATCAAGTTCGTCTCCTTTCAAAAGATACCCGCGGAGGAAATCCCGGCCCCGGCGCAGGCGCTGGCGCACAAGCTCGGGCTTGAGCTTCATATCCTTTGCGATGGCGGCGGCCGTCTGGCAATAATAATAGTGCCGCACAAAAATCTCCCGATACACCGGACCCATATCCTCCAGCGCCTGATGCAGGCGCGCCTGCATTTCCCGGGACAGGAGGGCTTCCTCCGCGCTCTCCGCCGGCAGCTCCAGCGCATCGTATTCCAGCGCGAGCTCCAGCTTGAGACCCCGGAGCCGGTCAATGGCGCGGCTGCGGGCGATGCGGCCCAGGTATCCTTTTACGCTGCCCGGATGGGGGCGCTGGCTGTGCTGCCAGAGGGACAAAAACACATCCGCCACAATTTCCTCCGCATCCTGGCCGGAGAGGGGCGGGTGGACAATGTTCCAGACGATGGCGCTGACATAGGGCGTATACTGTCGGACAAACCAGCCCAGCCCCTCGGCGTTATTTTGCCGCATAAGGGCCAGCGCTTCCTGTTCGGTCATGAATTTTCCTCCTTTGCTGTGATGAGCGCTCTCACCAATAAGAACGGAAAAAGCAGGCAAAGCGTGACAGTTTTTTCCCCAAAATATCACATCGGGCGGAAATTTTCATCCGCAAAAAGCGGTTGAGCTTTGCTCCGGGGGCTGGTATAATTAAATCTTAAGGAATACGCGGCGAAAGGAGCCCGCCCATGGACGAACACCGCTTTCAGCTTGTATCTCCCTTTGAGCCCTCCGGCGACCAGCCGGAGGCCATTGACGCGCTTGCTTCCGGACTGGAAAACGGGCTGGAGGAGCAGGTGCTGCTGGGCGTGACCGGCTCCGGCAAGACCTTTACCATGGCGAAGGTCATCGAGCGGCTTCAGCGCCCCACGCTGGTGCTGGCGCACAACAAGACTCTGGCCGCCCAACTCTGCTCCGAATTCCGGGAGTTTTTTCCGGAAAACGCCGTGGAATACTTCGTTTCCTACTATGACTACTATCAGCCGGAGGCCTATATTCCCCATACGGACACCTTTATTGAAAAGGACGCCAGCATCAACGACGAGATTGACCGCCTGCGCCACAGCGCTACCAGCGCGCTGTTTGAGCGGCGGGATGTGATTATCGTGGCCTCCGTCAGCTGTATTTACGGGCTGGGCGACCCCATCGACTATGCCAACATGGTCATCTCGCTCCGCCCGGGGATGACAAAGCCCATGGATGAGCTGCTGCGGAAGCTGGTGGAAATCCGCTATGAGCGAAACGACATCGCCTTTGAGCGGAATATGTTCCGGGTCCGGGGGGACACGGTGGAAATTTTTCCCGCCTATGCCCGGGACCGCGCCATCCGGGTGGAGTTTTTCGGGGACGAGGTTGACCGCATCTCCGAGGTGAACGTGGTCACGGGGACGCCGGTGCGAACGCTGGGCCACGCCGCGATTTATCCCGCCTCCCACTATGTGACCACCAGCGAAAAGATGGCCCGGGCCATCGGGGAAATCCGCGGGGAGCTGGCGGCGCGGGTAAAATATTTTGAGGAAAAGGGAAAGCTGCTGGAGGCCCAGCGCATCCGCCAGCGGACAGAGTATGACATCGAGATGATGCAGGAGCTGGGCTACTGCTCTGGCATCGAGAATTATTCCCGCATCATCTCCGGGCGGGAGCCGGGGAGCGCGCCCATGACGCTGCTGGACTATTTCCCCCGGGATTTTCTGCTCTTTGTGGACGAAAGCCATGTGACCTTGCCCCAGGTGCGGGCCATGTACCGGGGGGATCGCAGCCGGAAAGAAACGCTGGTGGAATTCGGCTTTCGCCTGCCCTCGGCCTTTGACAACCGGCCGCTGCGGTTTGAGGAATTTAACAGCCGCCTGCATCAGACGGTGTATGTATCCGCCACGCCTGCCGAGTATGAGCGGGAGCGGGCCGGGCAGATTGTGGAGCAGCTGATCCGCCCCACCGGGCTTTTGGATCCGGAGATTCATGTTCGCCCCGTGGCCGGGCAGATTGACGATCTCATCGGGGAAATCACCGCCCGCATCGCCCGGGGACAGCGGACGCTTGTGACCACGCTCACGGTGAAGATGGCCGAGGATCTCACGGCTTTTCTCACAGACGCCGGCATCCGCAGCCGCTATCTTCACCATAATATCGGCTCCATTGAGCGCATGGAAATCATCCGGGATATGCGGCTGGGAGAATTTGACGTGCTGGTGGGCATCAATCTGCTCCGGGAGGGGCTGGACCTGCCGGAGGTATCGCTGGTGGCCATTCTGGATGCGGACAAGGAGGGCTTTCTCCGCTCCGGGACAAGCCTGATCCAGACCATCGGCCGGGCCGCCCGCAACGCGGACGGCACTGTGATTATGTATGCCGATACCGTCACGCCCTCCATGAGAGCGGCCATTACCGAAACGGAGCGCCGCCGGGAAAAGCAGACGGCCTATAACGCCGCCCACGGCATCGTGCCCCGGACCATCATCAAAAGCGTGCGGGAGCTTATTGAAATTTCCGGCGCCGCCGCCGAGGCGGATGCCGTTACGGAGGCCGGCGTGAAGATGACGGAGGCCGAGCGGCGGAGAATTATCGACCGGCTTGAAAAGGATATGAAAAAGGCGGCCCAGCGGATGGAGTTTGAATACGCCGCCGTTTTGCGGGATCGGATTATTGCCCTCCGGGGCCGGGAATAAGAGCCTTTTCATCCGGGGGGAGACGTGCTATAATGCCCCTGTAAAAACCGCGGAAGAAAGAAGTGTTGGTTTATGCTGAATGAAAAAATGGTGCGTCTGGGCACAAGCCGCTCCGCCATCCGGGAGCTTTTTGAATACGGAAAGCGGCGGGCCGCCATTGTGGGCGCGGAAAATGTTTTTGATTTCTCCCTGGGCAATCCCAGTGTTCCCGCGCCGCCCTCCGTGAATCGGGAGGCGGAGCGCCTTTTGCGGGAGGAGGACCCGGTTGTGCTCCACGGCTATACCAGCGCCCAGGGGGACGCCGCCGTGCGGGCGGCCCTGGCCGACTCGCTGAATCGCCGCTTCGGCACGGATTTCACCGGGGACAGTCTCTACTGCACCATGGGCGCGGCGGCGGCCCTATGCTGCTGCTTCCATGCCCTTTGCTGCCCGGGGGACGAATTTGTTGTCATCGCCCCGTTCTTTCCGGAATATAAGGTTTTTATCGAGGGGGCCGGCGGCCGGATGACGGTGGTGCCCGCGGATATTGAGACCTTTCAAATTGATTTTGAGGCGCTGGAGCGGGCGATCAACGCCCACACCAAGGGCGTTGTGGTAAACTCCCCCAATAATCCCTGCGGCGCGGTCTATTCCCAAGCCACCGTCCGGCGGCTGGCCGACCTGCTGGAGACGAAGAGCGCGGAGCTGGGCCGCCCCATTTATCTCATCTCGGACGAGCCTTATCGGGAGATCGTGTATGACGGGGTGGAGGTGCCCTATCTCACGAAGTATTACAAAAACACCCTGGTGTGCTATTCCTATTCCAAGGCGCTCTCCATCCCCGGCGAGCGCATCGGCTATGTGGCGGTGCCCCCCGCCATGGAGGATTGGCAGCGGGTATATGCGGCGGTGGCCGGGGCGGGCCGGGCGCTGGGCTATGTGAACGCCTCCAGCCTGTTTCAGCGGGTGGCGGCGGCCTGCGCGGAGGATACGGCGGAGCTTGCGGTCTATGCGGAAAACCGCCGGCTTTTGCTGGAGGGGCTCCGGGCCATGGGCTTTTTCTGCGTGGAGCCGGGCGGAACCTTTTATCTTTTCCCCCGCGCGTTAGAGCCGGACGCCGTGGCCTTCAGCGAGCGGGCCAAGGCCCACGATTTGCTGCTGGTGCCCGGGGACGGCTTTGGCTGCCCCGGCCATGTGCGAATCTCCTACTGCGTGCCCACGGAGCGCGTCCGGCGGGCGCTGCCGGTTTTTGAGAAGCTGGCCCGGGAATACCGGTGAAAAGAATCAAAAAGAAATTGGCCGGCACGGCTTGTGCCGGCTGATTTTTGTTTTCATCGGAGCGGTTTTATGGTATAATTACCCCCAAGAGAAAAATGCTTTGAGGGCGGACGGTATGGACAAGGCTTCCAAAAAACTGATGATTCTGGACGGAAATTCCATCGTGAACCGGGCGTTTTACGGCATTCGGATGCTCAACGCCCCGGACGGCACGCCGACAAACGGCGTATACGGATTTCTGGCCATTTTGCAGCGGCTGCTGGATATGGAGCGGCCGGAGGGCGTATGCGTGGCTTTTGACGTGCACGCGCCCACCTTCCGCCACGAGATGAGCGACAGCTACAAGGCCCAGCGCAAGCCCATGCCGGAGGAGCTTCGGGCGCAGATGCCCGTTTTGAAAAAGCTGCTGGACGCCATGGGCATCCGCCGGTATGAGCTGGCGGGCTGGGAGGCGGACGACCTTCTGGGCACCATGGCCGGCCTATGCGAGCGCAGCGGCTGGGACTGCCGCCTTGTCACCGGGGACAAGGACGCCTTTCAGCTCATCACGGATAAAACGCACGTCATCCACATCAAAACCCGCCTGGGCCAGACGGAGACCGTTGACTATGGCCCCGCCCGCTTTGCGGAGGAATATGGCTTTGGGCCGGCGCGGATGATTGACCTGAAGGCCCTCATGGGCGACGCTTCGGACAATATCCCCGGCGTTCCCGGCATCGGGGAAAAGTCCGCTATGGAGCTTTTGCACTGCTTTGGCTCTCTGGACGGGGTGTATGAAAATCTGGAGGATGAGAGCATCAAGCCCGGCCAGCGGAAAAAGCTGGCCGAGGGCGCGGAGAGCGCCCGGCTTTCCTATACGCTTGCCACCATCCGGCGGGATGCGCCGATTGAATTTCAGCCGGAGGACGGCCTTTGGCGTCTGACGGCCACGGGGGAGCTGTATGCCCTGTGCAGACAGCTGGGCTTTGGCCGCTTCATTGAAAAATGGGGCCTGACCCCCGGGGAGAATATTCCGGAGGCGGCGGCGCCGTCCCTGCCCCGGCGGGAGTTTGGCCCGGAGGAGCTGGGCCGGCGCATCCGCGAGGCAAAAACGCTGGCCGTATGGCCGGCGGACGGGCTGGACGTGATTGAGCTGTGCGACGGGGAGTGCGTTTTCACCATAAGCTGGAGCGAGGCGGGCTTTGCCTATAATGAGCTGCTGGAGGCGCTCTTTTCCCCGGCGCGGGAAAAGCTTGGCCACCATGTGAAGGAGCTGATGGGACTTCTCCTGGGGGAGGGGCTGCCCACCGGGGGCTTTATCCACGACACGGCCCTCGCCGCCTATCTGCTGGACGCAACGGCCTCGGAATACAGCCTGCCCCGGCTGTCGGCCCGGTATCTGGGCCGGGAGGCGGACGGCGCGGAGGCCATATTCGCGCTGGGGGAGCGCCTGCCGGAAAAGCTGCGGGAGCTGGGGATGGAAGAGCTGTATTCCGCCATTGAGCTGCCGCTTTGCCCGGTGCTGGCGGAGATGGAGAAAACCGGCTTTCTGGTGGACCGAAAGGCGCTGTATGATTTTGGCCAGAGCCTGACGGAGCGAATCGCGGCGCTGCAGGAGTCCATCTGGGCCCAGGCGAGGGGAGAATTTAACATCAACTCGCCCAAGCAGCTGGGGGAAATCCTTTTTGAGCGGCTGGGGCTGCCGGCGGGAAAGAAGACCCGCACCGGCTGGAGCACCGGCGCGGAGATACTGGAAAAGCTCCGGGACAAGCATCCCATCGTGCGGGAGGTGCTGGAATACCGGGAGCTGACAAAGCTGAAAAGCACCTATACAGACGGCCTTTTGAAGACCATCGCCGCCGATGGGCGGATTCACACCACCTTTCAAATGACCGTCACCGACACGGGGCGGCTGTCCTCCCGGGAGCCGAATCTGCAAAATATCCCGGTGCGCCGGGAGTTGGGGGCGGGCATCCGGCGGATGTTTGTGGCCGGGCCGGGAAACGTGCTGGTGGACGCGGATTACAGCCAGATTGAGCTGCGCCTTCTGGCCCATATCTCCGGGGATGAGACCATGAAAACCGCCTTTCTCACCGGGGAGGATATCCACACCGTCACGGCGAGCCAGGTTTTCGGCGTTTCGCCGGCGGAGGTTACGGCCCGGATGCGATCCCAGGCCAAGGCCGTGAATTTCGGCATCGTATACGGCATATCGGCCTTTTCCCTGAGCCAGGACATCGGGGTTTTCCCCAATGAGGCCAAGGCCTATATCGACACATATCTGGAAAAATACCACGGCGTGCGGGAATATATGGCCTCGGTAATCGCGCAGGGAAAAGAGCTGGGCTATGTGGCCACGCTTTTTGGCCGCCGGCGGTATCTGCCGGAGCTGTCCGCCTCGAATTTTAACGTCCGCTCCTTTGGGGAGCGGGTGGCCCGGAATATGCCCATTCAGGGCACGGCGGCGGACGTGATGAAGCTGGCCATGATCCGGGCGCACCGCCGGCTGAAGGCCGAGCTGCCGGAGGCGAAGCTGCTTTTGCAGGTGCACGATGAGCTCATTGCGGAGTGCCCGGAGCCGCTGGCGGAGGAGACCGCCCGCATCCTCCGGGAGGAGATGGAGAGCGCGGTGAGCTGGTCCGTGCCCCTCACGGCGGAGGTCGGCGTGGGAAAGAGCTGGGCGGATGCCCATTGAGGAGAGAGTATGACCATAGAAAACGCCCGCCCGGAGCATGACGGGGCCATCGCGGCGCTGGACGCCCGGTGCTTTCCTGATCCCTGGCCGGAGGATCGAATCGCCCGGCTGCGGGAGCGGTTCGCCGTGGCGCTGGAGGGGGAGACCCTGCTGGGATATTTGGCGCTGTCCACCGTTTTGGACGAGGGGAGCATTGACAATATCGCCGTATTGCCGGAATACCGGCGGCGGGGCGTTGCGGAAGCGCTGCTCCGGGCGGCGATTCGCCGGGGAAGAGAGCGGGCCCTGGCCTTTATCACGCTGGAGGTTCGGGCGGGAAACGCCCCCGCCATCGCCCTTTATGAAAAGCACGGCTTTGCGCGCGTGGGCCGCCGGAAAAACTACTACGAAAAACCCAGAGAGGACGCCATTTTAATGACGCTGGTGCTGTGATATGCTGATTTTATCTGTGGAATCCACCTGCGACGAGACTGCTGTTGCCCTGGTGGAAAACGGGCGCAGAGTGCTCACGGATCAGATTTTTTCCCAGGCGGATCTCCATGCCGTATACGGCGGCGTGGTGCCGGAAATCGCGGCCCGCAGCCATCTGGAGGTGATCTCCCTGCTGGCGGACCGGGCGCTGGCGGAGGCGGATGTCGCCCGGGGGGAGATTGACGCTGTTGCCTGCTCCTATGCGCCGGGCCTCATCGGGGCGGTGCTGGTGGGGGTGAACTTCGCCAAGAGCGCGGCGCTGGCGCTGGGCGTGCCCATCATCCCGGTGCACCATATCCGCGGCCATATCGCCGCGAATTATATCGCCTATCCGGCGCTGGAGCCGCCCTTTCTGTGCCTGGCCATCTCCGGGGGCAACACCATGCTGGTGGATGTGCGGGACTATACGGATATGCGGGTTCTGGGCCGGACCCGGGACGACGCCGCGGGGGAGTGCTTTGATAAATCCGCCCGGGTGATGGGGCTTGGCTATCCCGGGGGCAGGCCCATTGACGAGCTGGCCCGCCGCGGGGACGATACCCGCTATGAGCTGCCCCGGCCCTATGTGGGCCAAAACCCTTATGATATGAGCTTTTCCGGGCTGAAGACCGCGGTGATTAACATCGTTCATAACGCCGAGCAAACCCAGACGGCGCTGGATAAGCCCGGGCTTGCGGCCAGCCTTTGCAGGGCCGTCAGCGAATCGCTGGTGGGCCGCACCATGGAGGCGGCCCGGGCGCTGGGCTATGACAAAATCGCCGTGGCCGGGGGCGTGGCCGCCAATTCCCGCATCCGGCGGGATTTTGAAGATGCCTGCAACCGGGAGGGGCGCCAGCTCTATATCCCGCCCATGAAGCTTTGCGGCGATAACGGCGCGATGATTGGCGCCCAGGGCTATTATGAATATCTGGCGGGGCACACGGCGGACGCAAGCCTCAATGCCTATGCCACCATGGAGCTTTGATATATGGTTTACATAACAAATTCTGAACAGGAGACAGAGGCGCTGGGCCAGCGGTTTGGGGCGGAGGTTCCGGACGGCAGCGTGGTGGCCTTTTACGGGGAGCTGGGCAGCGGCAAAACGGCCTTTATCCGGGGCATGGCCCGGGGCATGGGTATTGCGGGCGCGGTGAGCAGCCCCACCTTTACCATCGTGAACGAATACGCGGGCGGGCGAAGCCTGTTTCATTTTGATATGTACCGGCTGGCCAGCGCGGATGAGCTTTACGATATCGGCTGGGAGGACTATCTTGGGCGCGGCGGCGTTTGCGCCGTGGAATGGAGCGAAAACGTGGAGGGCGCCTTTGAGGGGGACGAGATCACCGTATCCTTTCGGAAGCTGGCCGACACCGTGCGGGAGATCACTGTGAAAGGGGGCGCTTCGGGATGCTGATGCTGGCGCTGGAGAGCTCGGCCAAGGCCGCCTCGGCGGCGCTTTTTGAGGGGGAGGAGCTGCTGGCTCTTTCGATGCAGAACGGAGGGCTTACCCACAGCCGGACGCTGCTGCCGATGACGGAGGACCTTTTCAAAAATATGGGGCGGGAGCTCCGGGAGCTGGACGTGATTGCCGTGGCCCACGGGCCGGGCTCTTTCACCGGGCTTCGCATCGGTATGGCGGAGGCCAAGGGCCTTGCCTGGGCGCTGGAAAAGCCGGTGATCGGCGTTTCCACGCTGGAGGCCATGGCCTGCGGCGGCCCAACGATGGAGGGGGCCATGCTGTGCTGCGCCATGGACGCCCGCCGGGGGCAGGTGTATAACGCGCTTTTTGAGGTGCGGGAGGGAGAGCCCTGCCGCCTCACGGAGGACAGAGCCATCTCCATCGCGGCGCTGGAGCGGGAGCTGGCGGCCGGGAAAAAATCCTGGATTTTGCTGGGCGATGGAGCAAAACTGTGCTATAATGAGCTTGACCGGACGCGGGTTGCGGTTCAGCTGGCGCCGGAGCTGCTGCGCTTGCAGAGCGCCCGGGGCGTGGGGCTGGCGGCCCGGAAGCACGAGCCCCGGCCCGGGCAGGAGCTGCTGCCGGTATATCTCCGCCTGAGCCAGGCGGAGCGGGAGCGCCAGGCGCGCATGAACGAAAAATAAACTTTTCCGCAAAGGAGAAAATGATATGAGCAAGGTTATGGTATTTACCCATCCGCTGATCCAGCACAAGGTATCCATCCTCCGGGACAAGGACACCAGCGTGAAGCTGTTTCGGGAGCTGGTGGGGGAGATCGCGCAGCTGATGTGCTATGAGGTCACCCGGGAGCTGCCGCTGGAGCCGGTGAAGGTGCAGACGCCGCTGGCGGAGGCCCAGGGCTATCGCATCGCCGGAAAGAAGCTGGCCATTGTGCCCATCCTTCGGGCCGGACTTGGCATGGTGGACGGCATGATGGAGATGATTCCCAATGCGAAGGTGGGCCATGTGGGCCTGTTTCGGGACCATGAAACCCTGGAGCCGGTGAAGTACTATTACAAAATGCCCCCCGATATCACCGAGCGGGAGGTTATCGTGGTGGACCCCATGCTGGCCACCGGCGGCAGCGCAGTGGCGGCCATCCAGTTTTTGAAGGATGACGGCGTTACCAACATCAAATTCATGTGCCTCATCGCCGCCCCCGAGGGGGTGGAGGCGCTCCAGAGCGCCCATCCCGATGTAGAAATCTTCGTGGCTGCGCTGGACGATCATCTCAATGAGCACGGCTATATCGTCCCCGGCCTGGGGGACGCCGGCGACCGCATCTTCGGCACCAAGTGAGCCCGCCGGCGGCGCGCCATGCAAAAAAGACCGGGACGCCCGGTCTTTTTTTATGGGAGGCTCTTGCCAAACGGGGGAGATGGGTGTAAAATATTTCATCATTATACTGCGCTAAAGTACAGTTGATTCTAACAGGAAGGTTGAGGATAGAAGCATGGCCATTACAAATGCCTATTTAAACTCCGTGATGAAGGGGCTGCGGGAGCGGAACGCCCATGAGCCCGAATTTCTTCAGGCGGTGGAGGAGGTTTTGGAATCTCTGGAGCCCGTCATTGAGGCGGATCCCCGCTATGAGCAGCAAAACATTATCGGCCGCATCGTAGAGCCGGAGCGGATCATTCTGTTTCGCGTTCCCTGGGTGGATGACAGCGGCAAAATCCAGGTGAACCGGGGCTACCGCGTGCAGTACAACTCCGCCATTGGGCCTTTTAAGGGCGGCTTGCGGTTTCATCCGTCGGTCAACCTCTCTGTGGTGAAGTTTCTGGGCTTTGAGCAGGTTTTCAAAAACTCCCTGACAACGCTCCCCATGGGCGGCGGCAAGGGCGGCTCGGACTTTGACCCCAAGGGCAAGAGCGACGGCGAGGTTATGCGCTTTTGCCAGTCCTTTATGAACGAGCTTTACCGCCATATCGGCGCGGATACCGATGTGCCCGCCGGAGATATCGGCGTGGGCGCCCGGGAAGTTGGCTTTATGTTCGGCCAGTATAAAAAGCTCCGAAACGAATGGACCGGCGTGTATACCGGCAAGAGCCTGTCCTACGGCGGCTCCCTTGCCCGCACCCAGGCCACCGGCTTTGGTCTCTGCTATTTCGCGGACGCCCAGCTCAAGGATAACGGCCAGTCCTTCCAGGGCAAGCGGGTGATCGTTTCCGGCTCCGGCAACGTGGCCACCTATGCCAACCAGAAAGCCACGGAGCTGGGCGGCACGGTGATCGCCATGTGCGACTCCAACGGCTATATCGTGGATGAAAACGGCATCGACTATCGGATTATCGAGGAGATTAAATTTGTCAAGCGGGCCCGGATCAAGACCTATCTTGACTATGTCCCCTCCGCCCGGTATGTGGAGGGCTGCGCCGGGATTTGGACCGTCCCCTGCGACATTGCCCTGCCCTGCGCCACCCAAAACGAAATCAACGCCGACTCTGCCCGGGCGCTGGTGGAAAACGGCTGCATCGGCGTTTTTGAAGGGGCCAATATGCCCTGCACCCCCGATGCCATCGCCGTCATCAAGAGCGCCGGGCTGATGTATAGCCCCTCCAAGGCCTCCAATGCCGGCGGCGTTGCCACCTCCGGGCTGGAGATGAGCCAGAACTCCGAGCGCCTGAGCTGGACCTTTGAGGAGGTGGATATCAAGCTCAAGGGCATTATGGAGGGCATCTATGCCGCCTGCGCCGCCGCCGCCGAAAAATACGGCATGAAGGGCGATATCCAGGCCGGCGCCAATATTGCCGGCTTTTTGAAGGTTGCCGACGCCATGCTCTGGCAGGGCGTGGTGTAAGCCAGCCGATGGGCCAGCGGGCGAAGCCCCGGCCCCGCTCCGGGCGACAATCGCGAAACAGCGTCCCCCACGCAGTTTTTTCTGCATGGGGGACGCTGTTTTATTTGCGGCGCGGCGGGCGGGACAGGGCGCTTTTCACCGCTTTTCCTCAAAGCCCCATTCCCGGAGACTGGTGATGACGCACCGGGCGCCGGGAAGCCGGGCCGCGATGGCAAGGCCCGCCGCCCGGCGGGCGGAATCGTCGGCCTGATTGAGCAGAACATACCGGGGCTGATCGCAACGCGCCAAAAGCCGGGCGGCGAGCTCGGCCGTGACCGGGGGGTCCCCCGCTAGGGAGAGAGCCGCCCGGGCGAGCTCCGG